>Ga0308160_10002518_pt1 | contig 21981 bp, 19 predicted proteins | sample PhyFR1_FD_201036 | JGI IMG/M metagenome (GOLD analysis project Ga0308160, IMG submission 201036) | Phyllosphere microbial communities from UC Gill Tract Community Farm, Albany, California, United States - DLSLF.R1 | ecosystem: Host-associated > Plants > Phyllosphere > Unclassified | place: USA...
GTCGAAGGCGACACGGTCGATCCTCACCGGCGTCGTCGAGGGCATCTTCGGGACGCGTCGCCGCCGCTGAGCTGCCGCTCCGGTCTTCATGCGGTGTCCCGTTCCCCTGAGCGGTTCCCCGGTCCCTTGAGCGGTTCCCCGGTCCCTTGAGCGGTTCCCCGGTCCCTGAGTGGTCTCCCGGTCCCTTGAGCGGTTCCCCGGTCCTTGAGCGGTCCCCGGTCCCTGAGCTTGTCGAAGGGCGCGAACCTACCGGAGGCCGTCCTCGGCGAGGCGACCGAGCTCGACGGTGGCGAGGGCGTCGTCGAGCAGCCCGTCCTGCAGCGACCACACGGCGGACAGCGCGGAGCGCGCGATCGCCCACTCGAGGAGCGCGGTTCGCGACAGGCCGAGCGATCGACTCACCAGCCCCACCCGCTCGGCGAACAGCTGCGGGTTCCGCGCCGTCGCGGGATCGGGGTTGCTGAACAGCGCTGTGGCGTCGAAGGCGCGGTGGCCGATGATGCCCTTGGGATCGATCGCCCGCCAGTCGCCGGGTGCGAACTCGAGCACGTTCAGGTGGTGGAGGTCGCCGTGCAGCACGACGACGTCGGCAGGCGTCGTGGTGTCGAGCAGCCGACCGGCGAGTTCCCGCCCGCGCTCGAGGAACGCGGCGCTCGCCGGATCGCCGAGGAGGGTGCCGAGGGCGGATGCGTCGTCGGCGAGCAGTTCACGGAACCACCGGCGGAGCGTGGGGAGTTCGGCGATGACATCACCGGCATCGGTCGGCGCCGGGGTGGGGATCGCCGCGTGCAGGGTGTCGAGCACGGAGCACAGGATCGCGACGGCTCCGAGGTCGTCACCTGCGCGGGTCAGTGAGGCGAGATCACGGCCGCCCGTCGCGCGTTCCAGGACGATCGCGTGGTCATCGCCCGCGAACACCGCTGCACATCCGGCGCCGTCCCACGCCGCGAGCAGCTGACCGCCGAGCGCCTCCTCGTGGACGAGCGGCACCTTGAGCATCGCCGGTCGACCGTGGTGCGTCACGGGGAGCAGCCGGCTCGACGGCGTCACGATGAGCTCGCCGTCGCGCACGAGCCGCCACTGCTCGACGGCCGCGTCGATGCCCCCTGGTCGCCATGTCACGGGACTCAGCCTAGGCACCCCGGTCAGACCGGTGCCTGGGTCGCGCCTCGGTCCCTGGATGGCACCGCGGTCGGTGCCTGAGTCGCGCCTCGGTCGGGCCCTTTGGTCACGCCTCGGTCTCCGTCTCCAGGTCACGCCTCGGTCCTTTGGTCGCCCTTCGGTCGGTCCCTGAGCTTGTCGAAGGGCACACGGGCGAACATCGCCCTTCGACAGGCTCAGGGACCGGGAGGGTGGTGGACGGGCACACGAAGGAGCGTCGCCCTTCGACAGGCTCAGGGACCGGGGAGTGTGGGGCTCAGGGACCGGGGAGTGTGGGGCTCAGGGGCCGGGAGAGTGGGGGTCAGGGGCCGGGAGGGGCGGGCTCAGAGACCGGGGAGGATGGGGGCCCAGGGACCGGGGAACGCCGGTTAGGCTGGCGCGGTGACCGACATCCGCGCGTACCGACCGTCCGACCGCGCCGCCGTGGCGGCGATCTGCACCCGAACGGGCGACTCGGGGGCGGATGCGACCGGACAGTTCAGCACGGATGACCTCCTGCCCGACATCTATGCCGTGCCCTACGTCGAGCACGAGCCTGAGTTGGCGCTGCTCGTCGACGCCTGCGCGGGTCCGATCGGCTACATCCTGGGCACCGCGGACACGACCGCCTTCGACCGTTGGTTCGTCGAGCGCTGGTGGCCGACCGTCGAGGGGAAGTACGCGGCGGCCGCGGCCTCCGGTGTCGCCTCCGAGGCTGAACGCGGCATCGTCCGGTCCGCGACCGACCGCGGCGGGCTGGCCCCGGAACTCCTCGCGCAGTATCCCGCGCACCTGCACATCGACCTGCTGCCGGAGACGCAGGGGATGGGGGTCGGCAGACGACTCATCGACGCGTTCTGCGGGCTCCTCGCGGAGCGCGGTGTCCCGGGCGTGCATCTCGGCGTCGGCGTCTCGAACACCGGGGCGCAGCAGTTCTACCAGCGGACGGGCTTCACCCGAGTGGACGGCGACCCCGGGGCCCACTGGTACGCGAAGGCGCTCTGACCCGGGCTGCATCCCACCCGAGCCGGATCCCGCCCGGACCGACGGTACCCTCGCTCAGTGAGAGCAGTTCGGCTAGAGCAGTTCGGCGCGTGCCCAGCGCAGCCGCTCGAGCGGGGTGAGCAGGTCGGGGTGGTCTTCGCGGAGGTCGTCGAGCGAGACCGGCTGGCGGGGTCGCTCCACCGGGCCGTCGTAGGCGGCGACGACGGCCGCGATGCTGTCCGTGCTCCATCGGTTGCTGCGCATGCGCAGGAGTGGTCGGTTCTCGGAGTCACAGACGAAGAACTGCGAGCTCGCTTGCAGCCCCCGACCCCGGAACTCGAAGAGCAGGCTGCGGCCGATCGCCTCCCGCGGAACGAACCGCTGCCGCCCGACGATGGGCTGCTCGATGAACCCGTCAGGACACACGACGATGCGTTGGCGTCGAGACAGGACGGCGACGCCGAGCAGCACGACCATGCCGATGATCCCGAGCGTGATGACCCACGTGCGTTCGACACTCGGGGTCGGGCCGACGAGCCAGAGTGAGACGCCCCAGACGGGGAGGACGACGATGGCGGCGCTCAGGACGGCGCTCCAGAGCACGCGCGGATGCGGTCTGACCGTCACCGGTTCCTCACCCCGTCGCACCACGCGCTCACCCCCGCAGATCATCGTGGCCTGCTTTCAGTGGGCGGACAATCCGCCATCTGGGGGACAAGTAGGACGAATACCCCACTCTTCGAGCCGGCTCACCCGGTTGCGCCGCTGCGCTTGACTTCTCGGTCCGGCGATGTGCAATATATTGCATGCCCGCTCCCGCTCAAGCCAACCCGCAGCGCCGAGCGCTCCTCCGCGACGACGTCTATCAGTCGCTGCGCAACGCGATCGTCGACGGGACGTTCATTCCGGGCGAGAAGCTCGTCGACACCGAACTCGAGCGCTGGCTCGGCGTGAGTCGCACACCCATCCGCGAAGCCGTCCTGCGTCTCGCCCGGAGCGGGCTCGTCATCGCGAAACCGGGACGGTCGACCGTCGTCGCCCCGCTCGACAGCCGCGCGACGCTGCAGGCTCAGGCGGTCGCCGCGGCCATGCACGAACTCGCGGTCCGCGAGGCGGTGCCGCACCTGAGTGCGGCCGACCTCGACCGCATGCGCGCGGCGAACCGCGACTTCGCAGCCGCGCTGCAACGTGACGACGCCGACGCCGCGCTCACGGCGGACGACGCTTTCCATGCCGTGGCCGTGGACGTCGCCGGGAACCCGTTCATCCGGGACGCGCTGGAAGCGGTCACCCCGCTGCTGCGCCGGATCGAACGGTTGCGGTTTTCCTCGGTCGCCGCGCGCGGGTCGATCGCGCAGCACGACGCCGTCATCGAGCGATGTGCGGAGGGGGACGTCGACGCGGCGGCCGCGCTCGTCCGGGGCAACTGGACGACCCTCGCCGACCTCGTCCTCGCCCACCTCGACGAGGACTGAGCAGCGCCCACCACCGACCCGTTCCCCGGCACCGATCGCCACCACTCAGCCGCACCACCGAGACCCAGGAGCCACCACATGTCCCTTAGCGACTTCTCCCGCTACCCGCTCACCTTCGGACCGAGTCCCGTCCACGAACTCAACCGCCTCACCGGGCACCTCGGTGGCGCGACGATCTGGGCCAAGCGCGAGGACGTCAACAGCGGTCTCGCCTATGGCGGCAACAAGACACGCAAGCTGGAGTACCTCATCCCCGACGCGATCGCGCAGGGCGCCGACACGCTCGTGTCGATCGGTGGCTACCAGTCCAACCACACGCGTCAGGTCGCGGCGGTCGCGGCGAAGCTCGGGATGCAGGCCGTGCTCGTGCAGGAGAACTGGGTGGACTGGCCCGACTCCGTGAACGACCGGGTCGGTAACATCATGCTGTCGCGGATCATGGGGGCCGAGGTCCGTCTCGATCCAGCGGGCTTCGGCATCGGGTTCAAGTCGAGTTGGGAACGTGCCCTCGACGACGTGCGCGAACGCGGCGGCACCCCGTACGCGATCCCTGCCGGGGCGTCGGACCACCGGCTCGGTGGCCTGGGGTTCGCGAACTGGGCAGCCGAGGTCGAGCAGCAGGAGCGTGAACTCGGGGTGTTCTTCGACACGATCGTCGTCTGCAGCGTCACCGGGTCCACGCACGCCGGCATGATCGCCGGGTTCGCCGGGCAGGACCGACCGCGCCGGGTGATCGGCATCGACGCGTCGGCGAAGATCCAGGAGACCCGCGACCAGGTCGCGCGCATCGCCCGCAACACGGCGGAGCTCATCGGCCTCGAACGCGAGCTCCGCGACGACGAGATCACGGTGTTGGAGGGGTGGGCGGGCGACCTCTACGGGATCCCGGTCGAGTCGACGATGGAGGCGATCCGCCTGACCGGTCGGCTGGAGGGAGTCATCATCGACCCGGTCTACGAGGGGAAGTCGATGGCGGGGCTCATCGACCTCGTGACGAGTGGTGACATTTCGGCGTCCAGCAACGTCCTCTACGCGCACCTCGGCGGGCAGCCGGCGATCAACGCCTACAGCGCACTCTTCCGCGACTGAGCCGGTGCCCGGTACCTCGCCCGAGCGGGGTGCCGGCGCGGTGCGCTGAGCCGAGTCACCGGAAACCGGTGTCAGCGCGGTGCGCTGACGCGAACCTGAGGGAACCGGCGTGAGCGCGGGTCAGGCGACCGAGCGCGCCCCTCCGGAGACCCGCGCCCACGTCGATGACCCGCGCTCGCGCCAGCGCACCGCGCTGACCCACTACCAGGGTCGATGGTCGGGGTCCAGGGTCGGGCGGCGGCGCGTGGCGGTGCGAGACTTGGACCTCCACGACGCGAGGAGGTCGCATGCGCGCACCGATGGAACCCCGACACCAGACGCGGATCGCATGATCCGTCTGCAGTCGACCGCCTGGCCCACCAGCGGCACCGCCCTCGACCTCGGCGCCCTGCACGACGCAGCGACCGGCTCGTTGGCGAGCATCGAGTCGCGCCTGGCCTTCACCTCCACAGCCGTGCGACTCGTCGGTCCGCTCGAGCAGCACACCGCCGGGCGCGTCTTCGCGGGACTCGGCGCGATCGCGGCGGTCGACGTCACGCTCGCACGCGTCGTCGAACCGCACCTCGACGCGCTCGCCATCCTGCACCAGGCCAACCTCGAACCGCCGGCCGTCTCCACCTGGGGTGTGTTCGCGGCCGAGGCACCCGGGCTGCGTCTCGACGCGACCCTGGTCGACGACGCCTGGCAGCTGACCGGTACCAAGCCGTGGTGCTCCCTCGCGTCCCACCTGAGCGACGCCCTCGTCACCGCCCATACCGCGCCGGGGGAGCGGCGGCTGTTCGCCGTCGCACTCACCGACCCCGGGGTCACCACCGACGACAGCGCGTGGCTCGCCCGCGGACTGCCGCTCGTCCCGAGTGGTCCGGTCGGCTTCGACGGGGTCCCCGCCTCCCCGGTCGGCGACGACGGGTGGTACCTGCGGCGCCCCGGCTTCTCCTGGGGCGGGATCGGCGTCGCCGCCTGCTGGTGGGGAGGTGCGGTCACGCTCGTCGACCGCCTGCTCGCCGCGGCACGCACCCGGCCCGACGCCGACCTCCTCCTCCGCACGCTCGGCGCCGCGGCCATCGACCTCTCGATCGCCGAGCAGGCGATCGCCGACGCGGCCCAGGCCATCGAGCACGGCCACGCCGACGACACTGCGGGTCCACGCCTCGCCCAGCGCGTGCGGTCGACGGTCCGCGGTCGGGTCGACGCCATCCGAGCCGGCGTGCTCGGAGCACTCGGCCCCGGCCCACTGACCGCCGAACCCGCGTACCTCGCGCGGATGTCCGACCTCGAGCTCTACGTCCAACAGGACCACGGCGACCGCGACCTCGCGCGCTACGGCCGCATGCTGGTGGAGGCCGACTGATGCCCGCGTTCGACCACCGCGACCCCGGGACGTCGGCAGCCGCCTGGGCGACCCGCCTGCACGAGCTCGACCTGCCGGTCTGGGACGGCTGGCGACATGCCACCGGCGTCGTCGTCCTGTCCCCGCACCCCGACGACGAGTCGCTCGGAGCAGGCGGGCTGATCGCCGCAGCCGCAGCCGTCGGGATCCCGGTCGAGGTCCTCCTCGTGACCCTCGGTGAGGGATCGCACCCCGACTCGCCGACCACCACGCCTGAGGAGCTCGCCCCGCGCCGGGAGGCGGAGTTCGTCGACGCGGTCGGTCGTCTCCACCCGACGGTCGGGTACGACGTCCTGCACATCCCGGACGGCGGCCTCGACGCCGAACGCGCGGGCATCGCGGAGCGACTGCGGGCAGCCGTCGCCACCGCCGGATCGCGACCGCTCATCGTCGCCCCCTGGCGCGGCGACGGGCACCGCGACCACCGGATCGCGGGCGAACTCGCCACGGCCCTCGCGACCGAGCTCGACCTCGCGCTCGTGGAGTTCCCCATCTGGCTCTGGCACTGGGCCGACACCGACGACGCGACCCTGCCGTGGGCCGAGGCGCGGATCGTCCCGCTCGACGCGGCGGCGCACGGGGCGAAGATCGCCGCGATGGACGCCTACCCCTCGCAGACGGAGCCCCTCTCGGACGCACCGGGCGACGAGGCGATCGTCGACCACCACCACCTGCAGCACTACGCGCGGCGGTTCGAGGTGCTGTTCCCGAACGGGCGTGCGCTGGACCTCGCGGCGGGATCCGACACGGATGCAGGTGCGGCGGCGGACACCGACGCCGACCCCGCCGGCACCGATGCCGTGACGGCTGCGACGGCCGATGCGACCTCGCGCTCGAAGGAGTCGTTCGAGGACCACTACCGCGATCACCCCGACGGCTGGGACTTCGGATCCTGGTACGAGGAGCGCAAACGTCGGGTCCTCCTCGCCGCCCTGCCGCGCCAACGCTACGGCTCGGTGCTCGAACTCGGCTGCGCGACGGGCGTGCTCACGGAGCGGCTCGCGGACCGCAGCGACGACGTGCTCGGTGTCGACATCGCCGAAGCACCCCTCGAGATCGCCCGTCGACGGGTGCCCGCCGCCCGGTTCGAACGCGGCACGCTCCCCGACGACTGGCCGAGTGGTGCCTTCGACCTCGTGGTGATGTCGGAGGTCGGCTACTACCTGTCGGCGACCGACCTCGACCGGGTGATCGACCGCCTCCTCGGCTCGCTCACGCCCGGCGGGAGCATCGTCGCATGTCACTGGCGGCACCCGGACGACCACGCCACGACCTCGGCCGAGTTCGTCCATCGCCGGTTGCTCGAACGCTGGCCCGGCCGTCGGTCGATCCAGCACGTCGAGGACGACTTCCTGCTCGACGTCTTCGTGCCTGCCGATGAGGCGAGCATCGCCGCGGTGGACGGTCTGACGGGCTGATGCTGCGACGGATCGATGCCGTCGTGCCCGCGCACGACGAGGAGGAGCTGATCGGGGCATGCCTCGACGCGCTGCTCGTCGCGCGTGCCGCCGTGCTGCGTCGTCGTCCCGAGCTGCAGGTGGGGATCGTCGTGGTGCTCGACGACTGTCGCGACGACACGGCGCGGATCGTCCGTGAGCGGTTGGCGGGATTCGATCCTGGCGAGATGGTCACCGTCGTCATCGACGAGCGCAGTGTCGGCGCTGGCCGGCGGGCGGGTGTCGCGGCCACTGTGGGATCAGGTGCTGCGGGATCAGGCGCTGCCGACGTCTCAGAACGGTGGATCGCAAACACCGACGCCGACTCGCGCGTTCCGGAGGACTGGTTCTCCGTCCACGCCGATGCCTTCGACGACGGTGTCGACGTCCTCCTCGGGACCGTCCGTCCCGACTTCACGGACTTCTCCGAGGACGACGTGGAGCGGTGGTCGCTGACCCACCCGCCCGGACATCTGCCGGGCAACGTGCATGGGGCCAATCTGGGTGTCCGGGCCGATCGGCTCGACGAACTCGGCGGCTTCCGTGAGCTGCCCGAGCATGAGGACGTCGAGCTCGTCGAGCGCGCCCGGGCGGCGGGTCTCCGGGTCGTGCCGACGCTGGATGCGCCCGTCGAGACCTCGGGTCGGCGACGTGGCCGGACCCCGGGTGGCTACGCCGCGTTCCTCGCCGAGACCTACCCGCGATCCTGACGGTCCAGCGCGTCTGAACCCCCGGCCTGTGTCGACGGGTCGCGTGCATCCGTCTGTGGATCGACGATGACCTCGGTGACCTCGCCGAGGTCGAGCACCGGGTACCGGGAGACGGCTCCGACCTTCTCCTCGCTCGCGAGGACGTAGACGTCGGTGCTGCGCTCGGCGAGGGCGCGCTTCGTCGCGGCGTCGTCGAGGTCGCCGGTGGTGAGGCCGTGCTCGGGATGGAAACCCGTGACGCCGAGGAAGCAGGCGTCGGCGCTCAGGTGACGGATGGCTTCTGCGGCGAGGGCGCCGCCCGCGACCATCGAGTGACGTCCGAGTTCGCCGCCGATCATGATGACGCGTGCCGGCGAGTGCTCCGCCACGGCGAGGGCGACCGCCGGGCTCGGGGTGATGACGGTGAGGGACGGGTCGTCCGGGAGGAGTCGCGCGAGCGCGAGCGCGGTGGTGCCGGCGTCGATGATGATGGTGCTGCCCGGTCGGATCCGCTCGGCGGCGATGCGGGCGACGCGCTCCTTGCTCGCCGTTCCGAGGGACAGCCGATCCCGGAACGGGCGGTCGGCCGCGGGGACCGGGAGTGCGCCGCCGTAGACGCGGACGCAGAGGCCGGCTTCGGCCAGCTCGCGGAGGTCTCGGCGGATCGAGTCCTCCGAGAGTCCGAGCGCAGCGGCGGCGTCCTTCGCGACGATGCGGCCGTCGCGGTCGAGGAGGTCGAGCAGGTGTGATCGTCGTTGTGCGCTCAACATGCGTGCTCCTTCATGATCTTGCACGATCGTGCACGGTTAACGCTACAGTGCTGGACATGACAACGCCACTCCTCATCCTCATCGCCGGCCCCTACCGCTCCGGGACCGGCGGTGATCCAGACGCCATCGCCCGCAACCTGGAACGACTCGAAGCCGCAGCGGCGCCCATCTACGCGCTCGGTCACGTCCCGATGATCGGGGAGTGGGTCGCGCTGCCGATCCTGCGTGGGATCGACACCGCGTCGGGCGACGGCGACGTCATGTACGAGACGGCGAGGCGGTTGCTCCAGCACTGCGACGCCGTGCTCCGGTTGCCGGGGGAGTCGTCCGGTGCCGACGCCGATGTCGCCATCGCCCGTGAGCGCGGGATCCCCGTGTACACCGACCTCTCGGAGATCCCGGCGCTCGAGGGCTGAGGTCGCTTGCCCGCGGCGTCCCGGCGCTCCGGCTAGGCTGGCGCGCGTGCTCGACGACCTCCGGATCCGCCGCTACTGCGACACCGATGCGCGGGTGACCAGGTCGATCTTCGAGCGCGCGGTGCGGGTGACCGCTGCCGCCGACTACACGGCCGAGCAGCTCGCGGCCTGGGTGCCGGAGGACCGGGCAGACACCGTGCTGGACGACTGGGCCGCCCGACGTACCGCGGTCACGACGTGGGTGGCCGAGCTCGACGACTCGGTGGTCGGATTCACCGACCTGGACGTCAAGATCGGCTACCTCGACATGCTGTTCGTCGATCCGGACGCGGGACGACGCGGCGTCGGGTCCGCGCTCATCCGTCACGTGCTCGACGAAGCCCGAGTGGTGGGGCTCCGGGAGTTGACCGTGCAGGCGAGTCGGACGGCGCAGCCGGTGTTCGAGCGCCACGGCTTCGTCGTGGTCCGCGAGCAGCGGGTCGAGCGTCGTGGGGTGCTCATCGAGAACGCGGTGATGCGGATACCCCTGGACGCTTCAGCCGGGTGATGCTCCCGGGATGTCCCGCGCGCCCGGCGGGGTCTCGCCAGCGCGGTGCGCCGACCCGAGCGCGGTGGTGTGGGTGCCGGCGCGGTGCGGCGACGTGAGATCGCTGCAATCGGCGTGAGCGCGGGGCATTGACGTGGGCGCGGCCCTCTGGAGACCCGCGCTCACGCGTGTGACCCGCGCTCACGTCAGCGCACCGCGCTGGCAGTCCGTCAGACGTCGGCGAGTTGGGCGTCGGCTCGCTCCGGGGAACCGACTGCGAGGCCACGGACGATGGCACGTCGCGAGGCGAGCCAGAGCAGGACACCGACCAGGAAGACGATGACCTCCGTCACGGTGAGCGACCAGACGATGCCACCGAGTCCGAACCACAGGTTGCCGAGGAGGACGATCGGGACGAACAGCACGCCCTGGGTGACCGCCATGACCGCCGCGGGGAGTGCTCGACCGGTCGCTTGGAAGAGCGAGGTGATGAGCCCGGTGAACCCGTTGGCGATCATCGCGGTGAGCTGCGCGACGAGGATCGTGACGCCGAGACCGAGGACGGCGGGGTCGGCGATGAACGCGGAGACGATCGGCTCACGCAGGACGAAGACGACACCGGCGAAGAGGACCGAGATCCCACCGACCGTGAGCGCCGAGGCTCGGAGAGCGGACCGGAGGCGCGCGCCGTCGCCCTTGCCGAACGCGTAGGCGAGCAGCGGGAGCACGCCGAAGGTGACGCCCATGACCAGGAACTCGGGCACCTGGGCGATCCGGACCGCGACGCCCATGGCCGCGAGTGGGGCGTCTCCGTAGGCCGCGGCCAGCGTGTTCAACACGAGCGCGGTGACGATGAGGAACCCCGACTGCAGGAGGGTGCTGACGCCGACGCCGAGGACCGGCTTGAGGATGGTCGGCGACAGCGTGAACCAGCGCGGTGCCAGGCTGACGTGCTCGCTGTTGCGCTGCAACCACGCCACGAAGTAGACGAGGACACCGAGGTTCGCCAGGCCCATCGCGAGCGCTGCACCGGCGACGCCCCACCCGAACCCGAGGATGAAGACGAGATCGAGGACGAGGTTCGCCACGGCCGACGCGATGAGGGCGATCATCACCTGACGGGCGGCACCCTCGGCTCGCACGAGCTGTTCCAGGCAGAACGCGGTCGCCATGACGGGGACGAACGCGAGCATGACACCGATGAACGCCGAGGTCGCCGGGGCGGTGACCGCGTCCGCCCCGAGCAGTGACACGAGTGGGCCGAGGAACACGAGGCCGATCCCGCCCAGGACGGCGCCCGTCAGGAACGCGCCCCAGACGGAGAAGGAAGCGGCCCGTTTGATGTCCCCGGCCTGTGCCGGGTCGTGTTCGGAGGCACCCAGGAGTCTGGAGATGAGCGCGCCGCCGCCGACGCCGAACAGGTCGCCGATGGCCATGATCAGTCCGAGGATCGGGGCTCCGAGCGTGATCGCGGCGAGCAGGGTGGTGTCGTGCAGCGAGCCGACGACACCCGCGTTGATGAGGTTGTAGACGGCGCTCACGACGAGCGCCGCCGCCATCGGGACGCACAGATGGATCAGTGCCCGGATGATCGGGGCGGTCGAGAGGTACCAGCGGTTGCTCCCGATTGTGTCGGCTGCGGTCGAGGGTGCGGTGTCGGTCGATGGCGCGTTGGCCGTCGACGGTGCGGTGCCGCTGGGGATGGGCGTTCCGGTGGCGGGATCGGTGTGGTGTTCGGGGTGCATGGCAGGCTCCGTTTCGGGCAGGTTCCGGGCGCGACGATGAGCGCCGGCGCGGCGAGGGTTCGGTGATGGGGGTGATCGTCCTGCGCGGGCTGAGCGGACGGTTCAGCAGGCGTCCGGGCGCGACGGACAGCGCCGTCGTGGCGTTCGCGGCCGCCATCGTGTGCGGCGGTCGGTGGATGACGCGGCGAGTGGTCTCAGCGCGTGGTCAGGGAGCTCGGGTTCCCCGAACGGTGATCAACGGGTCGGCTGCGGCAGGTGCGCCGTGAGCTTCGTGAGCAGAGCGTGCAGGGTGTCGCGTTCGCTCTGGTCCAACGGGGTGAGGATGATGTCGTCGGCCTCGGCCATCGCGGTCTCGAACCCGGCGATGAGGTCGGTGCCGAGCGGGGTGGCGTAGACGCGCTTGGTGCGTGCGTTTCCGTCTTCCGTGCGGCGTTCGACGAGGTCCCGACGTTCGAGTCCCTGCAGGAGGCTCGAGACGCTGGCGGCGCTCGTCCGGCTCACCTCGGCGATGTCGCGTTGACTCGATCCTGGATGCCGGACGAGGTGGCCGAGGACGAAGGCCTGTTCGTGACTGAGTTCGCGGGCACGGATCCAGTCCTCGCCGGCCTTGCGCTGTGCCCACCCGATCCAGCGGACCAGTTCGAGTGTGCTGCTGAGGGTGGGTGTCTCGTCGTCCATGGTTAGAACGCTAACGCTTTGAGTTCTAACTGTCAACCATCGAATGATCAGAGCGCGTAGCGCACCGCGCCGACGTGAGATGTGCGGACTCGGTGCCAGCGCGGTGCGCTGGGACGAAACCGACGAGTTCGGCGTGGGCGCGGGTCGTAGCCGTGAGCGCGCCCCTCCGGAGACCCGCGCTCACGCGTGTGACCCGCGCTCACGCCAGCGCACCGCGCTGGCAACCTGAGGACACATCGCCAAGGCGCTCCGGAAACGCAGAACGCCCCTCGCGGTGGGCGAAGGGCGTTCTGTCAAGCTGGCGGAGAATGGGGGATTCGAACCCCCGAGGGCGTTAACCCAACACGCTTTCCAAGCGTGCGCCATAGGCCACTAGGCGAATTCTCCATGGCTGTTTGTGAAAAACGGCCAGATAGCAGCATACCTGGTTCCCGGACCGCCGCGCGCCACCCGGCCCCGCCGCCGCGCTCCGAGCCTGGCCGAACACGAACGCCCACGGTCGGAGACACCGCCACGGAGCGCCACTCGCGTCAGCTCGCAGCAGGCGGCCGCCAGTCCACCCGTTGATCGCGCCGCAGCACGAGCGACCGGGGGAGGACGGCCGCGAGGACGCGTTCGAGCGGTTGACTCGCCGACCGCAGGGCCGCCTTCGCCTCAGCCAACGCCGCGTCGACGGAACCGGCGCTCGCCGCACCACCAGCGCTCGCCGCATAGCTCTCCCGCTCGACCGCCGCCACGAGTCGGTCGACGGCCGGCGACTCGATCCGGAACTGCCCGCGCAGCCGCGACGCGAACCCACGTGGTGACTCTGCCGACGTCACGGGGAAGCCGAGGTCGCGGGCGGTGTCGAGGAACTCCGCCCAGGCCCAGCCCGCCGAGGTCCCCTCGGCGAGGGCGCGCCGACGCCCGGCCGAACGCCGGAGCCCCCGCCCGATCGACGGGGTGGCGAGCAGCACGAGCACGCCGAGCAGGATCGCGAGCGGGACGAGAGCGGCGGTGAAGGCCCCGCCGGACTGGGTCGAGGTCGGTCCGCCGAGCGCGTCCGCGGTGGGCGTGGGCGTCGACGCCGCGGTCGGAGCCGGACGGCTGTCGGGACTCACCGATCCGCTGCCGGGCGTCGCCGTGCTCGCGTCGCTGAACTGCGTCACGACCCCACGGCTGGCCGTCGGCTCGAACGGCACCCAGCCCACACCCTCGAAGTACAGCTCCGGCCAGGCGTGCAACTGGTCCGAGGTGACGATGTAGGTGTCGCGGTTCGCCGGGGTGTTGTCGATCGTCGTGCCCGGCAGGTACCCGATGGCGATGCGCGCGGGGATGCCGAGGACGCGCGACATCACGGCCATCGCGGACGAGAAGTGGATGCAGTAGCCGGCCTTGCGCTCCAGGAACGTCGCGATGACCTCGGCTCCGCTGCCGTCGAAGCCCTCCTCGACCGGCGCCGACTCCGAGTACTCGAAGGTGCTGCGGAAGTAGCGCTGCAGGGCGATCGCGCGGTCGTAGTCGGTGGAGGCGGTCGCCGTGACGTCGGCGGCGGTGTCACGGATGATCTGCGGCAGGTCGTCGGGCAGCTCGAGATACGGGGCGGCTGACGCCGGGTCGGCGACCGGCGGGACGTCGCGCATCTGCTGTGCGGTCGGCAGGATCGCGGTGCTCGTCGCCGTGTACGTCTGCCCGCGGGTGGATCCACGCTCCGCCATCGCCGTCAGCCCGGCGGCCTCGAACCGCCAGTCGCCGCGGAGCCCGTCGACCTTCTGCGTCGGGTACGGCAGCGGGAGCCACGGGCTCGACAGCGAGTCCACCGTGACCGTCGTCTCGAAGGTCTCCACCGGGATCGCCTCGCTGAGCCCGGCCGGCGCGGGGAAGGCGTCGAGCGTGTTGCCGTCGTTGTAGCCCGAGTTGTCCGGTCCCCAGACCGTACCCGTGAAGTCGCGGAGGTCGGTGACCTTGAGGTAGGGGGCGTCGTCGGCGGTGGTCGTGTATTCGAGTGCGGTCGTGTTCGCGGGGCGCCGCAGACTCTGGCCGAGCGAGATGAGCGGGTTGATGCCGTTCACGAACGGACCGCTGCCACGGGCGCCGGCGGTCACGTCCCGGACGGCGAGGTCGGGGAGCGCCGCTGGCGTGAGGAGGGCGACGACCACCGCGACGGCACTGACCAGGACGGCCGGGCCGAGGCCTCCGAAGCGACCGGCACCGGTCATCGCCGACGGGCCGGCGCCGCGTCCATCGCCGGCGGCCCGGGCCGAGGCGAGGGCTCGCAGCAACTCGCGGCGCCGGACGTCCTCACGGAGCAGCCAGAGGAAGGAGAGTGCGACGAACGCGAACACCCACGGATCAAGGGGGAACGACACGGCGACGGTCGGCCCGGCGTACACGGCGAAGACCAGGACGGCCGCGAGCACCGGCGCGTGCCGGCCGAGCACGAGCCACGCGACCGCCAGCGCGACGAGGCCGCCGCCGGCGGCCATGACGAAGACCACGCCAGCGTCGGTGTCGAGCGGGGCCGAGCCGTCGTGGAAGGTCTGGAAGCCGGCGTCACGCAGCCGCTCGAAGGCGCCGAGCGTCGTCGGGGTCGGGACGATGCCGATGATCGCCGTCTCACTGGCGAAGAAGCGCGTGATCGTCAGCAGCCACGCGGCGCCGGCGCCGAGCCACACGAACACCGCCGGCAGCCTCGTGCGCCGGAGGAGGATCGCCGTGGCGAGGACGATCGCGATGACGAGGTTCGTGACGAACCACCAGTCGAGCGCGTCGAGCACGCGCCCGAATCCGAGACCACCCGTCGCGAGGAGGAGGAAGGCGGCGAGGCCCAGACGCAGGTCGCCGACGTTCGCGGTGTCGCGTGGGTCGTCCCGGCGCCCGCCGGCGCTTCCCGACCACGACCCGCCGCTGGTTCCGCCACGGGACGGGCGTCGGGGGTTCGACGAGCCGGCACCAGGACGGACGTCCGAGGGCACCCCTCCGCGAGACGGCACACGGCCACGGGCGGCGGCCGCCGCGCGGCGTTCCTCAGCGACGGACATTCGCACCTCCGGCACCCCGGCGGCCGCCCTGGCCGCCCCGACCACCACGGCCGGCCGACTGCGGAGCCAGCGTGGTGGTCGCCGGACCGCTCGTGCCGGACCACAGCGCCTGGAACGATGCGCCGCGCTCGCCGACGTGGCAGCGCCAGCCGGCTGACTCCAGGAGCTCGATGGACCGACGCCGGGCGCCGGCCGGGAGGAGTGCGACGGGGAGCGGCGAGAGGTGCGCGACGGCGGTCAGCTCGCCGAGGTCGCCCTCCTCCACATCGCCGAGGATCGCGATGACCGGTTGCGACCGGCGCGCGGCGATGACGGGTGAGAGGTCGAGGAACCGATCGGGCCGGACCGACGGACGCAGGAGGGCCAGGTCGAGCAGGGCGGCGTCCAGGTCGTCCTCCTCGAGGTGCTGCCCGCCGCGGGCGAGCGCGTCGCCCATGTCGCCGACGGGGCTGGACCGCAGGCCACCGGCCGCGGATCTCGCACTGATCTCCCGGGAGAGCTCCTCGGTGCCGGCACCGACCAGGTTGACCCGGTAGTCGGCGTCGACGAGGTGGGCGGTGATCGAGGCCGCCAGCGACACGGCCTGCTCGAACGCCGGCAGGTACGACGGATCGTCGTCGGGCCAGGCCCAGTGGGCTGCGGCGGTGTCGAGGAGGACGGTCGCCTCGGGGTCGTTGCGCTGCTCCTCCTGCCGCACCATCAGTTCACCGTGGTGCGCGCTCGCCCGCCAGTGCAGTCGGCGGATCGCGTCCCCCGGCAGGTAGGGACGGGCGATGATGTCGTCCTCGCCGGCGCCGACATGCAGCGACGACGGGCGCGTGGAACCGTCGCGGCTGGCCGTGAGTGCGGGGATCTCCGGCAGGACCACGACCTCCGGCAGGACGACGACCGCATGCGTCCCGCCCACGTCGCGACGACGGACGACGAGTCCGAACGGGTCGCTCACGGTCAGCCCGAGCGGGCCGAGGTCGTGTTCTCCTCGACGCAGCGCCGTCACGGTGTACTCGGCCGTCCGACGGCGCGATCCGATGCCCGCGACGCCGGTACTCGGCAGGGTCCCCTCGGCGCTGCCGGCGAGCCCGGCCGGCACGCGGTCCTTCCACTCCGTGTGGACGTGGGGGAGCGCGCTCGTCTCGGCGATCGTGACCTCGACGGAGATCCGGCCGCCGACCGCGACGAGGTCGGGTCGGGTGGTGCGATCGACCCGGAGCGACGGTCGCTCGAGGTAGACCGCGCCGAAGCTGGCGGCGACGAGCGCGACGAGCAGGCCGGCCGCTGCGAGCAACTCCGGCGAGCCGATCCCGCGCGCGAAGATCAGGCACACGCCGGCCGCGATGAGCACGCCGACCGCGCGTCTCGTCAACGGCACGCGACGCTTCATGGGCTCAGGACCTCCGGTGCCGGATCACGGCGATCCGGCGGTCGCGGTGCGGGGCCATCGGATCAGGACCTCAGCTCGGTGCGACCGGAGTGCGGCACGGGTGTCCGCTCCAGCAACTCGACGAGCACCTCGGAGACCGCCTGGACGCCCGAGCGGTCGTGGGCGCTCACCGCGCGGCGGGTGGGGATGAGCCGGTGGGCGAGGACCGGTGCGAGCAGCTGGTCGATGTCGTCGGGCAGGACGAACTCGCGGCCGTCGAGCGCGGCGAGCACCTTGGCCGCGCGGACGAGCTGCAGGGTGGCGCGCGGGCTCGCGCCGAGCCGGAGTTCGGGGTGCACGCGGGTCGCCTGCACGAGCGAGACGCAGTACTGCTCGACGATCGGCGACACGAAGACACCGCGGGCCCAGGCGATGAGGCGCTCGACGTCGCCGCGTGAAGCGACCGGTCCGATGGTGTCGAGCGGGTTGACCGTGTCACGCTGGCGGAGCATCGCGAGTTCGGCTGACGCGTCGGGGTATCCCATCGAGATACGCGCCATGAAGCGGTCGCGTTGGGCCTCCGGCAGGGCGTAGGTGCCCTCCATCTCGAGCGGGTTCTGCGTGGCGACGACCGTGAACGGCGACGGCAGGGCGTGCGTCTCGCCGTCGACCGTGACCTGACGCTCCTCCATCGACTCGAGCAGCGCCGACTGGGTCTTCGGCGAGGAGCGGTTGATCTCGTCGGCGATGACGATGTTCGCGAACACCGCTCCGGGCTTGAACTCGAACTCGCGGTCGACCTGGTTGAAGATCGAGACGCCGGTGACGTCCGACGGGAGCAGATCGGGCGTGAACTGGATGCGGCGGACGGTACTGCCGACGGAAGCGGCGAGGGCCTTCGCGAGGACCGTCTTGCCGACGCCGGGGACGTCCTCGATGAGCAGGTGACCCTCGGCGAGCATCACGATGAGGGCCATGCGGGCAGCGAACGGCTTGCCGTCGAGGACGCGCTCGACGTTGTCGAGGATGCGCTCGGCCAGTACCTGGAACTCCTCGGCGTTCAGTGCGGGCTTCAGCTCGGCGACGGTGTCCCGTGGGGCGCGGCTGGTGTTGCTCTGCTCGGTCATGGTCGGCTCCTGCGGTCGTGGTCGAGCATGCGCTTGAACAGCAGCGCGACGATGGTGGCGAGGCCGATCGTGATGAGGGTCGGGGCGAGTGCTCCGAGGAACTGCATCCAGAGGTAGTTGTCGGTCGGGCCGCTGTCGCCGACGAACCCGCGGTAGAGCAGGGTGAACGATTGCCACAGCCCCACGCCGCCACCGATTGTGAGGACGACACCGACGATCCAGAGGACCCGTTCCCAGACGACGGCGCGGACGCGGTGGGCGTCGGCGGCGTCGAGGTACTCCTCGTACCGCTCCTGGTCGAGCTGGGTCTGCTGCGCGTCGGGACCTGGCGCCGCAGGCTGATCGGCGACCGCCGTGGTGTCGCCGGTCCGGGCTTCGAACGGGTGGACGCGACGGTCTGCCTGCGACGGCATACCGCGGGATGGCCGGGCGCGCGGGCCGTCGTCGAACCGGTCGTCGGTCGGCGGGCGGACGGGGCGACCGTCGGTGGGCGGCTGGATGAGCTGTGGGGCGATCTCCTCGAGCGAGGCGAGGTGGCTGCGGCGGCCGGCGTCACCGGCGTTCGGGCGCGTGCGCTCGTCGGTGTGTCCGCGCTGGAACGCGGGGTCGTAGCGTTGGTCCATCGTCGGCCTCCGTCGCGCTGCGTGCATCGTCCGGGCCGGAACCCGTTGCCCGATCCTAGGACTGATAACGAACAGGTAACACCCCTGGACGTGTCGCCCACAGGAACTCCATATGTGCGCCAGGTCGCGCACACACGGTGCGGGTGCCGGTCAGGGAACTCTTCGGAGCCGTCGGGTGCATCGGTTGTGGGGCCCGTCGACAGCCTCAGTGACCGGTGTTCGTTGCCCGTCCCAGTTCCGGTCCCTGAAACCCTCTCCGGTCCCTGGAACCCTCTCCGGTCCCTGAAGCCCTCTCCGGTCCCTGAGCTTGTCGAAGGGTGGGGTGTCGCGTGTGCACTTCGACAGGCTCAGTGACCGGTGTTCGTTGCCCGTCCCAGTTCCGGTCTCTGGAACCCTGTCCGGTACCTGGAACCCTGTCCGGTCCCTGAGCTTGTCGAAGGGTGGGGTGTCCCGTGTGCACTTCGACAGGCTCAGTGACCGGTGTTCGTTGCCCGTCCCAGTTCCGGTCCCTGAAACCCTCTCCGGTCCCTGAAACCCTGTCCGGTCCCTGAGCTTGTCGAAGGGCGGGGTGTCCCGTGTGCACTTCGACAGGCTCAGTGACCGGGTACAGGCTCAGGGACCGGGTTCGAACTCAGGGACCGGGTGCCGGAGACGACGACAGGCCCGGGAACGGGGATCCGTTCACCGAGCCTGTCGAGGTACGGACCTACAGCGCCGCGAGCGCCTCGCGGATCGGCGTCTCGCCGCCGATGACCTCAAACTGCGTGCGGGACGCCGCGCCCGACTCGATGAGGGCGAACAGCACGGCGGCGACATCGGCGCGCGGGATCGAGCCGCGGTCGGTGGTCGTCGCGGCGGTGATCGTGCCGGTCGGGGCATCGTCGGTCAGGCCACCGGGGCGGACGATCGTCCAGTCGAGGTCGCGCCCGCGGAGGTCGGCGTCGGCCTCGGACTTCGCCCGCAGGTACACCTGGAACACGTCGTCCGACTCCGGGTCGAAGTCGTCGGTGCTCATCGCCGACACCATGAGGTAGCGCGGGACCTTGGCGAGCTCGGCGGCCTCGGCGAGGAGGATCGCGCCGTCGCGGTCGAGGGTGAGCTTGCGGTCGGCGCCGCTGTTCGGGCCCGCTCCCGCCGCGAACACGACGACGTCGGCTCCGGCGAGTTCGTCGGCGAGTTCGGCTGCCGAGGAGTGCTCGAGGTCGAGGACGATGGCGCGGGACCCGATGCCCTGGAGTTCGCCCACCTGCTCGGGGTTGCGGATGATGCCGGCGGGGGAGTGTCCTGCTTCGGCGAGCAGTCGCTGCAGGTGCAGGGCGATCTGTCCGTGTCCTCCGGCGATGACGACGTCGGTCATGTGAGTCCTCTCGTTCGATGCGGTCCCGATCGGTGCGCCGTCCGTTCGTGGGGACGGCGGTCGACCGGTGGTCTGGGTCCAGTGGTCCCAGATCCGCCAGTCAACGCCTCAACCGGGGCGTACGCAACCCGGTCGCGGCTCGGGTACACTAGGTGACGGCTCCCCGCGTGGCGCCATCCAGGCCAACTCCCCCAGGGCGGAAACGCAGCAAGGGTAACCGGGCTCTGGCGGGTGCGCGGGGAGTCTTTTCGTGCCCGCGGTGCCTGCGGTGCCCGTCTCCGGCCCGGCACGACCTGGCCGCCCGCGCCGCAGCAGGACATCTGCCCCGCAGTAGGACATCCGGCGCCGCTTCCTCCTGCGCTCGCGCGGATCGCCTGCTCCAGCGCCGGTCTCCCGTCGCCCGCCAATGACGAAGCCCCGGAGCCCTGCGGTGGCAGGACTCCGGGGCTCGAGCACGTCAGGTCAGCTGAGCTGGGCGCGACGCTTCCGGACGGCGACCAGCGCGAGGCCGCCGAGGAGCAGCATCGCGGCGAGGCCGAGCGGTGCCGTGGTGTCGGCGCCGGTCTCCGCGAGGGTCGGGCCGTGACCGGACGTCGCGGATGCCGTTGCGGCGAGCGTGAACTGCACCGGTGCCGACGGGAGCGAGGTGACCTGTGGGACGGCCGCGTTCGGATCGTAGACGAGTGACGCGACCGCGGTGTAGTCGCCCGGGGCGACGGCGACCGTCACCGACCAGCGGCCGTCTTCGCCGACGAGGATCGGCGCACGCGGGTCGACCGGTGCTGCATCCTGCCCCTCAGGGAGGGCGAGGCGGGCATTGTCGCCGGTGCCGTTCGCGATGTCCTCGAGCTCGTTCTGAAGCGCGTTGTAGAACGCGGTCGGCAAGAGGGCCACCGCGATGTAGTGGTTCGGCGTCGCGGTGCCGGAGAAGGTGACGACGTCACCGACGAGCGCCTGACCCGGGGTCGGTGTCTCGATGACCGGTGCCGGGAAGAGTTCCGGCTCGGGGAGGAGGAAGGTGACACCGGTGGACCCTCTGGAGAAGCCATCGGTGGCGACGACGCTCACCGTCTGGACGCGTCCGGATGTCTCCGGGAAGACCTGGGTGTAGCTCCAGGCGCCACCGGTGACGGTGATCGGGGAGCTCTCACCGGCGGCGGTGAAGACGGTGAGTCGGAGCTCGACGTCGGTCTCGGTGACGCCTGAGATGGTGACCGTCCGGGTGTCGAACTGCTGCATCGGAGTCGGGGTCAGCATCTTCAGACCCCACAGCTCGGCTTGGCTCGGCAGGGTGATGTTGAACTCGACCACGGTGTCCGCACCATCGGTCTGCTGGGTGGACGAGATGGCGACCGCCACCGATTCGACCAGAGGCAGGTCGAGGGTGACCGACCACGCACCGTCGACGACCGGCACGTCTTCCGCGAAGGGCTCCAGCTCGAAGTAGTTCCAGTCCTTCGCCGCGATGTCCACGAGCGTTCCGGACTCACCGACGCCGGAGAAGGTGATCGTCTGCGTGGTGAAGACATCGCCCATCTCGGGCGTGAGCACCTCGAAGGCCGGCGCAGGTGCGGCGGCCGCGGATGGTGCTGCTGGGGCGTCCTCACCCGGCACGGTGGGCTCGTCCGTCACGGGCGGTGCGTCGTCAGCGGGGGCAGGGGCATCGCTCGACGCCGATGGTTCCGACTCGGTCGGCGTCGGGGATTCAGCCGGCGCCGGCGACTCGGTCGGCGTGGCGGTCTCGGAGGTCGACGGGACCGGCTCGGTCGCAGCGGACGCGGGTCCGGCGGTGAGGAGCGCGCCACCGAGGGCGAGCGAGATGACGACGGGCAGCGAAAGCGCTTTCCGCCAGGACGAAATGCGAGACAAGGTGTTCCCCCCAGAGAAAGTCCTGCCGCGGCACGGAGGCCGAAGCAGGACGGATGTGACAGCTGTTGTTCCTGAACCTAGCAGTTTCCTGTGAGCTGGCATTGGGGTTTGCCCTATGGTCTGGAGACCTTCGCGCAGGCCGACCGATCATCGCCCGGCGACCACGACATTGTGCGCTTACCCAGCCCCCGCCGAGCCCGCCCCCGTAGGCTGGAAACCGTGGCGCGAAGCATTTACATCATCTCTGCCGAAGGACACTCCGGGAAGTCGACGGTGGCCCTCGGGGT
>Ga0308160_10002519_pt1 | contig 21970 bp, 18 predicted proteins | sample PhyFR1_FD_201036 | JGI IMG/M metagenome (GOLD analysis project Ga0308160, IMG submission 201036) | Phyllosphere microbial communities from UC Gill Tract Community Farm, Albany, California, United States - DLSLF.R1 | ecosystem: Host-associated > Plants > Phyllosphere > Unclassified | place: USA...
TGATCCCGATGTCACGCAGCTGCTCGGCCACCAGGAAGCGGTGCTCGTTGCCGCATACGATCAGCGGCGCCATCACTTCCGGCCAGCCGCGCACCCGCAAGGCAGTTTCCTGCAGCATGGTCTTGTCCGTGACCAGCGGCAGCAGCTGCTTCGGCATGACCGCGCGCGAGAGCGGCCAGAGGCGGGTACCGGCGCCGCCGGAGAGGATGACTGGGTAAATTTTCATCAATTACTTTCTGCTAGTGGAGATCTATAGAGAAATGTTAATTTCTACGGCTTGACATTTCAAAATTGCAAGTGCATCCGAAAGCATAGCCAAGGCTAGGATGGGAGGCAAGAGATATAGCATCCTCAAAAATAAGATATTTATTGATGGAAATTTGAGACAAGTCAGCCATATGTAGATTATTGTTTGTTCGACATCTAAAAGTGCGTGATCTAACATTAGTATTTGTAACAAAGTGCTACGATAGAGTCCCACTTGCGACAAGGAGATCATGATGATTCAATTCAATTCGCGTGACATGAACTCGGATCGGACGGCCGAACACACTGTTCATGCTGAAGCATCCGTTTACACACGTGAAGCATTTCGAGCTATCTTGTCCCGACAGCCAGAGTGGAAAATTCGTGCTGCCTTGGAAGAAGGCAATATTCCAAGTTCGAATATCCAACATGCGATCGAGTGGCTTGAGGAGCGGGAGCAGCACCATTGCTATCTGATGTGAACGCATCACTGAACGCCGTCGCAACGTCTAGAACCAGACAGGCCAGCCCAAGAGGCTGGCCTGTCTGTTTCAAGGCCGAGTCATAGTCACGCGGGCCCAACAAGTTGCCGTAAAAACTCTACCGCATCGAAATAGGGCTTTTTCCCCGTCCTTTTCTCCAGATCGTTTCCTCCCGGCATCGTCAATAATCTAGCCATGATGAGCAACGAGTTCATCGAGCAAGATCGTCACTGACCCAATACCACTGCCTGCCGAGCGGAGAACATCAAGATGAACGTGAAGAAATTTACTGCACCGACTTCCCGGGAAGCCTTGCGCAAAGTGCGCGAAGCCCTCGGCCCGGACGCGGTCATCTTGTCGAACCGCCCGGTCGATGGCGTGGTCGAGATCCTGGCCCTGGACAACGACGACGTCGCCTCGCTGGCATCGCCGTCCGCAGCATCCGAAATGGATGCGCCGCGTCCGCAGCTGCAAGTCGACACCCCGGCCGAACCGGCCCCGCGCGCCATGCCGGCGCGCCGCTTCGCCGATGCGCCGGCAGCGCATCCTTTCGACACTGCGCCGGCAGCGCGTTCGTTCGATACCGCCCCGGCAGGGCGTCCGTTCGACGACATGGCAGACCTGCATCCGTACCAGCCGGCGCCGGCCACCCGCGCATTTCAGCCGGAACCGGCCTTCGACGATGCCCCGGCAGCCCACACCTACGCCGACCGCCGCATGGCTGCCCCGGCAGCAGCTGCGCCGGCCGCCCCGGCCATCGACATGGCGACCATGAGCGCCATGATGGCCGCCGCCATCGCCCAGGCCAAGGAGTCCGCCGCCGCCGAAATGCACGGCATGATGAGCGAGCTGCGCGCCATGCGCGGCATGATGGAGACCCAGCTGTCGGAACTGTCCTGGGGCAGCACCCAGCAGCGCGAGCCGAACAAGGCCATGGTTCTGCGCGAGATGCTGGGCGCCGGCTTCTCGGCCAACCTGTCGCGCTACCTGATCGACAAGATGCCGGTCGGTAAGGATGCCGCTGAATCGATGCGCTGGATTAAGACCGTACTGGCCCGCAACCTGACCACGGTGGCCAACGAAGATGCGATCCTGGACCGGGGTGGCGTGTTCGCCCTGGTCGGCCCGACCGGCGTCGGCAAGACCACCACTACCGCCAAGCTGGCCGCGCGCTGCGTGATGCGCCACGGCGCCGACAAGCTGGCCCTGATCACCACCGACGCCTACCGTATCGGCGGCCACGAGCAGCTGCGCATCTACGGCAAGATCCTGGGCGTGATGGTCCACTCGGTGAAGGACGAGGCCGACCTGCGCATCGCCCTGAAAGAACTGCGCAACAAGCACACCGTGCTGATCGACACCATCGGCATGTCGCAGCGCGACCAGATGGTGACCGAGCAGGTGGCGATGCTGACCGACAGCGGCGCCAACGTGCAGCGCCTGCTGTGCCTGAACGCGACCGCGACCAACGAAACCCTGAACGAAGTGGTGCGCGCCTACCAGGGCAGCGGCCTGGCCGGCTGCATCATGACCAAGATGGACGAAGCCGCCTCGATCGGCAACGTGCTGGACGCGATCATCCGCAACAAGCTGAACCTGCACTACATCTCGAACGGCCAGCGCGTGCCGGAAGACCTGCACCTGGCCGACCGCGCGCTGCTGGTCGACCGCGCCTTCCGCAGCAAGCGCGACGCCGCTTCGCAACTGGCGGATGCCGACCTGGCGCCGCTGATGGCCGGCCTGGGCAACCTGAACAACGACCGTTCGCTGCGCGAGGTGTATGTTGGCTAGTTTCGACTTTGACCAGGCCGAAGGCCTGCGCCGGATGCTGGCCGGCCCCAAGCCGCGTATCGTGACTTTCCTTTCCGCCACGCCCCAGGACGACAAGGGTGCCATGCTGGTCAACCTCGGCGCTTCGCTGGCCCAGTCCGGCAACGACGTGATGATCGTCGACGCCTGCGAGCGCGACTACGGCGTGGCCCGGCGCCTCGGCGTCGACCATGGCGCCAGCCTGCTGCAGGTGGCGCGCCAGGAATGCGCGCTGAACCAGGTGATCCATGCGGTGCCGCAGGGGTTTTCGGTGGTATCGATGGGCGGTGCGCCGCGGACCCACGGGGACGCGCGCCGCCTGGCCAACACCTTCGACGTGCTGGTCAAGCAGTCGGCCGGCAGCATCATCATCGTCGACGGCGAGTTCCCGGTGGACGGCGAATTTCCGGTGCCAGTCATGGCGTCGTCGGAGATCGTGGTGCAGGTGTCGACCAGCGCGACCTCGATCACGAATGCCTACGCACTGGTCAAGCGCCTGTCGCAACACATGGGACGGCGCCCCTTCGGTATCCTTGTCACCGGCGCAACCGAAGCCGAGGCGAAAGTGGTATACGATAATATGGCATCTGCAGCAACTCGTTACCTGGCAGTAACCTTGAGCTCGATGGGCTCGGTGCCGGCCGACGAGTACCTGCAGCGCGCGGCGCGTCTCGGCCGCGCCGTGGTCGACGCCTTCCCGCTGGCGGGTGCGTCGGTGGCGTTCCGGCGCCTGGCCGGACGCTTCGCAGGATCGGGTGCCGGCGCGGGCATGGGCGTGCAGGGCAGGGCCGCGTGAGCGGCGGATCAATCTATCATCGAATTCAATGTACACGGTCAAAGGGAAAGCGGACAAGAATACTTTGCTGACGGAGCACATGCCGTTGGTGAAGCGTCTCGCCCACCAGATGAAGGCCAAGTTGCCGCCGTCCGTCGAGGTCGATGACCTGATCCAGGCCGGCATGATCGGCCTGCTGGACGCGATTCAGCGCTACGAAGAAAACCACGGCGCCCAGTTCGAGACCTATGCGGTGCTGCGCATCCGCGGCGCCATGCTGGACGAACTGCGCAGCAGCGACTGGATGCCGCGTTCGACGCGCCAGAACATGCGCAAGGTCGAGGCCGCAATGAATGCGCTGCAGCAGCAGCTGGGGCGCCCGCCGAGCGAGTCGGAAGTGGCGAAGTCGCTCAAGCTGTCGCTGGCCGATTACCAGGACATGCTGGGCGATTCCGGCGGCCACCAGCTGCTGTATTACGAAGATTTCCACAGCGGCGACGGCGACGAGGGCAGCGACAGCTTCCTCGACCGCTATGCAGTCGACGACGCCGATCCGCTGCGCGCGCTGCTCGACACCGACTTCCGCCAGGCCGTGATCGACGCCATCGACAACCTGCCGCCGCGCGAGAAGATGCTGATGGGCCTGTACTACGAGGAAGAGCTGAACCTGAAGGAAATCGGCGCCGTGATGGGCGTGTCGGAATCGCGCGTCTCGCAGCTGCATACCCAGGCCGTGGCGCGCATGCGTGCCTACCTGAAGGAGCTGGCGTGGACCTGAGCAGCCTGCTCGGTCTGGCGCTGGCGCTGGCCGGCATCTTCGTCGGCCATTCGCTCGATGGCGGCAAGATGTCCTCGCTGGTGCAGCCGGCCGCGTTCGCGATCGTGGTGGTCGGCACCTTCGGCGCGGTGCTGCTGCAATCCAAGCGCAAGGCCTTCATGCGCGGCGTGCGCATGCTGCGCTGGGTGTTCGTGCCGCCGAAAGACCGCCGGCCCCAGCTGGCGCGCGAGATCCACCTGTGGAGCCTGTCGGCGCGGCGCGACGGCCTGCTGTCGCTGGAACAGTACATGGCCAAGGCCGATCCCTTCATCCAGAAAGGCCTGCGGCTGGTGGTCGACGGCATCCAGCCGGATAAACTGCGCAGCCTGATGTACACCGAGATCAACAACTATGAATTCCGCGAACGGCAGGCCGCGCGCATCTGGGAATCGGCAGCCGGCTATGCGCCCACGGTCGGCATCCTGGGCGCCGTGCTCGGCCTGATTCACGTGATGGAAAACCTGAGCGACCCGTCGCGCCTGGGCGCCGGCATCGCGGTCGCCTTCGTGTCCACCGTGTACGGCGTCGGCCTGGCCAACCTGTTCTTCTACCCGGTCGGCAACAAGATCAAGGGCATCGTCACCGAGCGCGTGGCCGAGTACGAGATCCTGACCGACGTCTTCCACGACATGGCCACCGGCGACTACACGCGCGTGATCGAAGAGCGCGTGGCCTGCCTGCTGGCCGAGCACTGAGCGCCGCACCGACCATGCCGCGCCGCAAACGCTACCAGGAAGACGACGAGAACCACGAGCGCTGGCTGATTTCCTACGCCGACTTCATCACGCTGCTGTTCGCGTTCTTCGTCGTGATGTATGCGGTCTCGGTGGTCAACGTCGGCAAGTACACGGTGCTGTCGGAAGCGCTGGGCGACGCCTTCGGCGGCCGCGGCGCGGCGACCCGCCCCAATACCCAGGTCGAGCTCGAAGCGCTGCCGCTGTCGAACATCATCGCCCACAAGCGTCTTGAGGCGGCCAAGCGCGACCGCGAGCGCCTCGACCTGCTGGCGCGCAAGCTCGACAGCGTGCTGGAACCGCTGGTCCGCAGCGGCAAGGTGCGCGTGACCCGCAACGCGCGCGGCATCACGATCGACATCAACGCCAGCATCCTGTTCATGGAAGGCGATGCCGGCCTGACCGGCCGCGCGCGCGACACCCTGCAGGCGGTGGCGCAATTGCTCAAGGACGATCCGCACGCGATCGAGGTCGAGGGCCACACCGACGACGCGCCGATCGCGAATGCCGCCTTTCCATCCAACTGGGAACTGTCGGCGGTGCGCGCCAGCACCGTGGTGCGCCTGTTCGTCGACAACGGCGTGGCCGAGCGCCGCCTGGCGGCGGTGGGGCGCGGCGCCAACCGGCCGCTGGCCCCGAACGACGACGCGCTCGGACGGGCGCGCAACCGGCGGGTGGCGGTGACCATCCTGGCGGGCAGCGCCGCGGAATAATCCGTTCCCGCAGAGCGGTGCGCCTGCGGCCCTGCGCTTGCGTTAATGTGCAGTGACCTGCGCACGCACCGCACCCTCATGGACCCAGAAAAACAAAGCCAGGCCGGGCCGTCCTCCGCTGTCGAGGCCGGCCTGCCGTTCCCCGTGGTCGGCATCGGCGCCTCGGCCGGCGGTTACGCGGCCCTGATGACGCTGCTGCAGAACATGCCGCCCAGCCCGGGCATCGCGCTGGTGGTGATCCTGCACCTGGCAGCGGACGAGCCGAGCGCGGCCGACAAGGTGCTGCAGCGCGGGACCGGCATGCCGGTGGTGCAGGTGACCCATACCGTGCCGATCCTGCCCGACCACGTCTACGTGATCCCGCCCGACCGCAGCCTCGTTATGCACGACGGCCACCTGGTGCTCGACCAGCTCGAGCGCAGCCGCGGGCGGCCGGTGGCGATCGACCTGTTCCTGCGCACGCTGGCGACGGCGCACAAGGAGCGCGCCGTCGGCGTGGTGTTGTCCGGCATGGGCTCGGACGGTACTGCCGGCCTGGCCTGCATCAAGGAAATGGGTGGCGCCACCATCGTCCAGCTGCCGAGCGATGCCGAATACGGCAGCATGCCGCGCTCGGCCATCGAGGCCGGCATGGCCGATTTCGTGCTGGCGGCCAGCGCCATCCCGGCCAAGCTGGCCGAGCTGCGCGACCTCGCCAACGCCATCCGCGACCGCGCCCTGCACGGCCAGGTACTGGACGGCGTCCCACTCGACCTGGGGCCGTGGCCCGAACACACGCTGGGCGAGGTGCTGGAGGTACTGCGCGAGCGTACCGGCCACGATTTCACCCACTACCGGCGGCCCACGCTGCTGCGCCGGCTGGAGCGGCGCCTGCAGGTGCGCGGCATGCCCGACCTGGCCGCCTACCGCGAGGTGCTGCGGCGCGACTCCAGCGAGCCGCGCGCGCTGCTGAAGGACCTGCTGATCGGCGTGACCAGCTTCTACCGCGACCCCGAGGCCTTCGAGGCGCTCGACCGGCTGGCGCTGCCGGCGCTGTTCCAGCCCGGCCGGCCGGCGCCGCGCGCCTGGGTGGCGGCCTGCTCGAGCGGCGAGGAAGCCTGGACCGTGGCGATGCTGCTGGCCGACCACGCCGCGCGCAGCGGGGAAGGGCAGACCTGGCAGGTGTTCGGGTCCGACCTCGACGAGCACGCGATCGACGTCGCGCGCGCCTCCACCTATCCGCTCGCGATCGCCGAATCGGTCCCGGTGGCGCAGCTGCAGCGCCATTTCACGCTCGAAGCCGGGGAGTACAAGGTGCGCAAGGCCCTGCGCGACCAGGTGCTGTTCACGCGCCACAACCTGCTGCACGAGCCGGCATTTTCGCGGCTCGACCTGATCAGCTGCCGCAACTTCCTGATCTACCTGAACCTGGAAATGCACCGCCACCTGCTGAAGCAGTTCCACTTCGCGCTGAACCCGGGCGGTATCCTGATGCTGGGCAGTGCCGAGTCGGCCGACGCGGCCGCCGACCTGTTCGAGCCGGTCGATGCGGCGCAGCGGATCTACCGCGCGCGGCCGGCGGCACATACGCCGGCCGGGCCGTTCGTGCGCGCCGCACGCGAGGCGCCGGCACCGCAACAGCCCATCGCTCTGGACACGGACGGCGGCGCGCCGGCGCCGCCCCAGCGGCACCGGCGCCTGTTCTCGTTTGCCGAGATCCACCTGCACAAGGCGGCTGAACTGGCGCCGCCCAGCATCCTGCTGAACGCCGACGCGGACATCGTCCACGTGTCGGAACGGGCTGCGCGTTTCCTGCGTCCCGGCGGCGGCGAGCCGACCCGCGAACTGGCGGCGCTGGTGCTGCCGCCGCTGCAGCTGGCACTGCGCGCCGCGCTGTTCCAGGCACGCCGCAGCGGACGCCAGGCCGCCAGCGGCCCGGTCAGCTACGAGGGCGCGGACGGCATCCATGCGGTCGACATGCAGGTGCTGCCGTTCCGCGATCCGCATGCCGAGGGCGAACTGCTGCTGGTCGAGTTCCACGAGCCGCCACCGGACGCAGCGGGTACGGCGGATGTGGCCGCGGCGCATGTCCCGCTCGAAGACGGTGCCCTGCTGCGCCAGCTCGACGAGGAGCTGCGCCACGCGCGCCGGCAGCTGCGGGACACGATCGAGCAGGCCGAAGCGTCGAGCGGCGAGATGCGCATCCGGGCCGAGGAAATGCAGACCATGATCGAGGAACTGCGCGCCGGCGCCGCGGTGCTCGAGCACGGCCACGAGGAGCTGCTGTCGGCCAACCAGGAACTGGCTGCCGACAACCGGGAGCAGCGCCTGCGTGCCCGGGAGAGCAGCAAGGCGCATGACGACCTGGCCAACCTGGTCGCCTCCAGCGGCGTCGCCACCATCTTCCTCGACCGCGACATGCGCATCCTGCGCTATACGCCGCGCATCGCCGATTTCTTCAACGTGCTGCCGACCGACGTCGGCCGGCCGCTGCTGCACATCACCAACCGGCTCGACTACCCGCGCCTGGCCGAGGATGCGGCGGCGGTGTTCGATACCCTGCAGGCACTCGAGCGCGAGGTGCGCAGCAAGGACGGGCGCGACTACATCGTGCGCGTGCACCCGTACCGCACCACCACCGACCGCATCGAGGGTGCAGTGATGAGCTTCTTCGACATCACCAGCCGCCGCGCCGCCGAGGAAGCGCTGCGCGCCAGCGAAGCGCGGCTGTCTTCGGTGTTCGAGAGCCTGCCGCTCGGGGCCTGCGTGATGGCGGCGGACGGCGTGATGCTGATGTCGAACCGGGCCATGCAGCGCTACCTGCCGACCGGCATCATCCCCTCGCGCGACCGCGAGCGCGGCGGCCGCTGGCGTGCCTGGGACGCCGACGGACAGCCCCTCGCGTTCGCGGACTTTCCCGGCGCCCGCGCGCTGCGCGGCGAACGCGTGGTGCCCGGTATCGAGATGCTGTACCGGCAGGACGACGGCCGCGAAATCTGGACCCAGGTTGCCTCGGCGCCGGTCAGCGACGATACCGGACGCTACACCGGCGAGGCAACCGTCGTCATCACCGACATCGATGCCCTGAAGCGCACCGAAGCGACCTTGCGCGAGAACGAAGACCGCCTGCGCAGCCTGATCGGCGGCCTGGCGCTGGCGCTGTGGGAAGCGGACGCGGACGGCATGATCGTGGCGGATTCGCCGAGCTGGCGTGCCTATACCGGGCAAACGCCCGAGGCGTGGCTGGGCGAGGGCTGGCTGGATGCGGTCCACCCCGAAGACCGCGAGCGGGCCGGCCGCCAGTGGCACGACGCCGTGGCGCGGCGCGGCGTGGTGGATGCCGTGTTCCGGCTGTCCCGGCCGGAAGGCGGCTGGCGCTGGACCCGGGTACGTGCCGAACCGCTGTTCAACATCGACGGCAGCGTGCGCAAATGGGTCGGCATGAACGTCGAGGCCGGGACCGGCGTGGCGGGCGGCACATCGGCACCGGCCGTGGCAAAATCGTCCCAACCCGACAGGAGCTGACGATGCGACGACGGACCATGATGATTGCCGCCATGCTGTCGGCCGCGATGGCCGCGAGCACGGTCTATGGAGAAGAAACGATGAATGTGCATACCAGCCTGAGCGTGGACGCCAGGCACGAGAAGGTGCTGGTGACCTTCAAGATCGAGAACCGCGGCGAGCGCCGCGTGGGGCTGCCGCGCACGATCGCGTCGGCCGACGGCCTGACCGGCCAGCTGTTCGAAGTGCATGCGCTGCCCGGTGGCGAAGAGGTGCCCTACATCGGGCCGTGGGTCAAGCGCGGCCCGCCGACGGCGGCCGACTTCTTCGAGCTGGCGCCGCATTCGGCGCACACCCATACCATCGACATCACGCCGTTCTACGACTTCAAGCCGGGGCAGCACAGCTACGAGATCCGTTATGCCGGCGAAGCGCTGGGCGACGTCAAGCAGCTGGAGGCGACCAGCGCGCTGCAGACCGAGGCGGTGCGCTTCAGCCACGCCGTTCCGGCCAGGGCAGAACAATAGCCGGGACGGCCCCTAGCGCAAGTCCTGGTGCGGCGTGTTCTCGCCGAAGTACTCGTGCGAATCGGCGTTGTCGATCGCCCGCTCCGGATTGCTTGCCGCCAGCGCCGCCGCCGCCTCGTGCCCGTAGGCCCAGTCGCCGGTGCCGGCCACCACCGTGAAGTGGCTCATCTCGTGCACCAGCGTGCCGCCCTTGGAATCGGTGCCGGTCACGGGCGCGCTCCAGAACGCGTTGCACACGTAAATCTTGTACGGCTGGTTCGGGTAGACATAGGCGTAGTAATCCTCGCGGCAGCCGCAGTCGACCGTCACCGGCTTGCCCGCGAACGCTTCCCCGATCGCGGTGAAGTGGCGCGCGACGGTGGCCGTGCGCGTCGCGTCGACGGCGCCGAACCAGCTGCTGTAGCGCGGCCCCTGCGTGCCCTGCAGGTAGGCGCCGGCGTCCTGCGCCATCGCCTGGGCTGCCTTGAACGCCTCGGTGACCGACTGCTGCTGCGGGTTCGAGCACTGGCTGAAGCCGAGGTCGGCGCCACCCTGCGGCAGCGGTTCCGGCGCCGCCATGCCGCGCGGCAGGCGCCCGGCGATGTACACCGAAGCCGCCGGAAGGGCCGGCTCGGCCAGCGCATGCGCCGGGGCATAGCTCGACGACGGCTTGCCGAACAGCTGCAGCACGCCGTCGCGGTAGCGGATGCTGTAGGCGCCGCTGACGTCCATCCGGTACAGCGCCGACAGCTCGACCCGCACGCTGCGCGAGGCCCCCGGCGCCAGCGCGATGTAGTCGTCCGGCGCGGGTGGGGCGCGCTTGACCATGCGTCCCAGGTAAGGCACCGGCTGGCCGTCGCGCGTGACCTCGAACAGCGGCGCCTCGACCGCGCCGAAGGGCGTCTGCCACTTCAGCAGGTAGGCGGTGGCGCCGGACGTATTGGTGATGGTCACCACCACCGCCACTTCGTCGCTCTTGCCCAGGCTGGTGCGCTCGGGCGTCACGGTCACCCGCACGCCACCCGCCGCCGGTGCTGCCGGCGCCGCCTGCGCCACCGATGCCAGCGCAGCCACGGCGGCCAATGCGGCCGCGGCAATTCGTTTGCCGACCATGTCGACCTCCTGTCGAATGATGAATGAACTCCCGTTGTAGAAGGAATCCGGCGTCGCGGTATTGCCTGATCGCAATAATTATCGTGCCTGACCGGTGTGGCAATGTTGTTGGTGCGGCACCGTCACAACACTTCCGACTGTTGGTTGCATGGATTGCTCGATGCAAATGCAATAAATGGATAGAATGCAAAGATGCAGAACGCTAACAAATCTTTCGCATAAGAATTCATCGGTTTCCATGAGCATCGCGCCTGGCCAAGCACACAGGCGCCACCGTTGCCAGGCTTCGACTTCCGGATTCGCCCCTCCGAGCGCACAACGCTCGACGACATGACCCTGCCGCCGTGCTGGCGCGGCGCCAACCTGGTTACGATTTTGAATAACGATGCAGAAGGCGGCCATGAGCCGGCCAGCGGTATCAGTATAGCGGTGGCCCACACCATGGCCGACACGGTGCTGCAATACCAGAACTACCTTGAACAAGTGATTGGTGGCATGCCGGCCGGCCTGATCGTGGTCGACGCCGCACGCCGTGTGCTCTCGATCAACCGTACCATGAGCGAGATGCTGGGCGTGCCGGATGCGGTCATCGCCGCCCATCCGGCGCTGGAAACGCTGGTCCCGAGCACCGAGCTGATGCTGCGCATGGCAACCGCGCTGGCCACCGGCGAGCCGCAGGACGGCGTGCCGGTCGCGCTCGACGGCGCGGCACGCGACGGCGGCCGGCCACGCTGGTTCGAATTCAATATCCGGCGCACGCGCCAGGCCAGCGGCGACCTGCTGCTGCTGATCGGCCAGGACGTGACCTTCCGCCGCCAGGCGCGCATGCGCCTGCAGGAAAGCGAAGCATTTTTCCGGCTGACCTTCAGCCAGGCCGCGATCGGCATCGCGCTGCTGTCGCGCGAGGGCCGCTTCCTGCGCGTGAACCGCAAGCTGTCCGACATCGTCGGCTACAGCGAGATCGAGCTGTTTCAGCGCTTCTTCCACCAGGTCACGCATGCCGACGACCTGCACGAGGACAGCGCCATCATGGCCACCCTGGCGGCCGGCGAGATCGGCGACTTCCAGCGCGAGACGCGCTACGTGCGCAAGGACGGGCGCATCGTATGGGTGGCGCTGAGCGCGTCGACGATGCGCGATGCGGCGTCCGGCCAGCTGCGCCTGATCCTGGCGGTCGAGGACATCTCGCGCCGCAAGGAAGCCGAGGCGGCGCTGCTGCGCATGGCCAACCACGACGCGCTGACCGGGCTGCCCAACCGCGCGCTGCTGCAGGACCGCCTGGCCCATGCATTGTGCAAGGCCCAGCGTAAAAGTTCGGGAGAAATGCGCCGCCAGGTGGGCGTGATGTTCATCGACCTCGACCGCTTCAAGCACATCAACGACAGCCTCGGGCACGAGGCCGGCGACCAGCTGATCATCGAGATCGCGCGCCGCCTGTCCGGCAGCCTGCGCGAGAGCGACACCGTGGCGCGCCAGGGCGGCGACGAGTTCGTGGTGGTGCTGGACGACCTGGCGGCGCCGGAAGACGCGGCGCTGGTGGCCCAGAAGGTTCTCGACCGCCTGTTCCAGCCGCTGGTGCTGTGCGGCCAGGAAGTGTTCCCGACCGGGAGCATCGGCATCGCCATGTACCCGCACGACGGCGAGGACAGCGCTGCGCTGCTGAAGGCGGCCGACAGCGCGATGTACCGCGCCAAGGCGATCGGCGGCAACCACTATCACTTCTATGCCGCCGACATGGGCATCCAGACCCAGGCCCACCTGCGTCTCGAGACCGGGCTGCAGCGCGCCCTGCTGAACGACGAGTTCGTGCTGCATTACCAGCCGCAGGTGGACACCGCCAGCGGCCGCATCGTCGGCCTGGAAGCGCTGCTGCGCTGGCAGCCGCAGGGCGGGGCGCTGGTGGCGCCGTCCGACTTCATCGCGCTGGCCGAGGAGACCGGCCTGATCGTGCCGATCGGGGAGTGGGTATTGATGACGGCGCTGCGCCAGCAGGCAATGCTGGCGCGGCGCGGCTTGGCGCCGCTGCGCATGAGCGTCAACATGTCGGCGCGCCAGTTCCGCCAGCCGGATTTGGCCAGCCGGGTCGCGCGCCTGCTGGCGGAGGCCGGCTGCGAAGCGTCCTGCCTGACGCTGGAGATCACCGAAAGCGTGCTGATGGACAATCCGACCGCCGCCGAGACCATGGCGCGCCTGGCGGCGATGGGCGTGCAGCTGGCGATCGACGATTTCGGTACCGGCTATTCGAGCCTGTCCTCGCTGCGCCGCTTCCCGATCCACAGCCTCAAGATCGACCGCTCCTTCGTCGCCGGCATCGGCGGCGGCGACGCCCATCTCGACAATGCCGCCATCGTCACCGCCGTGATCGCGCTGGCACGCTCGATGAAGCTGGACGTGATCGCCGAAGGCGTCGAAACCGCCGGCCAGCAAGCCTTCCTCGGCGCCCATGGCTGCCACCGGATGCAGGGCTACCGCTTCAGCCGGCCGCTGGCCGCACCCGCACTCGAGTCCATGCTGCACGCCCAGCTCGAGGACGCGGCGGCATGAGGCCAGCCTTGCGCGTGCCGCCAGGGTGCCTGGTCGCGCTGGCGGCCGCCTTCATGGCCTGGCTGGCGCTGGGCGGCGGCGCACTGCTGCCGTGGGCGCCGCACTGGTATGTGCCGGTGCACACCACGCTCGAAGTGTTTTCGGTGGTGGTGACGGTGCTCGCCTTTTCCACCGGCTGGCACGGCACCGGCAGGCAGATCCCGCTCAGGGTGGCGCTGCTGGCGCCGGCCGCGCTGGCGATCGGCCTGTTCGACGTCGGCCACCTGCTGCTGGCGCGCGGCCTGCCCGGGCTGCCCGAGGCCGCGGCGGAAGGCGGCGCCACCGTGTTTTCGCTGCTGTCGCGCACCGTGGGTACGCTGGCGCTGTTCGCGGCCGCGCTGGCGCCGCGCGAGCGCACGGTCGAACGGCAGGTGCGCATGCCGGCGCTGCTGGCGGCGCTGGGCGCGACCGCGGCCGGGTACTGGCTGGCGCTGGATGTGCCGGCGCTGCTGCGCGCGGTGCGGGTGCCGGGGCAGGGGCCGACCGCGTTCAAGATCGGCTGCGAAGCCGTCCTGATCGCCGTCAACCTGAGCGCCGCGCTGCTGCTGGCCCTGCGTGCGCGCGACACCCGCCTGCGCACCGACCGCTACCTGGCGCTGGCCGCCGTCGCGATGGGCGTGGGCGGCTTCGGTTTCGTCCTGTGCGCCAGCTTCGACGACGTGCTCGGCATGAGCGCTCACGTGTATAAACTGGCGGCCTACCTGTTCTGGTACGGCGCGGTCCACGTGGGGGCGGTGCAGGCGCCGTATCTGCGCCTGATGCGCTCGGAGCGCTCGCTGCTGGAGAGCGAGAGCAAGTTCCGCAGCCTGATGGAATGCGCGCCGGACGCGATCCTGCTGGCTACTGCGGACGGGCGCATCGCCATGATGAACGCGCGCGCCGAAGAGCTGTTCGGGGTCGCGCGCGCGCAGGCCGCCGGCATGGCGCTCGAGGTGCTGGTGCCGGCGGGTAGCGCGGCGGACGGCGAGACCGAATGCCGGCGCCTGCACGGCGCGCCGTTCCCGGCCGAGGTGCGCCGCGGCGCCACCCCGGCCGGCCAGCACATCGCCATCGTGCGCGACGTGTCCGAGCGCCGCGGCCTGGAGCGCGCGCTGCTGCAGCAGCTGACCTACGACGCCCTGACCGGGCTGCCGAACCGGCGCCGCATCCTGGAGACCCTGGACGAGGCCACGCTTGCGGCGCGCCAGGACGGGCGTACGCTGGCGGTGCTGGTGTTCGACCTGAACGCCTTCCGCAAGATCAACAGCGGCTACGGCTGGTCCGGCGGCGACGAAGTGCTGCGCGAATGCGTGGCGCGCCTGTCGCGCCAGCTGCGCGGCGGCGACACCCTGGCGCGCCAGGGCGGCAACGAATTCATCGTGGTGCAGAAGCAGTCGGGGCGCGAGGCGGCGCTGGCGCTGGGCGAGCGCCTGCTCGGCTGCATGCGCGACCCGTTCGTGCTGGGTGGCCAGCACGTGTTCCTGTCGGCCAGCGCCGGCATCGCACTGCTGCCGGCGGATTCGGCACCGTTGTCGTCGGCCGAGCTGTTGCAGTCGGCCCAGCTGGCGATGAGCGGCGCCCGCGCCGACGGTCCGGGGCGCCTGCGTTTCCACACCGCCGAGATGGCGCGCGTGATCCGCGAACGTGTCGAGCTGGAGACGCTGCTGCGCCATGCGATCGCGCGCGGCGAGCTGACCCTGCAGTACCAGCCGCGCATCGGCCTCGCGGATCCGGCAGCCGCCTCGCGCATGGCCGGCATCGAGGCGCTGGTGCGCTGGCGCCATCCGACGCTGGGCCTGGTGCCGCCGGCCTACTTCATTCCGCTGGCCGAGGAGACCGGCCTGATCGTGGAACTCGACATGTGGGTGCTGCGCGAAGCCTGCAGCCGCGCCGCGCGCTGGCGCGCCGATGGCCTGGATCCGGGGCGGGTCTCGGTAAACCTGTCGGCGCGCCAGTTCCAGCAGGCCGGCCTGGCGCAGCGGGTGCGCACGGTGCTGGAAGACAGCGGCCTGCACCCGGCCTGCCTCGAACTCGAGATCACGGAAAGCACCGTGATGCGCGACACCGAGGAAGCGGCCGAGGTGCTGCATTCGCTGAAGGCGCTCGGGGTGGCGCTGTCGATCGACGACTTCGGCACCGGGTACTCGTCGCTGAGCTACCTGAAGCGCTTCCCGATCGACGTGCTGAAGATCGACCGCTCGTTCGTCAAGGACGTCACCGAGGACCCGAACGGGGCCGCGATCACGCGCGCGATCATCGCGCTGGCGCACGGCCTCAACCTGGAAGCGGTGGCGGAAGGGGTGGAGACGGCCGAGCAGGCGGCATTCCTGCGCGACAACGGCTGCGACGAGATCCAGGGATATTATTTCAGCCCGCCGGTGTGGCCGGCGCAGCTGGAGGCGATGATGGCGGAAAATCTATTCCAGCGTACTTAACCGACCACGAAGCGCCGCGACGGCCCGGTCGCCAGCGTCTGCCCACTGGCCCCGTACACGCCGCCGGTACCGGCACCGCTGTTCCCGCGCAGGGCATTCAGCACGCCGGTCGTATTCGCCAGCTGCTTGTTGAGCAGCATCCCGTTTACCCGGTTCAGCTCCTTGGCCTGGCGCGTCAGGTCCAGCAGGCGATCCCAGTCGGCGCGCGCGCCGCCGTTGCCGCCGACGGCCAGCCAGGGTTCCATGCCGGCTTCGCCGGCCGCGAAACCGGCGGCGGCCAGCGCCTTGTGGCGCAGCAGCGAGCGTTCGCCCAGTTGCTGGGCCAGCTTCAGTTTTTCGGGGGTGAGGGTGGCGAGGCCATCGGCATCCGCACTGACCAGCAGCTGCTGTTCCTGTTTCATGACTTCCACGATGGAAGCGATCAGTTGCTGTTCGTCGCGCAGGGTAGCGCCGGGAGATGCGATGGCCATGAGTTTATCTACTGTTTGCGGGAGTGCAGCAGGCCGCGCACCGTTTCCAGCAGGCCGTCCGCCACTTTCTCCGAGTTCACTTGAAATTGGCCATCCGCGATGGCCGCCTTGATGCGTTCTACTTTCTTGGTGTCAAACACCTGGTTTGCACTGCCGGTCGCCGCCAGCGCCTGTCCTTGCGAAGACAGGCGCACGGTTTCGGTGGCGGCAGCGCCGGTTGCGCCCGTGGCTGCAGCCGCGGTGTCGCTGGTCCTGGCATTCGTGGCCGGCGTGGTGGGGGCCGGAATGCCTGCATTGCCTTTGAGTGTATCGTTGATTTTCACAGCATCATCCTTCTCAGGTCGGAGCCGAACGTCCGGGATCTGCTGTCGTTATCGGAGGCCTGGCCGAAAACTTTAGGCCACATACGCTGCGATTGTTAAATCAAAATGCCACTTCGACCATGCCCCCGGCTTTCGCCGTACCGCTGACCACCGAACCGCCCGCCGTCCGCACCTGCACCACCTGGCCTTCGCCGGCGTTGCCGATCGCCTTGCCTTCGCCCGACACCGAAAAACCGCTGCCGTTCGATACCAGCCTTACCACCTGGCCCTGCTGCACCACCGGCCGGCTGCGCAGGCTGTCCAGGCGCAGCGGCGTGCCGGCCGCCAGCGACACCGTCGGGGTGCGCCCGATCGCCTGCGCCATGTCGGTGACGATGCCGTTCGGCATGGCGGCGATGTCGCCTTTCACCAACACCAGCTGGCCCTGTTCGATCGGCTGGCCCTGCGCCAGCGGCAGCGCGGCCGCCACGTACTCGGCCTTGACGTTGACCTGGGCCTGTACGAAGAGAGTCCAGTTCGACGGTGCGCTGCAGCGGATGCCGACCGTGGTCTTGCCCCAGGCGCGCGCCCCCGGCTGCAGGAAGGCTTCCGGGGCCGGGCAGGCGGCCAGCGCGGTGCGCGCGTCGATCGCGCCGACCTTGACGCTCACCTCGCCGGGCAGGCCGGCGGTTTCGGTCTTCAGGAACTGTTCGGCGACCGTGCGCAGGACCGCCAGGTTCTGACGGCCCGCCGCCGGCGCCTGCGTCTGCTGGGCCTGGGCCAGCTGGGACACCAGCACCAGCGCAACACTAACAAGAATGCGTTTCATGGGATCCAGGAGAAGTGGATTTCTTCAAGGCTGCCATCTTAGGCCGGTTGATTCCATAGTGAAACTTGGAATAGCCCGGTTTTGGGCCTCCTTATTGCCCGATTGAAAGAACAAACTGGCCCGTATGATCCATCCTGTGCTAATAATAGTGCCGCAAGGCAATTAAGAGGATCACACCATGATCGGCAAACTCGACGACTATCTGCGTTTCAATGAAACTGCGCTGAGCCTGCGTGCCCAGCGCCAGGAATTGCTGGCGTCGAACATCGCCAACGCGGACACGCCCAACTATAAAGCACGCGACATCGACTTTTCGAGCGCGCTGCAGGGTGCCCTGGCCCGCGCCGGCGGCGATGGCAAGGGCGGCAACGCGCTGGCAACCACCAATGCCGCTCACATCGGCGCCGCGGCGGACGGCAAGACGCTGGCGGACGGCACCCCGGTCCTGTACCGCAGCGTGACCCAGGGCGCGGTCGACGGCAACACGGTCGAGATGGATACCGAACGCACCCAGTTTGCCGACAACGGCCTGCGCTACGAGGCCGGCATCAGCATGATCAACCACCAGATCCGCGACCTGATGGCGGCGATCCAGGGAGGCCAGTAATGTCGCTCTTTAATGTCTTCAACGTCGCCGGTTCGGCGATGACGGCCCAGTCGCAGCGCCTGAACACCACCGCCAGCAACCTGGCCAACGCCGACAGTGCCACCAGCGCCAGCGGCGAAGCCTACCGCGCCAAGCAGGTCGTGTTCGAGGCGGTGCCGGTCGCCGCCGGCGCCACCGCCGTCAAGGTGCGCGAAGTGGTCGAGGACCCGTCGCCGCTGAAGCAGATGTACGACCCCAAGAATCCGCTGGCAGACGACAAGGGCTATGTCTCGATGCCCAACGTGAACGTGGTCGACGAGATGGTCAACATGCTGTCGGCTTCGCGTTCGTACCAGAACAACGTCGAAACCATGAACGCAGCCAAGACCATGCTGTTGAAAACCCTGACCATCGGCCAGTAATCCCTCACTTATCCTTTTTTCCATGGCTACCGTAAATTCCACCACCGGCTCCCCGACGACCATCAACAACCTGATGTCGACCATGAACGCGCAAAAGGCCGGTACCACCGGCACCGACAGCGTCAAGGCCGACACCGACAAGTTCATGACCCTGCTGGTGACCCAGCTGCAGAACCAGGATCCGATGAACCCGATGGACAATTCGCAGATGACCAGCCAGCTGGCCCAGCTGCAGACCGTCACCGGCGTGAACAAGCTGAACGACACGCTGGAATCGCTGAAGGCCAGCTACCAGAGCTCGGAATCGATTTCGGCGACCAACCTGATCGGTCACGGCGTGCTGGTCGAAGGCGATGGCGTGGCCCTGTCCGGCAGCAAGGGCATCCTCGGGGTGGAACTCGACACCGACGCCGACGCCGTGCAGGTGGTGATTACCGACAGCAAGGGCAACACGGTGCAGACCATGGACTTGGGCGCGCAAAAGGCGGGCGTGCTGCCGCTGGCCTGGGACGGCGTGCCGGATGCCTCCAGCCTCGACAGCAACGGCAAGCCGGTGACGCTGGCCGATGGCAACTACAAGTTCACGGTGACGGCGACCGCTGGCGGCCAGCCCCTGACCGGCGTCAAGGGCCTGCAGTTCGACAGCGTTGCCAGCGTGACCACCGGCGGCACCGACGGCGTCAAGCTGAACCTGCCTTCGAAGGGCGCGGTCACCATGGCCGACGTCAAGCAAGTCCTGTAAGCGGCACGCTTGCATCCGTCCTATTTCATACGCATATCCAGGAGTAAAGCATGTCTTTCCAACAGGGCCTGAGCGGCTTGAACGGCGCCGCCAAATCGCTGGACGTCATCGGTAACAACATCGCCAACTCGAGCACGGTCGGCTTCAAGGGGTCGACCACCCAGTTCGCCGACGTCTATGCGCGTTCGCTGAACGGCGCCGGCGGCAACCAGGCCGGCATCGGCGTGGCCGTGGCCGGTATCGCCCAGCAGTTCACCCAGGGTAACATCGAGACCTCGAACAACCCGCTCGACATCGCCATCAACGGCGCCGGCTTCTTCCGCACCCAGAGCTCGGGCCTGACCCAGTACACCCGCAACGGCCAGTTCTCGCTCGACAAGAACGGTTTCATCGTGACCCCGCAGGGCGCCAACCTGACTGGCTATGGCGTCGGCAACGGCGGCCAGATCCTGGCCGGCACCCCGCAGCCGCTGCAGATCAACACCGCCGACATCAAGCCGGTCGCCACCACCAAGGTCGACACCTCGATCAACCTCGATTCGCGCGAAAGCCCGCCGGCCAACTTCCCGTTCAGCGCGACCGACCCGACCACCTACAACAAGCAGGTCCCGATCGACGTCTATGACACCCTGGGCAATGCTCACGTGATGTCGATGTACTACGTCAAGAATGCCGAAACCGGCAGCTGGGACGTGTACGTCGGCAGCGACGGCACCGAAATGACCAACACCGACGTCGCCGGCGCCAGCCAGGCCGATCCGACCGCGGTCGCCGCGCGCGCCGGCTGGACCGCCGCCACCAAGGCGGTGCCGGCCGACGCCGCCGCCGTCAGCAGCGCGCTGGCCGACTACGCCAGCAAGTCCGCCGACGCGGTAGTCGCCGCCGCCACTGCGGCCGGCGCCAGCCAGGCCACCCTCGACGCCATCCGCGCCGCCGCCACCAGCGCCGGCAACACGCCGGGCTATACCCCGGAAAAGGTCGATGCCGACATCGCCGCCGCGGTCCAGGTGCCGTCGGTCCCGGTCGGCACCCTGCGCTTCGACTCGAACGGCGCGCTGTCGGCCTCGCTGATGGCGCCGCAGACGCTGCCGCTGACCGTGAACTTCCCGGTCTACCCGGCCACCGGCGCCCGCGAAACCATCCCGATCAAGCTCGGCTTCAACGGCAGCACCCAGTACGGCGCCGACACCAGCGAAAAGAAAACCACCCAGGACGGCTACACCGCCGGCCACCTGCAGCGCTTCTCGGCCGGCCAGGACGGCATCCTGCTGGGCCAGTACAGCAACGGCCAGACCAAGCCGCTGGGCCAGATCGTGCTCGCCAACTTCACCAACCCGAACGGCCTCGAGCCGCTGGGCAACAACGCCTGGGCCGAAACCTCGTCCTCCGGCAACCCGGTGGTCGGCGCGCCCGACACCGGCAGCATGGGCGTGCTGCAATCCTCGGCCACGGAAAGCTCGAACGTCGACCTGACCGCGGAACTGGTCAACATGATCACGGCCCAGCGCGTGTACCAGGCGAATGCGCAGACCATCAAGACCCAGGATTCGGTGCTGCAGACGCTGGTGAACCTGCGTTAATAAGTTTCAGTAACATGTGAGTCGCCGCGCCGGTTATCAACGTCGTCCCTGCGAAGGCAGGGACCCAAGTCCTGTTTGCGCTAACGACTCGCCTCCAACCTGGACCCCTGCCTTCGCAGGGGCGACGGTGAGGATACGCGGGCCCCGGTGGTGTCCAGTCAACTTTAGGAAACAAAAATGGATCGCTTAATCTACACAGTCGCCAGCGGCACCAAGCACATCCTGGAGCAGCAGGCCACCACGTCGAACAACCTGGCCAACGTCAGCACCACGGGTTTCCGTGCCCAGCTCGACAGTTTCCGGGCGGTGCCGGTCCAGAGCGAGGGCTTGCCGACCCGTGCCTTCGTGGTCGACAACACGGTCGGCAGCGATTTCTCGGCCGGCGCGCTGCAGGTCACCGGGCGCGATCTCGACGTCGCGGTGAAAGGGAAGGGCTGGATCGCGGTGCAGATGGCGGACGGCACCGAGTCGTACACGCGCAACGGTGCGCTCGAAGTCAGCGCCAACGGCATCCTGCAGACGGCGAACGGCTTGAGCATCGCCGGCGAGAACGGTCCGATCACGATTCCGCCCGATTCCCGGGTGTCGGTGGGCCGCGACGGCAGCATTTCCGCGCTGTCGACCACGACCGTGCCCGCCACCTCGACCGTGCTCGGCCGCATCAAGCTGGTCAGCCCGAACGATGCCGACCTGGTGCGCGGCGACGACGGCCTGTTCCGCCTCAAGGATGGCAGCAGTGCCCCGTCCGACCCGGCGGTGGGCCTGGTCGGCGGCGCGCTCGAGGGTTCCAACGTGTCGGCGGTGGACTCGATGGTGAACATGATCAGCCTGGCACGTTCCTTCGAGACACAGATGAGCCTGTTGAAGAACGCGGAGAATAACGCGGCGAAAGCCGCCCAGATCCTTGCTTTGAATTGATTGCCGCTGGGACATAATTTCATGGTGGGTGACGGACCTTCTCCGTTACCGTTAGGAGAACACCATGATCCGTTCGCTGCATATCGCCAAAACCGGCCTCGAAGCCCAGCAGACCAACCTCGACGTCATCAGCAACAACCTCGCCAACGTCAGCACCAACGGCTTCAAGAAGTCGCGTGCCGTGTTCGAGGACCTGCTGTACCAGAACGTGCGCCAGCCCGGCGCCCAATCCTCGCAACAGACCCAGCTGCCGTCGGGCCTGCAGATCGGTACCGGTGTGCGCACCGTCGCTACCGAGCGTATCCACACCCAGGGCAATCCGCAGCAGACCGGCAACGCCAAGGACGTCATGATCAATGGCGACGGCTTCTTCTCGGTGCTGCTGCCGGACGGTACCCAGGCCTACACCCGCGACGGTTCCTTCCAGACCGATAACCAGGGCCAGC
>Ga0308160_10002521_pt1 | contig 21965 bp, 19 predicted proteins | sample PhyFR1_FD_201036 | JGI IMG/M metagenome (GOLD analysis project Ga0308160, IMG submission 201036) | Phyllosphere microbial communities from UC Gill Tract Community Farm, Albany, California, United States - DLSLF.R1 | ecosystem: Host-associated > Plants > Phyllosphere > Unclassified | place: USA...
CCACCATATCACCCTGCGCTCGCCGCTAAGTTGATTGCCCTCTACAAGCATCCGCCTCTCCCCCTGGTGCGTCGCCACCTCGGTCGCCACCAGGCCGCTCCCGCCTTCGCGAGTCGCCACCGGCCATCTGGCTGACTTGACCTCCTCCTCTTCTCTCCGGTCGACACCAACAGAACGTGCCTTCTACCTAGGGCCTAGCTCCCCCTTCTCCCTCTCTTCCTCGCTCGCCAAAGAAGAAGGCCAACTCCACCTCTACTCCTCGCTCTCTTTCTCGTCCTCCGCCCTCCTCCGACCCCACCTCCCCCCGGTCGGTCTTTCCCTTCCCCTCCCCCCTCCAACATGTCCATCCACAATGGGATCGACATTGCCCAGTGGCGCGCCCAAGTCTCCCTCCCCGCCTCGGCCGCGGCCGGCGTGCACGGCCATCCCAAGGTGGCCCCGCTCGCCGGCTTCGGCGCCCTTCCTCCCTCTCTCACGCTCCTCCCGGTCAAGGTCCGGCCCGCGCACGCCAAGCCGGTCGCCCTCAGTCCTTCTGCCCCCAACGATGACGACGAGGCCTGCGGCTCGTCGACGACCGACGATGACGGTCGCGTCCCCGGCCTGACGCACTCGCTCGCGACCGGCTCGAGCGACGACTCGTCGAGCGCCGGACCGACCTCGCCCTCCGAGGTTGAAGACGACGCCCACGTCGTCGCTGCCACCGCCGCCAATCTCGCAACTATCGTCCCCGAGCCGTCCGTGGCGATGTCGGCTCCGGCCAAGGCTGCGTCCTGCGCCCGGGACGAGCGCGAGGCCAAGAAGGTCGAGGCCGACCGGCTGGTCGGTCAGTGTCCTCCTTATCGCCCCATCTGCGTCTCCATCCGTCTGACCTCGGCTGACACTGGGTTGGATGGGGCGCTCGGCCGCGATCTCAGACGCGACGCTTGACCTCCTCAACGCCATTTGGCACCGCCCTTCGTCGCCGGCCGCCGAGAGCAGCGAGGAGGGCGGCGTCAGTCTGCGGACGTTCGTCAACGAAATCCTTCGCCGGTCGCGCTCGTCCTGCGCGACGCTCCGTGCCGCCCGCTGGTACCTCGAGGTGCGACCCCGCCGCTACTCGAGCGTGTGGAGGGCCCCCTTTCCCCCTGGCTGATCATCTGCTTGTCGATACGCCGCAGCGCGCCGCCGTCCTGCTCCCTGTCGAGCGCGCGGCTGAACGCGAGGGCTCGCTTGCCTGCCCGCGCCGGACGTTTCTGTCGGCCCTCGTGCTGGCCAACAAGTTCCTCCACGACCGCGTCTACTCGAATAAGGCCTGGGGCAAGGTCTCTGGCCTCGAGGTGCGTCCACAACCCTCGTCCCGCCGCTGCCTCTTTCTCGCGTCTGACACGCGCCCCTTCGCCGTCACAAAGACGACCGAGATCTCGCTCGGCGAACTCGCCCTCGGCTCGCTGCTCGACTGGGCGCTCTGGGTCCGCGATGAGCCCGTCGTCGTCGTTGTCCCCGCTGCCTACGCCGCGCCCGAGCCGTCGACGTCCGCGCCGGAGCTCGTGCCGCTCAAGTCGAAGCGGAGCTGGCAGCCCAAGCGGCCGCTCGGCCCGGGTAGGCACGACCGCGCCTTCCGCTCGACGCTCGGCGACTACCCTCCGACGCCGTCCGTCCCCTCTGTGCTCGCCGGCGAGAGCTCGCAGCATCAGCCGGCCAAGCGGCGGTTCAGCGCGAGCAAGAGCTTCTCGCCCTCCACCGCGGCGGCGGCGGCGTCGAAGGAGCACGTGTCGAAGCGGGCGCGTGTCGTCGAGGTCGAGGTCGCCGAGCAGGAGGCGAGCCAGGGCGGCTTTGTCGTCGCGGCGGCGGACGAGCAGGCGCAGCCGATGAGCGGCGTCGTTGTCGCTGGCGCGGACGAGGATGCGCTCGTCGCCCAGTGGGAGTCGAGGATGGCTGCCATCCTCGCCGCCTGAAGGGAGGAGTCGTGTCGTCTTTGAGGTGGACGAGATGGGAAGGAGTCGGGGGCGTCGTCGATTCCCCTCTTCCTCCCACTCGTCGCTCGCCTTCCCTCTGGTCTCGCCCGCTGCCCGTGCTCTCTGTCCTCCCATGTTGTTCGCGCTTCTATGCATCAGTCTTTTCTTCCCACTCTGACCGTGCTCGTCAGGCGAGCGTATGCAGCCCGGCGTGCCGCCCTATCGACGTCAGGCGGCCACGTCGGCCATCGCCGACAGGGCCGACTGGGGGGCGGGGCAGCCCGACGACACTGCGATGCGACGACCGACCGGCCGCCAACGTCCCTCCCAAACCACGCACCTCCTCCGCAGAATGATGGCCTCCGAGAAGCTCCCATCCGGCCAGACGCTCGTCGATGCCTTGCCAGCGCCGACTTCGGCGACCCCAGCCGGCCCGCCGCGAGATTCGGCCCGCCGGCGCCGGCTCCTGCCCGCCCTCGGCCTGCTCGCCCTCCTCGGCGGCGCCTCCCACCTCCTCTCCTCGCCAGCCCTCATCCTCCGCTCGGCGCTGACGACGACCGCGGCAAGCCCGCACGACTCGCTCGACGACGGTTTTCTCTCGGGCCCGATCGAACCGGCCGGCCATCAGTCGACTTGCCGCCAGGCGTCCATCGCGCCCGTCCCCGCCAACGAGACCGGCCGAGGCGACGTCTTCTACACGGATGCCTTTGCCGCAAAGGAGGCCGAGCGCTTCCTTGGAGCGATCCGGATCCCAACCGAAATTGTTTGTACCTCTCTGTGCTTCTGGATCCGATGCTGGCAGACTAGCTCCTGACCCGTCGTCGCGCCGGCCGGCCGGCCGCTCAGTACGACGACATGTCGCACGCCGACGTCGAGCGCGACCCTCGCTTCGCGCCCTTCCTCGACTTCCATGCCTATCTGGCGACGACCTACCCGCTCGTTCATGCAACGGCCCGGCTCGACAAGATCAACCGGCTCAGTCTCGTCTACACTTTTGCCGGCAGCTCGCCCGACCTCAAGCCGAGCCTCCTTGCTGCTCACCAGGACGTCGTGCCCGCTCAGACGTCGCTCGACCGCTGGACGTACCCACCCTTCGAGGGCGTCTTTGACGGCAAGGTCGTCTGGGGAAGGGGTGCGCCCTTCTTCAACTCCTGCTCCCTTGTGGGCTTGTTACGACTGACGCCACGTGCTGGGGGATGCCAGGCGCCTCTGACTGCAAGAACTCGCTGACGGGCGTCCTGGCGGCGCTCGAGCACCTCCTCGAAGGCGGCTGGCAGCCGACACGGACCGTCGTGCTCGCCTTCGGTCACGACGAAGAGATTGGAGGTCCTCAGGGCGCAGCGAGGGTCGCTTCTTTCCTACTCGAGACGTACGGAAAGGTGCGTCGGCGCCGGCCGCTGGACGCTCGGCCAAAGCAGGCAGACTGATAGCGAACGACTTTTCGCAGGACGGCATCGCCTTCATTATCGATGAGGGAGGCTCGGGCGTCTCGGAGGAGTATGGCAAGACGTTCGTGCTTCCGGGAACAGGTGCGTCCCGTAGTGTCGACCGGCAGTCCGACCGAACGGGTGCTGAGACCCGTTCGACCAGGCGAGAAGGGCAATGTCTCGCCGCAGATTGAGGTCCGGACGGAGGGCGGGCACTCCTCGATCCCTCGACCTCACACTTCGATCGGGCTCCTCGCCCGCATCGTCGCCTCCATCGAGTGCGTCCATCTCCGTTCATCGGCGCTCTGCCTTCGCTGCCGATCTGACCCGACCGCGCGACACCTTCGCTCCGCAGGGATCAGAATCTCTTCCCGCCGACGCTGCACACGTCAAGCCCAATCTACGCCTACCTCTCGTGCATCCAAACGCACGGCAAGCCCTCGCTTGTGCCAAAGTGTGCGTATCGCCAACAGCTGGGGCTGAACCCGGACCAGTCATGCTGACGGCCTCTGCGTTTGGCTTCCTCCCTGCAGGGCTGACGGACGGCCTCAAGGGCAAGCAGACGCAGGCGGCGCTCGACAAGCTCGCAAGCTCGTTCGCCGCCGTCCGCGGTCGCGTCTATGGCGAGTTCCTCGTGCGGACGTCCAAGGCGCTGACGCTGATCGGCGGCGGCAACAAGTTGGTGCGTGGACAGGCTCCTTGCGAGTCACCACTACCCTCGCTGACTGCGGCGTCTCTCTTCCCTGGCCGCCAGAACGCGCTACCTGAGAGCGCATCTGCTACGTTCAACTCGTGCGTCCCGATCTGCTCTCAATTCACCCGCGAGGAGCGACTGACGGCCGCCGTCCACTGTAGCCGGATCGACATCTCGCAGACGCCCGAGCAGGTGATGGACATCTACACCTCGGCTCTGCTCCCCTTTGCCCAGCAGTACAATCTCTCGCTCGTCTCGTGGGATGCCTCCCGCCTCCTTTACAACGGCACCGAGGGCGCGATCATCATTAGCGTCTCGGGCGAGGAGGGACTCGCTCCGGCGCCCGTCACCCCGCTCGAAGGCGCGGCCTTTGACGTCTTCTCGTGGGCGAGTCAGCGCGTCTTTGGCAAGGGAGGTCGTGAGGCCGAGGTCGTCGTGTCTCCGAGCGCAGCAACTGGCAGTGCGTCGAGCGCCGCCCTCCTTTTCACCTTGCGAGCGACCACTGACGAACATCCTGACCCTCTCGCCTGGTCTCGTCTTTGTTTCGTAGACACCGACACGAAGCACTACGTCCGGTCATGCCGTCCCTCTCTGTCCCGGCGCGGCGCACTGACACAAGCTTCTGATCCATCGCAGTGGGACCTCACGCGCTCAATTTACCGCTTCGTTCCCCGCCGAGTCGACACATCGCTCGCGGCGCATACGGTTGACGAGTCGATCCTCTTCAAGACGCACCTCGAGACGATTGACTGGTACCACGAGCTCGTGCTCTTTGCGGACGCGATCGACTCGGACGCCGGCTTCTGATGAGGCAGGCGATGCATGTTGGTCGTCTGATTTTACTCCCATGTCGCGAGGAGTTGCGGCTCGATTAGAAAGGTAGACCCGCCTCTCCCGAGCGAGAAGCCTTTGGAGACAGACGAGCCGCTGCCTGTCGGTGGACCCAGATGGAGGCAGAGCGATAGGGAAGGGAAGGGATTTGGGGGGGGGGGGGAGCGTTTCGGAGACAAGTCATGGAGAGCGACGACAAGGAGGGTTTACGAGCGAATTGCGTGCGAGAGCTAGAGGGCAGGCGGAGGGAGAGGGGGAAGGGAGGGAGGAAGGGGTTGGCCCTTGAGAACAAGGGACAGAGAGAGGGCGGAAGACGAGCCGGGTCGAGGGTCCCTTCAGCGCTTGTTGACCGGCATCGGCGGCGGCGGCATGCCCCCAAACTCCTCGACCTCTCCGCCCCCCGCCGCCCGACTCTTGCCACCGGCGCTGGCAGTCTGACTCCTCTTGCTTGTCCGACTCCTGAAACTCCAGGCCGAGGGCGAAGCTGACCTCTCGGGCTCTTCTGCCGCCGCCGCGCCGGCCGCCGCCGCCAGAGCCGAGGTGTGCGTCAGCGCCAGCGAAGGCGTCGGTGTCGTTGCCCGTCCGCCAGTGGCGGCTGCCGCCTTGGAGGGGCGCGTGTGTGTCGACGATTGGCGTGTGCGCGAGGTGTGGGACGACGAGGAGAGGGAGGAGGTCGACCGTTGGTGCGGATGGGTGTAGTGCTGGTGGCGTTGGCGACCGGCGAGGGCTGCGAGCGAGCGCGATCGGCGGGCGGGGCGGTCAGCATAGTATCGTCGGACGGCGATTGACAGGAGAAACGGGGAAGGACGCACTGCTTAGGTCGTGGGCGCCATCGCAGCACGCGCGGACGTTCTCGAGCCCTTCGTAGCCGTCCGTGCCATCCTCGTCGCCGTCGTCCGTTCCGATATGCTCGAAGTCGTCGTCCTCGTCACCATCGTCGGGTCGACGGCGGCCCTCCATTTGGCCGGCCGCTCGCTCGCCGAGCCGCTTCTCCGGGCTCCGCAACCGGTCCTGCTCGAGCTGAGCAAGGTAGTCCTGGGCAGGCGTGCCCGCCCGCTTGCCCATCGAGCCGCCAAAGGCCGCGCTCAGGGCCGACGACGACTTTTTCGCGCGGGGCGTGAGCGAGAAGGGGAGCGAGGCAGCCGAGAAGGCCGACCGGGAGCTCTTGGATCGGAGCGAGGTTGGAGACGGCTGCGAGCCGCCGGGTTCGGTCTGGCCTCGCTGATGCTGCTGCCGGGGCGTGCTCGTATCGAACGGGCCTGCCCGCGAAGGGCCAGGCTGGCCGGACGCATTGTCGGGCGCCGCCGGCCGGGCGAGCAGGTATTGAAGAGCCTTCAAGGGGGGGTAGGAAGATGGTTTATCCATCAGTGACGGCGTGCAAAGAGAAAGAAGGGCTCAGTAGGGACGCACCCGGAACCAAAGGTCGTGCCGCTCCTTGTTGGTCGCGGTGAACTTCATCTCGCGCTGCGGGGTCGTAACGATGACGCTCTCGTAGTGAAGGCCGGCTGGCACGGGGTTAGGGTCCTCGACGGACCGGACCGACTCGATGTAGGCTGATGATGAGAATCGGGGGCGAGAAGGTGGGTCAGCATCCGGCGCGTCGCCCACCCAGGGACAAGGACGAGGTCACGCACCACTGCGCGAGCTCATCTCGGCGCCGTTGCCGCGCGCGCCCGGGTCCGCGGCGCCCCAGTAGAGCGTCTTGGTGTAAGGGTGAATCCAGAAGAAGCGCCGGTGCCGGCGGTCCGAATGGCCCTTGCCGAGCTTGGCGCGCGTGTACTTGTGAAGGTACTCTCCAATCATCGTCTGCGTGATGGCAAAGATGATCTCGGGGTCGGTCGACGGCGTCATGGCTGCGCCGCCAGACCGAGCGTCGGGGGGGCCAGGCAGGCCGTGGTCGTGGTCGCTCGATTCAATCGACGAGAGCGAGGGCTCCCGCGTCCGGGGCGCACTCGTCGACGACGAGGGACCGGCGGCGGCCGTCGGATGCGGGTTGATGACAAAGTCGGCCCGCTTCCGGACGGCCGAGCGGGCGGCGAGCGAGCTTGACGAGGCGCCAAACTCGGAAAGCGAGCGCGTCGTCGGCCCGACCGTGTTGTACTGCCGGCCGCCTCCGCCGTTGACGCTGCCGCCGGGGGTCGAGCCCGAGGGAGGCAGACTCGAGCCGGGCGCACGTCCGATGCTCGAGCCAGGGAGGAGCAGGTTGAATGACCGCCCAGTCGGCGTCGCTGACCGGTTGTAGATTTCGGGCGGCGGCGGCGACAGGGGCCGGGCAGGAGGCGGCGGGCCTGAGATCTTCTTGATCGGGATCCCCAGCGGCGGCGGCGCGCTCGGCGGCGGCGGGACGACAAACGTCGGTCGGTCGGACGTTGCCGACGAGGGCTCGTCGTCCTCGCCCGAACGATCGCCCTCGTCGACCGACGACCGGGCCGACTCGTCAAGCGCAGGGACTGCCTTGCGCGGCGAGGCAGCGTAGCGGTACACGCCCATGTCGGACAGCGAGGGCACCCGCCGCGAGCCGTCGGCGATGATCTGGATGCCCGAGGGCACGGCGTCATCCGGGGAGGCGTTAGCGGCCGGCCGATCGATGTAGACGATCTTCTCGACCTCAACGACCCGGTCAATCGGCACCTCGATCCGTTTCTCGACCTCGACAATCTTCTCAACGGTGACGATCCGGTCGACAGGGACCTCGACCGTCCGGATGACCTCGACGATCTTTTCGACCTCGACGACGCGATCCACAGGGACCTCAACCCGCTTCTCGACCTCGACAAGCTTCTCGACCTCGACAACGCGGTCAACCGGCACCTCGACGAGGGTCTCGACGATCCGCTCGACCGGGACCTCGACAACCTTCTCGACGATGCGGTCGACCGGAACCTCAACGATCTTCTCGACCTCGACGATCCGCTCGACCTCGCGGTCGACGATGCGGTCGACCGGTACCTCGACGATGCGGTCGATTAGCTTCTCGACCTCCCGATCGACGGGGACCTCGACGATCCGCTCAACCACCCGATCGATCGGGACCTCGACCACGCGCTCGACGACCTTTTCGACCTCGATGATGCGGTCGACAGGTACTTCGACGCGCCGCTCGACCTCGACGATCTTCTCGACCTCGACGATGCGGTCGACGGGAACGTTGACTGGCTTCTCGACCTCGATGACCTTCTCGACCGTGACGATCCGTTCGACGGGGACCTCGACGACCTTCTCGACCGTGACGACCTTTTCGACCTCGACGATGCGCTCGACCGGCACTTCGACGACGCGGTCGACAATCTTCTCGACTTCGACGACCCGGTCGACGATCTTTTCGACCTCGCGGTCAACGATCCGATCAACCGGCACCTCGACAATCTTGTCGACCGTGACGATCCGCTCGACGATCCGCTCGACCTCGACCGGCACCTCGACACGCTTCTCGACCTCGATGATCCGATCGACGATCTTCTCCACCTCGACGATCTTCTCGACGACCCGATCGACAGGAACCTCGACTCGCTTCTCGACCTCGACGATGCGTTCGACCGTCACGAAGCGGTCGACCGGGACCTCGATCCGTTTCTCGACTTCAACGAGCTTCTCGACCTCGATGATCCGGTCGACCGGAACTTCGACGCGTTTTTCGACCTCAACGATGCGGTCGACGTTGACGATCCGCTCGACCTCGACCGGGACCTCGACGATCCGTTCGACCTCGACGATCTTCTCGACCTCGACGATTTTGTCGACCGGGACCTCGACGATGCGTTCCACGATCTTCTCGACCTCGACGATCTTATCGACCGGGACCTCGACGATGCGCTCCACGATCTTCTCCACCTCGACAATACGGTCGACTGGCACCTCGATGATTTTTTCGACTTCGACGACGCGGTCGACGATTCGGTCGACGGGCACCTCTCGGTCAACGATGCGGTCGACGAGGACCTCGCGGTCGACGATCCGATCCACGGGGACCTCGACGATCCGGTCGACGAGCTTTTCGACCTCGACGACTCGATCGACCGGAACCTCGACGATCCGCTCGACCGAGACCTCGACAACCTTCTCGACGATGCGGTCGACCGGAACCTCAACGATCTTCTCGACCTCGACGATCCGCTCGACCTCGCGGTCGACGATGCGGTCGACCGGTACCTCGACGATGCGGTCGACTAGCTTCTCGACCTCGACGATCTTTTCGACGATCCGGTCAACAGGGACTTCGACTCGCTTCTCGACCTCGACGACCCGTTCAACCGGGACCTCGACGATCCTTTCGACAGGAATCTCGACGATGCGCTCGACCTCAACGATGCGGTCAACCGGCACTTCGACACGCTTTTCGACCTCGACGATGCGTTCGACGACGCGCTCGACGGGCTCCGGCGCGGCCAGGGCACGAGCGCGGAGAGCGTTGCCGGTTGCCGACGGCCGCTTGCTCAGGAAGTTGGAGGCTTTGATGCTGCCGTCCGAGTGCCCATCGCTCGAGTCGTCGGCCATCGAGTGGAAGTCGGTATTCGAGCCCGAGGTGCTCATACCGCTGCTGCCGTTGAACATGTCGTCCGCGAGTGAGCTCGCCAGCGTCCGGACGGGCAGGACCGTCCGCGAGGCAAGCGGCGTCTGGGAGAGCGTCGGCCTCCGGTCATTGGCGACAAAGGTGCCGTCACCGACGTGGCTGCCGTCGTCGGACGAGTGGCCGCCGTCGGTCGTGTCGCCGGCCATCGAATGGAACTCGGTCTCGGTCTCGGTGTCATCGGCCATCGAGTGGAACTCTTCGGCACCCGACTCGGCCGTCGAGTAGCTCGGGTCGAGCTCATCTGACGGCGAGGGCGAGGGCGGGGCCATCATCATCGCCTCGGCCAGCGACGGCTTGGACCGGTTGGCACCGCGCACGAGGCCTGCCCCGCCGCGGCCGCCGCGACCGCCGCCACCTCTCCGACCGCGCGGGCCACGTGATGCCGACGGCGTGGCGGCAGGCCGGGAGATAAGCTCGTCCTGCCAGGCAGAGTCGTCCTTCTCACCTGCACGGAGCCGGTCTAGCTCTGCCTGAGCAGCCTCGAGCTGAGCGCGCAGGTCCGAGACTTCAAGTCCGTGCGACTGCTCAAGCGCCTCTTTCGAGGGCGAGTCAGAGGTAGAGGGGGCCGTCTCCCCTGGCGGCCGACTGGGCGAGGCATTGGGCGAGTCGCCAAAGTCGCTGCCGGAGGCCAAGCGATGATCAGCATCTGCGCGGCGCCGGGTGGGACGCGTGTCGGGAAGGCTCACCTGTAGCTCGGCGACAGAAGGAGGTTGCCGGCCGCATCGAAGCCGGGACCGCGGCGCCGAGTGCTGCCGCCGCCAGCGCCACCGACGCCAAATTCGTCGACCTCGCCGTCCTCGCCGTCCTCGTTGCCGACGTCGCGCCACTTGCGCGTCGGCGTCTCGTTGGCGTTGGCACCGAATCGGCCTCCGCGACCGCCCTTGCGGGGCGTGCCCGAGCTGGGCGAGTTGCCGCTGCCGGCTGCGCGCGCGGCGAGCTTCTGGGCCTTCTCGACGAGCGCCTGTAGGTCCGACTTGTCGCGCTGGAGGCCGGCCGTCTGCTTGCGCATCGTCGCCAGATCCGTCTCGTGCTTGGTCTTTGCGTCAGCGAGGGCCGTCGTCAGCCGGAGCGACTCGTTCTTGTGCGCGTCCGACGAGGCCGTGAGCGCGGCGTGGCTCTTGGTCAGCCGCTTGAGCTCGGCATCGGCCTTGTTGGCCGTCGCCTGGACGTCGCCGAGCTGCGTCCTGAGGTCCTGGATCGAGACCTCTAGGTTCCAATTCTCCTCGCGGAACTTGTCTACAAAGGGGTCCGGAGGACGGGATTCAGTCGCAGAAGCAGCAGGCGCTGCCAAGGAGCCCGACTGACCGTTGCTTCCCTCGAGCTCGCGGACGACCTCGCGCATGCTCTCGTCGCCCCGGCTGGCCTCGTCGACCTCGCGCCGGAGGCCTTCGATGACGGTGTCGCGCTCGCCGAGGAGCGCTTGAAGCCGGCGCACCTCGACGAGGAGCGACTGGCCGATCTCGGTCGCAAACTCGATGTCGTTCGACCGGTGAGCATTATTGCGTGACCGGCGCGAGAGCGACGAGGCAGAGACCGAGGGCGCCATGCCACCCGCTGCGGCCGACGGCGACGACGGGTCGAGAAAGTCGGACGTCGCGATCGCCGAGGCTAGATTGCGAGACGAGTTGAACGTCCCCGGCCGGCCGGCGTTCAGGTCAGAGACGACCGATGGACTGGCCGACACCCCGGCGCTGCCAGGCTCCCCGCCCGAGGTTGACGCGCCGGTCCAGACGCCAGCGTTCTCGCGCTCCCAGCCGACGACGGCCTCGCCGAGGTCACGCAGCCGGTTGCGCGTGTCCTCGCCGAGCTCGTCGTCGCTGTCGTCGCCGCCGCCGTCGGCACGGGCCTCGATCGAGGAGAGCTCTCGCACGCGCGCCTCGAGCTCAGCCTGCTGGCCGAGGATCTGCTGGCCGAGCTGGCCTGCCCGTACGAGCTCAGACTGCTTCATCTGGATGAGGGACTCGAGCTGGGTGGAAAATGGCCAAGGCGGGTCAGGCTCTGGAGACGGCGAACAGGGAGGACAAGCACAGGGGCGGCTCTCGAGGCGGCCGCGAGCCCTTCACGTACTTGAAGACGCATGGCGGCCGCGCTTCCGGGCTTGACGTCCTTCCGTCCGCGCTCGCCACTGAGGGCATCCTTGCCATTGCCGGTGCCGTTCGTGACGCGGCCCTCGCCCGTGCCCTCCCACTTGCCGCTGCTCGCGAGGCTCCAGTCGGATGGCGCGGCCGACATTGAGCCTGAGGCTGCGTCGTGCAGCTGAGGCTTGCCGAAGAGCGCTGGCGGAGGCAGCGGTGGCCGCGAGCGCGACGACTGCCGCGACGAGGGTCGCGACGTCGTCAGTCGGGGCGGAGGGGCTGCGAAAGGGTCGTCGTCTGAGGCGGAGGCGGCCAACAACACGGGTGTGCTGGTTAGCAGGCTGAAGAGGCCGGCCGACCAGCCGCAAGGGCAACGCGCATCACTCACCGAGGTTCATTGGGTGTCAGTCTTGTAGCTCTGTGGTTGCCTTACCGGAGAGAGGGTCGAGCCGAGGCGAAGGCCGGGACTCGTTGACCGATGGAGGCAAGCCTTCGAGCTGGTCGAGGTCAACGCGCGCGCGCGTCGCTGCGAGCCGGGTGCGGCTTGCGACGGGTCGCTACCTCTGGCGAGAGAGAGCCAAGCGACGACTGTGGAGAGGGCGATGGCGATTCGGTCAGCTGTCGGCGAGGAGCACAAGCAGTGCTGGTGCTTGATGGGGAGGCCGGCTTGGTCGCCAGGCAGGAGGCAGGGACGCCTCGGGAAAAGAAAGCAACGGGAGCAGCTCTGGAGGAGGGGAGGGAGGGAGGGGGTCTCGACCACTCCTCCCTCACAACACCTGGCCGGTCGGAAGATGACGTACCTAGTCTAGTAGAAGTCCGTAAGAGCGCGTCGGGGCGAGCTGTAGGAGCCCCAGGAAGGACGCGGCAGGAGACTGAATGGCCGGGCGATGATGTGGTTCGGAGGGGCCGGCGGCGACGGTCAACCGACGCGGTCAGGACCGACCGCGCAGACCAACCGCCGCGACGACGCGCCTGCTGCTGCTGACCATGTGCACATCGAGACTCGGCCTGCCCTGCCGCCTCTGCCCGCACTGCACTAAGGATGGGAAACCATTGAGCGATCGCCAGACGAGCGCGCTTTCTCGGCGCGGTTCAATACCAGAAGCTGCAGCCCCAGCCGGGCCCGCCCTCCATGCGCATGGCGTGCCACCAGCCGACGGGCAAGACCAGCAGGTCGCCCTCGTCGAGGACCCCTTCGAGCGCGTCCGGCAAGGCTTCGGCATAGAAGCGAGGGAACCGCGTCCGCGACGGCGGCGTCCCTTGGAGGAGCGGGAGACGCGAAGTGTTCGACATGAGGGCCGTCGCGCCCTCGCCGGTGTCGTCGTCGTTGTCGTCGTCGTCGTCGGAGCCGCTGGCCGCCGATGTGGCAGCGTCGTCGGCGCCGCTTGATGCGGCGTAGGGGTACATGGCGGCGTGGTGCGTCGGTGGGACGAGCAGGACGCGTTTGCGGCCGACGACCTGGGCATAGCAGTTGTAGAACGGGTCGGTGTGGGCCGGACTGCCGCGGCCGGCGTCGCCGACCCAGACGTTGGTGATGACGCCGCTGTCGGTCGTCGGCGGCTCGTAGGCCGCGTCTGGCCCAGACGGTGGCGAGGCGTAGACATAGTCGGGCGTGAGGATGTCGCGTGCCAGGCCGGGGAACTGAAAGAAGAGGTCGTGCTGGGCGAGGTACAGCGGCGGCCGCTTGATCGGCGCCGCGACGGAAGCCTTCTCCTCGCCGTCCTCGGCAACGACCGCAGCAGGTCGCAAGAAGCCCGCGCGCTCGAGGAACTCATCCCACGGCAACAGGGCTTGGCCCCAGCCTGCATCCGTGTAGCCCCCACCGCCGCCGCTGTCCTCCCGGCCAGTTTGCTGCGCAGCGTCGACCTCGACAGGGACGACCCGCCCACGGCCGCCCGTGCGGAGGAGGTAGGCGCCGTCCTTCCATCGGCGACGAGGGTCGACGAGAGCAGGCCAGCCAGCCTTGACGAGATAGCCGGGCAGGATGAAGGGCCGATCGAGCCAAATCTTGAGGTAAGCCGACAGCGACGGCGGTTCTGCTAGTCGTGGGATCTCGTTTGGCGCCAGGAGCGGTCCGGTCGAGGCTGACGGTCCTTTGTGACGAGACCGTTTGGTCGGCGGCGGCGACGACGTGGCCTCCATCCGAGGCGATAGAGGAGGAAGACGACTTGGCAGGTACGCCTCCTGCACGTGCTCGATCAGGGCGAGGACGAGGTCGACCCGTCCGGGAGCGCCAGCAATGATGAGCACCCGGTCGAGCCGGCCGACCGCTTCTTCCCAGTCGACTTCAGACCTGGCCTCTGGCGTCAGGGTGTCGACGAGCGACCAGAGGAGACCGACCTCCGAGTAGAAGCGCCGAGCCGACGTCGGCACCGAGGCGTAAGGCTGGGCCGAGATGTGGTCGTGGGCGAGCTGGAGCAGGGCCTTGAAACGGTGCCGGAGGCAATCCGAGGGCTTGCCGAAGAGCAAGGTTCTATACTGGGCCAGCGCAGACGACGACAGCGGGCCAAGCGCTGCCGGCAAGGTCGGTCGGTCGAGGGTCAGTCGGAGGGCTCCAAGGACGAGGAGCAGGCGAGGCTCCGGGGCCCGTCGGCTACTCACCTGGCCTCGTCTTCTGTGGCCACTCGGCACGGAGAAGGTCGAGGAGCTCGAGCGGGAGACTGGAAGCTTCGTCCATGTCGGGCAGGGTCTGCTGGGGATCGGGTCCATGGGCGCCGTCGTGGTCAAGGGGCGACGAGCCCGAGGGGCTGCTAGGCTGCTGCGGCCGTCGCGTCCTCGAGCAGCGCGTCGTCGGCCCTGCTTGCCTTTGCCTGTCAACGACCTCCTGCCCCTCTCTCCCAGCTTGTCCTTCTCTTAGCTGTGCTTCCTTGCGCGTGATCCAGAGCTACCTTTGTCTGCTCCCATTTAGAGAGATCCCGACACCGACACAAGCCGCTAAGCGACTGCTTTCAGACCTCGGCTCCCCGCCTGACTGCCCCCCCCCCCCCCGGGGGGCCCCCCGCCCCGTCCGCTGCCATGGCCCTGCCGCCGTCACTCCTGCCGGCCGAGCTCGAGTTCATCTCGGAGGAGACGCTCGTCCACATCGTCCCGCTCTTCTCGATGGACCCGATCCGGCTGCTCTCGGTGCGTGCGCCTGCTGAGCTGCAGAGTCCCGAAGGGAGGTCGTCCTGACAACTGCCCTCCGTTCGACCGAACCTGCAAGGGCATCTACGGCCCGTTCCGGCCGCCCAAGAGGGTCGAGGTCCCGCTTTGGATGGCCGTCAACCTCAAGGGCAAGCGCAAGTGTCACATCATCCCGCCGCCGTGGCTGTCAATAGGTCCGTCGAGTTGACCTTCCTCGGGCTCGCAGGCCGCCTACCCGACGGCTGACCTCCGAGCGCGTCGCAACTTGCAGACGGCCTGACGGAGCTGCTCGAGATCGAGCAGAACCTGCCGACGTCGTTTGCGCCGCTACCTTCACGCCGCTTCCTGGAGATCTCAAAGGTTCTCCTCGACGCGTACGTCGCGCTCGCTGGCACGAGGCTCCCTGCTCCTATCTCCCAGTCCCGGCAGTGCACTGACACGCGTCAGCTCACGGCCCGGCCCCGGACACAGCGCATCCGACAACCTCGTAAATGCCTCTGGCCTGCGCTCACTTATCAAGGACCTGCGAGAATGCCGGCTGGCCAAGCTCCGGAGCGGTATCGTTCCTCAAATTGGCAAGGCCGGCACCGGTCTCAACGGAGAGTATCTCTACGTGCGTCTCAGTGATCGCCCTCTCAGATGATGAAGCCCTTGCCGATTGCTCGCTAACAATCGCCACCTCCCGACTGCACGACAGCTGACGAACCTCACTCCGCTCGAGATCAACGAGCTTCGGCCCTTCTTCGTTCGGGCGATGGGCGTCATCGCTAAGCTCGCGCCGCCGCCGCCAGACGAGGACGCTCCGGCCGGGCAAGGCAGGCAAGACGACAGCGATGAGGAGCTCGACTGAGCAGATGGGGACCGCTATGGCCCGCTCGGGGCCGGCTTGTAGCTTCGTGATGGCCGCATTCATGCAATCGCGCACTTGCTCCCGGCAACGTGCAGACGAACAGGCGGTCAGCCGAGCGGGTCGCCTTCGTCATGCCGCGATGGTCGACCCCTCCCGTCAATCTCTTCTGTGCAAGGAAGGGGTTGGGCGAGCCTGGACAGAGATCTTGAGAGGAGGTCATCGACCGCGTGCAAGAGAAGCCCTTCGTGCGCGCGGGCGCAACCGAGTGGACGGAGGGCCAGCGCGCGCGAGAAGGGCTCGCGCGGGCGAGCACAAGGCCCGCCGCACCCTCCGACACCCGCCCTCAGTCGAAGGAGGTCTTCCGCACAGCAGCTCCCCGCCACCTCTCGCCCCTAGATCTCTCATAGATCCAGGTCGCCCCTCGCTCTCCAGCGCCTCTTCCTTTCCCCAGCCCGAGGAAACCTTCCAGCCGAACAGCCGTTCGTCCCTTTGCAGCCCGAGCGCGTTTACCCTCATCGTCGCGCCTCCCCGCCGACTTTTTTCACCCTTCTGCCCTCTCCACCCAGACCCCCGGCCCTTCGTCTCCAAGCCCGCCTCTCCTTGCACGGACACCCGCTCCCAGCAGCTCATCCAGACGTCAAGCTCTGAGTCAGGTGCGTCGTTCCTTGCGCTCAAGGCTGGCCCCGGGGAGAGCCGATGGTCACACGGCCGAGGAGGGAGGCAGGAGGCGCTCCGTCCCGGGCGCGAAGAGGCCCGGCCACTCGCTCGCTCGCTCGAGCCACCGAGCCGGCATCTTCGCCACATCACCCTCTTGCCGCTCCAGAGAAGCAGTCAACTGGCGGGGATGCCGTTAAATATTGCGTCGCCTGAGCGATCTCCTGGCAACCCTCATCGATTGGTGGAGGAAGCAGGCTGCTGACGTGCCGGCCGCCCTCTCAAACCTGCTCGCTCCAGCTCGACCGCCTCTCATACGACACCCCGGGCTACTTGACTGTATCCCTACCACCCGTCCCCCCCGGCCGATCCTCCAGAGCAGAGACCAGCGCGCCTTCTGCTTCTAGTTTCCGGCTTCGTTGACCCTTCGCTCTCTTCCAATGAGCAAACCCTCTCCCACGCCCTCATCGGCCCCCACACCTCCTCCGTCCGTCTGGGGCAAGCCCTCATCTGCCGCGACGTCGTCTGCCACGTCGCGTTCGACGACGCCCAAGCCCGCTGGTGGTGCTGCCCAGCAGGCTCCCGCCGGCGCTGCCGCCAACAATAAGAAGGGCGGTCTGCTCGCTAACGGCCGGCCGATCGCCGACGGCGGTGTCGTCATTGGCCGGTCCGTTCAGGGCTCGGCCCAGTCGATCCCGATCAAGAAGCAGGCTGGCGGCCAGGGCGGTATCGCCTTTGGCACCGTTGAGGACTCGGACGCCGTCCTCTCGTCGAGCCCGGCGAATGCGCCCGTCACCGGCCGGCATCTCGGCGGCGGCGAGGGCGTCAAGCAGTTTGGGAGCGTCGCCGCCTCGGCCGTCCCCAACGGCCAGGGTGGCTTCGAGAAGATGAGCGGTCCCGTCCGGACCGGTAGCGGTGCCTTTCCTCCGACGGCTCCTGCCGCCGCCGCCGCTGGTGGCAAGCCGGCCGAGCAGGCTGCCGCCGCCGCCGCCCCCGAGGCGCCTGCCGCCGCGCCGGCAAAGAAGGAGAAGAAGAAGATCGACGTGACCAAGTTCTTCCAGGGACCGTCGGCTTCTGCCCCGGCTCCGGCTTCGGCCTCGACGCCGTCTCCTGCGCCATCCAACTCGACTCTGCCGCCTCCACCTTCGGCTCCGGCCGCGTCGCCGAGCCCGTCGGTCGAGCACGGCCGGCGGACGTCGTTCGACCCCTCGCGCCCGGGCCCGCCCCTGCAGGCCGTCTCTGGCCTGCCGCCGTCGGCCGGCCACTCGTTCGTGCCCCAGCAGCCCTTCTACCCGCCCCCGCACGGCCACCTGCGCCCGCCGCACCAGGGCGGCGCGCCGACGCCGCGCTCGCCCCCGAGCCAGCACCAGCAGCCGTTCAACCCCCAGCAGCAGCAGCAGCAGCGGGCCCAGCAGCCGCAGCAGGTTGCCGGCCGGCCGCCCGTCAACGGCGGTCCCCAGGGCTCGCACTCGCCCCGGCCGCAGCACTCGCAGATGCCCGGCCAGCAGCAGCAGCAGCAGGGCCCTTACCCGGGCCAGCCGGGCGGCATGCCCTTCTACCCGGGCCAAGGCTACTACCCCCAGCAGATGTACGGCGGTGGACCCGAGTTCTACCAGTCGATGCCCCCGCCCAACCAGTGGGCGCCCCCTCCCCAGGGCTACCAGCAGGGCATGCCCCACCCGCAGCACCAGCAGCAGGGCCCGCTCCCGCCGAACCAGATGCCCCACTCGCCCCGCAACGGCTCGGCCGCGCCTCTCTCGCCCGCGCTCTCGCAGCCGCCGCCTCCTGGAACGCCCCAGCACCGGCCGTCGTCGATTTCGCCCGCGCCCGAGGCGAGCCCGCGCCCGCCGCACATGCAGGGCGGCCACCAGCGCGCGCCGTCGTCCTTCTCAGCCGCCTCGGCCCCCTTCTCGCCGAGCTCGGCCGCCTTCACCCCTTCGAGCCCTGCGCTTGGCAGCCCCCGCCTGAGCGCAGTCTCGACCGCCTTCACGCCCCGGGCCAAGTCGGCCGCGATCAAGTTCACGAACGCCGATGGCCAGGCCGTCGACCTCAAGTCGCTCGCCACCGCCCGGCCCGCTTCGGCCAGCCCGGTCCCTGCCGCCGCCGCCCCTGCGCCGGCCGCGCCGGCTGCTGTCGAGAAGAAGCGGCTGCCCCCTCACGTGTCGACCCCGGTCCGGTTCGAGAGCCCCGAGCAGAATGCGAAGCGTCTCGCGGCCGAGGCCGCCGAGCGCAAGCAGAAGGAGTACGAGGCGCAGGAGAACAAGGAGATCGAGGAGCGCAAGGCGGCCAAGGCTGAGAAGGACGTCAAGGACAAGGTGCGTCGCAGCCGACTTGCTTTTGACTTCGAGGCCCTTTGAGACTGATGTGCGCGCTCATGCTCGTCCAGGAGGAGGCGGAGAAGAAGGCCATCGAGGACGCCAAGGCCAAGGAGGAGGCCGATGCCGCTTCCAAGAAGGCTGCCGAAGAGTCGGCTGCCGAGGAGGCCAAGGCCAAGGCCGCTGCCGACAAGAAGGCTGCCGAGGACAAGGCCGCTGCCGACAAGCAGGCTGCCGAGGACAAGCAGGCTGCCGAGGCTAAGGAGGCCGAGGACAAGAAGAAGGCCGACGAGGCTGCCGCCACCAAGAAGGTGCGTTCCAGATGTCCAAGCCCGGCTTGATCTGCTCTCGTTGACATCCGTCGCCCCCTCCCCCATCTCCTTCCGCCTAGGCTGCCGAGGAGGCCGAGGCCAAGAAGGAGGCCGAGAGCAAGAAGGAGGCCGAGCTCGCCGTCCCCAAGTCGGCCCCGGCCCCGATCTCGCCCGCTCCCGCGCTGGCCGGTCTGCCCCAGAAGCCAACCGACGCCGGCCTGCCGTCCAAGCCGGCTGCCGCGCCTGCCGCTGAGGAGAAGAAGGAGGCCGCTGCTGCGCCTGCCGCTGCCGCCTCGACCGAGGTCCCCGCCGCTGCCGCTGTCGCTGCCTCGCTCAACGCCGCCAAGTTTATCGGCGAGCCCAACGCCGTCTCCTACCCGACCGGCATCCAGGCGCCCAAGGCCGAGCTCAACGCCGACGCGCCCGCCGGCAAGTTCCGCTACGATCGCGAGTTCCTCATGCAGTTCATGGAGATCTGCAAGGAGAAGCCCGAGTCGCTCCCGCCGCTCGAGTCAATCGGCCTTGAGGCCGACGCGGCGAGCAACAGCGGTTACCGCCGTGGCGGCAGCCGGCCCAACTCGCTCGCCGGCCAGTCGCGGTCGAACGTGCCCTCGGCCCGCAACGCCTTCACAATGGGCGCCTTTGGCAGCGGGACTTCGGGCAAGACGTCGGCCGAGCGTTTCGCCGCCTCGTCGGCCCGTCCGTCGTCCATGTCGCGCCAGCCGAGCGCGGGTCCCTTCCCCTCGGGCTCGTCGCTTCCGAGCCCGTCGATGAAGGGCAGCCGCGTCCGGTCCGAGCGCGGCCGCAACCGCAACGACATGCCCTCGTTCCAGCAGCCGTCGATGATGCTCATGTCGGAGGAGCCCGTCGCCCCGCTCGTCGAGTCGGCCAACCGGTGGAACCCGTCGGCTCGCAAGGCGACCGGCATCGACGAGAACTCGCCGGCCATGGTCGACCGCAAGGTCAAGGCGCTGCTCAACAAGCTCACGATGGAGAATTTTGACTCGATCTCGAAGCAGATCCTGACGTGGGCCAACAAGTCGGAGGCCGAGACGGACGGGCAGACGCTCCGGCAGGTCATCCGGCTCGTCTTTGAGAAGGCGACCGACGAGGCCCACTGGTCGTCGATGTACGCCCGGCTGTGCCGGCTGATGATGGAGCAGCTCTCGACCAAGATCGAGGACGAGAAGATTCTCGACAACAAGGGCCAGCCCGTTACCGGCGGCGGCCTCTTCCGCAAGTACCTCCTCAACCGCTGCCAGGAGGACTTTGAGCGCGGCTGGGCCGCCCGGGCCGCGACCACCGCGGCCGCCAAGTCGAAGGAGGTCGACGACAACGCCATCAAGGACGCCAACGACAAGGCGGCCGCCGCCGCCGCCGAGGAGGAGGGCGCCGAGCCCAAGCCCAAGGAGGAGGCCGCGCTCATGTCGGACGAGTACTATGCCGCCCAAAAGGCCAAGCGCCAGGGTCTCGGTCTCGTCCGCCTGATCGGCGAGCTCTTCAAGCTGGGCATGCTCACCGAGCGCATCATGCACGTCTGCATCAAGCAGCTCCTGTCGGACGTCTCCAACCCGGAGGAGGAGGACATTGAGTCGCTCTGCCGCCTGCTGACGACCGTCGGCAAGCAGCTCGACACGCCCAAGTCGCGCGGCCACATGGACATCTACATCCAGCGCATGCGCGAGATGTCGGACAACCCGACCGTTTCGTCGCGCATGAAGTTCATGATCCTCGTCGGTCCCCCCGCCTCTCTCCCCCCGCTCCCTCGAAGGCTTGCAAACGACTGACATACTCGTCCTCCCCCCCTCCAGGACGTCATCGAGCTCCGCCACCGCAAGTGGGAGGAGCGCAACGCGACCGACGGCGTCCAGACGCTCGCCGAGATCCGCGAGAAGGCTGCCAAGGACGAGCAGCGGCGCGCGCAGGAGACGATGGCCCGCTCGCAGAGCCACGGCATGGGCGGCTCGTCCCGCGGCGGCTCGCGCCGTGGCCAGGCCCGGACCGACTTCAACCAGGGCCCGCAGGAGCCCGGAGGCTGGCAGAACGCCCCGGTCCGCAACCCCGGCAAGGCCGGCGATCTCGCCAACTTTGGCAAGATTGAGCGCCGCACGCCCTCGGGCGGCCCGGGCTCGTTCGGCCCGTCGACCGTCTTTGGCAAGCGTGCCGCCGCCAAGACGGGCGAGACCCCGCCGCTGTCGCGGACCGGCTCGACCAACAATATGTTCTCGATGCTCAGCCAAGACGGCTCGACCGAGCCGAGCACCTCGTCCCCGATGGCCCGCGGCCCGAGCGCCGACGCCGCCGGCGGCGAGGAGCCGACGCGCAAGCGACTCGTCCTCGCCAAGCGCTCGGTCCCCGTCCCCCAGGAGGGCGAGGCCGGCGACGATGAGGAGAAGGAAGGCGAGGACGACGACGAGGACGAGGCCGAGGAGGAGAAGCCCGAGATGGACGACAAGGCGGCCGCGACCAAGATCGACAACAACATTGCCGAGTTCCTCAACATACGCGACACGTCCGAGGTTGTTCTTCAGTTCAAGGAGCTGCCGGCCAAGCACGCGTCGACGTTTGTCGACAAGCTCGTCAGCAAGGCGGTTGACGCCAGCAAGGCCGAGCTCGAGCTTATCTGCAAGCTCTTTGCCAAGATCGCCGAGGAGAAGGTCGTCTCGCACGAGGACCTGATGGCCGGGTGCGTCTCTCCCTCCTGCCTTTCGTCTGTTCGCCGCCTCGGCTCACTGACCGACCTCCCCTTCCGTTGTCTCGCGCAGCTTCATGCCCCAGGCCGAGTGGCTTGAGGACTCCTCGGTCGACATCCCGCAGATCTGGTCGAACTTTGCCCAGCTGTCGGTTGCCGCCGCCCTCACCAAGGACGACATCGTCGCCTTTGGCGAGAAGATCGACCTCGGCTCCGAGCCCAAGACGCCGCCGAAGGAGAAGCTGATGGAGGCCTTCGAGAAGGCGTCCTCTGCCTAAGCCTACACGGCCCGCCCTCTGATGTTCCTGGTGCGTCGTTTTGAACTCCGTCCGTCCGCTCCAGCCCCCGCCGCCCGCAGCTTACTGATTCCATCTGTCCCACCTGTGCTCTCGCCAGAATCTTGCACGCCTCTCACCTCGCATCTCTCGCACACGACCTGCATCGTCCGCTGCCCCCCCTTGTCACGCCCCTCCCCCGCCCCTCCGCTTC
>Ga0308160_10002522_pt1 | contig 21960 bp, 19 predicted proteins | sample PhyFR1_FD_201036 | JGI IMG/M metagenome (GOLD analysis project Ga0308160, IMG submission 201036) | Phyllosphere microbial communities from UC Gill Tract Community Farm, Albany, California, United States - DLSLF.R1 | ecosystem: Host-associated > Plants > Phyllosphere > Unclassified | place: USA...
CTTCCGGACCGTATCCCGGCCCTGTGACGCTGCGGGACCAAGGACCCTGGACGCGGAGGATGGATCCGGGCGACGCTTGAACCCAGCGCCCGGAAGTTCTGTTCCCGCTGGTCAGGAGTGTTGCCCGCTGATACGAATGGACCAGGACAACTTCGATGGGGGTCACGGATGCCGCTGACAGTAAACGACACTTCCCGGCGCCGGGAAACGGTGCCCAGGATGGCAGGGCTGCTGCTGTTCCTGGCCGCGCTGATGCTTGGCAACGGAGCCCCGGCGCTCGCGGTTCCGCCGTCATCCTTGGTAGTTGAGGACACCGCCGGAGTGCTTGACCGGAACACCCTGGTCCCGGCTGTCGAAGCGATGGACTTCCACGAGCCCACTACTGTTGCGGTCTACACCTACAACGGGGGGGCCGAAGACAACCTCAACGAGGAAGTGCTGCGGTTCGCCCGCGCCGAGCGTCCAGAATGGATCAGCGCAGACGGGCAGAAGTGGGCGGACGGGCTGTTCATCTTTGCCCTGGACCCCGTGGGCCGCCACGTGGGGACGTACATGGGTGAAGACCGCAAGGTCTCGCTCGAGCAGCGAAGCGACATCCAGGACGCCACCAAGGAACTGTTCCGTGATGCCCAGTGGACGGATGGCACCATCGCGGGGGTCCGGCGTGCCGCGCAGCTGATCAACCAGCCGTGGTACCAGTCGGCTGCCTTCCTGGTCACGGCCTGGGTCAGCGGCGGGATCGCCGCTCTGGGCGCCGGCGCCTGGCTGATTGTCCGCACCGTGACCAGGTCCGCCAGCCGGAAGGAGATTGAGCGCGGCGACCGGAGCTACGCCAGCGTCAGCATGGACCTGGACGTCACGGAGCTCAACGCCGGCACCATCCCGGAATCCTCCCGCTACGGCAGCCAGGTCCTGGAAAAGCACCGCACGTTCGTGAACCGGTACACCGCCGCCACCGATCTTTCCAACAGGGTGCACGCGCTCAGCCAACGCTCGCTGGGCCGCCGCGGGAACCTGAAAATCACCCGCGAATACGCCGATGCGGCCACCGAACTCGATGCACTCGATGACGTCATCGCGGACACTAACGCCTTCCTCAACCGGGCCGCCACCTGGCCCGCCGCCTGGGACCGCCAGCTCGCGCCCTTCCGCGAAGACCTGTCCGGGCTGGAACGGCTGCTGACCAAACACCATGGCCAGGGGGACTCGGCCACCGCCGCGGCGCTGCGATCCTTCCGGGACCACAGCCTGCGCGACATAGAGCGGTGGACCGCGGAACTGGCCGAGGAACGGATCACCCCCGAAACTGCGCTGGACCGCCTCAACGAAGCACGCAGCAGGCTGGCCGGGCTCCTGGAGGATCATGCCGCAACGGTGATAGCCGGCTTCGCGAAGAACGAACGCGAAGCCAAACTCATGCGCCAACAGATGGAGACGGCCCAGGACGGCCTGGGGCGCAGCCGCCGCCGGACGTATGAGCCCAGCATCCTGGGGACCGTCTACCCGTCCTACCACTTCTTCAACGTCGCGGCCTTCAGTTCGGGGCTCAACACCGGCGTCAACAGTGTCAGCTCCGCGCGGGGCGGCGGCGGAAGCACCACCGGGTACGGAAGCAGCAGCGGCAGCTTCTCCGGTTCCGGAAGTTCTTCCAGTTTCTGAGGCCCGGGAGGCGCCGCCAGGGGTGGCGTTCCGCACGCGATCTGTCGCCGCAAGCCGCAGGGGCCATTAGTTGCACCTGGCCGCATACCCTTGGCTCATGAGCGGGCGCAGAACAACGTGGCACGCCCGGCACAAGGAGGGCCTGAGCCGGGGCGAGCGGGCGGCAGACGTCCTTCGGAACGGGATGGGCAGCTGGACTTTCGTGGGTCTCTTCCTGGCCTTTATGGCCGCATGGGCTGCCGTGAATACCTACCTGCTGATGGCCACTGCCTGGGATCCGTACCCGTACATCCTCCTGAACCTCTTCCTCTCCATGCTGGCGGGACTGCAGGGCGCCATCCTCCTCATTGCCGCCAAACGGCAGGATGCGATTGCAGTTGCCATGGCACGGCACGACCTTGAGACGGACATGCAGTCGAAAGGGGAAATCGACCGGCTGATGGCCATCAACAGCCAGCAGCTTGAGTTGCTGGAGGAGCTGCGGACGCTCCTGAAGCAGCGGAGTACGACGCCGGAGGGCGGGGGCCGCTCCTAGTCCTCCGCGGGTGCGCGGTGCTGTGTGGCAGGGGCCGGCATCCGGATCAGCGCAATGCCGGTGGAAACGAACCACGCCCACAGCAGGACGCCGTAACCCCAGTAGAATTCCGGCACGGCGTAGCGCAGGATTTCACTGGCGATGCCCAGCGCTCCGGTGGCCATGCCCAGCCACGCAACCCAGCGGGGGAACTGCCCGGACGGCGTGCGGTTCATCGCGATGGCCATGAGGAGGATGCCCACGGCCGACAGTGCACCGATAAGTGCGGGGGTGTTGTTTTCGGCAATGATGGCTTCAGCGGCGGTGGCGAAGATCCTCCGGCCCTCAGCTGTGGACGCGGCCATGTAGCGGTCACTGAGGTAGACCAGGTTGAGTGATCCGCGGCTGCTGACCGGAACGGCCAGGAACAGCGCCCAGGGCAGGGCGCCGGCCACCAGTGCCACCACGCTGAGGCTTTTCTGCGTTGGGAGTACGGCCACGAAGAGTGCGGTGAAGACCAGTACGGCGAGGATGTTCGGCAGGATCCACAGGATCTGCTCGGCAACATAAGCCGCCTTGTGCCCGGCAATGAACTCCAGCGTTTGAGCGCCGCCATCCACAGGGGGCGGCGCAGCGAAGTCCAGGGCCAGGGCTGTGATCAGCAGGACCACGAAGAGGATTGCCGCCGCCCCAGCGCAGACAAACAGGGGTCTCCACTCCCGGCCGGTGCCTGCGGCGCGCTTGTTCACGGCAGCTGACGTGATGCGGGCCATGGGAACTAACCGGTCCGGTCGATAACAGGCCATATGACCCTGGTCTGCCACGCGGCCGGATCCGGTTCCTTCTCCGGGTCGCTGAGGTAGTACTCCCACATGCTGTCTGCCGGTGTGAGCCCGTCTGCCCGCATCTGCTGCTGGATCGCCCCGTATGTTTGCTGGAGGGTGTCGTAGGGGCCGGTGTGGATCGCTTCCAGGGCATCGGCCTCCGGCAGCGTTCCGGCCTGGACGCCATCGGCGGTGGTGAACGTGCCGGTGATGGGGAAACCGGCCTCCACGTCCACAGTTTCGCCGGGCATGCCGTGGTATCGCGCGAAAGGCGGCCCGGCCGGGGTGGCCCCCTGCCGGTGCGCTGCCGCCATGACGCTGCTGAAGGCCCGGCCGAAGAAGTCCGGGAGCGCATCCATGCGGACGTGTTCACGGACGACGGCGACCGCCTGCTCTGCGAGGTGCACTTGCCGGAGCGGGAGGCCGGCGTCGCCGTTGGTGCTGGAGCTGTTCATGGCACCATGGTGCCGCTTACGCTGCCGGGCCCGTCAGGGGCTTAGGCCCCTAAAGCGGTGGGCACGCAAGGCCCGGCAGGCGCCTGCATCTACGCCGCAAAGTCGTAGGCCTGGCGCATCCACCCGGCTACCGCGGCGTCCACCTGGCTGGCGTCCGTTATTTCAATGTGGTGCATCCAGATCGAGGGTGAGGGATGGGCTATTTCCTTGAACCGCGGGGACGCAGACTCAAAAGGGAGCGCCAGTGAAAGGACAACGGCAACCGCGGACCTCAGGTACATGCCGGGCAGCCACAGGTAGGCAAAACCGCGCCGCCGCCGGAACGCGACCTGGCTTTTGGAGGCACGTACCTCGACGTCGCCGAAGGATGAGGCGATGCGGCTGACTTCCCCGTACACCGCGAGGGCATCAGGGGAGCCGGCGAAGAACCGCTCCACAGTCCACGGACCGCATCCCGGCTCCGGGCGCATGCGGCTATTCGAGCCCTGCCCGGGTGGCGTCGTCCAGGGTGGTCCGCCAGGTCCCTGTTGCAGACAGGGTGAACTTCCTGCCGGTTACCGATTGGGGAACTATGCGGATCAGGTGCTCCTGGCCCACACCCTGCCAGGGAAACAGCCCGCGGCGGGTGTCGTTGAGCGAAGTGCCCGAGGCATCGTCCTGGACTGCTTTGCCCTTGACCACAACACTCCAGGCCAGCCCGAACTCGCCGCTCACGCTGTCGGCTTCGAGGGCAACCAGCGAGTTCGCTTCCATGGCATCGAGCTTGGTTCCGCTGCCGGTGCGGAACAGCAGGCCGCCGCCGTCGGGCTTGAAGCTCACCGGGAAGACGTCCGGCTGGCCATCAACCACCACGGCCAGGCGTCCAACACTCGTGTTTTCCAGCAACCGCCAGCACTCGTCGGTATCGAGGACTTCGGCTTCGGGCACCATGTTCTTATCGGTCATGTGCAGATCCTAGAAGCCCTGCCGGGGTACCAACAGGGCCCAAAGACCGTATGGTGCCGGTGCACCCCGGCAGCACACCGCGCCCGGGCCGTAATGCCCTAGTGCAGCTGCGCCGCGGCCATTACGTTCGGCTGTATGCACAAGAGTTCAGCCGCCCCGGAGATGGAGGTGCTCAGCGCCGATGCCTGCTGGGAGCTCCTGCGCGAAGTGTCAGTGGGACACCTGGCGGTCCTGGTGGACGGGCATCCTGAAATCTTCCCGGTCAACTACAAAGTGGACAACGGGACCCTGGTGTTCCGCACCGGCGAAGGAACAAAACTGGCCGCCCTGGCCGGGGACGCCGCCGTCGCCCTCGAAGCTGACGGCACCGGAGGCGAACCGCGGCGGGCATGGAGCGTGGAGGTCAAGGGCCGCGCCGTGGTCCTGGAACCGTCCCCGGACCTGATGAAGGGCGTGGGGCTTGTCTTGTTTCCGTGGCAGGCGGGACCCAAAGACCACTTTGTACGGATCGTCCCCAGGTCCGTGACCGGCAGGCGGTTCGTGGTTACTTCCCCGCTGACGTGGTGGAACCACCTGGACGATGCCCCGCGGGCGGACCTTGCCTAAGGGACAGCCGTCCCCGCCGGGCGTGATCGCAGGGCCCGGGACGGCCGGCGACAGCCCGGCACCGCGCAATGCGCTGCTGGCCAGGATGCTGGCCCAGGTCCGCCTGTACCCCTTGGTGTTCCTGACCTGCCTGGTGCTCGCCGCCACCCTGGGGCTGTTGCTCGCCGGGCGGGAAGAACCGGCGCGGCTGGGTGCGTCCGCCTATGCAGCCCTCGTGGCCGTGTTCCGCGCGGTGGCGATGGTCCGGTCCCTCCGGGAGGGGCGCTGGGGGATCGACGTGCTGGCGCTCATGGCCGTCGCGAGCACGGTGGCCGTGGGCGAGTACCTGGCAGCCCTGGTGGTCATCCTCATGCTTGCCGGCGGCGAGGCGCTGGAAACGTTCGCCCAGGGCCGCGCCGTCCGCGAACTGAGGTCCCTGCTGGACAGGGCTCCCCGCTACGCCCACCGGGAAACCGACGGATCGGTACTGGACGAAACCCCCATCGGTGACGTGCTGCCGGGCGACATCCTGGTGGTGCGGCCCTCCGAACTGGTCCCGGTGGACGGCGAGCTCCTGTCCGGGGAGGCCAGCATGGACGAATCGTCCCTGACCGGCGAGAGCCTGCCCGTGGAAAGGGTGCGCGGGGATCTCCTGCTCAGCGGCTCCGTCAACGGCGAGGCAGCTATCAGGGTGCGGGCGGCGGCCACGGCGGCCGACTCGCAGTACAGCCGCATCATCGCCCTGGTGGAGGAGGCTTCCTCCAGCCGGGCGCCGGTGGTGCGCCTCGCGGACCGGTACGCCGTTCCCTTCACCGCGCTCGCGGTGGCCATGGCCGCCACCGCCTGGTTCCTCTCGGCAGACCCCGTCCGGTTTGCCCAGGTCCTGGTGGTGGCCACGCCGTGCCCGCTCCTGATCGCCGCACCCGTGGCATTCCTCGCCGGCACCAGCCAGGCGGCGCACAAGGGCATCATCATCAAGAACACCGGCACCCTGGAACAGCTGGCCCGCGCCCGGACGGCGGTCTTCGACAAGACCGGAACACTGACATCGGGACGCCCCGTCCTGGATACGGTGCAGGCGGCACCTGCCGCGGGATCCGGCGCGGGGCCTGCCTTCGACCCTGCCCGTATCCTGCAGCTGGCTGCCTCCGCCGAACAGTATTCTTCCCACGTCCTGGCTGCCTCCGTCATCGAGGCGGCCGCGCAGCGCAACCTGGAGCTTCTGCCGGTGACGGAGGCCATCGAGCACGCCACCCACGGTGTGCAGGCCGTCTGCGGGGACGACACCGTGGTGGTGGGCAAGGCTGGCCTGGTGAAAGCCGCGGCCGGGTTCCGCGAAGCGTCGCTCCGCAGCGGCCAGCTGGCGGTGCACGTGGCCATCAACGGGACATATGCCGGAGCGCTGATCATGAAAGACCCACTGCGCGCCAACGCGGTGGGAACGCTTGACCAGCTGCAGCGGCTCGGGGTCCAACACACCGTGCTGCTGACCGGCGACGCCGGCGCCACCGCCGCATACATCGCCAGGGAAGCCGGCATCACCAGGGTGCAGGCGGACTGCCTGCCGGAGGACAAGGTCCAGGCCGTGGCGGCCGTCCGGGAGCGGCCCGTGCTCATGGTGGGCGACGGCGTCAACGACGCTCCGGTGCTCGCGGCAGCGGACGTGGGCATCGCCATGGGCGCCAGGGGCGCTACAGCTGCCAGCGAATCCGCGGACGTGGTGGTGATGCTTGATGACCTGTCAAAGGTTGCCCTGGCGGTGGCGATCGGGCAACGCACCATGTCGGTGGCACTTGTCAGCATCTGGACAGGCATCGGGCTAAGCGTGGGGCTGATGGCCGTGGCCATGACCGGCTACATTCCCGCCGTCACCGGTGCCCTCCTCCAGGAGCTCGTGGACCTGGCCACCATCCTGAACGGGCTGCGGGCCCTGCACGGAGCCACCGTGCGGCCGGCAACGCCGGCATGACCTTTGGCACTTCCGGGCCGCCCGCCGTCGTGGCGAATGTAGTGGATATGAACGAAGAATCAGCTTCCCGGCCCGTCATCGTGGGTGTTGACGGGTCCGAATTCTCCTCGGCTGCCCTCCGGTACGCCGGAACCCTCGCCGCCCGGCTGGGCGCCCGGCTGGAGGTCATCACCTGCATCGGCATGCCCGACTACCTGGTGATATCCCACCTTGAGAGCAGCGAGCACCCGCTGACGGCCGGGCTGGAGGACACCGCCCGGCGCCTGGTGGAGGACGCCCTCGGCCGGGCGTTCACCGGCGGCCGGACCACGGCCATCGACGTGACGGTCAGGTTCGGAGCGCCCGGAAAAGTCCTCGTGGAAGAGAGCAAACGGGCGCAGCTGCTGGTGGTGGGCAGGCATGGTGAAGGAGGCTTCCCCGGCACGTCCATGGGCTCGGTCAGCAAGGCCTGCGCCGCCCGGTCAGTGTGCCCGGTGGTCCTGGTGGGGCAGGAGCCGGACAGCGTGTGATGGCCGCGGCAGGCCTCACAACTGAGCAGGCAGCGGAACTGCTCAAACGTACCGGACCCAACGTCCTGCCGGGTGAGAAGCCCGTCCCGCAGTGGCGTAAGCTCTGGGCGGAGCTGACCCACTTCTTCGCCCTCATGCTGTGGGTGGCCGCTGCCCTGGCTTTCGTTGCCGACATGCCGCAACTGGGCGTGGCGATCATCGTCGTCGTCATCGTCAACGGCGTCTTCGCGCACATTCAGCAGGAACGCGCCCAGCACGCCGCCGCAAGGTTGCGGGGCCTGCTGCCCGCCGACGTCCGGGTACGGCGGGACGGACAGGTCCGGACTGTCCACGTCACCGACCTGGTCACGGATGACGTGGTGCTCCTGACGGCCGGCGACCGGATCCCCGCCGACGTCATCCTGCTTGGGGCCGCGGCCTGTGCCGTTGATGAATCCATGCTGACCGGCGAGAGCGCGCCGGTCCCCAAAACCGGCGGCGACCCCGCCTGGGGCGGCACCTTCCTGGTCAACGGCGACGCCGAAGCCACCGTTACCGCTACCGGCGCCGCAACTCGCCTGGCCGGGATCGCCGCACTGACCAGCGCTGCCCTGCCACCACCCACGCCGTTGTCCCTCGAGCTGCGCAGGATCGTGCGGCTGGTGGTCCTGGTGGCCCTGGGCATCGCCTGCCTGTTTTTCCTGGTCTCCCTGGTGGCGGGAATCGCCTGGCGCGACTCGTTCCTGTTCGCCATCGGGGTGGCTGTCGCGCTCGTCCCGGAAGGCCTCCTGCCCACAGTCACCCTGTCGCTGGCGATGGGCGCCCAGCGGATGGCTGCCAGGAACGCACTGGTGCGCAACCTGGAGGCCGTTGAAACGCTGGGATCAACCACCTTCATCTGCACCGACAAGACGGGGACCCTCACCCAGAACCGGATGAACGCCGTCCAGGTCCACACGCCCGCCGGAACCATCCATGTGGCGGGGGAGGGATACGGACCGGCCGGGTCGGTACAGGGCGGCGGGCAGGAGGCGGCCGCGGAGGCGGCGCTCGCCGCCCGTGCAGCGTCGCAGGGCCGGGCGGTGCTCCGCAATGGCGAGTGGCAGGCTTCGGGCGACCCGATGGAGGCAGCAATCGACGCCCTGGCGCGGCGGCTCTCGGGCAGCCACGGGTCCGAGACACCGCCTGCGCGACGCATGGCGTTTGATCCGGTACGACGCCGGGAGTCGGCCATCGTGGGCCAGGATCTCTTCTGCAAGGGGGCACCGGAGGCCGTGCTGCCGTTGTGCGCGGACGTCGGCACGCTGGTCGGGGAACAGGTTCTGTTGATGGCGTCCGGGGGCCTGCGGGTGATTGCGGTGGCACGGCGCAACCTTGCGGGGTTGGCGGGGGACAGCATGGCAACGCCTGCGGAGGACCTGGAGAGCGGCATGGAACTGCTGGGCCTGATCGGCCTGCACGATCCGCCCCGGCCCGGTGTGGGCGACGTCATCAGGACAGCCCGGCAGGCCGGGCTCAAGGTGGCCATGATCACCGGCGACCATCCTGCCACCGCGGCGGCGATCGCCCGCGAGATCGGCCTGGCCGGAACACCGGAGATGGTGGTGGAAGGCTCCGGCCTCCCGGAGGACTGGCAGCTGCTTGGAGCGTTGCTGGACCGGGACGGGATTGTGGTCAGCAGGGTGTCGCCTGAACAGAAGCTCCTGGTGGCCAAGGCCCTGCAGTCGCGTGGACATGTGGTGGCCATGACCGGCGACGGCGTGAACGACGGGCCGGCCCTGCGGGAAGCGGACATCGGCGTGGCCATGGGCCTCAGCGGAACCGATGTGGCCCGGGAGGCGGCAGACCTGGTGTTGCTCGATGACCACTTTGCCACCATTGTGGCGGCCATCGAACAGGGCCGGGCAACCTACGCAAACATCCACCGTTTCCTCACGTACCACCTGACCGACAATGTGGCAGAGCTGACGCCCTTCGTTGTCTGGGCGCTCTCGGGCGGCCAATTCCCGCTGGCCCTCGGCGTGCTGCAGATCCTCGCCCTGGACATCGGAACCGACCTGCTGCCGGCGCTCGCCCTGGGAGCTGAAGCTCCCGGCAAGCGCGTACTGTCACGGCCGCCGGAACGGAGGCACCTGATGGACCGGCGACTCATGGTGCGCGTGTTTTGCGTGTTGGGCCCCGTTGAGGCCGCCGTCGAAATGGCCGCCTTCTCCGCTGTGCTCTTCGCCGGCGGCTGGACCCGCGGTGGGCCTCCTGAAGCCGGCCTGCTCCTGGCGGCGTCGGGTACGGCCTTTACGGCGGTGGTCCTCGGACAGCTGGCCAACTCCTTTGCCTGCCGGAGCGCCACGGTACTGCCCTGGCAGCTGGGCTGGGGCACCAACAGGCTGCTGCTGTGGGCCGTGGCTGCCGAACTGGCGGTCTTGGCAGCATGCCTGTTCATTCCACCGGCCGCGGGCCTGCTGGGACAGGCCCCGCCCCCGCCGGCCGGCCTCCTTGCCGCGTCCCTGGCTATACCGGCCGTCCTGGCAGCGGACTGGGTATACAAGGCCGCCTGGCCCCGCCGGCCGCGGCCGTGACCCGTGGGGACCTAAGACCCTGCCCCGGCATGCCAGACCAGCCCAGAATCAAGGCATGACTGCTCCGTCCGTGACCTCCGGAACCCACCTGCACATCAAATGGTTCAGCGACACCGGAATCGGGGACGTCGCCTCGGTGGGCGGCAAGAACGCGTCTCTCGGTGAGCTGAGCAGATCGCTGCAATCGGCCGGGGTCAAGGTACCCGAAGGGTTCGCCACCACCGCTGACGCCTACCGGACCTTCCTTAAAGACAATGGCCTGGAGCCCCGCATCAGGGACTGCATCGCGGAGTACCAGGAGGGCCGGGCCACACTCCGGCAGGCCGGTGCCGCCATCAGGGAGCTGTTCCTGGCCGCCGACTTCCCGGGCGGTATTGCCGCGGAGATCCGTGGACACTACCGGGAGCTTTCACGACGGGCCGGCCATGCGCAGGTGCCGGTGGCGGTCCGCAGCAGTGCCACCGCCGAAGATCTGCCGGATGCCAGTTTCGCCGGCCAGCAGGAGACCTTCCTCAACGTCTCCGGGGAACGGGCCGTCCTCGACGCCTGCCGGCGCTGTTATGCCTCGCTGTTCACCGACCGCGCCATCAGCTACCGCGATATCAAAGGATACGGACACCTCGATGTTGCATTGTCGGTAGGGGTCCAACGCATGGTGCGCTCCGACGTCGGGGCATCAGGGGTCATGTTCTCCATCGATACCGAATCAGGCTTTCCACACGCGGTGCTCATCAGCGCCGCCTGGGGGCTGGGGGAAACAGTGGTGCAGGGAACCATCAACCCGGACAAGTACCAGGTGTTCAAGCCGCTGCTCGCTGACAGCCGCTTCACACCGGTGATCGCCCGGGAAACCGGTGCCAAGGAACGGAAGATGGTTTACAGCCATGGCGGCAGCGCGCTCACCCGGATGGTGGACACCACGGAACGCGAGCGCGCCTCCCTGGTGTTGACGGATGCCGAAGCCGTCCTGCTGGCGCGGTGGGCGTCCGCCGTGGAGGAGCACTACGGGCGCCCCATGGACATGGAATGGGCCAAAGACGGACTGACCGGCGAACTGTTCATGGTCCAGGCCCGGCCCGAAACGGTCCAGGCCCGCCGAAGCAGCTCAATGTTCCGCACCTACCACCTGCAGCAGCAGGGGCACGTCCTCGCTGCGGGGGCGGCCGTGGGGGACAGCATCGCCAAGGGCAATGTTTGCGTCATCCGGGACGCGAAGGACATCGAATCATTCACCGAAGGATCCGTCCTGGTCACCCGGATGACCGACCCGGACTGGGTACCTGTCATGAAGCGTGCCGCCGGCATCGTCACGGACCACGGCGGACCCACCAGCCACGCAGCCATTGTCAGCCGTGAACTGGGCGTTCCGGCCGTCGTCGGAACCGGCAACGCAACGGACACCCTGCCCCAGGACGCCCCCATCACCCTGTCCTGCGCGGAAGGGGAAGAGGGCCGCGTCTACGAGGGACTGCTGGACTACACGGTGGAGGACGTCGATATGGACCAGCTGCCCGCCACCCGGACGGACGTGATGGTCAATATCGGCAGCCCTGCCGCGGCTTTCAAATGGTGGCGGCTTCCCGCAGCCGGTGTTGGCCTTGCCCGGATGGAGTTCATCATCAGCAACCTCATCCGCATCCACCCCATGGCCCTGGTCCATCCCGAGCGGGTGGCCGACCAGGACGAGGCCGCACTCATCCGCCAACTCACCAGTGGGTACAGCGACCCCCAGGAATACTTCGTTGACGCGCTGGCCACCGGCATCGCCAAGATTGCCGCGCCGTTCCACCCCAAGCCCGTCATCGTCAGGCTCAGCGATTTCAAGTCCAACGAGTACAGCCACCTGATCGGCGGCAGCGCCTTCGAACGCTCCGAGGAAAACCCCATGCTCGGGTTCCGCGGTGCCTCCCGCTACTACAGCGAGGACTACCGCGAAGGGTTCGCCCTCGAATGCCGGGCCCTCAAAAGGGTGCGGGAACAGATCGGCTTCGCCAACGTCGTCGTGATGGTCCCCTTCTGCCGCACCGTCCACGAAGCCGACCAAGTGATCCAGGCCCTGGCCAGCCACGGTCTGGTCCGCGGGGAAGCGGGCCTGCAGCTGTACATGATGTGCGAAATACCCTCGAACGTGGTGCTGGCCGGGCAGTTCGCCCAGCGGTTTGACGGTTTTTCCATTGGCTCAAACGACCTGACACAGCTGGTCCTGGGGGTGGACCGGGACTCGGAACAGCTGGCGGGACTTTTCGATGAACGTGATCCGGCCGTCTGCGCCATGATCGCCGAGGCGATTTCCAAGGCCCATGCTGCCGGTATCAAAATCGGCATCTGCGGACAGGGGCCCAGCAACCACCCGGAGCTCGCCGAATTCCTGGTCGGCCAGGGCATCGATTCATTGTCCCTCAACCCGGACACCTACCTTCGAACCCTGCCCGTCATTGCTGCAGCCGAGCAGCGCCTGCCCCCGCGGGCCTAACGGCACTGGCTGCCCCGGACACCCTGCTGATAGCACTGTCCTATGACCGGTTCTCCCACCGCAGCTGCCGCGAGGCCGCCGTTCGACGCGGTCATTTTCGACCTCGACGGAGTCATCACCAACACCGCACTGCTCCACCAGGCCGCCTGGAAGGAAGCATTCGACCGCATCTTCCAGGACCCGCGGATCCCGGCCGCGGCCAGCCGCACGCCGATGTCCAAAGCCGATTACCGGACGTTCATCGACGGATTGCCCCGGGAGGAGGGCGTCATGAAGTTCCTGGCCGCCAGGGGAGTGGCAGTGGACCGGGGAACGGACCACGATCAGCCCGGCGCCTGGACGGCATTTGGATTGGGTGCCCTGAAGAACCGGTTGTTCCTCGAACACCTGCGCAGGGACGGCGTCCAAAGCTATCCGGGCACCATGCAGCTGCTGCACCGGCTGGCCGACGCCGGGGTGCCCACGGGCGTGGTGACCTCCAGCCGCAACGCGTCCTTCGTCCTGGATGCAGCCGGCATCGCTGACCTCTTCAGCGTCATCCTCGACGGAGCGGCCGCGGCCAAGCTCGGGCTGCGGGGCAAACCCGCGCCCGATGTCTTCCTGGCCGCCGCGTTCCGGCTGGGTGTTCCACCATCCCATGCCGTGGTCATCGAGGACTCGGTGGCCGGCGTCCAGGCGGCGCGGCGGGGCGGCTTCGGCCTGGTGGTGGGTATTGACCGGAGCGGCACCCGGCGGGGCCTTGAAGCTGCAGGTGCCGGTGCGGTCCTGAACGACGTCGGGGAACTGGACCTGGGACTGGTGCTGGGCGATCCCTGGCACCTGGTTTTCGAAGGATTCGACGCCGACCACGAAGGGCACCGCGAAGCGCTCACCACCCTGGGCAACGGCTACCTGGCCGTCCGGGGAGCAGCTTCGGAAGGCGGCCCCGCCAGCTACGCCGGCATGTACCTCGCCGGAGTGTACAACAGGGCGGAAGCCGAAGCTGGTGGCGAGACGGTCATGGAGGAACACCTGGTCAACGCTCCGGACTGCCTTCCCCTTGACCTGAAGATGGACGGCGGGCGTTGGTGGTCCGCCGGCGGCATGACCCTCCTGCACGAGCGGCGCTCGCTGGATCTGCGCAGGGCCGTACTTGAGCGGCGAATGCTGGTCGAAGCCGCCGACGGTAAACGGTTGGAGGTGGTCCAGACCCGCTTCGCGTCCATGGCCGAGCCGCATCTGCTGGTGCTGGACATGCAGGTGACGCCGCTGGGCTGGAGCGGCACGGTGGAGGTGCGCAGCGGAGTGAACGCCGGGGTCCGGAATGCCAACATTCCCGGCCCGGAGGCCGGTCCCGGGATCCACCTGACGGATCGCACGGGCGAGCGCACCGCCGTCGGGGACGCACCCGGTGACGTCCCGGATGACGGCATCTCCGTCGTCGAGGCCGAAACGACGCAAAGCCTGGTGCGGATCGCCGTGGCTTTCCGCACCCGGGGAGCCGGCATCCCAGCGGGGGCAGCAGAGGGCCGGGACGGGGCGCTCCACTACCGGTCCTTCCGGATGGCGCTCACCGACGGGAATCCGTCAACAATCACCAAGGCTGTCGCCGTGGTGACCTCCCGGGACCGCGCCATCTCTTCCCCGGCATCCGCAGCGCGGCGGGAGCTCCACCGCGCCGGCGATGACCCCGGCGTGCTCCTGGCTGCCCACCTCGACGCCTGGCACCGGGAGTTGGCGCCCTACCTGGTGGAGATGGACGCGCCAGGGCAGGTGCGGCTGGTCCTGAACCTCCATATCTTCCATGTCCTGCAAACCCTGACCCGCCATACGGCTGAACTGGATGCCGGTGTCACTGCCCGCGGGCTCCACGGTGAGGGGTATCGCGGCCACGTTTTCTGGGATGAGCTGTTCGTGCTGCCACTGGTGACGCTGCGCACGCCCGACGTGGCACGCGCCCTGATCGACTACCGGTGGCGCCGGCTGCCGGCCGCACGCCACGCCGCTGCACTGGCGGGCTGCACGGGGGCGAAGTTTCCCTGGCAGAGCGGAAGCGACGGGACCGAGGAGACGCCCACCTGGCTCTACAACGACCGCTCTGGCCGGTGGGTCCGTGACTATTCGCACCTGCAGCTGCACGCCGGCCTGGCGGTGGCGTTCAACGCGTGGCAGTACTACCAGGCCACCAATGACAAACCCTGGCTGCTCAGGCGGGGCGCCGAACTGGTCATCGAGGTTGCCCGGTTCTTCGCCTCCCGTGCCGAGTTCAGCCAGGACACTTCGCGCTATCACCTCAAGGGCGTGGTGGGGCCGGATGAATACCACACCGGGTATCCGGGAAACCCTGAGACGGGACTGGACGACAACGCTTACACCAATGTGATGGCTGCCTGGGCCTGCCTGCGGGCGGCGGACATCGTCGCCATATTCCAGGGTGAAGAGCGGGCTGAGCTGGCGGCACGGCTGGGCATCAGCGCCGATGAGGCCGCCGGCTGGGAGCGCGTGGGCCGGGCGTTCTTCGTCCCCTTTCACCCCGACGGCGTCATCAGCCAGTTTGCCGGCTACGGGCAGCTCAACGAACTGGACTGGGACCGCTACCGGGAAACCTATGACAGCATCGAGCGGTTGGACCTGATCCTGGAAGCAGAGGGCGATGACACCAACCGGTACAAGCTCGCCAAGCAGGCCGATGTCCTGATGCTTCCCTATCTCCTGGGCCAGGAAGGACTGACCGGACTCCTGGCCGAACTGGGATACACGTTCACCGCGGAGCAGCTGAACCTGACCATTGAGTACTACCTCGGCCGCACGGCCCACGGCTCCACCCTGAGCCGCGTTGCGCATGCCTCAGTCCTCGCCGCCCTCGACGCCGACAGGGCCTGGGACAGCTTCCGTGAAGCGCTCGACGCCGACCTGGACGACACCCAGCACGGCACCACCCGGTCTGGAATCCATCTGGGCGCCATGGCCGGGACCGTGGATGTCATCCAGCGCAGCTTCGCCGGGCTGCGGCTAAGCGGGGAGACCATCATGTTCGCCCCTAACATGCCCACAGGACTGCGGAGCGTCGCCTTCCACATCCGATACCGGGGGCACCATCTGAACGTCAGGCTCAAGGGTGGGCACCTTCATATCGTGTCTTCACCCGGGGACGCCGCGCCCATCAGTGTGCGGGTCAACGGCAGGGATACAACCCTGATGCCGGGCGAGTCCGGCAACTTCCGGCTCGCGGCCGCAGCGGATCCGGCCCTGCCGTGAGGCGCCTCGGCATCCTGACCAGTGGAGGCGACTGTCCCGGCGTGAATGCCGTGATCCGCGGCGCCGTCCTCGCCGGAGACATCGTCCACGGCTACGGTTTCGTCGGGTTCAGGGACGGCTGGCGCGGAGTCCTGGAACAGGAGGCTGTTCCCCTGCCGCGGCACAGCGTACGTGGCATCTCCCGGCTGGGCGGAACGGTCCTGGGCACGTCCCGGACCAATCCGCTGCGGAACGGCGGAGCCGGGGCCGTCCGCGAATGCTTCCGGCGCAACGGCCTGGACGGGCTCATTGCCATCGGCGGCGAGGGGACCCTGGCGGCGGCCAGCGGGCTGTGCCGGCAGGGCCTGCACATCATCGGAGTGCCCAAGACGATCGACAACGACCTGGGTGCAACGGATTACACGTTCGGTTTCGACTCGGCCGTCCAGACGGCAACCGAGGCCATGGACCGGCTGCGGACCACCGGTGAGTCCCACCACCGGTGCATGGTGGCGGAAGTCATGGGACGAAACGCAGGCTGGATTGCGCTGCACGCGGGGATGGCTGCCGGTGCGCACGCCATCCTGGTCCCGGAGCACCCGGTCTCCCTGGAGCAGGTTGCCGCCTGGGTGCTGTCGGCCCGTGACCGCGGCCGGGCGCCCCTCGTGGTGGTGGCCGAGGCATTTGCCCCCATGGGTCAGATTGCACCGTATGCGCCGCGCGGGCTGGATACGTTCGGCCGGCCCCGTCTCGGTGGCATCGGCCGCCTCCTGGAAGAGGAACTCCAGGCCAGGACAGGCATCGAAACCCGGGCCACCATTCTGGGCCACATCCAGCGGGGAGGTGAACCCACCGCCTTCGACCGTGTACTCGCCACCCGACTCGGCATCGCCGCCGTCCAGTTGGCAGCTGACGGGAGGTGGGGGACGATGGTTGCGTTGCGGGGCACAGACATCATCCCGGTTGACCTGGAACAGGCCCTCGGAGCCCTGAAAGTGGTACCGGAAGCGCGGTACCGGGAAGCGGCTGTCCTGTTTGGATGACTCCTGTGAGGCAAGGGCCGCTGCCCCGTAGCGGCCCTTGGTGCAGGGGCCTGGAGGAGTCAGGCCGGCTTTCTGAGCCTCGTGATGACTGTGGGACAAGGCGGCTGGGCCAGGACGGCGTGCGCAGTAGAGCCCAAAAGGAGCCTGCTGAAGCTGCCACGCCCGCGGCTTCCCAGCACCAGCAGCCGGGCCTGGGCGGCGGCACGGACAAGGGCGGCGGCGGGCTCCATGACGGTCTCAAGCACATCATGCACCACAAGGCCAGGGAAATCCTGCCGCAGGCCGGACACAGTTTCGGAAAGGACTATCCGCTCCTCCTCGAGAACGTGCCGGGAAAAGCTACTGGACGGAAGGCCGGCCCCGACCCATCTTTTGGGTCCGGTGAAGGCGTAAAGGACCGTGAGCTCTTCACCCAGCGCGTCAGCCTCCGACGCTGCGAAGGCTACTGCCTGCGTCGATTGGGAGGACCCGTCGACGCCGACGACGACGCCCCTGCCGTCGGATTGCCCGGGGCCAACCACGGCCACCGGTGATGCCGCCACGGCCGCGGCCTGCAGCGCCCGGTCTGTTAAGGCTCCCCGTGTCTGCCCGCTGCTGCCCAGAACCAGCATCGATGCCTTTTCGGAGTAGCGGCCCAGCGATGCCCCAATGCTTCCCTCCAGCTGTTCCTGCGAGACCTGAAGTCCGGGTTCCTCGGTGCGGAGCCGGTCTGCGGACATCTTCAGGAGGTCTTCCCCGGACGTTCGCAGCACATCGATGTAGGGCAGGGCTTCCAGTGCTTCGCCAGCCATCCAGTGGTCGTCCAGGACGTTCAGGAGCACCAGGGGCAGTTTGAGCCGGGCGGCCCGCGCAGCCGCCCATGCCAGGGCGGCCCGGGATGCTTCGGAGTCGGTGACGCCGACCGCGATGGGCCTGGTGGTGTCCATGGTTGACCTTCCTCTGGTACGGCTGCCCGGCCGTCATGCCGGACAGCATCAACCTTGGCCGGCAGGCTCCTGCGATGCCCAGCGGGTTGGGGGAGCAATAACAAAACGCCGGCCGGAAATCTCGCCGGGAGTGACCCGGACCAGCCGGTTCTTGGTTCCGGCCTGCCAGGGTGACAGGCCGGCGGACTCGGCTTCCCAGTAACCTTCCGGATCTTCCACGGTGACCGCGCGTCCCTTGACCACGACGCTCCACGCGATGGTGCCGTACTGGTTCAACCCGTCCGCCTCCAGGGAGACCTGTTGTGCGTTCGCCACGGTGTCCAGAGTCTTACCGGCGCCGGTGCGGATCAGCACCGTTCCGTTGCTGGCAGCGAAGTTGACGGGGAATATTTCGACGTCGGTGCCATGCGTGAATGCAATCCTGCAGACCGGCGTCGACTGCAGGTATTTCCAGCAGTCGTGAACGCCCAAAATTTCGGCTTCCACTTCCAACGCACCTGTATCCATGGCCGTAGCCTAGGGCCGGGAGACCCGGCGGACTAGGGAAGAAGGTCCCGGTATCCGGATATTCAATGCAACGGCGTTCCAAGGCCCGCCGTCGTCTCCTAGGATGGTGCCAAGCCATCACTGCGTGCTCAGGCGCGGGCGGGGGCCGCGGCGCGCACCGGGGCGCTGCGTGCCGCCGGGTTCCTGAAATGGCACGGGCCGCTTCGGCAGGAGGTCAGTTGTGAGCACTGAGCCATGGCGTTCGCCCATGAGGGAGCGGGCCGAAGACCTCCTTCGCGACTTCGTCTCCAGGGCGGACGAGCTGCTGCAGACACAGGACAGGATGAACGGCCTCCTGTCCGCCGTGATGGCTATCGCCGAGGACCTCAGCCTCGAAACCGTGCTGGACAGGCTGGTGCGCTCGGCCTGTGACCTGGTGGGTGCACGCTACGGCGCGCTCGGCGTTATAGGCGAAGACCTCCGGCTCAGCCACTTCATCACAGTGGGGATCGACAAGGACGGCATCAAAGCCATTGGCCAGTTGCCCACCGGGCACGGTGTTCTCGGTCTGCTGATCCGCGAGCCCAGGCCCCTTCGGCTCCACGAACTTGGCCAACACCCGATCGCTTCGGGCTTTCCTCCAAACCATCCCCCCATGAAATCGTTCCTCGGTGTACCAGTACGGGTGCGCGACGAAGTGTTCGGGAACCTCTACCTGACGGAGAAGAACGGCGGGCTGGACTTCACTCCGGAGGATGAAGACCTCGCTGTGGCCCTGGCCGCCGCGGCAGGCGTGGCGATCCAGAACGCCCGCCATTTTGACGACAGCAAACGCCGCCAGAAGTGGCTTGAAGCAGGGATGGAACTGAGCAGCCGGCTCATCGTCACACCCCGGCCCAAGGATGCGGAAAACCTGGATCTGGTGGCGGAAACAGCGTTGCGGGTCTCGGAAGCCGTGCTTGCCGTTATCGCCGTGCCCGATGGTGACGGTACGCTCCGCTGCCGCTCGTCGCTTGGTGTGCAGGGACTCCAAGCCGGACAGGAGGTCAAGGCTTCCGATGCCGTCGATGTGGTCATTGAGACCGGAAAATCGGTGGTCGTCCGGGATCCGCAAGAGGTTTTTGGTGGTGGTATCGGCGAAAAGCTGGGGGCCGTGCTCGTGTGCCCCCTGGGCCACAGCGGCAGCGATAACGGGGTGCTGCTGCTGGCCCGGCCCTCCGGGGGCGGACCCTTCAGCCAAGCCGAGCTGGAATCCAGTGCGCTGTTCGGCAGCAGGGTGGGGCTGGCGCTGGGACTGGGACGGGTGCATGCACTGCGCGAACAGAACCTCCTGTTCACCGACAGGGAGCGGATCGCCCGGGATCTGCACGACCTGGTGATCCAGAGGCTGTTCGCCGCGGGCCTGAGCATCCAAAGCCTGCGGCGCTATACCCCGGACCCTGTGGCCCATGAACGGATCGCTGCGGTAACAGCTGAACTGGACGACACCATCCGGAAGCTCCGCGACACCATCTACTCGCTGCGGACCGGCGGGAACCATGAACCGCTGACCAGCCGAATCCTCAAGGTGTCAGAGGAAACGTCCCGGGGCTACTCAGTGGCGCCAGATGTAGTGTTCAGCGGTCCCGTTGACGAGGTCGTCGATGATGACGTCGGGGGACACCTGCTCTCCGTGCTGTCCGAGGGCCTGAGCAACGCCGCACGCCACTCGGGAGCTGCGGACGTGCACGTGGCGGTAACCGCCTCAGCTGACGGTGTGGAGCTTGTCATCAAGGATGACGGCTGCGGATTCGAGGAGCCCGGGCAGACCAGCGGCCTGGCCAACATGAGGCACAGGGCGGAGATGCTGGGCGGCAGCTGCAGCATCGACAGTGCACCAGGAAAGGGCACCCGGATCAGATGGTGTGTAGGCCTGCAGTGACAGGGTGCCGACACATCAGGAGGCCCCCGGGCTGTTCCGGGTGACGAACACGGCCGCCTGCGTCCGGCGCTCGAATCCCAGTTTCGCAAGGATGGACGATACATAGTTCTTCACGGTCTTCTCGGCCAGGAAGAGTTCCTCGCCGATCTGGCGGTTCGTCAGTCCCTGCCCCACCAGCACGAGCACCTTTTTTTCCTGTGCGCTGAGTCCTTCCATTCTCGGGTCCGTCGGGGTCCGGGTCAGTCCCGAGACGATCCGTTCCCGCACCCCGGGCTCGAACAGGGACGCGCCGGTGGCCGCCTTGCGGATACCGGCCAGGAGGTCGTCGCTCCTGATCTGTTTGAGGATGTACCCCGCCGCTCCGGCCAGGACGGCTCCGCGGATCGCCTGTTCGTCGTCGTAGCTGGTCAGGATCAGGCAGTTCAACCGCGGATCGAGTGAACGGACATCGCGGCAGACCTCGATGCCGGTACCGTCCGGCAGGCGGCCGTCCAGTATGGAGATGTCCGGCCGAAGCGCCGGGATCCGGCGAGTGGCCTCGGCGGCCGATCCGCTTTCGCCCACCACCACGAACCCTTCACCTTCCAACAGGTCCTTCAAGCCCTGCCGGACAAGTTCGTGGTCGTCGAGGATGAAGACGCGGAGCGGTTCCTGCGGAATTGCAGCTTCCCCCGAGTCAGTCTCAAGCCTTTGCACGTTACGCTCCCATTTTCATAAGGACCACACCTGCACCCGCTGCGCTGTGCGGGCAGCCCCTGGCCGGGGCAAGTACCATTCTTGCGCCCGTTGTCCGTGGATGTAAGGGACCAAAGTACGCAAAGTACCTGATCCCACTGCCGCCGCCCCGTGACCAACGGCCCTACCCGGCCGGCTGCTCCTTCAGCAGGGTTGGATCAGACGTCAATCAGCAAAGGGAAAGGAGCCCACCATGGAAGCCGGTGGAGGCCAGCCCAGGATCATTGTGGGCGTGGATGGGTCAGCCGCCTCGGTCCAGGCCCTGCGGACTGCCCGCGCCCTGGCAGGGCCGCTGGATGCCGCTGTGGAGGCATGGGCGTGCTGGGACGTTCCTGCCGGTTTCGGGATTTACCTGGCCGTGGGCATTGAGGGATTCGAAGTCGCGGCGAAGCAGGCACTCCGGCAGGCGCTCGCTGATGCCTTCGGGTCGCCGGTGCCGCCGGAAGTCCGCGGGCGGCTCCTGCGGGGCAGCGCTGCGCACCTCCTGATCGGCGGCAGCAGGGAAGCTGCGCTTCTGATTGTTGGCCGGCATGGGCACGCTGGCTTCGTGCCGGGCTCGGTGAGTTCCGCTTGCGTGAGCCATGCCCACTGTCCGGTTTTGGTGGTTCCGGCCCAGGCAGATGCGTCGGACGGCGGGCGCTGACCTGTCCTGTTCCGAACCTCCGTCACGGGGTTTCCGGGGGCGCCTCCGGCGTGTGCACCACCAGCACCGGGCAGTGGGCGTGGGCCACCAGGGCCGAGCTGACAGAGCCCAGGAGCAGGCCGCTGAAGCCGCCGTGCCCGCGCCGGCCCACTACCAGCAGGTCAGCGTCGTGGCTCGCTTCGATCAGTGAATCCCGGGGGTGTCCGCGGACGAGGCTGGCCATGACGTTCGACGGCGTTTCGTCACCGTAGGCGGTGCTGACCGCCTCATCGAGGATTTGGCCGGCACGTTCTTCGAATCCTTCGATGCCCATCAGCATGTAGCCGGAGTAGGCCTGCGGGTAATCCCAATAGGCGTGGGCCTCGACCTTGGCGCCGAGCGGCACCGCGAGGCGCTGCGCCTGCCGCAACGCCTCGATGGAGGCCTCCGAGCCGTCGACTCCTACGACGATCCGGCCGAACGGTGCTCCGGCTGAACCCATCTCAACTCCTTCTGGTGCGGT
>Ga0308160_10002524_pt1 | contig 21947 bp, 25 predicted proteins | sample PhyFR1_FD_201036 | JGI IMG/M metagenome (GOLD analysis project Ga0308160, IMG submission 201036) | Phyllosphere microbial communities from UC Gill Tract Community Farm, Albany, California, United States - DLSLF.R1 | ecosystem: Host-associated > Plants > Phyllosphere > Unclassified | place: USA...
CATGCCGCCAAACACAAAACTGAAAATGAATGGAGGCACCAGTGTCGAAAAGCCTGACCAAGCTCCTGGCGAGCAACAAGAAGCGTCCTGAGCGCGTACCGCAATCCAAGATCGTGGCCAAGGCCGATGAGGTCGAGATCTACATCTACGACGCGATCGTGTCGGACGAGGAGACCGCCTACTGGATGGGCGGCGTCTCGGCCGAGGCGCTGGTGCCGCAGATCCGCGACATCAAGGGCGGCACGATCCACCTGCGCATCAACAGCCCGGGTGGCGACGTGTTCGCAGCCCAGGCCATCTGCCAGGCCATCCGTGACACCGGTGCCAAGGTCATCGCGCACATCGATGGCTACGCGGCCAGCGCCGCCACCGTCATCGCCACTGCGGCCGACGAGGTCGAGATCGCCGATGGTGGCTTCTACATGATCCACAACGCCTGGACCTGGGCGATGGGCAACGCGAACGACATGACGTCGACCGCGGGCCTGCTCTCGAAAATCGACGCCTCGCTTGCTGGCCAGTACGCCAAGAAAAGCGGCATGTCGGTCGAAGACCTGCGCGCCGCCATGGATGCCGAGACCTGGTACACCGCCGACGAAGCTGTCGCTGCGGGCCTCGTCGATCGCATCGCTGCAGGCAAGAAGGTCGAATCGTCGTGGGACATGAGCGCATATGCGCACGCACCGAAGCCTGCGCAGCCCGATCCCAGCCAGGTCGACCCGGCAGCCACCGAAGAGCACCGCGCGCGCCAGCATCAGCGCATCGCCACGATGGCCCGCCTCCAAGTTAGCTGACGCTCTCTCGCGCCACTAAGCCAGCCACCTCCGGGTGGCTTTTTTTATGCCCAACGGCCGCGAGAGCGGACCACCCCCTTCGAAAGGTTTTACATGACCAAGCTCGCAGACCTGCGCGCACAACGCGACACCGTGGCCAAGAAAGTCCACGACCTGAACAACAAGTACCCGACTGACCAGCGCATGCCGGCAGCCGAGGCTGGCCAGCTGGACACGTTCCTGGCTGAAGTCGAAGCGATCGACATCGAGATCGCACGCGAAAACCGCATCGCCCAGCTGGCCGGCGAGACGTCGGAAGGCCAGCATGCCATCGCATTGGCTGCTGCAACTCGCCCTGGCGGCGCGCAGACTGAAGAAACCACCGCCCTTCGCGCAATGCTCTCCGGTGGCGTGTCCGCCCTGAGCGACGATCAGCGCCGCTCGATGCGCGCTCGCGTGAGCCCGGACATCCGGGCCGCCATGTCGACCACCACCGGCTCGGAAGGCGGTTATACCGTCGCTCCGGAGTTCAGCACGACCCTGATTCAAGCCATGAAGGCCGCCTTTGCAGTGCGTAGCGTGGCCACTCAATTCCAGACCGCCACTGGCGCCCAGCTGCAGTTCCCGACTGCCGATGCCACCTCGGAAGAGGGCGAGATCGTCGGCCAAAACGCTCCCGTGGGCAAGCAAGACACCGGCTTTGGCTTGGCGTCGCTGGACGTGTACAAGTACTCGTCGAAGTCGATCGCGCTGCCATTCGAGCTGATCCAGGATTCGTTCTTCAACATCGAGTCCTATATCCAGAATCTGCTTCAGCTGCGCCTCGGCCGCATCCAGAACCGCCACCACACCCTGGGTACCGGCTCTGGTCAACCTCGCGGCCTCGTGCCGGCGGCAGGCGCGGGCAAGGTCGGCGCAACTGGCCAGACGGTCACCATCACGTATGACGACCTGGTCGATCTGGAGCACTCGGTCGATCCGTACTACCGCCCAGCCGGTAAGTGGATGATGAACGATGACACCCTGCGGATTCTGCGCAAAGTGAAGGATCCCCAAGGTCGCCCGATCTTCGTGCCTGGCTACGAGACCGGCAACGCGGGCGGCGCCCCCGATCGCCTGCTGGGTCGCGAGATCGTCATCAACCAGCACATGCCGGTGATGGCGGCGAATGCCAAGTCGGTCCTGTTCGGTGATTTCTCGAAGTATATGGTCCGTGACGTCATGGACTTCACCCTGTTCCGCATGACCGACTCGAAGTACACCGAGAACGGCCAGGTCGGCTTCCTGGCGTTCTGCCGTTCGGGTGCAAATCTGATCGACGTCGGCGGCGCCGTGAAGTATTACCAGAACAGCGCGACCTGATCGTAACCAGTGGCCGGTCTCGGCTGGCCACTTCAACGGAGAAAACCGATGGCAAAAGCAAAATCCGCAGGCACCGAGGCGACGAACTCGGACCTGCCGACACTCACGCCCGCCGCGCCTGACCAGGTCGAAGCGCTGGCAGATGGCGAGCCGCTGGCGCAGGCAATCCCGGACGTGGTCGATACCTCGATCCCGGATCTGGCGCCGGATGCAGGCGAGCCCGAAGCTCCGCCTGAGTTGGTCAAGGCTCGCGTCCTGGCGGCCAGCGCGTACGGACAACCCAACGATGTCATCGAGATCGATGCGGCGCTGGCACAGACAATCCCGGACGTGGTCGATACCAGCCCGGAAGCAGTCGCTTACGCCGAATCGCTGGCGTTCGAGCAGTAACAACAGGCCAGACCGCGATGACCCACCTGCACATGGCCCGCGAGGTCGTAACCATCCGCCTTTACGACGAGCCGGGCGGCTACGAAGCACGCCGGCCGTACAGGGCGCTCATGACGGTCAGCTTCTTGTCTGACCGAGTCGCCTACCTGCACGGCGCGGTCGGCGAAATCGATCGAGCCGCGCATGCAGCGGCAATGAACATGCTCCGCGATCTCGGCGTCACCACGGTGATGTACGAGCGGCGCGGGCGAATGAAAACCATCAAGCTGCAGCCGATACCCTAACGAAAGACCGCACCCCATGAAATGCGCTGACCGTTTGAAATTTAATGCTACCGGCACGAGCGCCGCAACGATCACGCTTAGCGCTGCGGTGGCGGGTTTCCGCACATTGGCGCAGGCCATTGCTGATGGTGCGCTCACGGTCGGCGATACCGGCGTGCCATTTGCTATTGATGATGGCGCCGGCAACAAGGAAACTTCGCTGTTCACCATTACCAGCGCAACAGTTCTCACGCGTACGTCGGTTCTGTCCAGTACGGCAGGCGGCACAAACCCGGCAACGTTTACAGGGTCAGCGTTGAGCGTCTTTAGTACGATGCCGGCATCGTTCGCGTCGAAACTGCCCATTGTGGAGACTGACACCCCCGGCGACGCACCAACGATCGTCATGTCGGCTAATGCGCCAAACAATGCTGACGGCCGCAAAAACAACACGTTGTATTTCCAGACCACCCCCGTCAACGGCGTGGTTGTCATGAGTATCAAAGTCGGGGGCGTGTATGTGACGGTAGGCAGCGCGACGCCAGCAACGGTCGACCCTACCGCATTCGCACGTAAAGTGCTGGGCGTCTCGATGCCATTCGGCGACCTGCAGAGTGGCGCGCTCACCACTAATTCTTCGTGGCGTACCGTGCGGCGCTTCCCGCAAGCGTTTAAGCGCCTGCGCTGCTACCTGTTCAATCTGGATGCGGCAAACGCAATGACGGGCGCCAAAGCCTGCTGGTCGCCGTCCGAGTCGCTTGCGAATGGTTCGCGGCCAACTATCGGCGGTGCGGTCAGCAACGGTAGTTCGTACAGGTTCCTGTTTAATGGCGCGCTTACCACTACGCTACCGGTGGGGCTTGGTGACGGCGTGCCATCTGTAACGGTATCGGATTGGCTGGATACCCCATCTATTGCAACCACTGACGGCAACCCGTACCCGATCGGTTATTTCACGACGTTATTCACGTCGGGCGCACAAGTCGGGTATTCAGCCCCGCTGAATCCTTTTGGCGCTTATGTATCCGGGCTGACTGGTACAAAGCACGCTTACCGAGTGCACACGAACAATGGCGACTGTGTGGAAAACCCGGCGTTATTCACCGAGAATGCGACCGCGCAGTTTTGCGTTCCGATGCTGATCGAGGTTGAATATTTCACGGGGGCCCGCACCGTTATTGCTTGCGGAGACAGCACGTTGCAGGGTGCGGGTAACACGGCGAATGCGGGCGCGGCGCTGATGGCGATGGCGCAACTTGACTCAGCAAATATGCCAGCTGACGCATGCATCCTGGCTGAAAGCGGAGCATCGTCACGCCGTCAAGATTTGCGACTGAAAAATATCGTCGCAAAGCACATCCCCGACATTATTTATTTTCAGGTGTTTTCCGTAAACGACTCGTCGAATTATTTTGGCAGCTCGGCAGCAACTATCGCGCGCGTCGATTATTGGATCGGCTGGTGTGCGGCTAACGGAGTGAATCTGATTCTGGATACGCCGCTACCGATCGTGGCGAAGGGCGGCACCGCTGTGTCAGGCTCCAATCTCGCGGCTCTGACCGACATGACGACGTACATACTGTCAAAAGCCAGCGCTCGAGTGAAGGTTCTAGATCTAACGCCGCTGCATTCGGCGCAATACTCGGGTGTGTGGTCAGCGACCTATGGCTTTGACGGTTATCACCCTAATCCTGCCGGCCACCAGCTCCGCGCCGACCTTTTGACCGCTGCAATCAAGTCGTTCGGCTAAGAGAGGCCATCAATGTTTGGGACTAGTGCCTTTGGCGAATACGCATTCGGGGAGCAGCAGGTCGCCGCTGCTCCACCGGTGCAAGACAGCGTCATTGCCGCGACCGTGGCCGAGTCGCGCCGGGTCGCTTTCCCGGGTGGCACTCGCGTGGTCGCGTTTGGCACTGTGCCGAGCGCGGCCGTGCCGAACGCGCCGTATCTGGAAGCCGGGCGGTGGTGGTGCGCAAAGCACCCGCTCGACGAGCGGTACTGGGTGGCGAACATCACGGTCGACCTGGACGAGCGCAAGACCACTGCCGTGTCCGTCGAGGCGATCGTCGCCGGCGTGACAGTGCTTCAGCAGCCGGTCATCCAGGGCAAGCTGATCCCGGTGAAGCTGGGCGGCTTTAACGCGGCGCCTGGCGCGGTCAATTTCTGCACGTTCCGTGTCAGGTGTGCGGATGGCCAGCGATTCGACCGCACGATCTGGTTCAAGCAGCAGGTCGGCACGTACTGGCTTGAAAAGGATGCTGACGACGAAAGCTACTTCGTGGCCGACATCAGCAACGACCTGGCCGACAGCAACACCACCGCCAGCGCGGTGCTGGCTCTGCCCGTGGGCGTGGGCGTGCTGGTAGCGGCTGTGATCCAGGGCCCGCTGATCCTGGTGAAGCTGGGCGGCATGGACACCTTGCCGGACGGCGTCAACTACTGCGACCTGCGCATCGACTGTGCGAACAGCGAGCGCTTCTACCGGACCATTCAATTTAACAGGGTGGACAACTGATGATCGATGCATCGCAACTGCCGAGCGTGCCGAACACCGAGCTGCTCAAGCAGCAGGAAGAGGCCGCCGTCGAATACGCGCGCGCGCCGGCAGCGCCTGGCGCGCCGCACGGCGCCGGCCGGCCACCAGCAACACAAGGAACTACCCGATGAGCCTGCGACTGATCACCCCGCCCGCGGCGCTGGCAGTGTCGCTGGAAGCTGCGCGCCTGTCGGCACGGCTGGACGGGCCCGAGGCCGACGTCGAGCTGCGCCAGGTCATCGGCCAGCACACGCGCAACGCCGAGCACGAGACGGGCCGCGCGCTGGTGCAGCAGACCTACCGGCTGACACTCGATGCTTTCCCGCCGGCCTTCCGACTCGAGCATCCGCCGATCCTGGCTGTCGAGCACATCAAGTTCTACGACGCCGCCGGCGTGCGCCAGATCCTGCATCCGGACGACTACCTGGTCGACAACGAAAGCGAGCCGGGCTACATCGTGCCGGCGCCGGGTCGCGGCTGGCCAGCGACGCAGGCGCGCATCAGCGCCGTCGAGGTGCAGTACTCGTGCGGCTACGGCGTCGACGACAGCACCGTGCCCGACGAGATCAAAGGCTACATCCTGGGCAAGGTCGCCGAGCACTTCGCGCCGGCCGGCACACCCAAGAGTGAATTCCTGGGCGGCCTGCTCGATCGCGCGCGGGTGTACCTGTGATGAACGATCGGATCACCCTGCAGCGGCCAGGGCCTGGGGCTGGCAAGCTGCGACCGCCCCAGGTCTGGGAACCCATTGCCACGGTCTGGGCGCACGTGCTCTTTCCGAGCGGCGCCGAAGTGGTGCGCGCCGGCGCCGAGATTTCGATCGTCAAGTGCTCGATCCGGATCCGGTCCCGCGCCGACATCAACACCGCGGCGCGCGTGCTCTTCAAGGGTAAGGCCTACGACGTCGAGTCGGCGCTGCCAGATGGGCGCGACTCCCGCTTCATGTTCCTGGTGTGCAAGGCGGTCACATGATCGACTTCGATACCTCAGCCTTTGAGACTGCGATGACGGATGCAAGGCGAACCATCACTGAAGCGCTCGGCGAATCGACACTTCGGACGGTAGGTTTTGCCGGCGCCGAGGTTTTTCGCGATCAGGCAAAGCAGAATTCGCTGGCCAACAAGAAGACCGGCATCCTGTTCGACAACATCATCGTCAAGCGCCTGGAGGAGGATTCCGATGGAGATCGGCGTCAAGCGTACATGGTCACCGTACGCAACGGCACTGCAGCCAGCCCTGGCGCCTTCTACTGGCGCTTTGTCGAAAACGGTCACAAGTTCGTGCCCAAAAACAAAAAAGTAAGCAAGAAGACGGGCAGGACAATTGGCTGGAAGGCACACCGAGAGGCAGCTCAGCGCGTGGCTGATCTGGAGTTTGGGAACAAGCGAACCCGGGCATATCCGTTCATGCGGCCCGCCTACGACAGCAAAAAACAGGAAGCCATCGACGTCATGACGCGAACCCTGGCTGAACAGATCGCAAGGAATGCAAAGTGACTCCAGAAGACCATATTGACGGTGTCTTGGCTCACCTGGCAGACGGCCGCATTTACCCCGACGTGGCGCCGATGGGCACCGATACGCCGTACATCACCTACCAGGTGGTGGGCGGGGAACCAATCAATTTTCTGTCCGGCGACCGGCCTGACAAGCAATTCGTGCGCATGCAAGTGAACGTCTGGAGCGACCGCCGCGCCGAGGCTGCTGAAATCAGCATGCTGGTTGAGGACGCATTACGCTCCGCGACCGCGCTGCATGTCGAGGTCGTGTCTGGCCGCACGTCCACGTACGACGAAGAAACCGATTCCCGCGGAACCATGCAGGACTTCATGTTGTTCTGCTGACCCGAACCAGTTTTATCCCCAAGCCGCCCCGCGAAAGCCGGGCGGTTTTTTTATGCCCGGCTTCCGGGCTTTACCCCTGAAAGGCCGATATGCAATTGCCAAATAACATCGCGTTCGCTGTAGCGTCCGCATTCGCCGCTGCCGTCAGCATCACCGCGATCACCAACGCCACCGAGGCCGTGGCCACCGCGACGAATACCTTCGCCACCGGCGATTTCGTCGAATACACCGGCGGCTGGAGCAAGGCCAACGGTCGCGTGTTCCGCCTGAAGGCTGCGTCGGGCACCTCGTTCACGCTGGAAGGCCTGGACACGAGCGACACGTCGCTGTTCCCAGCCGGCGCTGGCGTCGGCACCGTGCGCAAGATCACCACCTGGACTCCCGTCACCGGTGTGGTCAGCGCCGATATCGCCGGCGGCGATGGCAAAAACGTCGAAGTGCCGCTGCTGGACAGCGACATGCCGGTCATGTTGCCCGACGGCTTCACCGCAACCACCGTCACGCTGACGACCGCCGACGACAAGTCGCTGCCGCATCACGCCGCCCTGAAGAAAATCTCGGATGGCGTCGCGCTGACTTGCCTGCGCGGCATGATCCCGGGTGGCGGCGTGCTGCTGTACGCCGGCTACTGCTCGTTCAACGAGTCGCCAAGCCTGGCCAAGGGCAGTGTGATGGCGGTGAAGTCCGTCTTCTCGCTGCAGAACAAGGTCGTCCGCTACTGATCTGTGTTGCCAGCTGGCGCCGAATGGTCGGCGCTGGCCTTTTCCCAGCCCGCGGGGTAGCGCCTCGCGGGCCTTTTTTATCCCCATCTGAAAGAAAAATATCATGGCAAAAGCAAAACTCACCCTGGCAGTCGCTGCAACCTTCAAGGCAATCGTGTCGATCCCAGTCCCGGGCGGCAAGTCGGCTGACGTCGAATTCATCTTCAAGCATCGCACGCGCGACGACTTCAAAGAATTCATGGAAACCCTGGCTGGCGCCGAAGACGTCGACGCGCTGATGGATATCGCAAGCGGCTGGGATCTGGACGAACCGTTCGGCAAGGACGCTGTCGAGAAGCTCGTGCAGCGCTACATGGGTTCGGCCCGCGCCGTGCTCGACGTGTACCTGGCCGAGCTGACCGGCGCCCGCGCAAAAAACTAAAGGACGTTGCCACCGCCATGTACGAGGCCGCGCCTACCGACGCTGAACTGGCGATCGCAGGCATGACTCGGGATGAGGTGACAACGTCTGTCGAAATCTGGCCCGACAACGTGCGGGCCTACAACACCTTTGCCGGGCTGCGCAAGCAGTGGAATTTCGCTCCGATGGGCGGCCCGATGGGGTTGAATTTCCTTGTCGCCTACAACCGGATGGACCGGATGGGGCTGACGGTCGAGGAATACAACCAGCTGGACGAGGATCTCCAGGTGATGGAAGACGCAGCGCTTATGGCGATGCGAAGCTCGGATTGAATGCAGTGCCGCCGCCGGGCGGCTTTTTTATGGGCGGCGAATGAGCACAATCACCAACGAAGCAATTATCAAGGTCACCACCGATGCCACTGGCGTGGAAGAGGGCGGCCGACGTATTGATGCATCGACTGCGCGAACCGGCAAGAATCTCGACAACCTGGCTGCCACTGCCAAGCGGACAGGTAAGTCGCTGGATGACCTGAGCAGCTCGTCCGGTATGCGTGCAGTAGGCGACGGCGCCGGCGCGGCAGCCGGCAAGGTCGACCGCGCGACGCTGACCATGGCTGCATCCATCCAGCGCGCAACCGCGGCGGCAGATGCTGGCGCGAAGAGCGGGGCAGATTTCTACGCGAGCTTGGCCAATTCGCGCGGCCTGAATATGACCGCGCTCCGGCCGTACCTTGACCAGCTCGACGCCGTCACCCGGAAAACCGCTCAGGCGGCTGCGGCGCAGCGTCAACTCGACGCCGGCAACAGCTTCTTGGACGGGCTGCGCTCGCAGGCTGACGGGATCGGGAAAACCGCGTCGCAGCTGGCCGCGCTGCGCGCCGAGCAGCTGGGTGTCGCTGACGACGCGCGCCCGTTGATCGAGCAGCTTCAGGCGGCGGAAGAAGCGGCCGGAAATGCTGGCAGTTCGATCAGCGGGTTCGGCGCCGCGCTCGCCAGCGTCGCATTTGGCGGCGGCATCGCCGCTGTCGCCCAGCTCTCGGACCAGTACGGCAAATACTTGGCTCAGCTTAAGCTGGCCACGACTGGTCAAAGCGAGTTCACGAACGCGCAGAACTCAGTGCGCCGCATCGCCACGTCCGCGCAATCAGACCTGTCATCCACGGCGTCGCTGTATGCGAGCATCACCAAGAGCACGCGCGACTTGGGCATCGCCCAGGCGCAGGTGGCCAGTATCACCGAATCGGTGAGCCTGGCACTGAAAGTCTCGGGCGCGTCGACTGGAGAGGCGTCGTCGGCGATCTTGCAGTTGTCCCAAGCATTTGCGTCGGGCGTACTGCGCGGCGATGAATTCAACTCGGTCAACGAAGCGTCGCCACGCCTGATGCAGGCGCTGGCCGACGGTATCGGCGTTCCCGTGGGCGCATTACGCGCTATGGCCGAGCAGGGCAAGTTGACGACTGAGGTGCTGGCCAATGCGCTGCCGCGCGCGCTGGGCGCGCTGCGCAACGAGGCGCGTTCGGTCGAAACCATCGGCGGCGCGGTCACCGTGCTCAAGAACAACGTGATGGAGATGGTGGGCGCCACGGCGCAGTCGAGCGGGGTGGTCACTGTCCTTTCGGGCAGCATCAATCTTCTCGCCGACAACCTGACCCTGGCGGCGGGCGCGATGGGCACGGTCGTGGCCGTCAAGCTTGGTACGGCGCTGCATGCGTCTGCTGCAGGCGCTGTGGCCTCGATGATGGCGAACCGCGCTCTCGCGCTGAGCAATCTGGCATCGGCCCAGTCGAATGTCGCTGCGACGGCAGCAGCATCGGCTACGGCCGCGGCGCGAGTGAACGAACTGCGCGCTGCGGTGTTGGCGGCGCAGGGTAACGTGGCTCTCGCTATTACGAACAACGGCCTGATCCCGGCCCAAGCGCGGGCGACGGCAGCTGCCTCAGCCCACGCTGCTGCTCTGACCGCGCAAGCGACGGCTGCACGTGCCGCGTCTGTTTCGGGTGGTTTGGCTGGCGCTGCGCTCACCGCTCTGGGCGGCCCCGTCGGCGCCGTTATCGCAGTTCTCGGCATCGCCGCGACCGCGTGGGCAGTTTTTGGCAATAAAGCGGAGCAGGCAAACGATCAAGCGACGCAGTCGACTGAAGAATCGACCGGCGAAATGATCGTCCGTCTCGACGAGCAGATCAAGAAGCTGCGGGAGCGAAACGCGTTGGCGGAAACCGAGCCGCGCATCAAGGCGCTCGACGGCATCAGCGAGGTCGACAAGGACGGGCTAGCCCGCGCAAAGGCGGCACTCGACAAAAACCGTGCAGCACAGCAAGGCGCGGACGCGCGCACGTCTATGATGTTGCAGCTCGAGCAGATTGAGTTGTCGAACAACTACAACATCGCTCTCAAGCGCGTGGAGGAGCAGCAGGGAGAAGTGGCCAAGGCGGCACTTCGAACTCGCGGTGAACGGCTAGACGAATGGTACGCAAAGAACGGCTCCGGGGCGCAGCGGCTTGCAGCAGAGCTCGCAGAACTTAAAAAGCAATTCGGGACTATCCCTCCGGAGATGGAGAAGCTGGTGCGCGCGAAGTATGCTGATCCGGCCTCCGCGAAAACAATCAAGGACCAAGCGGCAGCGGCAAAGGAATATGCCGACCTGGTCGACCGCATCAACGGAAAAAGCGCGGGCGTCGATCCGGACTATCAGGACAACCTCCTCAAACTGTCAGCTGGTTATAGCGCCGGCAAGCAGTCGCTCGAAGCCTACCGCGCTACCGTTGAGGCGTACATCGCGCAGCAGCCGTTCGCGAAACAGGCTGAAGAAGAGCGCCTGCGCGCCTTGAAGGAGGTGAGCGATTTCCAAGACAGCTACTCGAAAGGCCTGGAGGCCACGAGCAGCGTCTACGCCAAGCGCGCCCAGGATGCTGAGGCCGAGGCCGTGCGCAACGAGGAACTGGCCAGCACGTACGGCCTGACCAAGTCGGCGATCGAGGCACTGGAGCTGGCGCGCCTGCAGGATCAGCTGGCGCAGCGCTCGACCCTGGGCCTGACCCTGGACGAAATCGAGAGTCTCGAAAACCTGATCAGCGCGAAGCAGCGAAGCGCCGGCGCGGTGTCGAAGATGGAAGGCATGGACGCGGCCAAGAAGGCCGGCGAAGAACTCGACCGTCTTCTCGATCCGACGAAGGCGCAGAGCTTCGGCGATGCACTGAAAGGTGCGTTCGGTGCGGCCGGCGATTCGATGACCCAGCTGGTATCTGCTGTGGATGCCTACGGTATCCGGCAGGCTGAGGTCGATAAGGCCCGGCAACTTGCAGCAGTCGCATACGCCAAGGATTCCAAGGGCTTCGCAGCGGCGACGGCGGCAATCAACGAAGACGAAGTGAAGTCGCGCTTGAGCGGTTACGGCGACATGGCCGCCGCAGCGAAGGGCTTCTTCTCCGAGGGCAGCAAGGGCTACGGCGTGCTGTCCAACGTCGAGCGCGCGTACCGCGCTACCGAGCTGGCCATGGCGCTGTCGACCATGACGAAGAAGATCTTCTTCAAGCAGACGGAGGTGGTGGCCAACACGGCGCTGAACGCGACCAAGATCACCGGCGAAGCGGCAGCCACCGCAGCGTCGACCGGTCTGGCCGCAACCGAGGCGAGCGCCTGGGGCGTCACGGCGGTGGTCAAGGCCATGGCTTCGCTGCCGTTCCCAATGAACCTGGCCGCCGGCGCAGCCACGCTGGCGGCTGTCGTGGCCATCGGTGCGAGCATCATGGGCAGCGTGGGCGGCAGCAGCGTTCCGCTGTCCCAGCAGCGGCAGGAAAAGCAGGGCACCGGCAGCGTGCTGGGCGATAGCTCGGCGAAGTCGGAATCGATCGCCAGCTCGATCGCCGCCATCGAAGGTGCAACGCTCCAGGGCCTGCGCATCAGCGATGGGATGCTGGCCTCGCTTCGCAACATCGAGGCAGGCATCGGGCAATTCGCATCGTTCCTGGTGCAGTCCACCGGCGTGGCTGGCGACTACGGCAAGCAGTTCGCTTCTGCTGATGGCAACTTCCTGAGCAAGATCGGCAGCAGCATCTTCGGCGGCAAGAAAACGGTGGAAGACACCGGCTTCCTGCTGACGAAGGCATCGTTCGAAAGCATCCTGAACGGTGGCACCGATGCGGCGCAGTATGCCGACATCAAGAAGTCGGGCGGCCTGTTCTCGAGCGGCAGCTCGAGCAGCAAGATCGAAGGCCTGGGCGCCGAGGGCAATCGGCAGATCGCCGGCGTGCTCACGTCGCTGTACCAAACCGTCGTCGAGGCCAGCAGCCTGATCGGCATTGGCGGCGATGACTTCACCGCCAAGCTCAGTTCGTTCGTGGTCGACATCGGCAAGGTGAGCCTGAAGGGGCTGACCGGCGCCGAGATCCAGGAAGAGCTGTCGGCCGTCTTCTCGAAGGTGGGCGACGACCTGGCGGCGTTCGGTGTCGATGGCCTGGGCCAGTTCCAGAAAGTGGGCGAGGGCTACCTCGAAACGCTGTCCCGCGTGGCGACCAATTACCAGGCCGTCACGGTGGTCACGGATTCGCTGGGCATGGTGTTCGACTCGGTCGGACTCAAGTCGGTCGGCGCGCGCGAGCGGCTGGTCGGCCTGGCCGGTGGGCTGGAGGAATTCACGTCCAGCGTCGACCAGTTCCTTGCCGACTTCTACACCGACAAGGAGCGGGCCGACGCGCTGCGCACGCGCATCACGCCGACGCTCGACCAGTTCGGCATCAAGACCGGCGCCGAAGATTCGCTGAAGCAGTTCCGCAGCGTGGTCACCGGGCTGGACCTGACGACCGAAGCCGGCGCGCGCGCGTATGCCGCGCTGATGCAGATCGCCCCGGCGTTCAAGCAGATCGCCGACGTTGACAAGGGCGTGCTGGAGAAGGCCACCGACCTGTCCAACAGCAAACGTGAACTGGAAATCCAGATCATGGAAATGCTGGGCGACAAGGCCGGCGCGCTGGCGGCCACCCGTGCGCTCGAGCTCGGTGAAATGGACGCGTCCCTGCGCCCACTGCGTGAGCGTGTGTACGCGCTGGAAGACGAAGCCGCTGCGCTCGGTACGGCCAACTCGCTGCTGTCGATCCAGGCGCAGATTTACGAGCTGACCGGCGACAAGGCTGGCGCTGCAGCGGTGCTGTCGCAGCAGCACATCAACGCCCTGACCGCACTGGATCCGGCGCTGCGCGGTGCGACGCAGAACCTGTGGGACCTGCAGGCCGCCGCCAAGGCAACCGAGCAGGTCAAGACGGCTGCAGCCGCGCTGATGTCCGGCGTGGATGGCGCGTTCTCGGCGCTCCAGAAGGTGGTCGAGCGGCAGAAGAAGGCGACGCAGGAAGAGATCGACGTGCGCACCAAGGCCGTCGAGAAGACCCGGTCGCTTTCCGAGGCGCTGCGCAGCACGTTGGACGGGCTGACGGTGGCAGGCACGGAGAAGAACGACCGCGCTGCCGCCCAGGCGCAGATCCAGGCAGCACTGGCGATCGCCAAGGCCAGCGGCATCCTGCCGAAAGCTGACGACCTGAAGAACGCGTTGTCGGTGATCGGCAAGGATTCGACCGGCCTGTTTGCCAGCCAGGAAGACTACCTGCGCGACTTCTACGCGACCAAGAACGGCATCACCGACTTGGCCAAGATCACCGACAAAACACTGTCGGCGGAAGAGCGAAGCCTGAAAGCGCTGGAAGGGCAGGTCAAGCAGTACGACGACATGCTCGAGCGCGAGCAGGAACAGATCGACGTGCTCAAGGGCATCAGCACGATTGGGCTGTCGATCGAGCAGGCCATCCAGGCGCTGCACGGTGCGATGGGCGCGGCGGGCGCGAACCCGTACAACTCGGCCACCAGCCAGATTAGCGATGCCTATAAGTCCAGTCTCGGCCGTGCGCCGGATGCGGCCGGGCTGAGCTACTGGCAGGACCGGGCCGCCGGCGGAATCTCGACCGAGGCCATCATCGGCTCCATCAAGGGTTCGCCCGAGGCGCAGATACAGGCGCTCTACAAGGACGTGTTCGGCCGCCCGGCTGACTCGGCCGGACTGAGCTACTGGATCGATCGGCTCAAGGGCGGCATCAGCCTGGGCTCGATCCGCGACACGTTCGAGGAAAGCGCCGAGAAGAAGCTGCGCGGGTTCGCCGTCGGCACGAACTATGTGCCCGCCGACATGCCGGCGCAGATTCACCAGGGTGAACGCATCATCCCCGCGGCTGACAACCGCGAGCTGATGCGCCGCCTGGCCAGCCCGGGCGAGAACAGCGCCGTGCTGGTTGCGGCCGTCGAGCGCCTGACCGAAGAGAACCGCGGCATGCGCAAGGATCTGAACGACGCGCTGTATGCGATCGCGAAGAACACGATGAACACGGCCAGCTCGCTGGATGACGCACTCAACGGCGACAAGCCACTTGCCACGAAAGTGATTGCCTGATGATCATTGTTGATCCAGTAGTTCTGGGGGACGTGCCGTTCACGCGGCCGTCCCCCAAGTGGGCGTACGACCGGACCGGCACACTGGTCGAGGTGCCGGCCAATACCCTGGGCGTGACGTACGATCCCGTCGACCTGAGCAAAGCGCCGTGGGCGCTGCTCGAGCCGGAGGCGACCAACCGTACGCGCAACAGTACGATGCAGGGTGCTGCTGCTGGTTTCCCGGGCGCTCTCCCTACTACCTGGGAGGATGCGATTATTGGAGGGCTCTCGCGCCAGATCATCGGCGTGACCAAAGAAGCTGGGATTGACTGCATCGACATCCGTATTTTCGGCACGATAAGCAGCGCTGCTTCGCCTGAGTACACCGTACTTTTTGGCTCTGGCACGGCGACGGCTGCTGGCGTTGGGGAAAAATGGGTGTCATCGGCTTTCATCAGGATATCGGCGGGCACTCTCAGCGGGGTCACGGCTGCTGAGCATTTCGTGCTGGGCTTCAACAGTTCGGGGGGCTTGAGCGAGGCGCGGTCGAAGTACTTCACTCCCAGCGCGGGGCCTCTTAATGAAAATCGAAACGTGTTCGAGCACACGACTGCAGCGTCTTCGACGGTCACCATCGTCAATCGGATTGACTTGAACTTTGGCGCGCTCGGAACTGCTGTCGACGTGACCCTGCGCATTGGCCTACCGCAGTTCGAGCGCGATCGCCTCAGTAGCCCGATCAAGACCAGCAACGGTGCTGTCACCCGCGCTGCTGACGTGGTGGGCGCCGGCGCCGGCCTGGTGTATTCGAATGTGCCGATGGTCGAGCCGCCTTACAACGTGGCCACGACCTACGCGAAAGACGTGGCGGTGTACGACCCGACGACGAAGATCGTCTACTGGTCGATGGTCGCGGGCAATGTCGGCAAGGCGTTGAGCGACCCGGTGTTCTGGAACAAGCGCACGGCGATCAACCGCTGGGCGATGTTCGACGACCGCAACAGCACGCAGACCAGCAACCCGGAAGAGATCGTGTCCGTGTTCTCGGCGCAGGCAATCACGCAGGGCCTGTTCGCCGGCGCCATGGATGCGAGCGAGGTGCGCGTTTCAATGACCCATCCGACGCGCGGTCTGGTGTTCAGCGAGACGAAAAGCCTGGTGCTGCCGCGCTCGGGCAGCAGCTTCTATGGCTGGTGCTTCAACCGGCTGCGGCTGCGCACCTGGTTCCTGACGCTGAAGCTGCCGGTCTTTGCGAACGCCTTGGTCACCGTCACGATCAAGAAGCCCGGCGGCGTGCCCAAGTGCGGCATGTGCTTGCTGGGCCCGACGGTCGATGTCGGCCTGTCGCTGATGGGCCTGTCCACCGAGCTGAAGGATTACTCGACCACCACGTTCTTCACGGACGGGTCGAGCTCGACGGTCGAGCGCGGATTTTCGAAAAAGATGAGCGTCGATATCTCGGTCGAAAGCGACCGCGTCGAGACGATCGAGGATGACCTGATCAAGCGCCGGCAGAAGACGCTCGTGTTCCTGGGCTCGACCATGCGCGGAGACACGATGCTGGTCGGCCGATTCAGCAGCCTGCGCAAGGTGATCGACTCATTCCCGCGCTCGAAGATGGCCCTACAAATTGATGGAGTATTGTCCCAATGACCCCGATTACAGCACTCACGGACCCGAACCAGCTGCCGAACCAGCTGCAGGATCAGCAGACGTTCGACGCGAACATGGCGTCCATGGTCGATATGTTCCCCGAGCGCGCGCGGCAAGAGAATGGGCTGGCCGCCGAGATGATGGACATGCTGGCGCAGTCGAGCGTAATTGCCGCCGGCGGCGCCTTCGCCATCCCGTATGTGTTCGATGCCACCACCACGGACGCTGACCCAGGAGCCGGCAAGCTGCGCCTGTCGAGCACCACGCAGAGTGCCGCGACGGTGATGCGCTTGGACCTGACGTCTGCCGGCCAGGACTACACTACGCTGATTGATACTTTCGACGATTCGACCAGCGTGGTGAAAGGCTCGATCCGTCTGGTGAAGCAGGGCGACATCACGAAGTGGATGACGTTCAACCTCACCGCTCTGGCCACACCGAGCGGTTACCGCAACCTCGCGGTGGTGTGCACCGACAGCAGCACGACCAGCCCATTCGCGAATGGTGATGCGCTGATGCTCTCGTTCCAGCGCACGGGCGACAAAGGCGACAAGCCGCTCGGCGGTGCGATGGTATGCCTCGCCAGCGCGACAATTTCAAACGTCTCGGCGATCAACTACCTAAATCTTTTCACCAGCGAGTACGACCATTACCTGATCGACTTTTCTGAGTACCTGCTGTCAGGTGGGTCCGCCATCCTTTATATGCGGCTGGCCATTGCGGGGGCGGTCTACGGTGGCGCTACGCATACTGGATCCCCGGTGGGTAGCTCTTCCGATCCGACCACCGGATCAGCAACAGCGTGGGCACTATCTGGTGCTCTTTCTAGCTCTACTTATTCGCCCGGCGTCAGCGTCGATCTTCTGAATACTTCGTCCAACAACTCACCGACCATCGCACGGGTTTCAGGTATTCATCGTGGGGCGAGCGCTTTTGATACGAAAGATGGCCTGATGATGGTAAACGTGAATTCGTTAATTACCGGGTTCCAGCTCTTCGCCTCGACTGGCGTTATCGCAGCCGGCAAAATCCGGGTTTATGGATACCGCAATCAAGTAGGGGTCGCATGATGACAGCATTGATTTTTGATAGCGGCGAGTACCGGAACGCCACCGCTGATGAACTGGCCGAGATTGAAGCGCGCGAGGCCGAGGCACTGCAACCCGACGTGCCACAAGAGGTGAGCATGCGTCAGGCTCGCTTGGCCCTGCTGGCGCGCGCTGTGCTGGGCCAGGTCGACGCCGCCATCGAATCGCTACCGAATCCGGGCCGCGAGGCCGCGCGCATCGAGTGGGACTATTCGAGCGTCGTTGCCCGCAATAGCCCGCTCGTCGTCATGATGGGCGCCGCGCTGGGCCTGGACGACGACGCGCTCGACGAACTGTTCATCACCGCTGCACGGCTGTAATTCTCCTGGCCCACCCGGGCCCGGTCATAAACCCGCAAGACACAGCCCACCTCGGTGGGTTTTTTTACGCTCACTGAAAGTGATACATGCCCAACCCAGCCCCATCTCGTATTGTTGACCTCAAATTGCCCTTGCCTTGGCTTATCTCCGGCGCGGCGGCGTCCGCCATATTCATGGCCACTCTCGGCTGGAATTCGTCGGCTCAATCCAGCAAGCTCGATCAGCTGATCGTGACCAACCAGAAGCTGGAGAAGCGCCTGGACGACCGGGACATCCGGCTTGACGGCATGCGGGATGCGATCTTCGCCGTGCAGCGCGTGAACGATACGAATGCGCTCCGCATCACCGCTCTCGAAAGCGCGCGCAAATGAACCGCCAAAAACTTGAACAGCAGTTGGCCATCGACGAAGGCCGGCGCGCACTGATCTACACCGACACCGTCGGCAAGATCACCGGCGGCATCGGCCGCAACCTGACCGATCGCCCGTTCTTCGACGACGAGATCGCCCTGATGCTCAAGAACGACATCGCCTTGGTCGAGCAGGATCTCGACAAGCGTCTACCGTGGTGGCGCGACATGACCGAAGCGCGCCAGAACGTGCTGGCCAACATGGCGTTCAACCTGGGCATCACCCGCCTGCAGGGCTTCGGCAAGACGTTGGCGCACATGCGCGCCGGTGAGTACGACGCGGCCGCACGGGAAATGCTCGATTCGAAATGGGCGAAACAGGTCGGCGCGCGCGCCGTGCGCCTGGCCGCTCTCATGCGTAAAGGGGAATTCTGATGGCACCAGCATTTGCAGCGCTGATCCCGATGTTGGGAAATATGTTCGACCGCATCTTCCCTGACCCGAAGGACGCCAGCGACGCCAAGCTCGAGGTGATGCGCATGGCCCAGGCCGGCGAGCTCGCCCAGCTGGACGCCGAACTGAAGATGGCAACCGGCCAGATCGAGGTCAACCGCGTAGAAGCCGCGCACCAGTCGCTGTTCGTCGCCGGCTGGCGCCCAGCGATCGGCTGGGTGTGTGGCGCGGCCTTCGCCTTCAAGTTCGTTGTCGGCCCGTCTGCGGTCGTCTTGATGGCCATGGCGGGCCATCCTATCGCGCTGCCCGACTTCGACTTCAGCGAAATGAGCACGATCCTGCTCGGGATGCTGGGGTTGGGTTCGTTGAGGACCGTGGAGAAAATCAAGAAGGTAGCCTAGTGCTGATCGATATCCACGCCTTCACGCCCAACGGCGACTACGACGCGTGGCAGGCCTGGGCGATCGAGTTGCCGCGCCAGTATGCTGAGTGCGTGGCGCGCCACGCGAAGACGGTGCAGGCCTAGCCTAAAGATTAAGAGGCTAGTGAACCGCAGCAATGTTTGAATCGTTTCCCACTTCCACATGGACACGGAGATGATCGAGTGGCAGAACTGGCTACAGTACTACCTGACTTTTTCGATACTAGGCCCGTCTCATGTCGAGCAATCTCATCTTCAAAATCTAATATTTTTTCTGCTTTTATCACATACCCAAGATTCATCATTGATTGAGAAATAGCAATAAAATCGGTGCTTGTCGGAACTACTCTTATCACTTCCCCTTGGGATGTGAATTGTGGTCCTGCATATAGAACTCCCAAAAGGGCTAATCGATTTCCAATAGCTAGACCTCCCATATTAGAAGTATATGATCCAATATCCGCTAAAAACACTGGAGAGCCTGACGATCCTGGAAAGCACGCAGCGTCAATAAGAAATTCAGGTTTGCCGTTCAAGTCAACAGCGGCATGGGTCGCTGTAATTCCACGGCGGATTATGGGCATGTTATGTTTTTCATCCCATAATCCGTTGGGGTATCCCGGCATAACTACTGACTCCATTGGTGTCAATGAATCGAGTAAGTCAGTATTCGCTAAATTGTCTCGATTTAATGTCACGAAGAAAAATCGATTTGGGTCGTGCGCCCATTGCGATAATATAGGGCCAAGCAAAATAACTGCCAGATCTACAGTTGGATCTGGGTGATAAATAATAAGTTTTTGCAACGAATTCGTTACGATCTTCTCATAATTTCCAAAATCGGGCGTGCCATTAGAAGCGCGGCGAGTAATATGGAATACTCCGCTTACCGCCCCTTTTGTTACATGCCGATTAGTCACAATCGCCGGAACCCAACCATCATCGTTTTCTAGGAATCGGAAAAAAAATCCGCTTCCATAAGAAGTTTCTCGTTTAGCTGAAATGCATTCGAGCCGGACGACGGAATTAGTCAGCTGTGAGATTGGGTCTTCGCGGTATTTCATGTTTTGGATAAAATTATCGTAGAGTGTCGCGTTGAGAATAAGTTATGTCATTCCGGAGTTCAGCTGCAGCCCGCACGATGGCGCGGCAAGTAGCCGTAATGGCGTCGGATCCGTGCTTTTCGGTGGCCGATTGGAGCTCGCCATTCGCTACGTGAGTATCATGCTCACGCACATTTACCGCGAGCTTCAGTGCCACAACAAGATCAAGTGCATCGCCACGGAAGTGGAGCGGATTCCAGCAGTGCACGGCAGGCCCATCGACGAAGTGCAGGTTGACGTAGCCCTCGCCATCTACCACCTCGACGCGCACGGCGCCGATCGCGCGCGCCGCACGCTCCAGCAGCACCAGGTCGGCCGCCGGAATGTCGACTCGCGGCGGAGCCGGCAGCTCGTCCAGGTCGTCGTGAATCTCGTTGCCCATACTCCCCTCCAATCAGACAGCAGCTTTACTGCGCCGCAACGGCGCCACCGACGCGCTCACGGCTGGCGCTGCACAATAGTCGGCCCACACCTGCATCAGCACCTTGCGCTTCTCGATCAGGTCGCCGCGTCGGTACGCTGCCTCGACCTTGTCGGGTAGGCTGTGCGCCAGCGCGTGCTCGCATACCTCACGCGGAAATGAGTTCCCGGCCGATTCCGCGCACCAGTCGCGGAACGTCGAGCGGAACCCGTGCATCGTGATCTCGGATTGACCCATCCGACGCAGCACGGCCGTCAGGCTCATGTCGGACAGCATCGATCCCTGGCGCTGCCCGGGGAAGATGTAATCGCTGACGTCCGGCATCAATCGCAACACGTCAACCGCCGCGGTCGACAGCGGTACCCGGTGCTCTCGACCGGCCTTCATTCGCTCGCCCGGTATCACCCACATGGCCGAGTCGAAATCAATCTCATCCCACCGCGCGCCGCGTACCTCGCCTGACCTCGCCGCCGTCAATATGCCGAACTCGACCGCACGCGCCGCGACCCCTTCTCGCTTGCGCAGGTCCGTGGCGAACTCTCCAATTTCCTGCCAGGGCAGGGCCGCATGGTGCACCACCCGATTTACCTTGCCTGGGTCGGCCAGCAGATTCTCCAGGTGGCCACGCCAGCGCGCTGGGTTCTCGCCGACGCGAAACTTGCTGACGGTGGCCCAGTCCAGAATGTTCTCGATCCGGCTGCGCACGCGGGTTGCCGTTTCCGTTTTCTCCTGCCAGATCGGCTGCAGGACGGTGACGATCAGGTCGGTATCGATAGACCCCACGGCGCGCTGGCCGATGATCGGGCTCGCGTACGTGGCTATCGTGCTCTCCCACTGCGCCGCGTGCTTCTTGTTCTTCCAGCTCCCACGATGCGCGGCGATATATGCTGCAGCGCAATAGTCGAACGTGATGTTCCTGGCGCGGTCGAGCGCCTCCTCCAGCTGCTCGGCCTTGCGCTGGTCGAGCGGGTCGCCGCCGGCCAACAGGGTGGCGCGGCATGCCCTTGCCTGGTCACGCGCTTGTGCTAAGCTGACCGTGTGCAGCGCACCCAGGCCCATCTGCCGTTCTTTGTTCAGCCGGGAATACCTGAAGATCCAGCTCTTCGTGCCGCTGGCCGACACCTGCAGATACAGGCCACCGCCGTCGCCGTAATAGCCTGGTTCTTTCGCGCGGCTCACGGCCATCGCCGTCAACTTTTCAACTGTCCTTGCCAAAGCCTACCCCCGTTCCTACCCCCGATGATGGGCTGGATTGTAACGCATCTAAGCGGACTGTAGCGAACAAAGTCACTTGGTATTCTCGATTGAAATCAACGACTTGCGGACATTCGCGGACGATGACGGCTGTCGGGTTGGCGGACACCGTCTCCGCCAGAAAAAAGCAAAAAGCTCCCGCAAGGGAGCTTTTTCCGTTAACGCCTCCCGGAGACGAGGGGG
>Ga0308160_10002527_pt1 | contig 21935 bp, 18 predicted proteins | sample PhyFR1_FD_201036 | JGI IMG/M metagenome (GOLD analysis project Ga0308160, IMG submission 201036) | Phyllosphere microbial communities from UC Gill Tract Community Farm, Albany, California, United States - DLSLF.R1 | ecosystem: Host-associated > Plants > Phyllosphere > Unclassified | place: USA...
GCGTACACGTGGGCACGGGGTGCCCACCCTACGTGCTGCTTAAGCGACCTTCGGCTGCTCGCCACGCAAACGGATATGCAGCTCCTTCAGCTGCTTCTCGTCCACTTCCGACGGCGCGTTGGTCAGCAGATCCTGGGCGCGCTGGGTTTTCGGGAAGGCGATCACGTCGCGGATCGAGGTCGAACCGGTCATCAGGGTGATCAGGCGGTCCAGGCCGAAGGCCAGGCCACCGTGCGGCGGCGCGCCGTATTGCAGGGCGTCGAGCAGGAAGCCGAACTTCAGCTGGGCTTCCTCGGCGTCGATCTTCAGGGCGCGGAACACCTTGCTCTGGACTTCTTCGCGGTGGATACGGATCGAACCGCCGCCCAGTTCCCAGCCGTTCAAGACCATGTCGTAGGCCTTGGCGATGCAGGCGCCCGGGTTGGTCACGAGCATGTCTTCGTGGCCGTCCTTCGGTGCGGTGAACGGGTGGTGGGTTGCGGTCCAGCGGTCGGCTTCGTCGTCGTATTCGAACATCGGGAAGTCGATCACCCACAGCGGCGACCAGACCTCGTCGAACAGGCCGGCCTTCTTGCCGAACTCGGAGTGGCCGATCTTCACGCGCAGCGCGCCGATGGCGTCGTTGACGACTTTCGCCTTGTCGGCGCCGAAGAAGATCAGGTCGCCGTCCTGGGCGCCGGTCAGTTCCAGCACTTGCGCCAGGACGTCGTCCGACAGGTTCTTGACGATCGGCGACTGCAGGCCGTCACGGCCCTTGGCCTTTTCGTTGACCTTGATGTAAGCCAGGCCCTTGGCGCCGTAGATGGCGACGAACTGGGTGTAGGCGTCGATTTCCGAACGCGGCATCGAACCGCCCTGCGGCACGCGCAGGCCGACCACGCGGCCGCCCGTCATGTTGGCGGCGCTGTTGAAGACCTTGAATTCGACGGTCTTCATCAGCTCGGTCAGTTCGGTGAACTGCAGCTTGACGCGCATGTCCGGCTTGTCCGAACCGTAGGAGCCCATCGCGGTGGCGAAGTCCATCACCGGGAACGGGTTCGGCAGGTCGATGCCGGCGGCGTTCTTGAAGACCACGCGCATCATGTCTTCGAACAGGTCACGGATTTCCTGCTCGGTCAGGAAGGAAGTCTCACAGTCGATCTGGGTGAATTCCGGCTGGCGGTCGGCGCGCAGGTCTTCATCGCGGAAGCACTTCGTGATCTGGTAGTAGCGGTCGAAGTTGGCAACCATCAGCAGCTGCTTGAACAGCTGCGGCGACTGCGGCAGCGCGAAGAAGGTGCCCGGGTTGACGCGCGACGGCACCAGGTAGTCGCGTGCGCCTTCCGGGGTCGACTTGCCCAGCATCGGGGTCTCGATGTCGATGAAGCCGAGGTTGTCGAGGTACTTGCGCACTTCCATCGACACTTTATAGCGCAGGCGCAGGTTGTGCTGCATCTGGTCGCGGCGCAGGTCGAGCACGCGGTGCGTCAGGCGGGTGGTTTCCGACAGGTTGTCGTCGTCCAGCTGGAAAGGCACCGGGACCGAGGCGTTCAGCACTTCCACGGTGGCGGCGTTGATCTCGATCTTGCCCGACTTCAGGTTGGCGTTGGCAGTGCCCTCCAGGCGGTTCGTGACGGTACCGGTGATGCGCAGGCAGTACTCGTTGCGCACGTGCTCGGCGGCCTTGAAGACCTCGGCATTGTCCGGGTGGCAGACGACCTGCACCAGGCCTTCACGGTCGCGCAGGTCGATGAAGATCACACCGCCGTGGTCGCGGCGGCGGTGCACCCAGCCGCACAGGCTGACGGTTTGGCCCAGCAGTTCCTCGGTGACGAGGCCGCAGTAGTGAGTACGCATGGAGGACATAGTTTTTCGATCCAGGTTGGTTATTCGGTCGCCTGCCCGCTGGCAGGCGTTTGATTCGGTTTGCTTGTTCTAGTTTTTGAGGGCGGCGGCCACGGGTGCTTGCACCTTCGCCTGCGCCTGGCTGGCCAGGTCCGGCGGCGCCACCACGCCCATCGACACGATGTACTTCAGCGCCGCATCGACGCTCATGTCCAGCTCGACGACCTTGCTGCGTTCCAGCATCAGGAAGAAGCCCGAGGTCGGGTTCGGGGTGGTCGGCACGTAGACGCTGACGTAATCGCCCACCAGGTGGTTCTTGACGTCGCCGCCCGGCACGCCGGTAAGGAAGGCGATGGTCCACGATTCCGCATGCGGATACGGGATCAGCACCGCCTTGCGGAAGGCATTGCCCGAGGACGAAAACAGCGTGTCCGACACCTGCTTGACGCTGCCGTAGATGGAATTCACCACCGGGATCCGGTGCAGCACGCGCTCCCACAAGCGCACCACGTAGTTGCCGACCAGGTTGTTGGTCAGCAGGCCGGTCAGGAACACGATCGCCAGCGTGATGATCGCCCCCAGGCCCGGGATGTGCGTGCGCGGCTGCCATTGCTGCGGCACCAGCAGCAGCGACTGGTCGAGCGTGCCGATCACCAGGTTCAGGACCCAGGCGGTGATCGCCAGCGGCACCAGGACCAGCAGGCCGGTGATGAAATATTTGCGCATCGCGGTGTCCGGTGGCGCGGCCTCAGGTGCCGCTGCTGTCTTTCGACGGGGTGGCGGCGGGGGCCGGGCCGGCCGAGGCGGCGGCAGGCGCTTCCTTGGCGCCGGATGCGGCGCCGTCCGTCGACGGCGCGGTACCGGTCGCCGGTGCGTTGCCGCCGCGGAAGTCGGTGACGTACCAGCCCGAGCCCTTGAGCTGGAAGCCGGCGGCGGTGACCTGCTTCTTGAATGCCGACTTGCCGCACGAGGGGCAGACGGTCAGGACCGGGTCGGAAATCTTTTGGAGCACATCCTTGGCAAAACCGCATTCATCGCAGCGGTAGGCGTAAATCGGCATCGTAATACTCCGCAAAAATCATCAAAACCCTGAATTATAAAGCTTTTGGCCAGGCTGTTGCCCTTTTGCTGACGCAGGATGCGCTTTCGCCAACGTCTTGGTTTTGGTGATAGTGTTGTTTTTCCTCACTGCCGAGATGGGGTTCGTTTGCCGATCATCAACTAACCTGATTAAATAGCACTCCTCAGCACCATGGCCGGTTCGCTTGCCGTGGGGCGATCAAGAAACAGAAGTATGCGCGCCGGGCTTCGCCTGTCGCCGCAATGCCGTATAAGAACACTTCAAATCGGGGCCCGCTTGCGGGCCTTTCTTTTTTGGTGCATCAGGTGGGCCAGCCACCCGCAATATGCATCACTGCCGCCCCCAACACCGCCACCCCGGTCACGCAGGCCAGGAAGGCCAGCAGCCGGTTGGTCCGGCGCTGTTCCAGCAGCACCGCGGCCAGCAGTGTGCCCTGGTCGGCCACCGGGTGCGCCTTCTGGTGCAGCACCTGGTGCGCCAGGCGCGGCAACTGGGGGATCAGCTTGGCGTAGTGCGGCGCCTCGACCTTCAGGCGCTCGACCAGGCCGCGCCAGCCGATCTGCTCGCCCATCCAGCGTTCCAGATAGGGCTTGGCCGTCTTCCACAAATCGAGGTCGGGATCGAGCTGGCGGCCCAGGCCCTCGATGTTAAGCATGGTCTTTTGCAGCAGCACCAGTTGCGGCTGGACCTCGACGTTGAAGCGACGCGAAGTCTGGAACAAACGCAGCAGCACCTGGCCGAAGGAAATATCCTTGAGCGGGCGGTCGAAGATCGGTTCGCAGGTGGCGCGCACCGCCGCTTCCAGCTCGTCGACGCGGGTATCGCGCGGCGCCCAGCCGGACTCGATGTGGGCCTCGGCCACGCGCTTGTAGTCGCGCCGGAAGAAAGCCAGGAAGTTCTGCGACAAATAATCCTTGTCGAAGTCGTTGAGGGTGCCGACGATGCCGAAGTCCAGCGCGATGTAGCGCCCGAAGGTGGCTTCGTCGATGGACACCAGAATATTCCCGGGGTGCATATCCGCATGGAAGAAACCGTCGCGGAAGACCTGGGTGAAGAAGATCTCGACGCCATCGCTCGACAGCTTCTTGAGGTCGACGCCGGCGGCGGCCAGGCGGTCGATCTGCGAAATCGGGATGCCGTTCATGCGCTCCATCACGATCACATTGCTGGTGCAGTAATCCCAATACATTTCCGGGACCATCAGCAGGGTCGAATTCGCGAAATTGCGGCGCAGCTGGCTGGCGTTGGCCGCCTCGCGCATCAGGTCCAGCTCGTCGTGCAGGTATTTGTCGAACTCGGCGACCACCTCGCGCGGCTTCAGGCGGCGGCTGTCGGGCCACACTTTTTCGATCAGGCCGGCCGCCATCTGCATCAGGGCGATGTCTTCGTCGATGGTGCTCTTCATGCCCGGACGCAATACCTTGACCGCCACCTGCTTGCCATCCTTCAGGGTGGCGAAGTGGACTTGCGCGATCGAGGCCGAGGCCACCGGCGTGTGCTCGAAGGTGGCGAACAACTGGTCCGGGTGGGTGCCGAGCGAGCGCGTGATCTGGGCCACCGCCTGTTCCGACGGGAAGGGCGGCACCCGGTCCTGCAGCATCGACAGCTCGGCCACGATGTCGGGCGGCATCAAGTCGGGACGGGTCGACAGCACCTGGCCGAACTTCACGAAGATCGGCCCCAGCTCTTCCAGCGCCAGGCGCAGGCGGATCGCCCGCGGCGAGGTGATCCGGCGCCAAAAAAACACCCCATTGATCAGGCGTGTGGTGCGCGGCACACGCAGCCCGGACATGGCGATCTCATCCAGTCCGTAACGGATGGCAACGGTCAGGATTTTCAGCAGGCGCAGGAATTTCAGGATCATCAGGTGTTCGTATTCGTGTCGGAAACAATAGGAAGCAAGGCGGGAACCACGGCCGGCGCTGCATCGACGGAAGGAGTGGCATCGGCCTCTGCCGGCACCGCCGGCAGAGGCCGATGCAGGCGCTGCTCCAGCCGGGCGATGCGCTTGGCGCTGCGTTCGACGTCGTCGCGCAGGCGGTTGATCTCGTCGCCGAAGCCCTCGACGTGGTTCGGCCGCACCAGCACGCGGCGCTCTTCCAGCAGGAATTCGGCGACGTTCTCGGCCAGGCGGCGTCCGGCCGACGTGGCGGAACCGACGGCACCGCGCGCGCCACCGACCAGGCGCGCCGCGGCGATCGGGCCGATCAAGCGTTCGAGGTCGTGCTCGGCATCCCAGCGCAAACCTTTCGAGAGCTGGGAGATCGTGTTGGCGAACTCGGCGTCGCCATCGATGCGCACATAGGAAAAGGCGCGTTCGCTGTTCTGCAGGATTAGCGGCAAGTCGCCCAGCTTGACGTGGATGGTGACGTCGGGCGCCTCACCGGCACCGCCAGCCTCGCTGGCAGCGCCAGCGGCCGTCTCCAGCATGCCGTCGCGCGCCACCCGCATGCACAGGCGCAGGTGGCCCGTATCGATGCAGGCGACCTTGCCGGCATGGCGCATCAGCGCTTCGCGCGCCCAGGCTTCCTGGGCCAGCAGATGGTTGACCGTGGCGACGGCGGGGGCGCTCAAGGCGCTCAGGCCGCGTTGCGGCGGCAGCAAGTGAGGAATCAAGGCCATGGATCCATATCTACAAAAGAAAAACGCCCCTACAAAAGAAAACCGCCCGTATTGGCGGGCGGTTTCGATCTTACCAGTTCACCGGGGCACAAACCCGGCAGCACGAATGCCGCCCGGGGGTTCTTGCCAAATAAATCAGGTGATTTGCTGGATACCGGCCAACACCCAGCCACCGTTGCCGTTCAAGGGCTTGGACAGGTTCCACACCTCGACGAAGGGTTCCGCCGGCGCGTTCGGCGCGTTGCGGATCATGCCGTTGAACTGCACGCTCGCCAGGTAATCGCGCTCGGTGGTTTCGATGCCCAGCAGCTGGGCGTCGATCGACACCACGTCGGTGAAGTCGGCATTGCCGCCGCGCTCCTGGATCTGCATCGACAGCTCGGCATACACCTCGGGCGAGGTGAATTCGCGCAGGTCGTTGACGTCGCTGCGGTCCCAGGCCGCCTGCATGCGGATGAAGGATGCCTTGGCATGACGCAGGAAGGCGTCGGCGTCGAAACCGGCCGGCACGCCCCATTGCTGGTGCGCAGGGGCGCCCTTGTCGAAGGACACGCCGCCGCCGGCGCCGCCGAGCGGGTAGCCGGGTTGCGAGTTGTCCTGGTAAGCGTCGCGTTGGAAGCCACCACCCAGGCCGGAACCGATCTCCGGCGTGGCCGTGGCCGGCATCGGCGACTGGTTATAGCCCGAGAAAGCCGGCGCCGACGGTGCCGCCGACTTGCGGCGGAACATGCGCACGATGAACATCACGGCCAGGGCCAGCAGCACCAGCATCAGGATCGACGACAGCATGCTGGCGGCGGCGCCGCCGATGCCCAGGTGCGAGAACAGCGCGCCCAGGCCGAGGCCGAGCAGCGCGCCCCCCAGCACGCCCTTCCACATGCCGGAGCGCTGCGGCGCGGCGACTGGCGGACGCCCGGCCTGGGCCGGCGGCACGGCCTGGCGCTGCGGCTGCTGGTAAGACGGCGCCGGCGCCGGTGCCGGGGCGCGCATCTGGCGCACCGACTGCGACTGGCGGCCGAAGGAACGTCCGCCGCCGACCGGGCGCGCGAACGCCTCCGCGACCGACGAGAATGCGGTCACTGCGATTAACATGCTGGCCAGAAATTTTTTCATGGTCATCACCTCAGAATTTGATACCAGTGTGCAAAGCGGCCACACCCGCCGTCAGGTTGAAATACTGGACGCGATCCAGTCCCGCCGTTTCCATCATCGATTTCAGCGTGTCCTGGTCGGGATGCATGCGGATCGACTCCGCCAGGTAGCGATAACTCTCGGCATCGCCCGCGATGCGCTGGCCCAGCCACGGCAGCACCGAGAACGAATACACATCGTACGGCTTCTGCAGCGGCGCGGCCACCTTCGAGAACTCCAGCACCAGCAACTTGCCGCCCGGCTTGAGCACCCGGCGCATTTCCGCCAGTGCCTGATCCTTGTGCGTCATGTTGCGCAGGCCGAAGGCCACGCTGACCCGGTCGAAATAATTGTCAGGGAACGGCAACTTCTCCGCGTCACATAACAAGGTGGGGGTAAGTAGACCTTTATTCAATAGACGATCTCGGCCGACGCGCAGCATCGACTCGTTGATGTCGGTCAGCCAGACCTCGCCGCTCGGTCCGGCCTGCTTGGCGAAGGCCTTCGACAGGTCACCGGTACCGCCCGCGATGTCGAGCACCTTGAAGCCCGGACGGATGCCGGCCTGGGCGATGGTGAAGGCCTTCCAGATCCGGTGCAGGCCGCCCGACATCAGGTCGTTCATCACGTCGTACTTGGACGCGACCGAATGGAATACCTTGGCGACCTCGTGGACCTTCTCGTCCTCGGAAACGGTCTTGTAGCCGAAATGGGTGGTGTTGGTCATAGTGCTCTGCCGGTTGATCTTGTTGCATTATACAAGCGGCATGCATGAGCGGGCGCGCGGGCGCCGGCCCAGCCGATTGATTATGATGATGGAAATTATTTCTGAAAAACAAGATCCTATGCCGAGCCTGAAGACGCAATCCGTCCTGATCCGCAGCTTGTATGCCTTGTGCCTGGCCGGCGCGACGCGCAATCACGCCCTGATCGTGCTCGAGCATGGCTGGGCGTGGGATTACGGCGGCGGCGCGCCCTTTGTCGCCGCTTTCTGGACGGCGTTGACCTTGCTCGATCCGCTCGCCATCGTCCTGCTCTGGCTGCGGCCACGCGCCGGACTGGCGCTGACGACGGCGATCATCGTCAGCGACGTGCTCATCAACGCCGGTGTCGGCCTCCGGTATGGATTCGACTGGCTGTTCTTCGGCGCCCAGGCGCTGTTCATGCTGATCGTCCTGGCGACGGTGGGCCATGCGTGGCGTGGGCTGGCGCTGCCGGCCGGCCCCGCACCGGCTGCCGGGCGCGCCTGAGCGGCCCCGGCCGCATGCTCATGCGAGTCCGAAATGGCCGCGCAGGGTCGTGCTCTCGTAGGCCCTGCGGAACAGCCCGCGCCGCTGCAGCACCGGCACCACCAGCCGGGCGAAATCCTCGAGCCCGGCCGGCAGCAGCGGGGCCATCAGGTTGAAGCCGTCGCAGGCGCCGGCCTCGAACCAGGCTTGCATCTGGTCCGCCACCTGTTCGCCGGTGCCGACGACGGTCAGGTGGCCGCGGCCGCCGGCGATACGCTCGTAGAGCTGGCGGATGCTCAAGCTTTCCCCTTCAGCGATCGAAGTCAGCAACTGCTGGCGGCTGCGCTGGCCGTTCTCGGTGAGCGGCAGCGCGGGCAGCGGGCCGTCGAGCGGGTAGCAGGACAGGTCGAAGTTGCCGATCATGCGGCCCAGCAGGGCCAGGCCTGCCTTGGGTTCGATCAGCGCTTGCAGCTCCTGGTATTTTTCCCGGGCATGGGCGGCGGATTCGCCGACCACCGCGTAGATGCCCGGCATGATGCGCAAGGGGCCCCTGCCCGCCTGCGCGCGGCGCGCCTGCATGTCCTGGTAAAAGGCGCGCGCCGCTTCCAGTGTCGGCTGGGCCGTGAACACCACGTCGGCGGTGGCGGCGGCCAGCGCGCGGCCGGCTTCCGAGCTGCCGGCCTGCACCACCAGCGGCCGTCCCTGCGGGCTGGGCGTCACGTTCAGCGGTCCGGCCACGGCGAAGTGCTCGCCGCGATGGTCCAGCTTGTGCACGCGCGCCGGGTCATACAGCACGCCGGCCGCCTTGTCGGCCACCAGCGCATCGCGCTCCCAGCTGCGCCACAGGCCGTCGACCACGTCGTGGAACTCGCGCGCCCGCGCATAGCGCTCGGCGTGGGCCAGGTGCTCGGCGCGGCCGAAATTGCCGGCCTCCGCGGCATTGTCCGAAGTGACCAGGTTCCAGCCGGCGCGTCCGTTGGAGATGCTGTCGAGCGAGGCAAACTTGCGCGCCAGGTGGTAGGGCTCGTTGTAGGTGGTGGTGGCGGTGGCCACCAGTCCCAGCCGGGTGGTGCCGGCGGCCAGCGCCGCCAGCAAGGTCAGCGGCTCCAGCGTCGGCGCGCCGGTGAGCGCCACATTGTCGGCGAAGAAGATCGCGTCCAGGCAGGCATCTTCCGCGATGCGCGCCTGGCGCCGGTACAGCTCGAACAGCGGCGTGCGCAAATCGGTGGACGGATGGCGCCAGGCCGCCACGTGGTGGCCGTGCGGACCGAGGAAGGCGCTCAGGTGCAGTTTCTTCGTCATCAGAATTCCTTGCGCGCCGTGATGCCGAAGTAGCGGCGGTCGTCGCGCGGCACGGTGCGGTTGACATAGCCGGTGTTGACGATCAGGTTGCTCGCATAGGAACGGTCGCTCAGGTTCTTGCCGACCAGCGCCAGGCGCCAGCCGCCCTCGCTTGAAGAGAGTTCGACCGCGGCGTTGACGATGCCATATGAATCCTGGATCGCCAGCGGCGACTGGAACAGGTCGAACTGGGTCCTGGCCTGGTAGCTGTAGTCGGCACTGAAGTCGGCCTGCAGCCCGCTCGGCAAGGGCACCGCGTAGTTGGCGCGCAAAAAGGCCTTGAAGCGCGGCGAGAACGGCAGCGTCTTGCCGTTCAGCGTGCACGAGGCCGCGGCGGCGGCCGGGCAATTGAAGTCATCGATGTGGGCGTCGACATAGGCCAGGGCCGCATTCAGGGTCAGCTGCGGGGTCGGGCGCGCGGCGGCGTCCAGCTCCACGCCGCGGGTCGAGACCTTGCCGGCATTGATCAGGCGGGTGACGATGGCGCCGGCCACGGTGTCGTAGAAATTGGCCTGGTAATTGTCGTACTCCGTGTGGAAGGCGGCCAGGTTGAGCGTCAGGCGGCGCCCGAAAGCAGAACTCTTCAAGCCAAGCTCCCAGGACGTCGAGGTCTCGGGATCGAGCGCGCCGGTATCGCGCGGCAGCATGTTGAAGAAGACGTTGTAAGCCGGCCCCTTGTAGCCGCGCGACCAGGTCGCATACACGTTGGCGGTGGGTGCCAGGTCGTACTGCAAACCGGCGCGGCCCGACCAGCCCTTGCGCGCGGTGTCGCCGCTGCTGGACGTGGCCGGCTGCACGCCGGAAAAGGCGACGGCCTGGGTCGACGTGCGCGCATGGCCATAGGACAGCTCGTCGCGCGTCCAGCGCGCGCCGAGGATGGCGCGCCAGTCGTCCGCCAGGTTCAGCGTGCCTTCGCCGAAGGCGGCATAGCTGTCGTTGGTGACGCCGTAGTCGGCGCGGCCGCTGTCGACCCGCGTGTTGGCGCCAACTGCGGTCGTGACGATGCGCTGGTAGACCTCGCTGTCCTTGCCGTGCAGGTAGTACAGGCCGGCCACGTAGTCGAAGCGCTGCCCGCGCGGCGAGGCCACGCGCAGCTCCTGCGACACCTGGCGGAAGCCCAGCGTGCCGATGTCGCGCGAGCCCGGGTAGGCGGCCGTCACGCGCGCCGGCTCGGCGCTGTTGCCGATTGCCGAGCCGGAAGTGTATTGCGTATTGTCCCAGTCGCGCAGCGCGCTGATCGAGGTGAAGGTGTAGCCGGCGTTACGCCAGTTGACCTGGGCCGAAATGCCCTTGTTGGTGTCGCGGATGCTGGGCGCAATGTCGGCATTGATGGCGCGGTTTTCCGGACCCGCCACCAGCGGCAGCAGGGCGCGCGCGAAGTCGGCATTGCTTTGCTGGTAGGCGGTCTGCGCCGGCGCGCTGTCGGACTTGAGCCAGTCGGCGATCAGGGAGACATCGGTGTCGGCGTTCGGTGTCAGGTCGACGCGGGCACGCACGCCCTTGCGGCCGTAGCCATTCACTTTACCGCCGCCGCCGTGCAGGTTGTCGACGTTGCCGTCGTAGTCGGCCCAGGTGGCGACCAGCGAAGCGCGCGCCACGCCCGGCTTGAGGCTGCCGCTAACGCCGGCGCGCACCCGCTTCTCGTCCTGCTGGTAGAGCGACAGGTCGACGAAGCCGTGGGTCTGTTCGGTGGGCGCGCGGCTGACGATGTTCAGCACGCCGGACGAAGCGTTCTTGCCGAACAGGGTGCCTTGCGGGCCGCGCAAGACTTCGATGCGGTCGATGTCGAGCAGGTCGATGGTGGCCTGGCCCGGGCGCGCGTAGACCACGCCGTCGACCACGGTGGACACGGTCGGCTCCACGCCGGGCGAGGTCGAGATGGTGCCGATGCCGCGCACGAAGATGGTCGAATCCTTGTTGCCGCCCTGCTGGCGGAAGGTGGCGCTCGGGACTTCCTGCACCACGGTGTCGATGGCGGTGCGGTTGCTGCGCTCCAGCTGTTCGCCATCCACCACCGAGACCGCCAGCGGTACCGACTGGATCGAGGCCGCGCGCCGGGTGGCGGTGACGGTGACCGTCGGTATGCCGGTGGAGGCGGCCGCGGGCGCCGTGTCCGCAGCGGCGGCATCGGCATCGGCGGCGTTGGCCAGGGCGGCGCCCAGCAGCAGGCCGGTGCCGGCCGCGGCGTGGATCCAGGTGTTCTTTTTCTGCTTCATCCCATCCTCGTTTCTATATGCGGAAAACCGCTCCGGCAGCGCGTAAAACCTGCTTCGTTTCCGGCGTCGGCGCTGCTACACTTTTTCGTGGTACCGATACCATCGGAGTGTCAGTGAAGGCAAAAATGAAGTCAAAGAATTAAAAAACGCATCGATATCCGCTTTGAGAATATGACCGACACATTGAATAACAGCGCCAAGGACATCGCCCCGGCACGCAAGCGGCGCGGTTCGGGACGCGCCACCATCCACGACGTGGCGCGCCTGGCCGGCGTCGGCTCGATCACCGTCTCGCGCTACCTGAAACAGAGCGGCCAGGTGTCGGACGAACTGGGCGAGCGCATCGCGCAGGCCGTCAAGGCGCTCAACTACGTGCCCAACCTGGTGGCCGGCGGGCTGGCCTCGGCGCGCGGACGCATCGTCGGCATGGTGGTGCCGAATATCTCGGGGCCGATCTTCGCGCCCACCATCCAGGCCTTCAACGACACGCTGAACCGCCACGGTTTCCAGGTGCTGCTGGCCTCCAGCTATTTTTCGAAGGAGCAGGAAGAAAGCGCGGTGCGCGCCTTCCTTGGGTGGTCGCCGGCGGCGCTGGTGGTGACCGGACGCTTCCACAGCAAGGGCACCGAGGCGCTGCTGGCCGCCAGCGGCATCCCGGTGGTGGAAACCTGGGACTATGCGCCGCGTCGCAAGGCAATCCAGGCCGGCTACGCCAACCGCGAGGTCGGCATCCAGTCGGCGCGCTACCTGCTGGGCAAGGGTTACCGCCGCATCGCCTTCGTGCAGAACAGCGTGGCGGGCGACCTCAGCGCCCTCGACCGGCGCGACGGCTACGCCGCCGTGATGCTGGAGCACGGCATGGAAGCCTGGACCTATGCACCGCGTGAAGCGGCGCCCTTCGACGCCGGCCGCGAAGCGCTGGAAGCCCTGACGCGCGGGCGCAAGAAGGCCGACGCCATCATCTTTGCCAACGACAACCTGGCCGCCGGCGCCCTGCTCGCTTCCCAGCGCATGGGCCTTGAAGTGCCGCGCCAGTGCGCGCTGATGGGCTTTGGCGACTACCCGTTTTCCGCCCTGCTGCTGCCCAGCCTGACCACCATCCGCCCGCCCGCGCGCGACATCGGCGAACTGGCGGCGCGCCGCATCCTGGAAGCGCTGGGCGAGATCGCGCCCGACGGAAGCTCAAAGCGCCTGAATCTGCTCGATTGCGAACTGGTCGAGCGCGAAAGCGCCTGAACCCATCATCACTCTATGTAGAGGAAAGCATGAAACGACTGTTGAACGCCCTGTTGGCACTGGCCATCCTGGCCCTGCCCCTGGCCCACGCCGAAGAACTGGTGCGCATCGGTTTCCAGAAGGGCGGTGGCCTGGCGCTGATGATGAAACAGCAGGGAACGCTGGAACGCGCGCTGGCGCCGCGCGGCGCGGCGGTGAAATGGATCGAATTCCCGGCCGGCCCGCAGCTGCTGGAAGCCCTGAACGCCGGCAGCGTGGATTTCGGCAGCACCGGGGCGCCGCCGCCGATCTTCTCGCAGGCGGCCGGCGCCGACCTGGTCTACGTTGCCGCCGAACCGCCGCCGGTCGCCGGCGAAGCCATCATCGTCAAGGGCGATTCGCCGATCCGCAGTGTGGCCGACCTGCGTGGCCGCAAGGTGGCTTTCCAGCGCGGCTCCGGCGCCCACCTGCTGCTGGTGGCGGCACTCGGCCGCGCCGGCCTGGGCATCCGCGACGTGCAGGCGGTCTACCTGCCGCCCTCGGAAGCGCGCGCCGCCTTCGAGGCCGGCGCCATCGACGCCTGGGTGATCTGGGACCCTTACCTGGCCGCCGCCCAGCACGTCTACCGCCCACGCGTGATCGCCGACCGCAGCGGCCTGCTGCCGTCCTACGGCTTCTACCTGGCCTCGCGCAAGCTGGTGGAGCGGGCGCCGGCGACCCTGTCGGCCATCCTGGAAGAGTTCGCGGCGGCGGGCCAGTGGGCCAATACCCATCAGAAAGAGATGATCGCGATGATGGCGCCCCAGGTGGGCGTGCCGCAGGACGTGATCGCCACCTGGCTGGCACGGGCCCACGCCGGCGCCATGCCGATCAACGCCGATGTGGCGGCCAGCCAGCAGAAAGTGGCCGACCTGCTGTACCGGGAAAAAGTGATTCCGCGGCCGGTGACGATCGCGGGCCATGTCTGGACCTGGAAGCGCAAAAACCCTTGAACGCCGATCGCTACGCCAGGCGTCGGGCCTGTGCGGCACAGTCTGTTGTTTTCTGCACGAATCGGATAAAAAAAGGCGCACAAATCGTGCACCATTCTCCCAAAACAGTCTTTATAATAATTTAACTTTGCAATGCAGTCCTGCACCGGTTGTCGGTGCTCAAGGTGCAGCAGCAAAGTACAACCTACTACTGTGAGATAAAAAATGGCGACTGGTATTGTTAAATGGTTCAATGACGCAAAAGGCTTCGGCTTCATCACCCCTGATGGCGGTGGCGAAGATCTGTTCGCGCACTTCTCGGCGATCAACGCCCAAGGCTTCAAGTCGCTGCAGGAAAACCAGCGCGTCACCTTCGAAGTGACCACTGGCCCGAAAGGCAAGCAGGCTTCGAACATCCAGCCAGCGTAATTTCTCGCCAGGGGATTCTGTCCCCGAGGCCGGTCCATCCGATCGGCCACGACTGAGCCGGTCCTTGCGACCGGCGAAAAAAAGAGCATCAGGCCCATTGTGCCGATGCTCTTTTTCTTTTGCCGCCCCGGTTGGGCTGCGCTAGACGCTTACTTGCAACCGCAGCTGCCGCTGCCACAGCCACCGCCGCCACCCTTCTTCATGCCGGGCAGTTCGGGCATCGGCACGCGGCCGGTGTCGTCCTTGAAGCCGGCGGCGTTCAGGCGGCCCATGTAGTCCTTCCACAGCGTGTCCTGCTCATTGCCGAGCTTGTGCAGGTAATCCCAGGTGAAGATGCCGGATTCATGGCCGTCGCTGAAGATCGGCTTGATACCGTAGTTGCCGACCGGCTCGACGGCGGTGATGCCGACGTCGCGCTTGCCCAGCTGCAACACTTCCTGGCCGGGGCCGTGGCCCTGCACTTCGGCCGAGGGCGAGTAGACGCGCAGCAGCTCGAAGGGGATGGAGAAGGCGGCGCCGTTGTCGAAGGCGATGTCCAGGAGTTTGGATTTCTGGTGGATGGTGAGTTCGGTTGGGGTGGGCATGGTATGAGTGCTTGCGTTGAAACGTCGTCCCCGCGAAGGCGGGGACCCAAGTTGCGCGCAGGTCGGCAGCGCATGCAGAACTTGGGTTCCCGCCTTCGCGGGAACGACGGTTTGAGGGTAGAAACTAAAGGCTATTTTAACTGTTCGCGAACCTGCGCGTAATCGCCGCGGCCAATTGCGGCAACAAGGCCCTGCGCGCTTCCAGCACCCCCGCATCGGTCGTGCGCACGATTTGCGCCCACACCGGCGCCGGGAAGTGGGCGTCGTCGGCATAGCGGGGAATCACGTGCCAGTGCAGGTGGGGCACCACGTTGCCGAGGCTGGCCACGTTCACCTTCAGCGGGGCCATCACCTCGCGCACTGCCTGCTCCAGCTTCCAGACGGCGTCGTTCAGCAGCAGGCGGTCGGCATCTTCCAGGTCGCTCACTTCGCGCACGTGCTCGTTCCAGATCACGCGCGCAAAGCCCGGATAGTCGCGGTCGTCGACCAGGATCACGGCGAATTTCTCGCTTTGCCAGACGGGTGGCGTCTGCAGTGCGCACAGCTCGCAGCCGGCAAGCTTCGTCATACCAGTACCCTTTCGATACCGCCGTTGTTGGCCTTGGCCACGTACTCCGGCATCCAGTTCTCTCCAAGCAGGTGCCGCGCCATCTCGACCACGATGTAATCGGCGGTGGTGCCCGAATCCTCGTTGTAGCGCGACAGGCCCTGCAGGCAGGATGGGCAGCTGGTCAGGATTTTCACGTTGCCCTCGAAGCCGTCGGCGCGCAGTTTGTCGGCACCCTTTTCCATTTCCTGTTCCTTGCGGAAGCGGACCTGGGTCGAGATGTCCGGGCGCGAGATGGCGAAGGTGCCGGATTCGCCGCAGCAGCGGTCGTTCTTCTCGATCTTGACGTTGTCGAAGGTCTGCACCAGCGCATTCACGGTTTTCACCGAATCCTGCATCTTCATCGGCGTGTGGCAAGGGTCGTGGTACATGTAGCGGGTACCGCTCACGCCTTCCAGCTTGACACCCTTTTCCAGCAGGTATTCGTGGATGTCCATGATGCGGCAGCCCGGGAAGATCTTCTCGAACTCATAGGTCGCCAACTGGTCGTAGCAGGTGCCGCAGGAAACCAGCACCGTCTTGATGTCCAGGTAATTCAGCGTGTTGGCCATGCGGTGGAACAGTACGCGGTTATCCGTCATCATCTTGTCGGCCTTGTCGTACTGGCCGGCGCCGCGCTGGGGATAGCCGCAGCACAGGTAACCGGGCGGCAGCACGGTCTGCACGCCGGTTTCCCACAGCATCGCCTGGGTGGCCAGGCCGACCTGGGAGAACAGGCGCTCGGAACCGCAGCCCGGGAAGTAGAACACGGCTTCGGTGTCGGCCGTGGTCACCTTGGGGTTGCGGATGATCGGAATCACCTTGTCATCTTCGATGTTGAGCAGTGCGCGCGCCGTCTTCTTGGGCAGGTTGCCCGGCATTTTCTTGTTGACGAAGTGGATCACCTGCTCGCGGATCGGCGCCTTGCCGGTGGTCGGCGGCGGTGCCTTGGTCTGCTCCTTGGCCAGGCCCTTCAGCAGGCTCGCTCCCATGCGCTGGGCCTTGAAACCGAAGCCGACCATCGCCTTGCGCGTGGCGTTGATGGTGGTCGGATCGGTCGCGTTCAGGAAGAACATCGCCGCGCGATTGGCCGGCTTGAAGCTGCGCTTGTCCATCTTGCGCAGCAGGTTGCGCATGTTCATCGAGACATCGCCGAAGTCGATGTTCACCGGGCACGGCGTCACACACTTGTGGCACACGGTGCAGTGGTCGGACACGTCCTCGAATTCTTCCCAGTGGCGAATGGAAACGCCGCGGCGGGTCTGCTCTTCGTACAGGAAGGCTTCGATCAGGGCCGAGGTGGCGAGAATCTTGTCGCGCGGCGAGTACAGCAGATTCGATTGCGGCACGTGGGTGGTGCAGACCGGCTTGCACTTCCCGCAGCGCAGGCAGTCCTTGATGCTGGACGCGATCTCGCCGATATCGCTCTGCTGCATGATCAGCGATTCGTGGCCCATCAGGCCGAAGGACGGCGTGTAGGCGTTGCGCAGGTCGGCCGACACCGCGGTGGTGTTCAGCAGCTTGCCCTTGTTGAAGCGGCCTTCCGGATCGACGCGCTGCTTGTAGTCGCGGAACTCGCGGATCTCGTCGTCCGTCAGGAATTCCAGCTTGGTGATGCCGATGCCGTGTTCGCCCGAAATCACGCCGTCCAGCGAACGGGCCAGCTTCATGATGCGCTCGACTGCCTTATGGGCGTCCTGCAGCATCGCGTAATCGTCGGAATTCACCGGCAGATTGGTGTGCACGTTGCCGTCGCCGGCGTGCATGTGCAGCGCGACGAACACGCGCGAACGCAGCACGCGCTTGTGGATGGCCGTGGCCTCGTCCAGGATCGGCTTATAGGCCGCGCCATTGAAGATCTGGCGCAGCGGTGCGCGGATGTCCTGCTTCCACGAGACGCGCACGGTATGGTCCTGCACCACGTCGAACAGGGTGGCGCCAGGCTGATGCGAAACACGCTGCTCGAAGGTCTCGTACAGCGTGGACAGGCCGAAGTCAGCCAGCCTGGTGCGCACCTCGGTGAGCGGCTGGTCGAGGTTGGCCAGCAGCCAGCCCCAGCGCGCAGCGACCCTGGCCAGCAGCTCGTCGGCCTGTTGCGGACGGTCGCCCAGGATCTCTTCCTTCGACACGCCTTCGCCGGTGGCGTCGTCGGCCTTGGTCACTTCCAGGTTGCCGGCCGTGAACCAGGCGTGCAGTTGTTCGACCAGCTGCAGCTTGTTCTTGATCGACAGCTCGATGTTGATGCGCTCGATGCCGTCGGTGTACTCGCCCATGCGGTTCAGGGGAATGACCACGTCTTCATTGATCTTGAAGGCGTTGGTATGGCGCGCGATGGCCGCGGTGCGCGAGCGGTCGAGCCAGAATTTCTTGCGCGCTTCCGGGCTGACGGCGACGAAGCCCTCGCCCACGCGGGTGTTCGCCAGGCGCACCACTTCGGACGCCGCCAAGGCCACCGCATTCTCGTCGTCGCCGACGATGTCGCCGAACAGCGCCATCTTGGGCAGCGTGCCGCGCTTGGATTTGGTGGCATAACCGACCGCGCGCAGGTAACGCTCGTCGAGGTGCTCGAGGCCGGCCAGGCGCAGGCTCTCGAATTCCGGCTTGCCGCTCTTCGGCAGGCTGTCGAGGTAATCCTTGATCTCGACGATCGACGGGATCGCATCGCGCGCCTGGCCGAAGAATTCCAGCGCCACGGTGCGCGTGTGCTTGGGCATCTTGTGCAGGATCCAGCGGCCCGAGGTGATCAGGCCATCGGTACCCTCTTTCTGGATGCCCGGCAGGCCGGCCAGGAATTTGTCGGTGACGTCCTTGCCCAGGCCTTCCTTGCGGAAGCGGCGGCCTTCGATGCTCAAGGTCTCGGTGCGGAAAGGCGCGTCCTTGGGCGCGCCTTTTTCCGACGGGTGCGTCCATTCCAGCTTGAAGGTGGCGACCGGCGCGTCGTGGATCTTGCCCAGGTTGTGGTCGATGCGGGTGACGTCCAGCCAGTCGCCGTTCGGGTCGACCATGCGCCAGGAGGCCAGGTTGTCGAGCGCGGTGCCCCACAACACGGCCTTCTTGCCGCCGGCATTCATGGCGATGTTGCCGCCGATGCAGGACGCGTGGGCCGAGGTCGGATCGACCGCGAACACGAAGCCGGCTTTCTCGGCCGCCTGCGACACTTGCTGGGTCACCACGCCGGCGCCGGTGAAGATGGTGGCGTACTCGCGGTCGACGCCCGGCAGGCGGGTCAGCTCGACCTGGCCCAGCTGGATCAGCTTTTCGGTGTTGATCACGGCCGACATCGGGGTCAGGGGAATCGCGCCGCCGGTGTAGCCGGTGCCGCCGCCGCGCGGGATGATGGTCAGCCCGAGTTCGATGCAGCCCTTCACCAGGCCGGCCATCTCGTCCTCGCTGTCCGGCAGCAGCACCAGGAAGGGGTATTCGACGCGCCAGTCGGTGGCATCGGTCACGTGCGAGGTGCGGTGCATGCCGTCGAAGCGGATGTTGCGCTTGTCCGTGTAGCGGCCGAGGACCACCTTGGCGCGCTTGCGCAAGTCCCACATGTCCGAGAATTCGCGCCCGAAATCGTCGACCGCCTTGCGCGCCGCGGCCAGCAGCTGCTCCACCGCGCTGCTGCGCGCGGCGACTGTCGCGGCGTCGCCGCTGTCGCTGCCATCCACGCTCAAGCGGCGCTTGTCGACTTCCGCCAGGCGATGGTGCAAGGCCTCGATCAGCTTGGCGCGCCGCTTGGGGTTGTCCAGCATGTCGTCCTGCAGGTAGGGATTGCGGCGCACCACCCAGATATCGCCCAGCACCTCGTACAGCATGCGCGCCGAGCGGCCGGTCTGGCGCGCGCCGCGCAGCTGGTCGAGGAGCTCCCAAGAGGAAGCGCCCAGCAGCCGGATCACGATCTCGCGGTCGGAAAACGAGGTGTAGTTATAGGGGATTTCACGCAGGCGGGCCGGCGCATTCTCTTCGAGCAGGGCGTGGATATTGGCGGGAGCGTTCATGGGGATCGGCTTGACGGACTGGCGCGTAGGACGTTCATTCTAGCTGAATGCGGTGCACAACGCTGGGGTGGCGTGAAATTGATTAAGGCCTTATCAGCACAAACGTTTGCCAACCGCCTTTTCGTGCAAATTTCTTTTGGGTAAAAATGGGTTTTTGCAGCGAAAAGTCAGCGTGCTTGCTGAGCCAGCAACGAATCGTCTGCGGCGAAAGGAGCGGCATGCGCCAGTCCTGAAAACATTAAAACATTCAAAAAATATATTTTTTATCGTAATTACATGGGTAAGATATTCGCAGCCTTCCCATATCGGCTCCGGAGATCACCATGGCGTCCATCCGCCCGCAATCCGATCGCATCGTTTTCCTGCAAGCGTACAGGCACCCGATCGGCCTGTTCATGCTGGCCCTGCTCCTGATGGTCCTGAAAAGCCCGGATGCGCTGTTGACACCACAGTTCTGGGCCGAAGACGGACCCGTATTCTTCGCCGCGCAATTCCAGCATGAGTGGCCGCGATGGCTCACGCCTTATGCGGGTTATCTCCATACCGCGACCAGATTGGTGGCCTGGATCGCCAGCTGGTTCGACCCTTCGCATGCACCGCTGATGTATAACGCGCTTGCCATCCTGGTCGATGCGGTGTGCGTGAGCTTCGTGTCCCTGCGCATGGCGGCCTGGTTTCCGCGCTGGGCCGTCTTCCTCTCGTTCTTCATCGTCCCCAGCTCCGGCGATATATTCGGCACCGCGACCAATATGCAATGGTTCATGCAATTCGCACTTGCGGCCGCCTGCTTTGCACCCGGGGACAAGACCCATGCGAGGCCGCGCGCCGTCCGTATCGCCGGGTATGTCGCCCTGGCGCTGGCCGCGCTGTCCGGGCCGTTTTCGGTGCTGGTCGGCGGGCTGGCCGTCGGCGCACTGCTGGCAAGCATGCTGGCGCCGTCCGGCCAGGCGTCTTCCTTCGGCCCCGCGAACATCCTGCGTGCCATTGGCCAGGTCGGCAGCCGCTTGCCCCGGACGAATCTGCTGATCGTCCTGGCGTGCGCCTGCATCCAGGTGGCGGTGTTGATCACGAACGAGGTGCGGACGCCGACCGAGCATTTCATGCTGAGCGCCCAACTGCTGGCCAGCCATGGTTTTTCGCAGCTGCCCTCGTTTTACCTGTACACGGTATCCCATTCCTTTTTGCCGCCGCAACTGGCCTTGCTGGCCGCCATGCTGAGCGTGACGACGGCATGCCTGGTCTACACGCTGTTTCGTCCCGCCGCGTGGAACGGGATCGCCTGCCTGTTTCTCGCATTGGGGGCCATGCAACCCCTGCTCGCCTATATGAAAGAGCACAACGCCTTTACGCTGACCGCCACCGGCCATTATTTCTTCCTGCTCGGCGTGGTCTGCTGCTGGATCGTGTGGAACTTGTTGAGCGCGCACTTCCCCAGGCAGCAAAAACCGGTCTTCGCCATCATGGCCGCCCTGGTGGCCCTCGGGGTCTGGTTCCGCACCGATTATTTTCGCCGGGAGCCGCTGCACGACCTGGCGTGGACCGCGTATGCCGAGCGCATTCAGCGCGGCGATGCGCTGCCGGTCCTTGTTCCCATCAATCCGGCGCCTTGGTACTTCAAGCTGGAGGCGAAAACACCTTAGTTCAACCAAACACCCGGCTGCTCATATCCCCGATCCACTTCCACCACCCGTCCGGCACGTACAGCAAGGTGGCCGTCATGCACACATAACGCCCGAACTTGCCGATCGCCATGTACATCAGGCTCGGCCAGAACGGCAGGTGCAGCCAGCCGGCCAGCGTGCAGAGCGGATCGCCAATGCCGGGCACCCAGGACAGCAGCATGGTCTTGGCGCCATACTTGGCCAGCCAGTGGAACCAGCGCGACTTGCGCTCCTTGGCAAAGGCCACCTTGGCGCGGTAGCCGATCCAATAATCGACCGCGCCGCCCAGGGTGTTGCCGAGGCTGGCGACCAGGATCGCCGGCCAGAACATCTGCGGATTGGCCTTCACCACCGCGAACACCGCCGGCTCCGAGCCGAGCGGCAGCAGGGTCGCCGAGACGAAGCTGATCAGGAATACCGACGTCAGGCCGACGCTGGGGGCGGCGAGGACTTTGAGGAGCCAGAGGACGGCGGATTCGATCATTGATGGTCGGCGGGAAATGCGGCGAAGGAAGATGGCTCAATTATAATGAGATGCAACCCATCGTAACGACACGGTTGGCGCCGCTCCACCCCCGCCCCGCCAGCCGCACTGCACACGCCTCGGTCACAAACCAAGCAATACAGTCTTCGTCGCCCCGGAATCCAGATAATGCATCCGACCATGACCACTGACTACCTCAAGAAAATCCTGACCGCGCGCGTCTACGACGTCGCCCAAGAAACACCGCTCGAACTGGCGCCGACCCTGTCGCAGCGCATGGGCAACCGCATTTATTTCAAGCGCGAGGACATGCAGAGCGTGTTTTCCTTCAAGCTGCGCGGCGCCTACAACAAGATGGCGCATCTCTCGCCCGAACAGCTCAGGCGCGGCGTCATCTGCGCCTCGGCCGGCAACCACGCCCAGGGCGTGGCCCTGTCCGCCGGCCGCCTCGGCTGCCGCGCGCTGATCGTGATGCCGACCACCACGCCGCCGGTGAAGATCAACGCGGTCAAGGCGCGCGGCGGCGCCAACGTCGAAGTCGTGCTGCACGGCGACTCCTATACCGACGCCTA
>Ga0308160_10002529_pt1 | contig 21918 bp, 18 predicted proteins | sample PhyFR1_FD_201036 | JGI IMG/M metagenome (GOLD analysis project Ga0308160, IMG submission 201036) | Phyllosphere microbial communities from UC Gill Tract Community Farm, Albany, California, United States - DLSLF.R1 | ecosystem: Host-associated > Plants > Phyllosphere > Unclassified | place: USA...
TGACGATGTCGCCGACGACGGTGGGGATGCCGTCGTACTGAACGTTGTTGATCAGGAAACCACGCGAATAGAAACTCGTCCGTTCGCTGTCGGACTGGTACGGCGAGACGCCCGTGGTGTTCTCCAGTACGCCCTGCACCGAATTCAATTGCTGGTCGTCCATGCGCTGGCGGGTGATCACCGTTACCGCCTGTGGGGTTTCCCGTAGCGACAGCGGCAGGTGCGTCGCTGCCGCCGTCGCGCCCGTGGTGTAGGAGTCCGTACCCTCGGTCGCCGCCGGATCCACGCGGCGCGTTACGGTGATGGCCGGCAAGGTCGTCCCCTCCTGAGACGTTTTTCCCACCGCCTCGTTTTGCAGCTGCGCTGGCTCGGCGGCGAATGCGCCCTGCGCGCTAATGAAAACCGCCGCCGCAACTGCCGAGCCAAGCACGGTGCGGGACGCGCTCCTGATGGCGCCCTTGTACTGCCCATCCAGATGAGGATGAGCGGCGCGCGCTGTGCGCGTAGCGATTGGCCAGCGGGACTTCCCAGCGGCTGTGAGGGCAGGCATCAACAATACTCATTTGCATTTGGATGCCGTATTTAACAATGGTGACCAAGGGGAGTCATGGCGAAACCAGGCCAGATTGTTATTCAGTTAGGCCAAGCGCGGTGACCCTCAACAAGATGGCCGTAATGAAAAGCATGCTGGCCTGGTTTCGCAATGCAGTATCCAGTCGGCCTAGGTACGCTGCGCCTGATTGAGGTGTCGCCATGCCTCAGCCCAGCGTGCCTGGCTGGCGGACAAGTGCTTTGTTCTTACCGAGGAAATCCGTTATGCCCCCCCAACTTTGCCTCCATCCGCGCATCAGGCTGGGCGCTTCGCGGAACTCCCTGCGCAACGACTATCTCAAGGGCAATCGCACCTGGTCGTTCTCTTTGGGTCGCTGATCTCGTGAAGCCCCAACACGATGGTCGCGCGTAGCCGTATTGCCCAGGCCAAGGCGCAAACCGCTGGGTCGTTGGCCACTTTCGATGGTGCAGTGCCGAATGCGCTGAAAGAGTGCGGGCAATCCCTGATGGAACCGCACGATGACCCGCCTCGGATCATTGACCTGATTACCTCATTCGGTAGCAAGAACCTGCCGTCAGGCAAACACACGATGAAGCACACCGCAGCAGCCAATCCCGAGGCCGGAGCGCCGATGTCGTCTCAGGAACAACGATTGGCGGCGAGCCGACTGCGACCGACGCTCGCTCGTACCAGAGTCTTGAACGCGCTGGAGCAGGCGACACCGAACTGTCTGGATGCAAACCAGATGTATCGTCTCCTCAGCACGCAATCCGACAGCTTCGCCCCGGGATCGATCTACCGAACGCTGAATGATCTATGGACTGCCGGGTTGTTGGTTCGCACGGAAGGCGCACGTGGGCGCGCGTTCTATGCAATCAAACCGGAGGCGCTGAACGACCAGCACGACACACTGCGATGCCATTGTGGCGCGCGGCTGGTTTTCATTGAAGACCTGGCGTTGCGTGAACACCTGCAGTCGCTGGCATCCGAGGAGGGCTTCGCGCTCGACGAGGAGTCGGTCTTCACCATCACCACGACATGTGCGAAATGCCGGCAACTGCGCAAGGAAGGACAGTAGACGATGGAGGGCGGTCGGTGGTCCCGGGCCAAGACAGCCTGCTCCAATCAGGCCGAGATTTCATCGGGGAGCATGATGCCGGGCACGGGAGCAAGCTCCGCGCCGCTCATGCGCTCCGAGAGGTAGCGTGCCGGGGGCTTGCCTACTGCCTTGCGGAACATGGTGACGAACCCGCTGGCGTTTTCGTAGCCCAACTCCAATGCCACCGTTTGCACGCTTTCACCCTTGGTCAAACGTTGCAGCGCAAGGATCACATGCAGCTGCCGGCGCCAGCGCCCGAAGCTCATTCCGATTTCGTGCAGCAGAAGCCGGCTCATGCTTCGCTCGCTCATGCCAATGCGAATGGCCCAATCGGCCTTTGAGGTTTTGTCCGTGGGATCGGCCAGCATCATTTCCGCCAGGCGGCGCAATCGGAGGTCGCGCGGCATGGGCAGATGCAGGTCTTCCACCGGTGCCGCCACCAACTCATCGAGCAAGGCGGCAATCAAGCGGTCTTCCCGCCCCCCCAGCGCGTACAACTCGGGAAAACCGGCCACCTTCAGCAGCAACTCGCGTAGCAATGGCGATACCGAAATCGTGCAACAGGTTTTCGGAAGATCCGGTGCGGCGTCCGGCTCGACGAACAGGCAATAGCATTCCGTTTCACCCGTCCCCCGCGCCGCGTGCGGCAAGTCTCCCGGTATCCATATGGCGCACTGCGGCGGCACGATCCAGACGCCGTCTTCGATTTCGCAGTTGAGGATGCCGCGTAACGAGTAGATCAGCTGCGCCTTGCGGTGCTGATGTCTCGCATTTTCCCAGTCCTTGGTTACCGATGTGGCGCTCAAGGCCACAACGGGGCGCGAGACGCTGTCGATGTCCCTGGCCACGGTGAGATCGGTGATTGCAATGCTTGACATGTTGTCTTGTAGAGCCTGGGATGGAAGATGAGGCTTTGGCCTGATCGGAAAATATCATGAAAGACTTTCTCAATTTCGCCTAGCCATTCCGCAGGTAAGGTGCGATTAGCCGAGCCGGCCATTCGTCCGGCTCGAGGTCTGGCTCCTCCTGACTGGGGAGGGACCAAGGTGCGGATGGTTGACGCGGAGCTGGCGGCCGCGTGGCGATCCGCGTGCTATCGGAGCAGTGGGCCGGTGCATACCCGCGACGGCAAGCTGTCGGCGCAGTTCGAGCACACTGTGGCGGTGACGCGGAGCGGCGTGCGGGTGCTGATGTTGCGGCCTGCAGAGAAGCCGCTTTGCCGGATCGACTGACGGGACGGCAGGAGCTGAGCGCTACGCCGCAGGATCGTCGAAGTCGAAGACCTGGCCAGGTTCGGCGGCGACGAAGCTGGCCGCGGCGATACCTGCCTGGCGTAGCGCGTCCGACAGTGCTTCGCGCGGTTCTTCGCGGCCTTCGTCGGTGAGTTGGAAGGTGCCCCAGTGGATGCCCAGAGCCTGCCGGGCGCCAGTGTCCTGGAAGATGCGCACGGCTTCGGTGGGGTCGATGTGCTGCGGCGCCATGAACCAGCGCGGCGCGTAGGCGCCAATGGGGATCAACGCGACATCGGGTGTGCCGTACCTGGCGCCGATCTCGCGAAAGATGGCGCCATCGCCATAGCCGGTGTCGCCTGCGAACCAGACGGAACCCCGCGCCGTTTCGATGAAGAAGCCGCACCACAGCGCCATCCTGCGGTCGCGCACGCCGCGGCTGGACCAGTGGTTGGCGCGGGTGAGGGTCACCGTCGCGGTGTCGCCGATCGGGAGCCGGTCGTGCCAGTCGCCGGTTTCGATCCGCGCCTCGGGAACGCTGTTGCGCAGCAGGAGGTCGTTGCCCAGCGGCATCACGAACAGCGGGCGATGCGCTTGGTGCAGCTTGCGCAGGGTTGCGATGTCGAAGTGGTCGTAGTGGTTGTGGCTGAGCAGGACCGCATCGATCGGCGGCAGGTCCGCGAAGGTCACGCCTGGCACCGTGACCCGCTTGGGACCGGCGATCTGCGAGGGGCTGGCGCGTTGCGACCAGACCGGATCGGTGAGCAGGTTGATGCCGGCCACCTGGATCAGCAGCGTGGCATGGCCGACCATGGTGACGCGCAGGCCATCGTGCCGCGGCGCAGGAATGGCGGGATTCACCGGCACCTGCGTCGGCCAGCGTACCGTGGCCATTGCCGCTTTCCAGCGCAGGACCTTTCCTAGCGAATTGTCGATGGTCGGTTGGCCGGGATTGAAGAACCGCACGCCATCGAAGTGGTCGCTGATGGGGCCGTTGTAGTAGGGGTTTTTCATCGGAAGTGGGATCAATGCGATGGGGGGTGATGAGGCAGGTAGAGCGGCGCGGAAGGGATGGGCGAAGTCCGATCCCGGTTTATCCGGTACCGGCTCTCGGCTCGATCCCGTGCAACAGCAACCGTCCGTGCTGCTCGGCCAGTGCGCCGAGATCCGGCGCGTGCGCGCTGTCGCTGCCGAAGACCTGCTGGAACAGCATCGCCATCAGCATCGGCCCCATGATCGACAGCACGTAGAGCTTGGGATCGCCGGCGGGCGCGGTGCCGCGTGCCTGGGCTTTTTCGATGAGGCCGGCGACGGTGGCCATCACCCGGTCGATGGCTTCGGCGTGCCAGATGCGCGCCAGTTCCGGAAACGCGCGGCTCTCGCCGATCACCATGCGCATGATCGCGGGCAGGCGCTGGTCGCCCATGCGCTCGGCGGCACGCGCCAGCAGCATGTTGCTGAGTTCGGCGAGCCCGCCTTCGAAGCTGGCGGCGGCTTCCTCGATCGGGGCGAGGCTGGTCAGCAGCCCGTGGCGCACGACCGCGGCGAACAGGTCCTGCTTGTTGTCGAAATACAGGTACAGCGTGCCTTTCGCCACGCCCGCGCGTTTGGCCACGTCTGCCAGCTTGGTCTCGGCAAAGCCGTTCTCGGCGAATGCGTCGAGCGCGGCGCTCAGGATTTCCGCAGGGCGGTCGTCCTTGCGGCGTTTCCATTTGGGGGTGGTCGGTTGCGTCATGCGGTCTCGGTGCTCAGTGCGGGCTGTATCCGTGGGACACACGATACGCATCCAGCGCCGCGGGCGATGCATCTGCTGCGGCGAAGGCGACATAGCCGTCGGGACGCACGAGATAGGCCGCGTCCTGCGCGAAGCCGGCAGCGTGATGGTCGGGCCGCCATGCGAAGACGCGCAGGGCGATGTCGCGCACGTCGCACCAAGCCTGAAGTGCGGGCTGCGCGTTGCCGTAGACGTGCAGCTGCCAGCCGATCTGCGGCAATGGGGCGTAGTTGTCCGCGTCCGCGGTCTGCACCCACGGCAGGCGATCGCCGCCGGCGACGTCGCCGGCCTTGCAGGTACTCAATGGACTGTCGCGATAGTGCAACATCGTCTGCGACACGGTGCGGAACATCAGCTCGCTGACGTTGCGCAACCGATAGGCCAGGCTGGCCAGGGTCGGGGCGACGTAGGTCCTGACGAAACTGGCGACGCTGCCTTCGGCAGTGACCAGGGTGAAGGCGCGGTCGGTGGTGTTGACCAGGGTGCGGGCGAAGGCCTGCCGCTCGGTGGCGTAGCTGTCGAGCACGGCGTCGGACGCGCGGCCCTGGAGCACGTCGGCGAGTTTCCAGGACAGGTTGATGGCGTCGAGGATCCCGGTGTTCATGCCCTGGCCGCCGACCGGGCTGTGGACGTGGGCGGCATCGCCGAGCAGGAACATGCGGCCGCGGCGGAAGGCGTCGGCGACGCGATGGTGCACGCGATAGGTCGAGAACCAGTTGACCCGGTCGATGCGCAGGCCGAGGTTGCGAATGGCGTCCTGGCTGACGTCGGCGAAGGTCAGGCTTTCGGCCCGGTCGGCGCGCGCGTCGCGTACGGTGCCGATCAGCCGGTAGTGCCCGCGCTTGCTGTAGGCCAGCACGAGGATGAAGTCGCCGTCGCCCAGCGCAACGTGCGCTTCGTCCATCGCCTGCAGGCCGCCGAGTTCGACATCGGCGACGTAGAACACCTGTTTGTAGGTGCCGCCTTCGAAGCCGATGCCGAGCTGGTGGCGCACCGGCGAGCGTGCGCCATCGCAGGCGGCCAGATAGCTGAAGTCCGCGGCCTGCTCGCTGCCGTCGGGCAGGCGCAGGCGTGCGGTGATGCGATCGCCGCGGTCCTCGAAGGAAAGCAGTTCGGTCGTGCGCTCGACGGCGACGCCCAGCGTTTGGAGCTGGGCGATCAACAGGCGCTCATGCTGGTCCTGCGGATACACCAGCACGAACGGGTAGGGCGAGATGCCTGCCGCGGAATCCTGCAGTGCGATCCGCGCGCGGCGCTTGCCGCGTGCCCACAGGTTCATCGCCGGCGTGCGATGGCCGGCGGCGACGACCACGTCCGCAATGCCCACCTGCCGGTACAGCTCGAGGGTGCGTGCCTGCACCGCCATGGCGCGCGAGGTCTCGCCCGGGCCGGCGCTCTTGTCGATGAGGCGCACGCGCACGCCCTGCCGGGTCAGCCACAACGCCAGAGTGAGCCCGGTGGGACCGGCGCCCACGATCAGTACTTCGGCCATGGCATGTGCCCTCAATAAATGACCAGTGGGTCATTTATTGCAGGCCGAGGTCTGGCAGTCAAGCAACAATTACTTGGCGAGTACTGGTTCCTTCCAAAAGCGACGCAAAAAGGGCTGTTTTGCCGATGCGGCGATTACGATTCCTAATCGCCGCAAAAAATGCGGTGATTTGTGCCTGCGGGAAATAGCTTCCATAATCGCCGCATTATGAGCGGCGAAAATTTCTACATCTGGGAACACGCGGAGTGGCCAACTTGGCGCTACAGCCTAGACGTCCTGGCCGAGCCTCTGGCAGCCGTCAGCCGGACACAAGGCCTTCTGCTGGGCCGGCTGGCCGATGTGGGGCTGGCGCTGCGCGACCAGGCCAGTCTGGTCGCGCTGACCGAGGACGTGGTCAAGACCAGCGCCATAGAGGGCGAGGTGCTGAGTGTTGCGTCGGTGCGTTCGTCGGTGGCGCGCCGGCTGGGCGTCGAGGTGGGCGCGCTGGCTCCGGTGGATCGGCATGTGGAAGGCGTGGTCGATATGGTGCTCGACGCCACTGCCAATGCCTTGCAGCCGGTCGCGGCCGAACGCCTGTTCGGCTGGCATGCCGCGCTGTTCCCGACCGGCTACTCCGGCCTTAGCCGGCTCAAGGTGGCGGCGTGGAGGGACGATGCCAACGGGCCGATGCAAGTGGTGTCGGGTCCGCTGGGCCGCCAGCGTATCCACTACGAGGCTCCACCGGCTGCGCGGCTCGACGGCGAGATGGCCCGCTTCCTGCGCTGGCTCAACGACAGCCACGACCACCCACCCCTGCTCAAGGCCGGACTCGGCCACCTGTGGTTCGTCAGCCTGCATCCGTTCGACGACGGCAATGGCCGTATCGCACGTGCGGTCGGCGACCTGCTGCTGGTGCGCGCCGATGGCAGCCCGCAACGCTTCTACAGCCTGTCGGCGCAGATCCAGCGCGAACGCAGCGCCTACTACGCGGTGTTGGAGCGCACGCAAAAGGGCGACCTCGACGTGACTGCCTGGTTGCTGTGGTTCCTGCAGGCGTTGCAGCGTGCGGTCGAGGATGCGCATCGCACCCTCGACCATGTACTGGCCAAGGCGCGCTTCTGGCGCGTGGCGGCGACCATCCCGATGAACGAGCGCCAGATCAAGCTGCTCAACCGCCTGCTCGACGGCTTCGAGGGCAAGTTGACCACCAGCAAGTGGGCGGCCGTGGCCAAATGTTCCAGCGACACCGCGCTACGCGACATCGCGGAGCTTGTGCAGCATGGCGTGCTGCGCAGGTCCGAGGCTGGGGGGCGCAGCACCAGCTACGAGATCGTGGTGGGAAACGATTGAGTTTGCGAGTCTGCGGATCGCCATCCGCAGCGGAGGACCGGATCGCCGAGTACCGGCAGCCTCAACCGCGCCGTGCAGCCTCGATGGCGGCGATGTCGATCTTGATCATGCCCATCATCGCCTCGAACGCGCGCTTGGCCACCGCCGGATCGGGATCGGTGATCGCGGCAGTCAGCACGCGCGGGGTGATCTGCCACGACACGCCCCATTTGTCCTTGCACCAGCCGCAGGCGTTTTCCTGGCCGCCGTTGCCGACGATGGCGTTCCACAGGCGGTCGGTCTCCGCCTGGTCGTCGGTCGCCACCTGGAACGAGAACGCCTGGCTGTGCGGGAACGCGGGACCGGCGTTGAGGCCGAGGCAGGGGATGCCGAGCACGCTGAATTCGACCGTCAGCACATCGCCCTGCTTGCCGGCGGGGTAGTCGCCGGGTGCCCGGTGCACGGCCTTGACCGCGCTGTCGGGAAAGGTATCGGCGTAGAACGTGGCGGCCTCCAGCGCGGTGCCGTTGAACCACAGGCAAATGGTGTTCTTGCTGATCATCTGGATGCTCCTGAGTGGGCAGGGATACCGCATCGGACAGCATCGCCGCCGCGCGCGATGGGGACAGCCGTGGCGCGCATGCGATGCGACGCGCCACGCGGCCGGCACGTGGCGCATGCCGGATGCTACGTCGCGATTAGGCTACGGATGGCGCCGGAAGGCATGTCGCACGGCAGCATGATGCGTTCGGTCCGGTGCGCGCTCCTTCGCGGCGAGACCGGGCTAGCAAGCCCTTCACCTGCGGTGTGGTGTTTTAGAGGCCGCACAACCACACGGAGCTTTGCATGGACACCACGCTGATGCCATGGGTCGCCGGACTGTTCATTCTGTTCGTCGGATCGGCCTTCTATCTGGTCACCCGGGCGAAGAAAAATCGCAACCGCCCGGCCAAGGATGCAGCCGCGACGAAGAGCGGCGACGATGCGTCGCTGAAGAAGTAGCGTTGCATGGGCAGCGTGCGCACGGCGCGCTGCCACGAGGGTTCTGTCGCGACGCGGCACTCCGATGCCACTGCTCCTGCGGTTTTTCCGCTGCAATCGGATGAGAGCACCCCACGCTGACCGTTCGCGCCGCAGCTGCTTAAGGGAGGGTTCTGGCTTGGCGCCGCGTTGGCCGTCGCACAAGGCGATGCCGAGGCGAAGGCGTTAGCTGCGCGCGCTGTCCCGAACGAACGCGTCGGCGCATGGCCGCAAGCCAGGCCGCCCGCGACGAGCACATTCGCAGGCGGCTGCCTCCGCTGCCGTTCGCCAGTCAGCCCTGATCTCCTCGCCGTCACGAGAAAATGTCCGCCACGTAGCGGCCGTGTTCGCGTTCGATACGGTCGGCCCAGGCGTTGGCCGCTTCGTCGCTGACGCCCATGCTGTCGCGATAGATGCGCACGAAGGTGTCGCGTACCGCCGGCGCCATGTGCTCGCCGTCGCCGCAGACGAACACGGTGGCGCCTTGCTGGAACAGTGCCGACACGCGCTCGCGGTCCTGCCACATGCGGTGCTGGACATAGGCGATGCCGTCCTGCGGCTCCTGCGAGCAGGCCAGGCGCACATCGACCACGCCCATGTCCTGCCAGCGCTGCAATTCCTCCTTGTACAGGCAGTCGACGTCGGGATGGTCGATGCCGAAGAACAACAAGGCGTCGCCGACGTCGCGGCCGCCCGCCTTCTGGATCGCGCGCTCCTGCAGGAAGCCATGGAACGGCGCGATGCCGCTGCCGGCGCAGACCAGGATGATCGGCGTGGCCGGATCTTCCGGCGGGTGGAAGCTGGCCTGCGAAGGCCGCACCGCGACCGACACCAGCGCGCCTGCGTCCAGGCCGGCCAGATAGGTGGAGGCCACACCGCGGCGTCGCCCGATCCCGGACAGCGCCGGTGCGTCGAGCACGGCCACGGTCAGCGAACACTGCGCCGGGTCGCGCAGCGGTGAGGAGGAAATGGAATATTGCCGCGCGCGCATGGCCGGAAGCGCGCCGAGGAACGCGCCCAGCCCCAGTTCGCAGGCGGGGTAGCGCTCCAGCAGATCGAGCAGGCTGGTTTTCCTGGCGAGCACCTCGTCGGTATAGGCCGGCTCGGCGGCCAGCGTTTCCAGCGCGGCGCGATCGGGCGGGCAGCGCGTGGCGGCGGCCAGTTGCGCGACCTGCGCGCGGGTGGCCGGTTGCGCCAGCTCCACGTAGTCGGTGAGCACCTGCGCCAGCGCGACCGGATAGCCGCTGGGCAGGCCGGATGCGGCACCGGGCCGCTGGCCGATGATGACCTGGGTATCGCTGGCCAGCCCGAAGCGCCGCAGCGCGCGCTCGACCTGCGCGGCGGGGTTGCGCGGCAGCACCGCGAGATAGTCGCCGGTGCGGTAGCGCATGCCGTCGGGCAGCGCGATCTCGATGTGGCGCTTGGAGCGCGCGAACGGCGCGGACATGTCGACCAGTTCGCGATTGTCGACGATGCGCCCCTGGTCGAGTTCGGTCAGCCGCAATGCGCCGAGCCGTGCGGAGGGCACGATGTCCACCTCCAGCGCGTGCGCGGTCTGCTCCATCGCCGCCTTTCCCAGGGCCTGGCCGAGGTCCGGCCACAGGCCGGCGTACCAGGCATCGAAGCCGCCGAAGAAATCGCCGCCGGCATCGGTTTCGCCGCGAGGTTTGAAGCGTGCGGCGCCGGCCGCCTCCAGCGCGGCGTCGACCCGTTTCGGAATCGCCTGGTAAGTGCGTGCCCATTGCCGGTTGCCGGATCCGAACACGGCGTAGCGCACGCCGGCCAGATCGCCGGCAGCCAGGGTTTCGATCCAGTCCACGAAGCGGCGCGCGTTGTCCGGCGGCTGGCCTTCGTAGGAGGAGGTGACCACCACCACCGCGCCGTCGCGCGGCAGGCGGCCGACATGGTCGTCCAGCGGCGCGACCACCGGCGCATAGCCCTGCGCCGCCGCGTCGCCGCCGATGCGCTGCGCGAACGCCTCGCACGAACCGGAATTGCCGCCGTACAGCACCAGCAGCGGCGTCCCGGCGGCCGTGCTGGCGGGCGCCGGGATGGTGGCCGGCGCCAGGGTCTTCTGCGGCGCGGACGGCACCGCGCTACGGCGGCGCAGGGCGACGTCATCGCGCCGGCGCGCGCGGATGCGGAAGCCATCGGGTTTCAGCGTCAGCGTTTCCGCGACCTCGAGCTGGTAGTTCGGATCGACCTGGTCCAGGTCGAAACGCTGCAGGATCATCGTCAGCACCAGCTGCGCCTCCTGCATCGCAAAGCCGCGCCCGATGCAGGCGCGCGCGCCGTTGCCGAACGGTTTCCAGGCATTGGGCGGCAGCCGTTCGGCCGCGTCGGGCGCAAAGCGCTCCGGGCGGAAAGCCTCCGGCTCCTCCCACACCTTCGGATCCCGGTGCAGGGTGGGAATCAGCACCAGCAAGGTGTCCTGCGGCGTCACCGCATAGCGGCCGGCCAGCGTGGTCGCTTCGCGCGCCGCGACCGCGAACGCCGGTGCGGTCGGCCACAGCCGCAGGGTTTCCTGCAGGATCTGCTCGATGTAGCGCAGTTTGGCCAGGTCCTCGACCTGTGGCGGCTGCGTGCCCAGCGCGGCGTCCACCGCCTGGCGCGCGCGCGCCAGCGCCGCCGGATGGCGCAGCAGCAGATACAGCGCGAACGACAGCAGGCCGCTGGTCGTCTCGTGGCCGGCGATCAGGAAGGTCACCATCTGGTAGCGGATGTTCTCGTCCGACAGCGCTTCGCCGGTCGCCTGGTCGCGTCCGTACAGCATCAGGTTGAGCAGGTCGTCGCGCGAAGCCGCGTCGGGGTCGGCCCTGCGCTCCGCGATCAAGGTATCGGCGACGCTGCGGATCATCGCCAGATCGGCTTCGTAGCGGCGCCGGCCGGGCGCCAGCAGGCGATTGGCGAGGTCGGGCCGGCGTGCGCGCGATCCGGCCTCGGCCAAGGCGCCCACCATCGCCGCGACGAAGGGGTGCATCTCGTTCTGGTAGAAGCTGTTGAAGCGGTAGTCGAAAGCGCACAACGCGATGGTGTCGAGCGTCAGCCGGGTCATGTTGTCGGCCACGTCGATCACCGCGTCCGGGCCGAATCGCTCCCAGCGCTGCAGCATCTGTTCGGCGATGTCCTCCATGCGCCCGAACATCGAGCGCACGCCGATCGGGCCGAACGCAGGCATCAGCAGCCGGTGCGCCTTGGCCCAGTTGGGTTCGTCGTTGTAGGCGGTGAACAGGCCGTCGCCGCCGAGGTCGCGCAGCGCCTGCAGCGGACGGTGCAGCTTCTTCTCGAAGCGGGTTTCGTCGCAGACCTCGTCCACCAGGTCCTGCCCGCTCAGCACGGTCAGCGACAGCGGGCCGCTGTTCAAGCGAAAGATCGGGCCGTGCACCTTGGCCAGCCGCATCAGGCTCTGCACCGGCGCATCGCCATCGAGGTGGTGGAAATTGCCGAGCAGCGGCAGCGAACGCGGTTGCGGGATTGCGTCTGTCATGGGGTGCCTTCCTGGGGAGTGCGCAGCGCGGCGGCCGGCACGCCACCGGTGTCGCGATGCGGGGGATGCAGCAGGGTGGCGAGGACGGTGGCGACCAGTCGCGGCCGCGCCTCGCCGGCGCCGATTTCCGGGGCCAGCCGCGCCAGCAGTTGCGGGAATTCCGGCGGCTGGCTCAGCATGCTGTTCAGCAGCACGAAGAACAGCGCCGGGTGCGTGGCCTTCACGATGCCGGCCTCGATGCCGGCGAGGATCAACGCGTGGCCGGCCTCGTAGGAGGGACGCAGCAAGCGTTCGGCGACGACGGTGGCGCGCTCTGGGCTTTCCGACACCACGCGCGCGACGAAGTCGCGGACCGCGGGGTTGGCCTCGTAGAAGGCGGCCATGATCAGGATGGCGTCCGTCAGCCGTTCGTGCAGCGGGCGCTGGTCGTGGCGGGTCAGCTGCGCCATGGCCGCAAGGCGCGGGACGACGTCCTGCGCGAGCTGGTTCACGCAGGCGTTCCACAATTCGGCCTTGCTGCCGAAATGCACGCGCACCAGGCTCGGGCTCACCCCTGCGGCGGCGGCGATAGTGCGGATATCGGCCCGCTCGAAGCCGTACCGGGCGAAGCTGCTGGTGGCCGCCGCCAGCAGCGCCTGGCGGCCGTCGGCCTGGTCCTTGCTGGGGCGGCCGCGGGGGCGCGCGGGTGGCTTTGCCGCCATGGTCGGTGTTCCTGCATAAATGTTCAGTTGTACATTTAATGGCAGTCGGCGGTCTTTGCAACTCGGCCGTTCAGCAGCCAGAGCGTTTGCGCGGCTGCTGGCGCAGGTGCCGCATCGCCGTGTGTTCCTGCCCGAGAAACGGACGCTGCGCCGTGCCGCGAAGTGCGGCGAGATACCTTGTCCGTCCGCGCCGCGGGCCTTGCCCGATCGGCATGCGGCTCAGGCGGGCGCGCGGCCGCGCAAGCGCTGCAAGCCGCAGCGCTTGCCGCTATCGCGGTGCGCCCTGCATGCGCTTCACTTCGGCGTACCCAGCCCGCCGATATTGACCATCACCCGCAAGCCGATCACCAGCGCGTTGTCCGGCGCGCGGCGTGCGGCGGTATTGCCGAGGATGTCGGGATTGACGATGTACTGCACGTTCGGGACCAGGGACAGCGGCAACTGCGCGACGCGGTAGCTGTAGTTGAGTTCGAAGATGGTCTCGTTGCGCGAGATGTCCGGCGCGGCGCCGCGCTTGCGCAGCAGGTCGTTCATGTAGCCCTGCTGGTCGGCGCTGAAGCGGTAGTAGTTGGCGATGGCGCCGAATCCGTCGTTCGGGCGCGATGCGAACGGGCCGGCGTAATACAGGCCGGCGGTGACCTGCAGGTCGTACACCTGGCGCGCATCCAGCGGCGCGGCGATGTTGCCGAACGCGACCAGCATGCGCTTGCCGGCCATGCCTTGCGGCCGGTAGAGCGCGCGTTCGCCCATCACATAGGTGCCCCAGCGGCCGCCGTCGTACATGCGCGCCTGCCCGCCGACCAGGCCGCGCAATCCGCCGCTGCGGTTGTAGCGCAGGTCGCTGTAGTCGGCCGAGTTGTACCAGACGCCGGCCACATAGCGCGGCGCGCCTCGGCCGAGCGCGGGGTCGGGCTCGTAGCCGACCTCCAGGGTGCCGAGCACGCCGCTGCTGTCGGCGGTGCTCCAGTCCAGGCCATCGTTGTTCTTGCGTTGCGGATTGAGTTCGAACGCGCCCACCGAGACGTAGGTCGCGCCGGGTTTGTAGCGCAGCTTCGCGCCCCAGTTGACGTAGGGAAAGCCGACGAAGCCGCCATCGGCCTGGCTCAGCTGGAACGGGCAATCCGATGCGCCGACGAAGCGGCAGCCGTAGCGGCTGCGCGCGAATTGCCAGGTGGTGTTCATGCGTCCGGCGACGAGTTGCCAGCGGCCATCGGCGAACGCCTGTTCCCAGGTCAGCTGCGCCAGTTGCGCCTGTTGTTGCGGATACCAGTAGCCCTGCACCTTGACCGTATTGCCGATCTGGCGCTGCGACAGACTGTCGCCGTAGTACCAGGCGCCGGTGGCGTGCAGCGTGGCGCCGGGAATGCCGAACAGACGCTGCAGGTCCAGGTCGGCGCCGGCGACCACGCCGCCGGCATTGCGATCGCCGCGCGACAGACCGCCATCGGCATTGCGCGCGTAGTCGTTGGACCAGACGAAACGCGGCGCGATGCCGTGTTCGTCCAGCCATCGCTCGCTGTCGGCGGCCATGGCGGTGGCGGGCAGCGCGGCGGCGGCCAGCAACGAGACAAAAGAAAAAGTTCGGGACATGGGACGCTCCACGGACGAGGCGAGGCACTCGCTGGACGCGCGCAGTAGGTGTGCGGCGTCGCGGCGGTGCGCGAAGGGGAGACACCTTCCGGTCGTGGAGCCGCAGGACAGCGTCGCGTCCGTCGGCGACGGACACGGCATGTGCGCAGAGCTGTGGGGGGACCGGCAAAACACGCGGGGACGAACACGTTGCGCTGCGCCGATGCGCGCGCCATCGGCGTAGCGGATGGGCCGCGCAACTGCGCGGCCCATCGAGCTGGATCGGACCGTTGGCTCAGGCCACCTTGCCGAGGCCGGCGGCGGCCATCGCGTCGGCGATTTCCTTGTCGGCGCCTTCGGCCAGCGGCAGCAGCGGCGAACGCACGGTGGCGTGATCGAGCAGGCCGCGTGCGGCCAGCGCCCACTTCAGCGCGACCGAGCCTTCCATGTGCGAGCCGCGGTGATAGACGCTCTTGGTCACCGGCAGCAGGCGATCGTGCAGCGCGCGCGCCTTGGCGTAGTCCTTGGCCTTGCCGGCGGCGATCATCTCGATCAGCGGTTCCGGCGCGATGCAGCCGTAGCCCACCAGCGCACCGTCCACATCGAACATGGTGTGCAGCAGGTATTCGTCGTGGCAGGTCAGCACCGGCACGTTCGGGCGCTCCTTGCGGAACACCGGGATCTCGGTGTCCCAGCGCTTCATGTTGCGCACGCCGTTCTTCATCGCGATCACGCCCGGCAGCGCGGCGATCTCCAGCAGCGTGTCCAGGTTGTAGGTGGCCTTGGTCACGTCCGGGTACTGGAACAGGATCATCGGCAGGCCGCTGGCCTCGTGGATGGCCTTGTAGCGGTCCTGCGGCGCGCCCTTCTGGTAGCCGAAGCGCAGCCAGCCGTGCGAGGGATAGATCAGGCCCGCCGAGGCGCCGGCGGCGACCGCGCGCTTGGCTTCGTCGGCCGCCACCCGGGTGCCTTCCAGGGTGATGCCGGCGATGATCGGAATGCGCGCGTCGACGGCATCGCGGAACGCCTCGATCACCTTGGCCTGCTCGTCGCGCTCCAGGAAGGTGCCTTCGCCGGCGTGGCCGAGCACGGTCAGGCCCTTGACGCCGTCGATGCCGCCCAGCCACTTGCCGATGCGCTTGATCGCGGGATAGTCGACGGCGCCGTCGCGGGTGAACGGGGTGACGGGTGCGGGAACCAGGCCTTTCAGGTCGATGTTGCTCATGTTGTTTTCCTTTTCTTCGGGTCAACGGGGGATGGAGTCGAACGCGGGGTTCGACGTGGGGTGGTGCGAATCGAAGGCGTGCGGCGGACTGCGCGGCCGCGGCTGGCGCCGGACTCAGGGCGAGAGTTCTTCCAGCGATTTGCCCTTGGTTTCCAGCGCGCACAGCAGCGTCACCGCCGCGCCTGCCAGCAGCACCGCGGCGAAGGCGACGAACACGTAGCGCAGGCCGATGCCGGCGATGACCGCGCCGACCACCAGCGGGCCGCTGGCCGACCCCAGGCGCAGCCAGGCGCTGCCCAGGCCGGTGCCGATGGCGCGGATGCGGGTGGGATAGAGCTCGGCCGAATACAGGTACAGCGAGAAGGTGATGGTCTGCACCGCGGCATAGCCCAGCGCGGCGAACACCAGCACCTGCAGCGCCGAGGTGCCGCCCAGCATCGCCAGCGCCAGCAGCGGGACGCTGCCGACAGCGAAGGCGATGACGTACCAGCGCTTGCGCCCGACCTTGTCGATCGACAGCGCACACACCACCGCGGCGGCGACGCCGGCCAGCGAGGTGAGGAAGCCGTAGGCGATGCTCTGCTGCAAGGTCAGCCCGAAATGCTGGCGGTACAGCGTCGGCAACCAGGTGATGAGGCCGTTGGCCACCAGATAGGAGCAGAACCACAGGCACCAGATCACCAGCGTGCGCTTGAGATAGACGCTGCCGAACAGTTCGCGCCAGTCCGAGCGCTGCGCCTTGGGCAGCGCGTTGCGGTCGAACACCGGCGCCGGCAACGGGCCGTGGCGGCGCTCGGCGCTGCGCTCCAGTGCGGACACGATCGCATCGGCCTTGTCGTAGCGGCCCTTGGACGCCAGCCAGCGCGGCGATTCGAACATGAAGAAGCGCAGCGGGATCATGATCGCCGCGGGTACCAGCCCGACCATGAACATCGCCTTCCAGCCGTAGGCCGGCACCAGGAAGTAGCCGATGCCGCCGGCGGCGACCAGGCCCAGCAGGAACATCACTTCGTACAGCAGGAAGAAGCGGCCACGCTTCTTCGAGCCGATCAGTTCGTTGATGTAGGCGCTGGCCACCGGCACTTCGCCGCCGGTGCCGATGCCCTGGATGAAACGGAACGCCATCATCGCCGCGGCGCCGCCGGCGAACAGGCAGGCGACGTCCATCGACACGAACAGCAGGATGGTGAACAGCAGCACGTGCAGGCGGCCGACGCGCTCGGCCAGCCAGCCGAAGAACACCGAGCCGAGCAACTGGCCCAGGTAGCCGGCCGACAGGATCATGCCGATCTGCGCCGGCGACAGGTTCCATTCCTTGGCCAGCACCGGCATCGCGTAGGCGATGGCGATCACCGTATAGCCGTCGAAGAAGGTGGCGGCGCCGACGATGTTGCGCGCCCACCAGACCTGGCGGGTGATGGGCAGGCGTTCGAGCCGGGCGCCGATTTCGGCCTGCGCCTCGGCGGGCGGCAGCGAACGGGCGGTGGCGGCGTTGGCGGTGGTGGGCATGAGCATCGTTGCTGCCTCTCGCAAGACAAGGAGAACCCGGCGCGGGCGCCGGAGCGTCCACGAAGCGGTCGGATTGCAGGGGACCGGGCGGGCGCCCGGACGGTCAGGTGCTGGGTGCGGTCACGGCGACGCTCCCGCTGGCCTGGATCGCGAAGGCGATGTCCTTGGCCGCGAGCAGGGTGGGTTGCAGGGCGGTGTCGAGCAGTTCGTCGTGGCTGGTGCGCACCGACGGCGCGGCGACGCTGATCGCGCCGAGCGGATAGTCGTCGGCATCCAGCACCGGCACCGCCAGCACGCGCAATCCCTCGGTCAGCATCGAATCGAGGATCACGTAGTTGTCGCGGCGGATGCGCTCGAAGGTGCCGAGCATGGCGGCGATCTCCGGTGCGTGCGGCGCGTGCACGTTCACCCCGGTCACCCGCGTCACTTCCGCCGGCGACAGATGCGCGAGCATGGCCAGGCCGATCGCGGTGCGGGTGCTGGGCACGGTGGTGCCGATGCGGATGTCCACGCCCAGCCGGGTGATGCCGGCACGCACCCGCTCGATGTAGAGCACGTCGGGACCCTGCAGCACCGCGAAGCTGGCCGCTTCGTTGACGTCGCTGACCAGCGCGCGCAGCAACGGCCGCACCACGCTGCGCAGGTCGCGGCGGGCGATGGCGTGGAAGCCGAGGTCGAGCACTTTCAGGGTCAGGCGGAAGCGGCGGCTTTCCGGAAGGCGATTCACGTAGCCCAGCTCGACCAGCGTGTTGAGCATGCGGAAGGTGGTCCCCGGATCGAGCTTGGCCAGCGCCGCGATCTGGCTCAGCGACAGTTCCTCGTGCTCGGAGGAAAACGCTTCGAGCACCCGGAACCCCTTCGCCAGCGATTGCACGGTGCTGCGCAACTTCTTGTCCGCCGCGTCGCCGCTGTCCTCGGCGGCGGCGTCCAACGCGCCTGGGGAGATGGTCTTGGTCATCGGCTTTCCTGGTGGCTGTCGTGCGTCGCCAGCTTGCCGAACCGGCGGGCTGATGTCGCTTGACAAGCGGGTTTCGGATTGCGAAAATTATTTCGAAAGTACATGCCAAGGTTCCGCCAGGCGCAGTCGCTGCGTCAAGTTGCGGCGCAGCATGCGTGGAAGCGGGGCATTGCCGCGGGTGCGGGTAGTGGCGCCGGGTGCGATTGCGCGGCGCGCGGCGATGGTGGCCAAGGCCAGTCCGCTGACGATCGGCGCCATGCCCGATCGAGCGGGTTCGCCATGCAGTGTTGGCGCCGATCCTCAGCCGATCGCTCCATCCTTCGACCGATGCGTGGATGGACTGCGGAGCGCTGTGTAGACGGAAGCTTCCGCGATCCGCGGCGCAAGCCGTGCTAACAGACAAGCCTGCGCGGCGCCGATAGCGTGGCGTGCATGGCCCGAGCGAACCGTCAGCCGCCGCAATCACCTGCGCAGAAATGGTGGCAGACGCTGTCGTTCAAACGTGCCGCCGCCGAGGTGTCGGCGGTGCTGGTGCTGGTCGGCGGCACTTACGGATGCGTGCAGTACGTGGAGGTCAAGCCGCTGGAGCGGCGGTTGGCCGAAGCGCAGGCCGCCGCGTGCAAGCCGGCGCCCAGTTCGCCCTCGATCGAGTTCAGCCTGTTGCCGGGCGACAGCCGCGTCCTTTGGGACGGCGCGCTGACGGTGACCAATGCGACGCGCGGCGAGGATGGCGCGAAGACGCGTTTGCGCGCGACGCTACGTCAGGGTGCATCAGTCGAGCGCGCAGGGCTGTCGCCGGGCGATGGCTTCGATGTACCGATTGCCGGACAAGGCTCCTATCGGGTCTATCTGAAACGCAGCACGACCGATTTCATCGAGGTGTCCGTGCTGCATCGGCCTTGAAGCGCAGCACGCGATGTTGCCGTCGCTGCCTCACTGCGCGATTGCGGTCTCGACGATGGCGCCGTTCTCGTAAACGCTCAGCTGGCGCGCGCCTGCATCCGTTGCCGGCGCGAAGACGAAGCGCAGGTCGCGTTCCTCGGCGAAGAAGCGCGTCGGCGATTCGGCGCGCAGAGTGACCACCAATGCGCCGGCAGTGAGCTTCAGATGGTCGCCTTCTACCGCAACGAGGATGTCGCCGACCTTCTGGCCGAGATAGGTGCCGGCGTAGCCGGCCAGGATGTCGGGCGCCAATGTCAGGTGCGTGGCAGGCGCCACGTAGGGCGCCGCACCGTGCGCATAGCTGTAGATGCGGCGCATGCGCCAGTGGCCATCGACCGCTTGCCAGAGATTGGTGAACTCGGCCTGGCCGTCCAGGTGCTCGGGCGTGCCGTCGCGCTGCACGTAGAAGCGGTGCGTGCCCGACAGCAGCGCGAAGCCGCCGGCCAGCGGATGGAACTGCAGGCTGTCGGCCACGGCTTCGCGGCGCAGGTGCATCGCCGGATCGGCGCAGGGGCCGTTGCGCAAGGATTTCAATACCGCGGGCCTGGACGCGGTGAGGCCGGTCTTGTCGTGGTAGAACTCCACGTCGTCGGTGAGCAACTCGCCCATCGCGTGCATGTCGCAGGCGTTGTAGGCCTGCCAGTAGCGCGCATCGGCGGCGCGCACCGCGGCTGCGTCGTCGTCGGCCGCGGCCGCGGCGCCGCTCAGGCTCAGCAGTACGCACAGGACAAGGTGGCGAAAGCGCATGGCGGGCTCCTGCAGCAGGACCGCGATTGCAGCGCACTTCCGCGCCAGTGGCGCGTGCAGTAGGTCATGTGCACGAATGGAGAGGCAAGGCCGGCGCGCGCGCCTCACGCGTTCGCAAGTGCGTGAAGGATGCGTATGGGACGCAATCGTCGCATACTGGTCGCGCAGGGGTGCGCGGGGAGGAGCGGTTGGCGGTGCTGATGCGGGGAGATGGGATATTCAACCGGTTGTTGCATGGCCCGGCTAGATGGTTGCGTGCCGTGCCGGTCGCCGATCCGGTGGATCTGCGCAATGCGCCGATGTTCCAGGTGGTGCTGTTGCTGTTCGGGACCTTGCCCGTCGCCGCGTGGTTGTATCGCGCGATCGCGGTGCCGGTTGCGTGGCGCCCCGGCGAACTGACCAGCCTGGGGTTGAGCGCGCTGTTCAGCGCGGTCGCGCTGCTGGGCGTGGTGCTGATCCGTTTCGGTCGTTTCCGTTGGGCGGCCTACCAGACGCTGTGCGTGTTCGCGATCTCGGTCGTGGCGAGCTACGCCGCCAGCGGCTTCGGTGGACAACGCTTCGAGCAACCGGTGCTGGTGGTACCGATGGCGATCGCCGCGCTGGCGGTGGGGCGGCCGGCATTGTGGATGATGTTCGCCGTCGTCGCGCTGTCGTTCGCGCTCGGAACGAACCTGGACCTGAGCAATGGCGAGCCGCAGGACGTCATCGGCGATGCGCTCATCAGTGGCGTCATCTTCCTGCTGATCGCGGTGGTACTGGACCGCACGTCGGCCGCGTTGCGGCAGAGCCTGCGCGATGCGCAGGCGCGCGCAGAGCAACTCGGCATCGCGCACGATACGCTGCAGCGCGAAGTGGCCGAACGGCAACGGGTCGAAGAGCAACTGGTGAACGCGAAGAAGGTGGAAGCGGTAGCGCGACTCGCCTCCGGCCTCAACCATGATTTCAACCACCTGCTGAGCCTGGTGCTGGGCTACGTGCGCCAGGGACGCCGCGCCAGCGATGCGCAGGCGATCGGTGCGGCGTTCGATGGCGTCGAGTCGGCGGCCAGGCGCGCCACCGCGGTCAGCGCGAAATTGCTCAGCTTCAGCCGTCAGGACGAGACCCAGGCCGAGGCGCTCGATCTCGGCGAACTGGTGGCGACGCTGCAGCCGCTGTTGAAGCAGGCGCTCAAGCCCGGAATTGCGCTCGATGTCCAGGTGCCGCCCGGGTTGCAGGTGCATTTCGACCGGCATCAGCTGGAGCTGATCCTGCTCAACCTGGTCGCCAATGCCGACGATGCGATGGAGCACGGCGGCACGGTGACCTTGCAGGGCCGGCGCGTGGGCGGCGAAGCCTGGCTGCAGTGCCGCGATACCGGTCCGGGCATTCCCGCCGATCTGCACGACAGGATCTTCGAACCGTTCTTCACCACCAAGCCGGTCGGCCAAGGCACCGGGCTGGGCCTGGCGATGGCGAACGGGCTGATGCAGCGGCATGGCGCGCGGATCTGGATCGATGCAGAGACCGGCACCGGCGCCGCGTTCGTGCTGAGCTTCCCGCACGAGCATGCGCAGCCGCCTGCGCTGGCTGGCGCGAATGGCGGGGAGGGCTAGCCGCGTGGCCTGCGCGCGCTACCTGGCGTACGCCGCGCGCGTGCCGTCGCCTTCTGCGAGCGGCCGGCGATGACTGCGTCGCAGGGCCTGGTGCTGGACGGTGTGCGGATCGCGGTGGTCGAAGACGACGCCGAACTGTGCGCGATCATCGTCGATGAGCTGCGCCACGAGGGCGCGCAGGTGCTCGGCTTCGGCAGCGCCGAACTGCTGTACCGGCATCTGCTCGGCCATGTCTGCGATCTGGTGGTGCTGGATGTCGGGCTGCCGGGCGAAGACGGCTATTCGGTGGCGCGCTACCTGCGACAGATCGCGCCGCAGGCGGGCATCGTGATGCTCACCGGCCGCGGCGCCAACACCGACATGACCCGCGGCTTGCTGCAAGGCGCGGACATCTACCTGGTCAAGCCGCTGGATGTGGAATTGCTGATCGCCGCACTGGCCAATCTGCGCCGGCGCCTGCAGCCCGCCACGCCGCCGGAGGCGCTGCCGGCGCAGGAATGGCGCCTGAGCGACGACGGCTGGACGCTGTCCTCGCCAGCGCAGCGCACGCTGGCGCTGACCGAGGCCGAGCGCGGCCTGCTGAAGGCGCTGTTCGCGCAACGCGGCGCGCCGGTCGATCGCGACACGCTGATCGCGGCGGTCACCGACGCGCCGTGGGATTTCGATCCGCACCGCCTGGAGGTGCTGGTGCATCGCCTGCGCGCACGGGTGAC
>Ga0308160_10002530_pt1 | contig 21908 bp, 15 predicted proteins | sample PhyFR1_FD_201036 | JGI IMG/M metagenome (GOLD analysis project Ga0308160, IMG submission 201036) | Phyllosphere microbial communities from UC Gill Tract Community Farm, Albany, California, United States - DLSLF.R1 | ecosystem: Host-associated > Plants > Phyllosphere > Unclassified | place: USA...
GTGCTGTACTTCGAAGCCTACGTCGTGACCGATCCCGGCATGACCCCGCTGAAGAAGTGCCAGATCATGTCGGAAGACGATTACGCCGCCAAGTACGAAGAGTACGGCGACGACTTCACCGCCTTCATGGGCGCCGAGGGTATCCGTGAACTGCTGCGCTCGATCGATATCGACCGCGACGCCGACACCCTGCGCCAGGAACTGAAGGACTCCAAGTCCGAAGCCAAGATCAAGAAGTACGCCAAGCGCCTGAAAGTGTTGGAAGCGTTCCAGCGTTCCGGCATCAAGCCTGAGTGGATGATCATGGAAGTGCTGCCGGTGCTGCCGCCGGAACTGCGTCCGCTGGTCCCGCTGGACGGCGGCCGCTTCGCGACCTCCGACCTGAACGACTTGTATCGCCGCGTGATCAACCGTAACAACCGCCTGAAGCGGCTGATGGAACTGCGCGCGCCGGAAATCATTACCCGCAATGAAAAGCGGATGCTGCAGGAAGCCGTCGACTCGCTGCTCGACAACGGCCGCCGCGGCAAGGCCATGACCGGCGCCAACAAGCGTCCGCTGAAGTCGCTGGCCGAGATGATCAAGGGCAAGGGCGGTCGTTTCCGTCAGAACCTGCTGGGCAAGCGCGTCGACTACTCCGGCCGTTCCGTGATCGTGGTGGGTCCGCAGCTGAAGCTGCACCAGTGCGGCCTGCCGAAGCTGATGGCGCTGGAACTGTTCAAGCCCTTCATCTTCAACAAGCTCGAACTGATGGGCCTGGCAACGACGATCAAGGCCGCCAAGAAGCTGGTGGAAGTGCAGGAGCCGGTGGTCTGGGACATCCTGGAAGACGTGATCCGCGAACATCCGGTGATGCTCAACCGTGCGCCGACGCTGCACCGCCTGGGCATCCAGGCATTCGAGCCGGTGCTGATCGAAGGCAAGGCCATCCAGCTGCATCCGCTGGTCTGCGCCGCCTTCAACGCCGACTTCGACGGCGACCAGATGGCTGTGCACGTGCCGCTGTCGATCGAGGCGCAGATGGAAGCGCGCTCGCTGATGCTGGCGTCGAACAACATCCTGTTCCCGTCCAACGGCGAACCGTCGATCGTGCCGTCCCAGGATATCGTGCTGGGCCTGTACTACGCGACCCGCGAAAAGATCAACGGCAAGAACGAAGGCATGCTGTTCCAGGACGTGTCCGAAGTGATCCGCGCCTATGACAACAAGGAAGTCGAGCTGACCACCCGCGTCACGGTGCGTATCGTCGAGTATCCGCGCAACGCCGAGGGCAATGGTTTCGACCGCACCGTGACTCGCTACGAGACCACGGTCGGCCGCGCCATCCTGTCCGAGATCCTGCCGAAGGGCCTGCCGTTCTCGGTGCTGAACCGCGCGCTGAAGAAGAAGGAAATCTCGCGCCTGATCAACATCTCGTTCCGCAAGTGCGGCCTGCGCGCCACCGTGGTGTTTGCCGACCAGCTGATGCAGTCGGGCTTCCGCCTCGCGACCCGCGCCGGCATCTCGATCTGCGTCGACGACATGCTGGTGCCGCCGCAGAAGGTCACCCTGATCGCAACCGCCGAGCAGGAAGTCAAGCAGATCGAGCAGCAGTATGCTTCCGGTCTGGTGACGGCCGGCGAGCGCTACAACAAGGTGGTGGACATCTGGGGCAAGGCCGGCGACGAAGTCGGCAAGGCCATGATGGAACAGCTGAAGGTGGAAGACGTCGTCAAGCGCGACGGCACCCAGGGCGTCCAGGAATCGTTCAACGCGATTTACATGATGGCCGACTCCGGCGCCCGTGGTTCGGCCGCCCAGATCCGCCAGCTGGCCGGCATGCGCGGCCTGATGGCCAAGCCTGACGGCTCGATCATCGAGACGCCGATTACCGCGAACTTCCGCGAAGGCCTGAACGTTCTGCAGTACTTCATCTCGACCCACGGCGCCCGTAAGGGTCTGGCCGATACCGCGTTGAAGACCGCGAACTCCGGTTACCTGACCCGTCGTCTGGTCGACGTGACCCAGGACCTGGTGGTGATCGAGGACGATTGCGGCACCTCCAACGGCGCGTCGATGAAGGCGCTGGTCGAGGGCGGTGAAGTGATCGAAGCGCTGCGCGACCGTATCCTGGGCCGTGTTGCCGCGACCGACGTCGTCAATCCGGAAAGCCAGGCTACGCTGTATCACGCCGGCACCCTGCTGGACGAAGACATGGTCGAAGAGATCGAGCGTCTGGGCATCGACGAAGTCAAGGTCCGCACGCCGCTGACCTGCGACACCCGTTACGGCCTGTGCGCGAATTGCTATGGCCGCGATCTGGGCCGCGGCGTGCTGGTCAATTCCGGCGAAGCCGTCGGCGTGGTGGCTGCGCAGTCGATCGGCGAGCCGGGCACCCAGCTGACCATGCGTACCTTCCACATCGGTGGCGCGGCGTCGCGTGCGGCGGTGGCCTCTTCGGTGGAAGCCAAGTCCAACGGCACGGTGCGCTTCACGGCGACCATGCGCTACGTCACCAACGGCAAGGGCGAGCAGATCGTCATTTCCCGTTCCGGCGAAGTGCTGATCACCGACGACATCGGCCGCGAGCGCGAGCGTCACAAGGTGCCTTACGGCGCCACCCTGATCGTCAAGGATGGCATGACGATCAAGGCCGGCACCGCACTGGCAAACTGGGACCCGCTGACCCGCCCGATCATTACCGAATACACCGGTACGGTGAAGTTCGAGAACGTCGAAGAGGGCGTGACGGTGGCACGCCAGATCGACGAGGTCACCGGCCTGTCGACCCTGGTGGTCATCGATGCGAAGCGTCGCGGTTCGGCGACCAAGTCGCTGCGTCCGCAGGTCAAGCTGCTCAACGAGCAGGGCCAGGAAGTGAAGATCGCCGGCACCGAACACGCCGTGACGATTGGCTTCCAGGTTGGCGCGCTGATCACCGTGAAGGACGGTCAGCAGGTGTCGGTGGGTGAAGTGCTGGCCCGTATCCCGACCGAGTCGCAGAAGACCCGTGACATCACCGGCGGTCTGCCGCGCGTTGCCGAGCTGTTCGAAGCACGTTCGCCGAAGGACGCCGGCATGCTGGCGGAAGTCACCGGTACCGTGGCATTCGGCAAGGAGACCAAGGGCAAGCAGCGTCTCGAGATTACCGACATGGACGGTAACAAGCATGAGTTCCTGATCACCAAGGACAAGCAGGTGCTGGTGCATGACGGCCAGGTGGTGAACAAGGGCGAGATGATCGTTGACGGCCCGGCCGATCCGCAGGACATCCTGCGCCTCCTGGGTATCGAAGCGCTGGCCCGCTACATCGTCGACGAAGTGCAGGACGTGTACCGTCTGCAGGGTGTGAAGATCAATGACAAGCACATCGAAGTCATTGTTCGTCAGATGCTGCGCCGCGTGCAGGTGCTGGACGCCGGCGACACCAGCTACATCACCGGCGAGCAGGTCGAGCGCTCCGAGCTGCTGGACGAGAACGACCGCGTGATCGCAGAGAACAAGATCCCTGCGACTTACGAGAACGTGCTGCTGGGTATTACCAAGGCATCGCTGTCGACCGACTCCTTCATCTCGGCCGCATCGTTCCAGGAAACCACCCGCGTGCTGACGGAAGCCGCGATCATGGGCAAGCGCGACGGTCTGCGCGGCCTGAAGGAAAACGTGATCGTCGGCCGTCTGATCCCGGCTGGTACCGGTCTGGCGTTCCACCGCGCCCGCAAGGAGAAGGAGTCGTGGGAAGCGGAAGAGCGCACCGCGCTGCTGCAGTCCGAGAAAGCGGCCCGCATCGCCGAGGCGGAAGCCGAAATGGCGGCTGCCGGCAACAACATCGGCAACACGGACGAGCAGGGCTGATCAGGCTTTTCGCTCAAAACAAAACCCCGCAGAAATGCGGGGTTTTTTTATGCCTGTGAGGGCAGCATGAATGTCATCGATTCCAGAGGTATTGAGGTTAGTCCGACGCCAGGCACGTTGCTAACCACTTGCAGCCTGTATCGCTTGCCGTATCGTTGAGCAGGAACGGGATGCCCAGCAAACCCATGTGGGCATACCTGTTGCGGCAATCCGCACGTGCAGAACGAGACATGGCCCGTTCCACCTTGTCCTCGTTGGCTCGGCCCTCAAGATTGGACCTGGCGACGCCGGACGGCGCTGAGTCCGCATGTCGCGGCAGCCAGCGCTGGTCCAATGCGCCGGTATTCGATGTCGAGCTTGGCGGCTGCACGCTCAAGTCCGCATTGTTGGAGGAAGCGGCGCGTTCGCCGGTGCCTGCACTGTTCGCCGCATCGGTTTCCGGCGCCTCGCTGACAGCTTCTTCCATATCAATTCGACGGTGCACCGTTTCATCTGTAGGCCTGATGCGCCGATGCGCGGCAGGCAATCTGCTCGACGGCTGGGAAAGATGCTGTGCATGCTGCGACCTCCTTGGCGAAATCGGAGGTAATGAATCCGGGTTTTTGGCAGGTGCCAGAATGACCGTCAACAGTTGCTCCGGAGCAGGCGGCTGAACACGGTCAGTTGACTGCAGGCCATGCAGGTAGGCCAGCAGCAGAATATGTAATGTTATAACTGCAAGAACGACAACGCATCTCGTGCGAGTCGCTGCATGGCCATAAGGCATGTTGGAAGCAAGGGGCCGGACAAGGGAAACAAGGGAAACAAAGGTCTGCTCTGCCACAGACCTCAACGAGGTGAAATTCTCTTCCAGCCACTGCGGAGATACGGTTTGCGCGGCGCCAGAATCAAAATTCAAGTCGCAGCTTGGCAATTTCCTCCAAAGGCAGCAGGGCCTCCGCCAGCTTGTCTGCGGTGAGTTCTACCGTGCTGATACTGAAGCAGGCCAGCAGCCGGTTCTCGTCCATATCCATGCCCAGCCAGACCGGCAAGCCAAAAGACTCTGACAATGTGGCGTTCATATACATGGCATAAAGCAGCTGGGTGCCTGACTCCTCGACGACCAAGGGTGCCAACTGCATCCTGCCAGCGACATAGGAACCGGCAGGGCTGTTCAATACGCCCAGAAAGAGAGGCGCTCCATAAACCTCGCACTGGCATCCCTCAAGCGAAGAATCAATCACCTTGCCACGCATTAGGCTAACTGCTTCCAGCATCATCGCGCTGTAGTCTTGTGGTGCCATACCGTTCTCCGCTTGATGGCGATGCTTCAGAATGCTTACTTATTTGTTCGCCTTGTTTGCCTGATCCGTGATTTGTGCATAGGCTTTATTGATCTCCTGCATTTTTTCGGCTGAGCCACCCTTATCCGGGTGGTTTTCCCTTGCGGCCTTGAAATAAGCCTTCTTGATCTCGGCCGGGCTCGCGTCTGCTTTCACTCTCAATACCTTGAACGGGTCGGCAATGGGGTTGGAATCGGGTTGTGCCGGCCCTGCCTCGTCGGCACCGGCAGGCTTGGACTGGCTATAACGCGGCGCGTCGCTTGGGCGCTGCTGCGGTTTCTGCGTATGCTGCCGTTGGGTGTGGGCGTAAGAGCCCGAGGAGGACGAGGCCTTCGGTCGGCTTTGCTCGTTGGATGCAGAACGTGCACTCGATCGACTTGAACTGCCTGATGCATAGGCTGATGCCTTCGGACTGTGCTCACTCCTTCTCTGGCTGGCAGAGGGTGACGGCCGCTGCAAGCCTTGCATTGTTTTCAAAACTTGCAACAGGATCAGCAGGCTCTTGGCCTGCCGTACAAGCAGGGCACGCTGCGCCGGCGTCCCGCGCAGCATTGCCAATGCTGCCGTACGGGCCTGGCCTGCATTGTGGCTGGACAGATGGATGTAGGGAGCACTCGCGTGACCCATCCGGGTCTTGGCGAAGTGCAGGCTTGCCACATAGGCGGCGGCCGGATTCTTCAGAGCCTGTGCAATGAAATGTGACTGCACGCCCCTGTGCGCTGCATTGAATGCTGCAAATGACATGGATTTATCCCTTTCGAAGGTGAGCGACGATGATCAAACTGCCTCATCGCTTTCCAACTTGGTAAGGGAAACGGTAAGCAGGGTTCCTTGGCAGCTCGCCTTTGTCTGCGATATGGGATCAACAGCTGGTAGTGATGTCCCGCTCCGCGCACCCTCGCCGCCGCCAGACTAGTCCCGCCGTTTCGTTCGTTTCAGGTCATCGACTTCTGTCGAGCAGACGCTTAACGGTCCCGAGGTAACGGCGTCTTCCGGCCAATGACTTCCCTGCAGTCTCCCCTGAAGTCGGCGTCGTCGTAGTTGGTCCAGCCGTAGCTGTCAACGTAGCGCACATGACGTTCCAGTCGCCGGCTGAAGACGCTCATGCCCGGCTTCTCACCCGCATAGTGAATGTCGGCCATATCCAGCAGGGAATGAAACACGTTCTCGGTCGACAGCGGCATAGCCTTGTGGCGACGCAACTGCGTCACCTTGTCCGGATAGGCCGCGCCATACAGGTCCGAATACCAGACCAGCCCCGGCACATGAAACTCGAACTGGGTGTTGTGGCCGTGGAAAGCCAGCTTGCAGCTGCCGTCATACAGCGTTTGTCCGTGGTCGGCGACATACATCATTGCCGTCGCGGCTGGCATAGCTTTCAACTGCGCGATGACCTGCGCAAGCAGCCAGTCGGTATAGAGAATCGCATTGTCATAGCTGTTATTGATTTCAGCCTTGAGTTTCAAATCGGTATAGGCCGGCTTGTCCACGCCAAACAGCGAGGGCCGGAAGCGATCGAACTGGCGCGGATAGCGCTGGCTGTAATTCCAGTGGCTGCCCAGCGTATGCAGCACGATCAGTTTTTTCCCGGCGGGATCCCGCATCGCCTGCGCCAACGGCGCAAGCAGCACCTCGTCATGGCTGGAGTCGTTCCTGAATCCGCCCAGGTTGAAGAAGCGGGTGACGTCCGCTTCCTTGGCAAACACCGATACCGGCGTATCGAATTCGCCGAACGACATCTGGTTGGAAAGCCAGAATGTCTTGTAGCCCGCTTCCTTGTAAGCCGACAGGAAGGATTTCTCGGAAAACCCGGCGCGCAGGCTCTGCATTGCCGGCTTGCGCGACAGGATGACCGGCACCGACAGGCGCGTCGCCGAAACGGGTGTGATCAGGTCGCTGAAGCTCACCAGATTGCGCTCCAGTTCAAGCAGGGGGTTGGTGTGGCGGGCATAACCGTTCAGGCTCCACCGGTCCGCGCGGGAGGACTCGCCGAGCACCATGACTACTACCTCCGGCGACCTGGCGCCCGTGTCCTGACGGGCATGAAACCGGAATGCGTCGCTGCGCCCGGCCAGCTGGCTCAGGTAGCGCCGTTCCCGCCAGAATGCATAGGCCTGAAATCCCAGCCCGTAAGGCCAGCTGCTCGCCAGGAGCGGAACGTTCACCGATATCCGCGCCCATGCGGGCAGTTGATGGTGTTCGGGCGTCGATGCCTGGCGCAGCGCCGGGCTTGAGCCCGAAACTGCCGCTCCGCCGTAAAGCCAGACGGCCGCGCCGACGCAAAATGCAGCCAGCACAATCCGCCGCGAGGCGCCGCGCCAGTCAAGCTCATGGTTACGCAGGGCTGCGCGCAAGACCAGCATGAACCAGCCGCACACCAGCAACAGCAGCGCAACCAGCAGCCACAGGCTGCCGCCTACAAATTCCAGCGCTTCCATTGGCCCCGTTTCCGCGATTACGCCAAGGTGGTGACTCGAGATGCCCTGCCCAAAATACAGTTGCAGATAGACTTCCACCGGCAGCGCCAGAAAGGCGGGGAGCAGTAGCAGATGAAAAAGCGCAGGGCGGCCGAACAGGGCCCAGACCGCCAGCCACGCCAGCAATGTTCCTCCCAGTACTGGCGCGGGGGCGGTCGGTGGCCGGCCAAGCAGCGCCGGCAGCAATGGCAATGCCGACAGCAACACGTAGCTGGACAGAATGAGACGCGAGGAAGGGCTGAAGGGAATGCGCATGCCGCGAAGCGAAAACGAGGTCCGCCATTATCCCGTAAAGCAACCCATTTCCTGTGCGCCGGCGTGGGATTCCCGCACAAGGCCGTTCAAAGAACAGTTGACCCATGCTCTTGACAAGCATATACTCGCGAGTTCTCGAATTTAAGCTTTCCCGGCTTAAGCGCTCTTTGGTCCGCAACATCCCGCCCACGGCACGCTTTACGCCCTGCAGCTGAATCGAAAGCGTCATGAACGTCCTGTCCATGCGCAAGTTTCCCAAGTTTTCGTCCCCGAACCCGTCAGGTATTCGGGTTTGTGTCTTTAATGCAGTAATTTTGTTGGATTTGAAACGATGCCAACCATCAATCAACTGATTCGCCACCCGCGCGTTTCCGCCGCGGTGAAGAGCAAATCGCCGGCGCTGGAAAACAGCCCGCAAAAGCGCGGCGTCTGCACCCGCGTGTACACCACGACCCCGAAGAAGCCGAACTCGGCGCTGCGTAAGGTCGCCAAGGTGCGTCTGACCAACGGTTTCGAAGTCATTTCGTATATCGGCGGTGAAGGCCACAACCTCCAGGAACACAGCGTCGTGCTGCTGCGCGGCGGCCGTGTGAAGGACTTGCCGGGTGTGCGTTACCACATGGTGCGCGGTGCACTGGATACCCAGGGCGTCAAGGACCGTAAGCAGGCCCGCTCGAAGTACGGCGCCAAGCGCGCCAAGGCTGGCAAGAAGTAATCGAATTTCCGCCGCAAGCCGGTGGAACAGGTATCGGCCCCCAATGGGTCGAGTAAGTGGTCAGTCTGCATGGCTGGCCGCGGGCGGGCAGCAAAGATCGCGCTGCAGCTCAACTGAAGATCGAAAGGAATTGAAATGCCACGTCGTCGTGAAGTACCCAAACGGGAAATCCTGCCGGATCCGAAATTCGGCAATGTTGATGTCGCCAAGTTCGTCAACACCCTGATGCTGTCGGGCAAGAAGTCGGTTGCCGAAAACATCATCTATGGCGCCTTCGAATACATCCAGAGCAAGTCGGGCAAGGACCCGCTGGAAGTGTTCTCCGCCGCGCTGTCCAACTGCAAGCCGATGGTCGAAGTCAAGTCCCGTCGCGTTGGCGGCGCCAACTACCAGGTGCCGGTTGAAGTGCGTCCGGTCCGTCGCGCCGCGCTGTCCATGCGCTGGCTGCGCGAAGCTGCCAAGAAGCGCAGCGAAAAATCGATGCCGCAGCGTCTGGGTGGCGAACTGATGGAAGCCGCCGAAGGCCGTGGCGGTGCGATGAAGAAGCGCGATGAAGTCCATCGCATGGCTGAAGCGAACAAGGCGTTCTCGCACTTCCGCTTCTAAGAAAAGGGAGAGCCCGCAGCCGCGCTGCGCGCAGCGGGTTTCCATCTCTGCAATCTGTACGAAGCCGGGCACATTTTTCAATGAGTTTTCACTGAATTAATGGCGCCCGGTTTTGTTCATTAAACGATTTAGGATCAATCATGGCTCGCAAGACCCCCATTGAGCGTTACCGCAACATCGGCATTTCCGCTCACATCGACGCAGGCAAGACGACCACCACCGAACGCGTGCTGTACTACACCGGCGTCAATCACAAGATTGGCGAAGTGCATGACGGCGCAGCGACCATGGACTGGATGGAGCAGGAGCAGGAACGCGGCATCACCATTACTTCCGCAGCAACGACCTGCTTCTGGAAGGGCATGGGCAACAACTTCCCAGAGCACCACATCAACATCATCGACACCCCGGGCCACGTCGACTTCACCATTGAAGTTGAGCGCTCGATGCGCGTGCTCGACGGCGCGTGCATGGTTTACTGCGCAGTCGGCGGCGTGCAGCCGCAGTCGGAAACCGTATGGCGCCAGGCCAACAAGTACAAGGTGCCCCGTCTGGCGTTCGTCAACAAGATGGACCGTACCGGCGCGAACTTCTTCAAGGTCTATGACCAGATGCGCGCTCGCCTGAAGGCAAACCCGATCCCGCTGCAGATCCCCATCGGCGCGGAAGAGAACTTCCAGGGCGTGGTCGACCTCGTCAAGATGAAGGCCATCTACTGGGACGACGCTTCGCAGGGCATGAAGTTCGAATACCGCGACATCCCGACCGATCTGGTTGACCAGGCCAACGAGTGGCGCGAAAAGATGGTCGAAGCCGCTGCCGAAGCGACCGAAGAGCTGATGAACAAGTATCTCGAGGAAGGCGAACTGACCGAAGCCGAGATCAAGAGCGCGCTGCGCCAGCGCACCATCGCCGGTGAAATCGTGCCGATGATGTGCGGCACCGCGTTCAAGAACAAGGGCGTGCAGGCCATGCTGGACGGCGTGATCGAATACCTGCCGTCGCCAGTGGACATCCCGCCGGTTTCCGGCCTGGACGAAAACGACGAGCCGGTCACCCGCAAGGCGGAAGACGACGAGAAGTTCTCGGCGCTGGCATTCAAGATCATGACCGACCCGTTCGTCGGCCAGCTGATCTTCTTCCGCGTCTACTCGGGCACCATCAAGTCGGGCGACACCGTGTTCAACCCGGTGAAGAACAAGAAAGAGCGTCTCGGTCGTATCCTGCAGATGCACGCCAATCAGCGTGAAGAAATCAAGGAAGTCCGCGCCGGCGACATCGCCGCTGCAGTCGGCCTGAAGGATGCAACCACCGGCGAAACCCTGTGCGATCCGGCATCCGTGATCACCCTGGAGCGCATGGTGTTCCCGGAGCCGGTGATTTCGCAGGCCGTCGAGCCGAAGACCAAGGCCGACCAGGAAAAAATGGGCCTGGCGCTGAACCGCCTGGCACAGGAAGATCCGTCGTTCCGCGTGCGTACCGACGAAGAGTCGGGCCAGACCATCATCGGTGGTATGGGCGAGCTGCACCTGGAGATCATCGTCGACCGTATGCGTCGTGAGTTCAACGTCGAGGCAACCGTCGGCAAGCCGCAGGTTGCGTACCGCGAAACCATCCGCAAGTCGGTTTCCGACGTGGAAGGCAAGTTCGTCAAGCAGTCCGGTGGTCGCGGTCAGTACGGCCACGCGGTTGTGACGGTCGAGCCGCAGGAGCAGGGCAAGGGCTTCGAGTTCATCGACGCCATCAAGGGCGGCGTGATTCCTCGCGAATTCATCCCCGCAGTTGAAAAGGGTGTCCGCGAATCGCTGAACAACGGCGTGATGGCCGGCTACCCGGTGGTTGACGTGAAAGTCACGCTGACCTTCGGTTCCTACCATGACGTTGACTCGAACGAAAATGCATTCCGCATGGCCGGTTCGATGGCATTCAAGGAAGCTTGCCGCAAGGCCAGCCCGGTCATCCTCGAGCCGATGATGGCCGTGGAAGTGGAAACGCCGGAAGACTACGCCGGTACCGTGATGGGCGACCTGTCGTCCCGCCGCGGCATGGTGCAGGGCATGGATGAGATCGCCGGCGGTGGCGGCAAGATCATCAAGGCTGAAGTGCCTCTGTCGGAAATGTTTGGCTACTCGACCACGCTGCGTTCCGCAACCCAGGGTCGTGCAACCTACACGATGGAATTCAAGCACTACGCCGAAGCGCCGAAGAATGTCACCGAGGCAATCATCAGCGCCAAGAGCAAGTAATACCCGCTTTCCGGCCCCGATAGAACGGGGCCGGACTTTTGCAGTCACAGACATCGTTCTTTTTGAAGGAAGAATCAAATGGCAAAGAGTAAATTCGAGCGGACCAAACCGCACGTGAACGTTGGCACCATCGGCCACGTCGACCATGGCAAGACCACGCTGACCGCGGCAATCGCAACGGTTCTGTCGGCCAAGTTCGGCGGCGAAGCAAAGAAATACGACGAGATCGACGCAGCGCCGGAAGAGAAGGCACGCGGCATCACCATCAACACCGCTCACGTCGAATACGAAACCCAGAACCGCCACTACGCGCACGTTGACTGCCCGGGCCACGCCGACTATGTGAAGAACATGATCACCGGCGCCGCTCAGATGGACGGCGCGATCCTGGTGTGTTCCGCAGCCGACGGCCCGATGCCGCAAACCCGCGAGCACATCCTGCTGGCGCGTCAGGTTGGCGTTCCGTACATCATCGTCTACCTGAACAAGTGCGACATGGTCGACGACGAAGAGCTGCTGGAACTGGTGGAAATGGAAGTGCGCGAGCTGCTGTCGAAGTACGAGTTCCCTGGCGACGACCTGCCCATCATCAAGGGTTCGGCCAAGCTGGCGCTGGAAGGCGACAAGGGCCCGCTGGGCGAGCAGTCGATCATGGCGCTGGCCGATGCGCTGGACAGCTACATCCCGACGCCTGACCGTGCCGTTGACGGCGCGTTCCTGCTGCCGGTGGAAGACGTGTTCTCGATCTCTGGCCGCGGCACGGTTGTGACCGGTCGCGTCGAGCGCGGCATCGTCAAGGTTGGCGAAGAGATCGAAATCGTTGGTATCCGCGACACCCAGAAGACCACCTGCACGGGCGTGGAAATGTTCCGCAAGCTGCTGGACCAGGGTCAGGCTGGCGACAACGTTGGCGTTCTGCTGCGCGGCACCAAGCGTGAAGACGTCGAGCGCGGCCAGGTTCTGGCCAAGCCGGGTTCGATCAAGCCGCACAAGCATTTCACCGGCGAGATCTATGTTCTGTCGAAAGACGAGGGCGGCCGTCACACCCCGTTCTTCAACAACTATCGCCCGCAGTTCTACTTCCGTACCACGGACGTGACCGGTTCGATCGAGCTGCCGAAGGACAAGGAAATGGTCATGCCTGGCGACAACGTGTCGATCACCGTGATGCTGATCAACCCGATCGCGATGGAAGAAGGTCTGCGTTTTGCAATCCGCGAAGGTGGCCGTACCGTCGGCGCCGGCGTCGTTGCAAAAATCATGGACTAAGGAAAAGTCTGCTGCCTGCGCCGGTTCCCGGCGCGGCAGTCTCGACGGTTCCGGGTTTTACCGTTTTAACGTAGGGGCGTAGCTCAATTGGCAGAGCGTCGGTCTCCAAAACCGAAGGTCGGGGGTTCGAGGCCCTCCGCCCCTGCCACCGTTTCAGGTGCAGGGCACCGAAAGTAAAATTGTATGGCTAATCAACCCGTGCAGACCGTCAATACGTCAGGCGACAAGATGAAGGTCGGCCTGGCTATTTGCGCTGCTATTGCCGGTGTAGTGGGTTTCTATCTGCTGGCAGGCCAGTCCACCCTGGTGCGCACCGGCGCACTGCTTGCCGGTCTCGTGGTTGCCATCGGCCTGCTCTGGACTTCACTGTCCGGCCAAGGCTTTCTGGCATTCGCCAAAGAATCTGTTCGTGAAACCAAGAAAGTCGTGTGGCCTACCCGCAAGGAAGCCATGCAGATCACCGCAGTCGTCTTCGGCTTCGTGCTGATGATGGCAATCTTTCTCTGGGGTACGGACAAGATACTGGAATTCCTGTTGTACGACTTGATCCTGGGCTGGAAACGATAATGAGCGACAATCTGCAAGACGGCGTGCCGAGCGAGGCCGCAGTCACCGCGCCGACCGGCAACAAGCGCTGGTACGTGGTGCACGCTTATTCCGGAATGGAAAAGAGCGTACAGCGCGCGCTGACCGAGCGTATTGCTCGCGCCGGCATGGAAGACAAGTTCGGCCAAATCCTGGTGCCGACCGAGGAAGTCATCGAAGTCAAGAATGGTCACAAGTCCGTGACCGAACGCCGCTTCTTCCCTGGCTATGTGCTGGTCGAAATGGAAATGACCGACGACACCTGGCACCTGGTCAAGAACACCAGCAAGGTGACCGGCTTCATCGGCGGCAAGTCCAACAAGCCGACGCCGATCCCGCCGCACGAAGTCGACAAGATCCTGCACCAGATGCAGGAAGGCATCGAGAAGCCACGTCCCAAGGTGCTGTACGAAGTGGGCGAGCTGGTCCGCATCAAGGATGGTCCGTTTACCGACTTCAACGGCAACGTCGAGGAAGTCAACTACGAAAAGTCCAAGGTCCGCGTTTCTGTCACGATCTTCGGGCGCGCAACGCCGGTCGAACTCGAATTCGGCCAGGTCGAAAAAGTTTAAGCAGCAACCGCAGCGAAAGCGCCCATGCCGGGCGCTGCATCCATTGCGAAACCGGCATGCATCAAACGAGGAGCCCCCGCGAGGGCTAGTACTTCGCAGCGGCGCTAACACTCACTCAAACTGGAAGCATCATGGCAAAGAAAATCATAGGCTATATCAAGCTGCAAGTGCCAGCTGGTAAAGCAAATCCGTCCCCTCCGATCGGCCCGGCGCTGGGTCAGCGCGGCCTGAACATCATGGAATTCTGCAAGGCGTTCAACGCCCAGACCCAGGGTGTCGAGCCAGGTCTGCCCATCCCTGTCGTGATCACCGCGTTCGCCGACAAGTCCTTCACCTTCGTGATGAAGACCCCGCCGGCAACCGTGCTGATCAAGAAGGCAGCCGGCATCACCAAGGGTTCGGCTCGTCCGCACACCGACAAAGTCGGCAGCATCACCCGCGCACAAGCTGAAGAAATCGCAACAACCAAGCGGCCAGATCTGACCGCTGCCGACATGGATGCAGCCGTGCGCACGATCGCTGGCTCCGCACGTTCCATCGGTATCACGGTGGAGGGTCTGTAATGGCTAATCTGTCCAAGCGCGCCAAGGCAATCAAGGCAAAAGTTGACCGCACCAAGGTTTATCCCTTCGACAACGCCATCGCGCTGATCAAGGAATGCGCCACCGCCAAGTTCAACGAATCGATCGACGTCTCGGTTCAGCTGGGCGTGGATGCAAAGAAATCGGACCAGGTCGTCCGCGGTTCCGTCGTGCTGCCTGCCGGCACCGGCAAGAGCGTGCGCGTGGCCGTGTTCGCCAGCGGCGACAAGGCTGAAGCAGCCAAGGCTGCCGGCGCCGAAGTGGTCGGTATGGAAGACCTGGCAGAACGCATCAAGGCCGGCGACATGCCGTTCGACATCGTGATCGCTTCGCCGGACACCATGCGTATCGTCGGTACCCTGGGCCAGATCCTGGGACCGCGCGGCCTGATGCCTAACCCCAAGGTTGGCACCGTGACCCCGGACGTCGCAACCGCCGTGAAGAACGCCAAGGCAGGTCAGGTGCAGTATCGTACCGACAAGGCCGGCATCATCCACGCGACCATCGGCCGCAAGGATTTCGCCGACGCCGACCTGAAGAGCAACCTGGTTGCCCTGATCGACGCATTGAACAAGGCCAAGCCGGCCACCAGCAAGGGTATCTATCTGCGCAAGGTTTCGCTGTCGTCCACCATGGGCGCCGGCGTACGCGTTGACCAGACCACCCTGGCTGCTTAAGTACTGAATCAAGACCCTGCGCGAAATACCGCGTGGGGCGCATCTTTGGGCCGGGCCGGAGTCGTTGTCGGATGAAGGCCCGGGCAATCAAAGACCGTTGGGCGGAAGTGCATGCAGCTTGTGCACCATGTTAATAGCCAAGGGAGCGATCCCGAAGCACCCAACGCAGATGGCGAGCCCGAACAAGTTTTGTAGTCTGCCCGCTGTGCATGCAGTACCGCAACAGCAGTGAACTCCTGACTTCGGACGCCGTGTTCGAACCGATGCAAGGCAAGCAGCCAACTGGCTGTGTAGGCGCCAAGCATCATTTTTGGAGCTTGACCGTGGGTCTCAATCGGAATGAAAAACAGGCCGTAGTCGAAGAAATCTCTGCCAAGATCGCATCGGCACAGACCATCGCCCTGGCTGAATACCGTGGCATCCAAGTCGGTCAAATGACGCAACTGCGTTCCAAGGCGCGTGACCAGGGCGTGTACCTGCGTGTGTTGAAAAACACGCTGGCTCGCCGTGCAGTAGAAGGTACCGCGTTCTCCGGACTCGCCGACGACATGACCGGTCCGCTGATCTATGCGATCTCGGACGATGCTGTCGCCGCTGCCAAGGTCCTGTCGGACTTTGCCAAGGGCAATGACAAGCTGGTCATCCGTGGTGGTAACTACGCAGGCAAGCCGCTGGACAAGGCAGGCGTAGCAGCGCTGGCTAACATCCCGACCCGTGAAGTTCTGCTGTCCCAGCTGATGGGCATCATGCAGGCGCCGGTATCCGGATTTGCCCGTGCACTCGCCGCCCTGGCGGAAAAGAACGGCGGCGGCGCCGCAGCCGAAGAGGCTGCAGCACCGGCGGAAGCAGGCTAATCAGGCCTGTTTCGTTCGCGTCAATGACGACTTGATGTAACTATCGAATCAATTTAGGAGTTTCAAATGGCAATTAGCAAAGAAGACATCCTCGAAGCCGTAGGTCAGATGTCCGTGATGGACCTGAATGACCTGGTGAAGGCATTCGAAGAGAAGTTTGGCGTTTCCGCAGCAGCAATGGCCGTCGCTGGCCCGGCAGCTGGTGCAGGCGCTGGTGCAGCCGCTGCTGAAGAGCAGACCGAGTTCACCGTGATCCTGGCCGACTTCGGCGCAAACAAGGTTGGCGTCATTAAGGCAGTCCGCGAAATCACCGGTCTGGGCCTGAAAGAAGCCAAGGACCTGGTTGACGGTGCACCGAAGCCTCTGAAGGAAGGTGTATCGAAGGCTGACGCTGAAGCAGCGAAGAAGAAGCTGGAAGAAGCTGGCGCAAAAGCAGAAATCAAGTAATTGCGGCCTGCTAGCGCGACATACAGCGCATGAGTCAAAGCGCAGAGCCCTTTCCAAAAAGGAAGGGCTCGGCTTTGGCTCCTTTGTCGTTTTCGGACTTTGAAGACGATCGTACTGGAACCATGCAACACCCGCCCACAAAGGCGGTCTATTAAATCACAGATTTGAAGGGCCGAGACTTGAGGTTTCGCAGATCCCGGGAAACGCAGCCATATCGCGCCATCCGTGTCGAATCCTGAATTCTCTATCCTTCCTGTCACTCACGGAGTGTTCATGCACTACTCATTTACTGAGAAGAAACGCATTCGCAAATCATTTGCGAAGCGCGCCAACGTTCACCACGTACCATTCCTGCTTGCAACCCAGCTCGAATCCTATACCGGCTTTCTGCAGGCGGACAAGGCCCCGTCGCTGCGCAAGAACGAAGGCCTGCAGTCTGCCTTTTCATCGATTTTCCCCATCGTTTCGCACAACGGCTTTGCGCGTCTCGAGTTTCTTTCCTATGTGCTGGGCGATCCGCCGTTTGACGTCAAGGAATGTCAGCAGCGCGGCCTGACCTTTGCGTCGCCGCTGCGCGCCAAGGTGCGCCTGGTGATTCTGGACAAGGAATCGCCGACCAAGCCTGTCGTCAAGGAAATGAAGGAGCAAGAAGTCTACATGGGCGAACTGCCCCTCATGACCACCACCGGCTCCTTCGTGATCAACGGCACCGAGCGCGTGATCGTGTCCCAGCTGCACCGTTCCCCGGGCGTGTTCTTCGAGCATGACCGCGGCAAGACCCACTCATCGGGCAAGCTGCTGTTCTCGGCACGGATCATTCCCTACCGCGGCTCCTGGCTGGACTTCGAATTCGATCCGAAGGACATCCTGTTCTTCCGCGTCGACCGTCGCCGCAAGATGCCGGTCACGATCCTGCTGAAAGCCATCGGCATGACGGTCGAGCAGATCCTGGCCAACTTCTTCGTCTTCGACAACTTCACCCTGCGTTCCGATGGCGCCGAACTCGAGTTCGTGTCCGAGCGGCTGCGCGGCGAAGTCGCGCGCTTCGACATCACCGACCGTGAAGGCAAGGTCATCGTCGCCAAGGACAAGCGCATCAACGCACGTCACGTGCGCGAGATCGAATCGTCGGGCATCAAGCACATTTCCGTGCCGGAAGACTATCTCCTGGGCCGCGTGCTGGCGACCAACATCGTCGACGCCGACACCGGCGAAGTCGTGGCCAACGCCAATGACGAGTTGACCGAGGAACTGCTGGGCCGCCTGCGCGACGCCAACGTTGCCAACATCCAGACGCTGTACACCAACGACCTGGACCAGGGCGCCTATATCTCGCAGACCCTGCGCACCGACGACACCGCCGACCAGACTGCCGCCCGCATCGCGATCTACCGCATGATGCGCCCCGGCGAGCCGCCGACCGAAGATTCGGTCGAGGCGCTGTTCAACGGCCTGTTCTACAACGAAGACCGCTACGACCTGTCGGCCGTGGGCCGCATGAAGTTCAACCGCCGCATCGGCCGCGATGAACTCACCGGCGCCATGACGCTGTCGAACGAAGACGTGCTGGCCGTGATCAAGATCTTAGTCGAGCTGCGCAATGGCCGCGGCGAAGTCGACGATATCGATCACCTGGGCAACCGTCGCGTGCGTTGCGTCGGCGAACTGGCGGAAAACCAGTTCCGTGCCGGCCTGGTGCGCGTCGAGCGCGCCGTCAAGGAACGCCTCGGCCAGGCCGAAGCGGATAACCTGATGCCGCACGACCTGATCAATTCCAAGCCGATCTCGGCAGCCATCCGCGAGTTCTTCGGTTCGTCGCAGCTGTCGCAGTTCATGGACCAGACCAATCCACTGTCGGAAATCACGCACAAGCGCCGCGTTTCCGCCCTCGGACCGGGCGGTCTGACCCGCGAGCGCGCCGGCTTCGAGGTGCGCGACGTGCATCCGACCCACTACGGCCGCGTCTGCCCGATCGAAACGCCTGAAGGCCCGAACATCGGCCTGATCAACTCGCTGGCGCTGTATGCCCGCCTGAATGAATACGGCTTCCTGGAAACCCCGTACCGCAAGGTCGAGGGCAGCAAGATTACCAACCAGATCGACTACCTGTCCGCGATCGAGGAAGGCCGCTACATCATCGCCCAGGCGAACGCGACCATCAACGAAGAAGGCACGCTGTCGGACGAGCTGGTGTCGGCCCGTGAAGCTGGCGAGACCATCCTGGTGTCGCCGGAGCGCGTGCAGTACATGGACGTGGCGCCTGGCCAGATCGTGTCGGTCGCGGCATCGCTGATCCCGTTCCTCGAGCACGATGACGCGAACCGCGCGCTGATGGGCGCCAACATGCAACGTCAGGCGGTGCCCTGCCTGCGTCCTGAAAAGGCGCTGGTCGGCACCGGCATCGAGCGCACGGTGGCGGTCGACTCCGGCACCACGGTGCAGGCGCTGCGTGGCGGCGTGGTCGACTACATCGACGCCGGCCGTGTGGTGATCCGGGTCAACGACGATGAAGCGCAGGCTGGCGAAGTCGGCGTCGACATCTACAACCTGATCAAGTACACCCGTTCCAACCAGAACACCAACATCAACCAGCGTCCGATCGTGCAGGTGGGCGACCGGGTTGCCCGCGGCGACGTGATCGCCGACGGCGCATCGACCGACCTGGGCGAGCTGGCCCTGGGCCAGAACATGCTGGTGGCCTTCATGCCGTGGAACGGCTACAACTTCGAAGATTCGATCCTGATCTCCGAAAAAGTCGTTGCCGACGACCGCTATACCTCGATCCACATCGAGGAACTGTCGGTGGTGGCGCGTGACACCAAGCTGGGCGCGGAAGAAATCACCCGTGATATCTCCAACCTGGCGGAAAACCAGCTGGCGCGCCTGGACGAGTCGGGCATTGTCTACATCGGCGCCGAAGTCGAGGCGGGCGATACCCTGGTCGGCAAGGTCACCCCGAAGGGCGAGACCCAGCTGACGCCGGAAGAGAAGCTGCTGCGCGCGATCTTCGGCGAGAAGGCATCCGACGTGAAGGACACCTCGCTGCGCGTGCCATCCGGCATGGTCGGCACTGTGATCGACGTGCAGGTCTTCACCCGCGAAGGCATCCAGCGCGACAAGCGCGCCCAGCAGATCATCGACGATGAACTGAAGCGCTATCGCCTGGACCTGAACGACCAGCTGCGCATTGTGGAAGGCGACGCCTTCCAGCGTCTGGAAAAAATGTTGATCGGCAAGGTGGTCAACGGCGGTCCGAAGAAGATCGTCAAGGGCACCGCGATCGACAAGGCCTATCTGGACGATCTGGACAAGTACCACTGGTTCGACATCCGTCCGGCCGACGACGATGCCGCTGCAGCGCTGGAAGCCATCAAGGAATCCATCGCCGAGAAGCGTCACCAGTTCGACCTGGCGTTTGAAGAGAAGCGCAAGAAGCTGACCCAGGGCGACGAACTGCCGCCGGGCGTGCAGAAGATGGTCAAGGTCTACCTGGCAGTGAAGCGCCGCCTGCAGCCTGGCGACAAGATGGCAGGCCGCCACGGTAACAAGGGTGTGGTTTCCCGCATCGTGCCGATCGAGGACATGCCCTACATGGCGGACGGTACCCCGGCCGACATCGTGCTGAACCCGCTGGGCGTGCCGTCGCGGATGAACGTCGGTCAGGTGCTGGAAGTCCACCTGGGCTGGGCCGCCAAGGGCCTGGGCCTGCGCATCGGCGAAATGATGGCCGCGCAAGCCAAGGCAGCCGAGCTGCGCACTTTCCTGACCACGATCTACAACGAATCGGGCAAGCCGGAAGACATCGAGAGCATGTCCGACGTGGAAATCCTGACGCTGGCGGAAAACCTGAAGAAGGGCGTTCCGTTCGCCACGCCGGTGTTCGACGGCGCGCACGAGAAGGAAATCCATCGCATGCTGGATCTGGCCTATCCGGACGACATCGCCGCCAAGCTGGGCATGACGCCGTCGAAGAACCAGGTCACGATGTACGACGGCCGCACCGGCGAAGCCTTCGAGCGCACCGTGACGGTCGGCTACATGCACATGCTCAAGCTGCACCATCTGGTGGACGACAAGATGCATGCCCGTTCCACCGGCCCGTACTCGCTGGTGACCCAGCAGCCGCTGGGCGGCAAGGCGCAGTTCGGCGGCCAGCGTTTCGGCGAAATGGAAGTGTGGGCACTGGAAGCCTACGGCGCGTCCTACGTGCTGCAGGAAATGCTGACGGTGAAGTCGGACGACGTGAACGGCCGGACCAAGGTGTACGAGAACCTGGTCAAGGGCGACCACGTGATCGATGCCGGCATGCCGGAATCCTTCAACGTGCTGGTGAAGGAAATCCGCTCGCTGGGTATCGACATCGACCTGGAGCGCGACTGATCTGCCTGCCCCGGAACGGCGTCCTGCAAGGGATGCCACTCCGGGGGATAATGGCCGGTTGCGGCTCGGTCTTACAAACAAGTTTTTTCACGCCTACCTGGAGTGATAGATGAAAGCACTGCTCGATCTATTCAAGCAAGTTCAGCAAAATGAACAATTCGACGCGATCAAGATTGGTCTCGCGTCGCCCGACAAAATCCGTTCCTGGTCCTACGGCGAAGTCAAGAAGCCGGAAACCATCAACTACCGTACCTTCAAGCCAGAGCGCGATGGCCTGTTCTGCGCCAAGATCTTTGGCCCGATCAAGGACTACGAGTGCCTGTGCGGCAAGTACAAGCGCCTGAAGCATCGCGGCGTCATCTGCGAAAAATGCGGCGTGGAAGTCACGCTGGCCAAGGTGCGCCGCGAGCGCATGGGCCACATCGAACTGGCTTCGCCGACCGCGCATATCTGGTTCCTGAAGTCGTTGCCGTCGCGTCTGGGCATGGTGCTCGACATGACGCTGCGCGACATCGAGCGCGTGCTGTACTTCGAAGCCTACGTCGTGACCGATCCCGGCATGACCCCGCTGAAGAAGTGCCAGATCATGTCGGAAGACGATTACGCCGCCAAGTACGAAGAGTACGGCGACGACTTCACCGCTTTCATGGGCGCCGAGGGCATCCGTGAACTGCTGCGCTCGATCGATATCGACCGCGACGCCGACACGCTGCGCCAGGAACTGAAGGACTCCAAGTCCGAAGCCAAGATCAAGAAGTACGCCAAGCGCCTGAAAGTGCTGGAAGCGTTCCAGCGTTCCGGCATCAAGCCCGAGTGGATGATCATGGAAGTGCTGCCGGTGCTGCCGCCGGAACTGCGTCCGCTGGTCCCGCTGGACGGCGGCCGCTTCGCGACCTCCGACCTGAACGACCTGTATCGCCGCGTGATCAACCGTAACAACCGCCTGAAGCGGCTGATGGAGCTGCGCGCGCCGGAAATCATTACCCGCAATGAAAAGCGGATGCTGCAGGAAGCCGTCGACTCGCTGCTCGACAACGGCCGCCGCGGCAAGGCCATGACCGGCGCCAACAAGCGTCCGCTGAAGTCGC
>Ga0308160_10002531_pt1 | contig 21900 bp, 20 predicted proteins | sample PhyFR1_FD_201036 | JGI IMG/M metagenome (GOLD analysis project Ga0308160, IMG submission 201036) | Phyllosphere microbial communities from UC Gill Tract Community Farm, Albany, California, United States - DLSLF.R1 | ecosystem: Host-associated > Plants > Phyllosphere > Unclassified | place: USA...
ACACGATCGCCGCCTACCGGCGCGACCTGGCCGAACTGGCGCAGCTGGCCGGCCACACCGACTGGCCCAGGCTCAGCCACGCCGACATGCGCCGCTTCGCCGCGCGCCTGCATGGCGCCGGCCAGAACCCGCGCTCGATCGCCCGCAAGCTGTCCGGCTGGCGCGGCTTCTACCAATGGCTGTCGCTGCACACCGCCCTGCCGGCCAACCCGGTCGACGGCGTGCGCGCCCCGCGCCGCGCCAAGTCGCTGCCGAAGGCGCTGGCCGTCGACGACGCTGTGCAATTGCTGGAAGCAAACCGGCATGGCCATCCCGAACCGGACGAGCTGTGCAACCGCGCCATGTTCGAGCTGTTGTATTCGAGCGGGCTGCGGGTATCCGAACTGGCCGGCCTCGACCTGGCGTATACAGACCACAAGCAGGGCGCCTCACTCGGCTGGTTCGATGCCGCCGCCGGCGACGTCGTGGTGACCGGCAAGGGCGGCAAGATGCGCCGGGTGCCGGTGGGCGGGCCGGCGCGCGAGGCGCTGGCGGCCTGGCTGGCGGTGCGTCCGCCGGCGGGCGACGGCAGCGCCGCCCTGTTCCTGTCCAGCCGCGGCACACGCGTGACGCCGCGCGTGGTGCAGCACCGCCTGAAACAGCATGCCCTGAAGGCCGGCACCCCGGTGCACGTGCACCCGCACGTGCTGCGCCATTCGTTCGCCTCGCACCTGCTGCAATCCTCGGGCGACTTGCGCGCCGTGCAAGAACTCCTGGGCCACGCCAGCATCACATCGACCCAGGTGTACACGGCGCTCGACTTCCAGCATCTTGCCGCAGTGTATGACCAGGCCCATCCGCGCGCGAAAGCGAAATAGCCAAGGATTCGCCTGAGCTGGCGCAAGGGTCGATACGGTTGATGGTGGCAGATTGCAAATTACGGCATAATCTTTCGATTCTCCGCGCCCAAACCGGGCTGAACGCAACGTAAAGACCATGTCACTGATCCCTGCCACCATCCTGACCGGCTTCCTCGGCGCCGGCAAGACCACCCTCCTCAACCGCATCCTGCGCGAGGAGCACGGCCTGCGCATCGCCGTCATCGAAAACGAATTTGGCCAGGAAAACATCGACAACGAAATCCTGGTCCAGGACAGCGGCGAACAGATCGTCGAGATGAACAACGGCTGCATCTGCTGCACCGTGCGCGGCGACCTGATCGTGGCATTAACGAACCTGGCGCAAAAGCGCGAGGCCGGCGAACTCGCTTTCGACCGCGTGGTCATCGAAACCACGGGCCTGGCCAATCCCGGCCCGGTGGCGCAGACCTTCTTCGTCGACGAGGAAGTTGGCGCCCACTACCTGCTCGACGCCGTGGTGACCGTGGTCGACGCGCGCCATGCGATGGACCAGCTGGACCGCCACGAGGAAGCCCAGCGCCAGGTTGGCTTTGCCGACAAGATCCTGCTCTCGAAGCTGGACCTGGTCGACGCCGCTGCCATCGAGGCCCTGAAGGCGCGCCTGGCACGGATCAACCCGCGTGCGCCGATCTCGACCTCGGACTTCGGCAGTGCGCCGCTGAGCGAGGTGATGGACCTGCGCGGCTTCAACCTGAACGACAAGCTCGAACTCGACCCCGACTTCCTGCGCGCCGACGAGCACGAGCACGACCACCACGGTCACGATCACGACCATGCGCACTGCGGCCACGACCATGCACACGGCGAAACCTGCAGCCACGACCACCACCATTCGCACCACAGCGACGACATCGCCGCCTTCGTGTTCAAGAGCGAGCGCGCCTTCGACCCGGAACGCCTGGACCAGTTCCTGGGCAGCCTGGTACAGGTATTCGGCCCGAACATGCTGCGCTACAAGGGCGTGCTGTCGATGCAGGGCGCCGACCGCAAAGTCGTGTTCCAAGGCGTGCATCAAATCATGGGCAGCGACCTGGGCGCAAAGTGGGAAGCTGGCGAAGTCCGTGGCAGTAAAATGGTGTTTATTGGTAAAAATTTACCAAAAGACGTATTTATCCGCGGATTGGAACAGTGTTTGGTATAAACTATCCCGGTTTTACGGTACCCCTTGCGCCTTTTGTCACAGCGCGACAGGTACCGTCGAGCAGCCGCCGCCGGCCAATCCGGAGGCGAAGACGGCAGATTGCAGCGCCGTCATGGCAGTTGGCAGTGCACACTGTTGGTAACCCAGTACTGCTGAGCCAGCTGATAAAATGAAAACCTCTGTCGTATCGAAGGCAACATGACTAAAACAACGAAATCGAATACCGCCGCGCAGTCCGAAGACCGACTCATTTCGGAAGAGGAAATTCGGGCGATGGGCGACGAGGACTACATGAACCCGGCCCAGCTCGCGTTCTTCAAGGACCGCCTGCAACAGCTCGAGAAAGAGCTGCTGAAAAATGCCGGTGAGACCACGGAACACCTGCGCGAAACCGTCCTGGTCCCGGATCCGGCCGACCGCGCCACCATCGAGGAAGAGCACGCGCTCGAACTGCGCACCCGCGACCGCGAACGCAAGCTGCTGAAAAAGGTCCAGCAGTCGCTGGCCTCCATCGAAGCCGGCGAATACGGCTGGTGCGAAGAAACCGGCGAGCCGATCGGCATTCCGCGCCTGATCGCGCGCCCGACCGCCACCCTGTCGCTGGAAGCCCAGCAGCGCCGCGAACTGAAGCAAAAGCTGTACGGCGACTGATCGCTTCCAGCCCCTACCGAAAAAGCATGCGCGCAACCGCATGCTTTTTTCTTTTTTACCTGTCCGCCCGTCTCAGGCGTACCGTCAGAATCTTTCCCATGGGATACACTAGCGCTGGCTCGCAGCAGGTTTGAGCCTGCGCACGTGTGCGCAGGGCGTGCCGCGGGCGTCCGTGCTACCGTCATGGATGAGCGCTCGGGAGCCAGGGTCCCGCCGCGCGTCAAGCAATAAGCATGGGGTAATCGATAGGCGGAAACGACGTGGGCTTATTTTCCTTCCTGAAGAAAAAGAACGAACCTGTCGCCGAAGCGCCGGCCACGCGCCTGCGCGCGGGTGAGCCTTCGCGCCTGTCCGCCGACGCCGAACGCGAACGCCAGCGCGAAATCGCCCGCGCCACCGCCGCGAAGATCGACGCCATCGAGCTGGCCATGACCACCGACCTGCTCGACGACGGCGACACCGGCTGGGGCAGCAGCCACCGCCCGCCGGCCGCGGCCACCGCGCCGCTGGCATCCAGCGCCGATACCGAACTTGGGCTCCTGGACGGCCAGCCGGAAGCCGACCTCGCGCCGGCGAATGCGCCCGTGGCCGAGGAAAGCGCCATCCTCTACGCCAACGGCCAGGCCGACCTGGCCGAAGGCATGCTGCGCGATTGCCTGGGCGAACTCGGACGGTCCGAACGCCTGCCCTGGTGGATGCTGTTCGACCTCTACCAGGCCCAGGGCCGCGAGCAGGAATTCGACAGCATCGCCATCGACTACGCCAGCCATTTCGAGACCTCCCCGCCCGCCTATACCGACCGTCTCCCGCGCCAGGCGCAAGAAGCCTTTGCCGGCGCGGCGCCCACGCTGCGCCTGCCGGCCGCGCTCGACGCCGGCCTGGGCGCCCACCTGCCGGCCCTGCACAGGCCGGCGCTGCCAGGCACGCCCGTGCGGCTCGACTTCAGCGCCGTGCGCAGCGCGCATGCGGCAGGCTGCGCCGCCCTGCTCGCCAGTCTGCAAGCCCTGCGCCGCGCAGGGCGTCCGGTGGTGCTGGCCGGCGCCGATGCGCTGCTGGCGGTGCTGCGGCCGATGCTGGCGATTGGCGAACGCGGCAGCGGCGAGGCGCCCTGGCTGCTCCTGCTCGAACTGCTGCAATTGCTGGACCGCGAAAAGGATTTCGAGGAAACCGCGATGGACTATTGCGTGACCTTCGAAGTATCGCCGCCTTCGTTCGAGACGCCGCTGCGCGCTGCGGTTGGCGCCGCCGGTGCGGCCAATCGGGGCAATGCGGCGCCTGCCCTTGCGGTGGCGCTCGATGCCGAACAGCGTTTCCTGTTACCGCCGCTGGTAGACGGCGATATCGGCGCGCTGCTGGCGGCCATCGATGCGTATGCGTCGTCGGTGCAGGCGGCATCCATCCAGACGGCAGGTGCAGCGCCGGTCGTGCTCGACTGCTCGCGCCTGGCGCGCATCGGGTTCAGCGCGGCCGGCGCCCTGCACGTACGGCTGCGCAGCCTGGCCGGCGCAGGGCATCCGGTCGAGCTGCGCGACCTGAACCACATGGTGGCTGCCCTGCTGCGCCTGTTGAACTATGGCGACTGCGCGCGCCTGTATGCGCACAAGTATTGAACTGCATCGTGGGCGGCTTCCCGCACCGCAGCTGCGCGGATACTGCTGAGCATTGGTGTCATCCTGTCTTGCAATTTTGTGCAACAGCCCCACTTGCGGAGGGCTAGTCAACCACGAGGCAGATATGGAACAATTTCACGGCACCACCATTGTGAGTGTACGTCGCGGCGCGCAAGTCGCATTGGGCGGCGACGGCCAGGTCACCCTGGGGAACGTCGTCATGAAGGGCTCGGCGCGCAAGGTGCGCAAACTCTACCAGGGCAAGGTCCTGTGCGGTTTCGCCGGCGCCACCGCCGACGCCTTTACCCTGCTCGACCGCTTCGAGGCGAAGCTGGAAAAGCATCAAGGCAATTTGCTGCGCTCCTCGGTCGAGCTGGCCAAGGACTGGCGCACTGACCGCATGCTGAGCAAGCTCGAAGCCATGCTGCTGGTGGCCGACAAGGAAGTGACCCTGATCATTACCGGGAATGGCGACGTGCTCGAGCCGGAAGACGGCATCGGCGCGATCGGTTCAGGCGGCATCTATGCCCAGTCCGCAGCCAAGGCGCTGCAGGAAAATACCGAGCTGTCCCCTGCCGAGGTCGTCAAGAAAGCGCTGACGATTGCCGGCGAGCTGTGCATCTACACCAATTTGTCCCACATCATCGAAACGCTGGATTGAACGGCATGCATATCATGAACATGACTCCTCTCGAAATCGTGTCGGAACTGGACAAGCACGTCGTCGGCCAGGGCAAGGCCAAGCGCGCCGTCGCCATCGCCCTGCGTAACCGCTGGCGCCGCCAGCAGGTGGCCGAGCCGCTGCGCCACGAGATCACCCCGAAAAACATCCTGATGATCGGCCCGACCGGCGTCGGCAAGACCGAAATCGCGCGCCGCCTGGCGAAACTCGCCGACGCGCCCTTCATCAAGATCGAAGCGACCAAGTTCACCGAGGTCGGCTATGTCGGCCGCGACGTCGACACCATCATCCGCGATTTGATCGACATCGGCGTCAAGCAAACGAGAGCCTCGGAAATGAAAAAGGTGCGCCAGCGCGCCGAAGACGCAGCCGAAGACCGCATCATCGACATCCTGGTGCCGCCGGCACGCGACTTCGGCTTCAACGTCAGCGCCGCTGCCGAAGCCAAGGAAGGCGACAGCACGCGCCAGACCTTCCGCAAGCGCCTGCGCGAAGGCTCGCTTGACGACCGCGAGGTCGAGATCGAAGTGCTTGATGCCGCGCCGCAGATGGAGATCATGGCGCCGCCGGGCATGGAAGAAATGACGGAGCAGATCAAGTCGATGTTCGCCGGCGTCGGCAACACGCGCAAGAAAGCGCGCAAGATGAAGATCAAGGAAGCGATGAAGGTGCTGGCCGAGGAAGAAGCGGCGCGCCTGATCAACGAAGACGAGATGAAGCAGAAGGCGATCCACAATGTCGAGAACAACGGCATCGTCTTCCTGGACGAGATCGACAAGATCGCGACCCGCTCGGAGCACGGCGGCGCCGACGTCTCGCGCGCCGGCGTGCAGCGCGATTTGCTGCCGCTGGTCGAGGGTACGACGGTGAACACCAAGTACGGCATGATCCGCACCGACCACATCCTGTTCATCGCGTCGGGCGCCTTCCACTTGTCGAAGCCGTCGGATCTGATTCCCGAGCTGCAGGGCCGTTTCCCGATCCGCGTGGAACTCGAATCGCTGTCGATCGACGACTTCAAGCGCATCCTCACCAGCACCGATGCCTGCCTGACCACCCAGTACGAAGCCCTGCTGGGCACCGAGGGCATCAAGGTCGACTTCACCGAGGACGGCATCCATCGCCTGGCCGAGATCGCCTTCTCGGTCAACGAACGCACCGAGAACATCGGCGCGCGCCGCCTGTACACGGTAATGGAAAAGCTGCTCGAGGAAGTCTCGTTCGGCGCCAGCGACATGCAGGACAAGCTGGTGACGGTCGACGGCGCCTACGTGAACGAGCGCCTGGACGTGCTGTCGGCCAACGAAGACCTGTCGCGCTACGTGCTGTAACGGAGGCGAGCATGGCGAACAAGGCACTCGCAACCCGGCAAAAGATGCGGCTGCGCATCGAACCGTCGCAGCAGTTCGGCAAGCCGCGCAACCCGATCGCCGCGCTGGCCAAGGCCCGCTCGGCCGGGGCGCACGCCAAGCCTTTGTCGAGCGAGCGCCAGGATGCCAAGCGACAGTTAAAGAAGGCGAAGTTGACGGTGGACGAGGACGAGTGAGTTCACTGGGAGTTTCGGCTCCGGTATTCAGTACCTTGCATATCGTCGGGTTTTTCATCGACACGAAGACCGCGTGGGCACGAGTGCCCACCCTACGTACGATTTTGTAGGGTGGGCTCTTGAGCCCACGCGGTCTCATCATTCAAACAGAGGCACATTCCCTTTGACCAATAACGCTAGCATCGTCAACGTCCCCACCACCATCTTGCCTGTCTAACAATTCACCTGTACATTGTGCGGCGCTAACCGCCACCCAACAGGACCCCCCATGAGCTCACCCGAGCTGATCGTCGATGTGCTGCGCGCCGAGCTGCGTGCGGCGAATCTTACCTATAAAACCTTGGCCGAGCGCATCGACATGAGCGAGTCGAGCGTCAAGCGCCTGTTCGGGCAGAAGGACATGCCGCTGTCGCGCCTGGCGCAGATCTGCCAGGCGGGGGGCATTGCCCTGGAAGACGTGCTGCGCCGCGCAGCCGATGCCCGTCCGCAGGCCGATGCCCTGACCCTGACCCAGGAAACCGCCCTGGTTGCCAAGCCGCACCTGCTGCTGGTGGCGATCTGCTGCTTGGGCCATTGGACCTTCGAGCAGATCGTCGAGAACTACCGCCTGACCCAGGCCGAATGCATCGCCGCCATGGCCGAGCTCGACCGGCTGGGCCTGATCGAACTGCGTCCCCTGAACCGCTACGGCATGCGCGTCTCGCATGCCTTCCATTGGCTGCCGGACGGGCCGGTGCAACAATTCTTCCGCGAACACATGGTGCCGGATTATTTTGCGGGCCGTTTCGATGGGCCGGGCGAGACGCTGATGTGCTTGCCTGCGCGGCTGTCGGCAGCCAGCGCCGCCGAAGTGGCGCAGAAGATCGCCCAGTTGGCGGCCGAGCTGGCAAGGTTGCACAAGCACGACCGCCGGCTACCGGCCGATGAGCGGGATGGGATGAGCCTGGTGGTGGGGTTCAGGTCGTGGGAGTTTGCGGCGTTTACGGCGCTGCGGCGCTAGGAATCGCACGCTTCGATCCAATCCTGCATTAATCGGAGCACGCGGACTCGGCTGTAGGGTGGGGTCATTGATGCTGGGGGCATCAATGACGTGCCCACGCGGAAGCGTGCACAACAATTCACTGGAGCTCGCCAGGAAGGCTGCGCCGAGTTGGCGCATGAAGGGATCAGCGCTAACGTATTTCTTCCGAACCTGATCAGCAAGCTTCTGCCAACCATCCTGCAACAGCCGCCGATGACGCGGCGTTCCGCGTGGGCACGGAGTGCCCACCCTACGGTTGTGGCCGCTGGCCTGGCTATAGTCTGCGGGAACGCGGACATTTCGCCCGCGCCCGGAGCTCTTGTTACTGCGTCGGCTGCTCGCTGGACGGCTGCCCCATCACGCGCGTGGGCGGCGGCATTTGTGGCTCGGCTGGTGGCGGTGGCACGTTGTTGCCCTGCACGGCCTGGTTGTAGTTGGCGGCGGCCGGCGATGGTGGGGTTTCCTGCGGCGGTTCTTCGTTCGGCCCTACCACCGGGTCGACTTCGCCCGGCGGCGGCGGGCCGCGCACCACAGCGCCCGGCGCGGTTTGCGGTTCGACCGCCGGCATGGCGCCGACCGGGGCGGCCTGCATCATTGGCGCCTGTGGCGGCATGGCCGCGCCCGAGAGCGGGATCGCCGGCTTGGTGTCGGCCATCAGTTCCACACGCTTCATGACGCCGCCGTCGGACAGCATCACGTAGCGCGGGTGCACTTCGCTGATCGTCACGCCCGGGGCCAGCTCGCGGCCGACTTTCAGGGCTTTCGGCGGCTGGCCGTCGGCGACGATGATGGCAACGCTGTCGCGCCCGGCCGAGACGATGCCGGTCAACTGGTAGTTGGTGACGACGGCCGTGGCGGCCTGGCCACCGAACAGGGTGGCGGCGGCATCGGGCGCCGGCTCGGGAATGCCGGCCGGCGGCGCAGCGGCGATTGCGCGCTGCTGCGGCTTGTACAACTGCATGCCCCAATAGGTGGCGGAGACCGCCAGGAAGACCAGGGCAAGCAGGGTGAGAAGGAGAGGCAAACGCTTCATGATGTCCTTGTTAGCGCACCAGCTGGTTGATTTCAATGATCGGCATCAGGACGGCCAGCACGATCAGCAGCACGACCAGGCCCATGGCCAGGATCAGCACCGGCTCCAGCAGGCCGGCAATGGTCAGGGTGCGGCGCTCGAGGTCGGCCTGCTGCGAGTTGGCGGCGCGTTCCAGCATGGCCGGCAGTTCGCCGGTGATCTCGCCGGCGCGGATCATGTGCACCAGCATCGGCGGGAAATGCTTTTGCGCCGACAGCGCCCGCGCCAGGCTGACGCCTTCGCGCACGCTGCCCGTCGCCTGTTCGACCAGCTCGCGCATCGCAACGTTCGATAAAGTTTCGCGGCTGGTGTCGAGGGCGCGCAGGATCGGCACGCCGGACCCGGTGGTGATCGCCAGGGTACTGGCGAAACGCGCCGTGTTCAGGCTGCGCTCGAACTTGCCGTAGATGGGCGCGGTCAGCAGCCAGGTGTGCCAGCGCCGTTTCAGCACAGGATTCTTCAGCGCATTGCGCCAGGCAAACCAGGCGCCGACCAGGGCCAGGCCGAGCACAATGCCCCAGGCCCGCATGAAGTCGGACACGGCCAGCATCATCACCGTAAGAAGCGGCAGTTTTTGCTTGGTATTCGCGAACACCGAGACGATCTGCGGCACCACATAGGTGAGCAGGAAGATCACGATGGCGAACGCGACCACGGTAACGATGGCCGGGTAGGTAAAGGCCAGGCGCACCTTCTGCACCAGCGCATTGCGGCGCTCGATGTAGTCCGCCAGGCGCGACAGCACCCGTGCCAGCTGGCCGATCTGCTCGCCCGAGGCCACCAGGGCGCGGTAGATTTCGGCGAAGTCGCGCGGGTGATGCGACAGTGCCGCCGAGAAGGAGATACCGCCCATCACTTCCGAGCGGATCGAGGCGATCAGGTCGCGCAGGTACGGCTTTTCGGCCTGTTCGAGCAGCGCCGTAAAGGCTTGCTCCAGCGGCAGGCCGGCTTCGAGCAGGCTGGCCAATTGGCGCGTGAACAGCGCCAGTTCATTCTGCGACAGGCGCTCGCCGATGCCGCGCGCGCGTGTGGCGCCGGAGGCATCGACCTGGGCCGCAATGGCTTCGACGGTGAGAGGGGTCAGCCCCTGGGTGCGCAGGTCGGCACGCGCGGCGCGCGGGCTGTCGGCGTTGACCACGCCCTTGCGCGTGGCGCCGCCTGCATCGACGGCTTCGTAACGGAATGCCGGCATGGCTTCAGTCCTTTGTCACGCGCAGCAGTTCCGCCTGCGTGGTGACGCCTTCGCGCAGCCAGCGTTCGCCGTCTTCGCGCATGGTTCGCATGCCGCTCGACTGCGCGGCCGCGCGGATGTCGGCCTCGGACGCCTGGTTGTGGATCTGGGCGCGGATTTTTTCGTCGGTTTCGAGCAGCTCGTAGACGCCGACGCGGCCCTGGTAGCCGGTGTGGCCGCAGCGCTCACAGCCGACGGCATGCCATTGCACGCCATCGCTTTTCTTGCACTGCGGGCAGAGCTTGCGCACCAGGCGCTGCGCCATCACACCCAGCAGCGACGAGGACAGCAGGAACGGTTCGATGCCCATGTCGAGCAGACGGGTGACGGCGGCGGCGGCGTCGTTGGTGTGCAGGGTGGCCAGCACCAGGTGGCCGGTGAGCGAAGCCTGGACCGCGATCTGCGCCGTTTCCAGGTCGCGGATCTCGCCGATCATGATCACGTCCGGGTCCTGGCGCAGGATGGCGCGCAGGGCCTTGGCGAAGGTCATGTCGATGCGCGCGTTCACCTGGGTCTGGCCGACGCCGTTCAGGTCGTACTCGATCGGGTCTTCCACCGTCATGATGTTGGTGGTCGAGGCGTTCAGGCGCGACAGTGCGGCGTACAGCGTGGTGGTCTTGCCGGAACCGGTCGGGCCCGTGACCAGCACGATGCCGTGCGGCTGGTTGATCAGCTTGTCGAACTGCGGCAGCAAATCCGGGCTCATGCCCAGGTGCGAGAGATCGAGGCGGCCGGCTTCCTTGTCGAGCAGACGCAGCACGGCGCGCTCGCCATGGCCGGTCGGCAGGGTGGACACGCGCACGTCGACCGGCTTGCCGCCGATGCGCAGGGTGATGCGGCCATCCTGGGGCAGGCGTTTCTCGGCGATGTCGAGCTGCGACATGATCTTGATACGCGAGATCAGCGAGGCGTGGATGCCCTTGCGCGGACGCACGATGTCGCGCAGGGCGCCGTCGATGCGGAAGCGCACGACCGAGGTCTGCTCGAACGGTTCGATGTGGATATCGGACGCGCCTTCGCGCAGCGATTGCGTGAGCAGCGCGTTGATCATGCGGATCACGGGCGCGTCGTCGGACGATTCGAGCAGGTCCTCGATGGCCGGCACGTCCTGCAGCAGGCGCGTCAGGTCGAGGTCGGCGTCGAATTCGTCGGCGACCTGGTTGGCGTCGCCGCCGGCCGACGAATAGGCGCTGGCGATGGCGTCGTCGAGTTCGCTGCGGTCGAGGCGGCGCAGCGCGATGCGGCCGAAACGGCGCGACACTTCGGCGATCGCCGCCGGCGGCGTGCTGTTCGAGATCAGCACTTCGACGCTCTGCGCCGGGTCGTCGCCGGCACGCGCCAGCACCCCGTGGTCGCGGGCAAAGGCGTAAGGCAACAAATTAGTCATGGCTCATCAATTCTGGTTCGATGGCTGCACTGGACGGTACTCGGGCACAGGCGCCTGCTGGCCTGCCGGCTGGGCTGGCTGCGCCGTTCCCGTACCGGTTGCAGCGCCTGGACGAACCGGCGGCGGTGCCGGCGGCGGCAAGGTTGCCATGTCGCCGCCTGCCGGAGGCTGGCCATTGTTCAAGGGAGGCAGGACCGGCGCGCCCAGGTTGCGCATCAGGATCGTATCGTCCTGCGGCTGCGAGGAAATACCCAGGGCGCGCATGTATTCGTAGCGGTCCATCGAGATACTGTTGTTCTGTTCCTTGCTGCGCACCACGACGGGGCGCAGGAACACCATCAGGTTGGTCTTGTCGCGGGTACGCGAGCGATACTTGAACAGGTTGCCGAGCACCGGAATGTCCCCCAGCCCACGTACCTTTTCCTCGCCGGAGTTCGAGTTGTCCTGGATCAGGCCGCCGAGCACGATGATCTGGCCGTCGTCGGCCAGGACATTGCTTTCGATGGCACGCACCGTGGTCACGATGCCTTCGGTCCGCGTGATGGAGCTGTCGATGCCCGAATTCTCGTGATAGATCGACAGCTTGACGACGCCGCCCTCGGAAATCTGCGGGCGCACTTTCAGCAAGAGGCCGATGTCCTTGCGGTCGACGGTCTGGAACGGGTTGTTGGCGCCGCTCGTGCCCGTGGTGAACGAACCCGTGATGATCGGGATGTTCTGACCTACCTTGATGGTCGCCAGCTCGTTATCGAGGGTGATCATGTTCGGTGTGGACAAGATGTTGGCGTTGCCGCCGTTTTCAAGGGCGCTGGCCACGGCGCCCAGGCCCAGCTCGCCATTGATCTGGCGGAACACGCCCAGCGTCAGGCCCGGCAGCGAGGGAATGCTGGCGTTCTCGCCGCTGAGCCCGCCGCGGGCCGCGGCGGCCAGGTTGATCAGGTTGTTGCTGCCGGTGCCATTGAAGGACTGGATGCCGCCGATGCGGTACTTGCTGGCGTTGTCGCCCGACAAACCGAGCCACTGGACGCCGAATTCCGACGCTTTACTGGAGGTCATTTCCACCACCAGGGCCTCGATATAGACCTGGGCACGGCGTACGTCGAGCTGGTCGATCACGCCGCGCAGGTTGCGGTAGATGGCGTCCGGCGCGGTGATGATCAGGCTGTTGGTGGAAGCGTCGGCCTGGATGAAGCCGGAGCCCTGGCCGCCGCCGGCGCCGGTGGCCGTGGCCTGGCCCTGCTGGGCGTAGGTGTTGCCGGTGCCGCCCATGCCGATGCTGCTCTGCTGGCCTTGCTGGCCGCCGAGGTTGCCGCCGGTACCGCCCTGGGCGCCGGCCTGGATGGCGCCGCCGGTGGTGCCCTGCTGTTGCACCGGCACCGCCGAGGCGTCTTGCGAGACCACGGCGCGCAGGGTTTGCGCGACCTTGGTGGCGTCGGCGTTCTTCAGGTAGACCACGTGGATGTTGCCCTTTTCCGAGGTCGGCTGGTCGAGCTTGGCGATCAGCGACTTGGCGAGGTTGGCGCGCGCCTGCGACGGTGCGCGCACCACGATGGAGTTGGTGCGCGGATCGGCCAGCACGGCCACGCGGCCGGAATCGCCGCCGGCGGCCGGCTCCATCAGTCGCCCGACCAGGGTGGCGATGTCGCTGGCGATGCCGTTACGGATCGGCACCACGTCGAGGTCGGCCGCCACCGGCGCGTCGAGCGCGGCAATGATGCGCGACAGGCGGCGCAGGTTGTCGGCGTAGTCGGTGATCACCAGGCTGTTGTTGCCCGGGTTCGCCATGATGGAATTGTTCGGCGAAATCAGCGGGCGCAGCACGGCGGTGAGATTCGCGGCCGACTCGTATTGCAGGTGGTAGATCTGGGTGGCGATCTGGTCGCCCTGGACGCGCGAGCCGCGGGTGCCGACCTGGGTCGGCGAGGATTGCAGCTTGGCCTCGGCTTCGGGCACGACCTTGGCGTAGCCCTCGCCGGTGGTGACCACCGCATAGCCCTGCAGGCGCAGCGCCGAGGTGAGCAGGCCGAAGGCCTGGCTCTTGGTCAGCGACTTTTCCGACTGCAGCGTGAGCGTCCCCTTGACGCGCGGGTCGACGATGAAGGTCATGCCGGTGTAGTGGCCGACGGCCTTGATCACCGATTCGATGTCGGCGTTCACGAAGCTGAGGGCGGCGGAGTTTTCCTGCGCGAACACAGGCACGGGCAGGGCCGTAAACAGCGTGCAGCACAGCATGGCGCCGGCGGCGATGCGGTGCAGCGCCGGGGTGGTGGAACTGCTGCCAGGGGTGCGACGGAAGGATGTTTTCATTATCTGAACTCGAGTGCGATTATGTTTTTACCGTTCACCATGCGACGCTGCCCGAGCAGGTTCAGCATGTTGCCCAGCGTGTCTTCGTAGCCGTCCGCGGCCGCTGCCTGCCCCGAAAAGCGCAGGCGTCCGTTCTGTAATTGCCCCGATCCCGACAGCAGCAGCGCGCCACGCACCGTGGAGAGCACCAGGTCGGCCTGTGGGCCACGCCAGTCCATCGCCATCTGGTAGCTGCCCAGCGGCCGGATCGGCGCCATGCGCGATCCCATGTCGTCCATGCTCAGGACGGTACGGCCCGTGACCCTGACATTGTTGACTTCACGTACCAGGTCGAGCTGGTTCCAGGAGAGCCGGATCTTGCCCGAGGGCGCCAGCGTGTTCAGCGGCGCACCGAGCCCGGCCAGCCCTTCCGCAGGCAGCAGCAATTGCCCGGCACTCACCTGCCATTCGCTCCAGCTGCCTTCCACCAGCACCGGCTGGGCCAGGGCCTGCGGGTTTTCCAGCGTCATGTTCACCGCGCCGAACAGCACCAGCGGCGACAGGCGCCAGCTGAAACGCCCCGGCAGCAGCGGCGTGACCGCCCCACCCGGCCCCGGCGCGCCGCCCACGAAAGCTGAGCCGTTCCAGAGCGTACCCGTGGCGTCTCCGAGAGTCAAACGGCCGCCGCTCTGGCGCTCGACGATGTTGCCAAGCCAGCTGGCCGGCAGGAACACCAGCACCGTGACGGCCACTGCAAGCGCAACGACGCCTGTCCACAACAGGATACGCCTCATCGGGCACCGATCCCGGTGTCCTGGCGCAGGGTCAGGCTGGCGTCGACCTGGCCGGCCGGGTCTTGCGCGCTGAACGTGGCTTCTTGTACTGCAACACGGTTTTCGCGGCGCTGGGCGTCGAGCCAGACCAGCAAATTGGCGAACGAGGTAGCGTTCACCTGCATGCGCACGTATTCGCCGGTGAGCGAGAGCGAAGCGGGCTTGATGCCGCGCGCTGCGAGGCTGGCATTCAGCGTTTCCTGGGTCATGGGCGTGACCGGCACCGGCGCCTGCCCGGCCAGGCCGCGCGCCTGCTCGGCCATGCCGGCCAGCTCGGCGGCCTGCTGGCGCAGCGCCGGCACCGAACGCTGGAGCTGGGCGCGGCCCTCGACGGCCGGCTCGACGAGCACCATGTACAGCAGCGCCAGCACCACCACGGCGAAACCGGCCGTGAGATAGCGCCGCTCCTGGTCGGTGCGTGCGATCCAGTAGGCCTGGGCGCGTTCGCGCACCCCGCCGATTGTGCTGCCCAGACTCATGGTTTGGCTCCTGTGCTGCGCACCGTCCAGTTGGCGGGCGCGGTTTCTTCGAGATTCAAGTTACGTGCCGACAAGGATGCGCGCAGCGCCTGCACGGCGCCAGGGTCGACCGTTTCCGGTTTGACGCGCAAATGCAGTGCTCGTTCCTTGTACTCCATTGATGTAATTCCGGGCGGGCGCGGCATTTCCCGTGTTGCGTCGCCCAAGGCGCCGGCCAGGTACAGGAATTCGTCGGCGCCGATCTGGCCGCTGCCGGCCTGGGCCAGGCGGATATGCTGGCGCATCTGCGCCACCGGATCGGAAATCGGTTCGTTCGGGTAGACCGAGCGGTAGGTTTGCGTCATCTGCTGGCGCACCGCGTTCGATTCGCCGCGCAGGCGCAGCCATTCGATGTTCAGGCCGGCCAGGTTCACCGCCACGGCCAGCAGGGCCAGGGCGATCGGCACGCGCCAGCGGCGCCAGTCGCGCTGGCGGGCGCCGGCCGCGCCCAGCGCCGGGACCAGGTCGAAACCGGTGCTCTTCGCGCCGTTGACCCAGTGCGCCCAGTCGTCGGCCTCGAGCTGGGTGGCAGGGCCGGCCTCGGCCAGCAGCACGCCGTACTCGCCCAGCTGCTCGCGCGGCACATACAGGGTGAGCGGGGCGTCGCCGGCGAGGGCGCGCGCGGTCTGCAGGGCGGCGGCGGGATTCGCGTCCAGCGCCAGGCCCAGGCCGCTGAACTGGCTCGTCCTCAGCAGCAACTCGTTGCTGCCAATCGTGCCGCCGATGGCGGCGCTCACGCCGCCCGGCTGCAGCGGCAGGCACAGCTGGGCCGGCAAGACCACCACGGCGCGCGCGCCCTGCCCCAGCAGGATGCGCACCAGCGGCGCGATCCACTCGCGCTGCACCACCGCCACCGGGCGGGTGCCGTCGCCGGCTTGCGGCCCGGCCATCAGCACGCAATCGAGCGGGTCGCCCAGGATGTGTTCCTCGACCAGGCCGGGCAGCGCCGCGCGCAGCTTGTTGCCGGACAGCGGAGGCGCCTGCACGGAAATCAGGTTGACGTCGGCGCCGGCCAGCAGCAGCACCACGCGGCGGCTGGCGGCGACCAGGTCGGTCAGGTTGCGCAGCGCGCCTTCGCCCTGCTGCTCGATGGCGCCGGCGTCGCCCACGACGGCGAAGCGGCACGGGGCGCCTTCGCCTTCGGCGCGCGCGGGATGCCGGATATAAAGTGTAGTCAAACCGTCTCGCTTTCTTCTAGTTTTGACGAACCCAGACCACCGTGATGCTGCCGGGTCCGAAGGACGCGGCGCGCTTGATCAGCGCTTCGGCGTTCAGGGCGCCCCGGTCGAGCCGGATGCGGCTGGACACGATGAAATAATCGCTATGCACGCTCACGGAGCCCGGCACCGGTGTATGGCCGCCGAGCTCGGTCATGAAATACTGCAAATCGCGCCAGGGCGCGCTCCTGCGCCGCTGCACCAGCGCGTTTGCCTCGGACAGCGAAAAATTCGGGATCACCGCCGCCAGCACTTCGGGCGGCGCGGTATTCACATTCACCGGCGTCGCCTCCGGCAAGACCGTCACGAAGGGCCGCAGCTTTTCTACCATCTCCGGCGTAAAACCTTTTACTACCAACAAATCCTCGACTTCGAGGAAGCGGATCGGCGTCCCGATGCCTTCGCGCGACACGGCCTGGGTCTGCGGCGGCGCACCGGACGACCCGCCCAGGCCGCCACTGCCATCGTCGACACCGCCGGTATTGTCGACGCCGCCCTGGCCGCCGTCTTCGGCATTGTTGGCCTGGGTCGGTGCGTCGCCCTGCTTGCCGACGGTATCGCCCACTTCCTGCCCGGTGATGGGATCGACCATTCCGGTGGTGACCGCCGGCGGCGCCCCGGCTGCGACCAGGTTGGCCGTGGTCTTCGCCAGCGCCGGATTCATCTGCAAATTGGTCATCAGGCGCGCCAGGATCGCCATCTGCGCCAGGTCGATCCGCCCGTTGTTGGTCAGGTTGGTGAGATTGTAACGCGAGGTGGCGTCGGTGATGTTGCCGGACAGGGTGGCGTCGAATACTTCGCCTTCGACCCGTTCGCGCTCGATGTACTGGTCGAGCCGGGTTTCGGCCAGCGGCGTGGCCCAGACGTGGGTCAGCGCGGTGTGGTCGCGGTGGTCGATGGCGTCCTGGCGCAGCACCACGCTCGACCAGTCGAGCGCGCCGCGCAGGATCCAGCGCGTCTGCAGGTTCAGGCGCTGGTTTTCCATCGAGCGCACCTCGACCTGCTGCTGCCAGAACAGGCTGGCCACGATGGTGATGGCGAGCGTGGTCAGGAGCAAGGCGGTGATCACGGCGACGCCGCGCTGGCGCTGCCGACGATACGAGCGACAAGGCCGCATCAGAGGCTCCCCAGCAGGAAGGATTTGGTCAGCGGCTGCGCGTAGCCACGCGTGCGCAGCACCACCTGCAGGCCGGTCACGGCCAGGGCCGAGGCGCTCGTGACCGGCGCTTGCGGATTCGTTTCGACCTGTGCGCGCCAGGCGCCGTTCTGCCAGACCAGCACGCCCATCGCCTCGATGCCGCCCTGCAGCACCACCGGCGGGGTGGTATCGGCGTCGGTAATGGCCGCCTGCCACAGTGCGTCGAGCTGGACCAGGTCGCGCGTGGCAATCGATTCGCGGCGCAGCAATTGCCCGTTCACCAAGCGATAGGCGATGACCTGCAGGCGCGCCGGCTCGTTTTCGTTGAACACGGTACGCACCAGGGTGATGCGGCCATCGTTCTGCTGCAGGAAGGGACGGCGGCCGAGGATGCTGGCGTCGGCCGCGTGCTCGGCATCGCTTTGCAGCTGGGCAAAGGCAAGCTGCATGCCGCGCGTGGCTTCCATCTGCTCGGTCAGCGAGGAACGCGCACGCACGATGCCGTCCAGGCCGCGCCAGCCGAGCACGGCCACCATGGCCAGGATGCCGATCGCCACCAGCAGTTCGATCAGCGTGAAGCCGCGCGTCTTGTGCATGCCGGGTGTCATCGCCTCAGGACCAGCTGGACCAGTTTCAGGATGCGGCGCTCGGGCGCGGCCTTGTCGTACACCGATACCTCGACCCGGCGCAGCAGCGGGTTCGGACTGACCAGCACTTCTTCCTGGCAGGTGAGGTTCAGGTCGCCCTGGCCGCAGTCGAAGTTGCGCTTGCCCACTTCCGGGAATTCGCGGCTCAGGCGGATCTGCACCAGGCGGTTCTCGGCCGACCAGGTCGCCATCATCGAGGCGCGCAGGCCGGCGCTGTTCTGGGCCAGGCTGCCGATCGCGCGCAGGCCGGCGCCGAGCGCGGTGCCGACGATGACCAGCGCTACCAGCACTTCAAGCAGGGTAAAGCCGCGTGCGGCAGGGGTGTTCATGGAGCGCCTTCGCCAGGATCGACGACGGTGAAGTGACCGACGCCGTCGGCCTGGATCGCTACGCTGTAGTTGCCGGTGGCAAGGGTAAGACGGAAAGGCTTGTGCACGGGTTCGCGGCCAAAGGTGATGCGCAGCAGGTCGCCGCTGCCGAGGTTGCCGTTGGCGGCGGCGGGCGGGTCGAGCAGCAGGCGCAGCGGCGCGTTGCGGAAAGGCCGTTCGCGCAGCAGGTCGTCCTGGTTCATGGCCATCCAGCCGGTTTCATTGCGCACCATGAAGCGGTAGTGTTCGGGCGTGGCCTCGAAGGCCACTTCGCGGTTGCGCACGATGGCTTCGTCGCGCGCCAGCTGCAGCAGCAGGGTCAGGCGCTTGGCCTCGTTGTCGAGGTCCTGGCGCGGACTCGGGATCGCATTGAGCGACACCATGCCCAGCGTGATGCCGATGATGACCATCACGACCAGGATTTCCACCAGCGTGAAGCCGGCGCCGGCAGGTTTCCCGCGGCCGGTGACTCTGCGCGGCGCCGCGACGGCAGCCATGGTCAGGCGTTACTGCTGCCAGGAACCGACGTCGGCATCTTCGCCTTCGCCGCCGGCCTGGCCGTCGCCGCCGAACGAGAACACGTCGATCTCGCCATGCAGGCCCGGCTGCAGGTACTGGTAAGAGTTACCCCACGGATCTTTCGGCAGGCGCTCGACGTAGCCGCCTTCCTTCCAGCCGTTCGCGGATGGGCCCGAGGTCGGCTTCGTGGTCAGGGCTTGCAGGCCCTGCTCGGTGGTCGGGTAGCGCTGGTTGTCGAGCTTGTAGAGCTTGAGCGCCTGCATCAGGGTAGCGATGTCGGTCTTGGCGGCGACCACGCGCGATTCGCCGGTACGGCCCAGCACCTTCGGCAGCACCAGGGCGCCCAGGATGCCGATGATGACCACGACCACCATGATTTCAACGAGGGTGAAGCCGCGCGCAAGACGGCGGCCAACTGCACGGTGCGAAACGATCTGCATAGTCAATCTTGGATGAGTGGATCGGAACAATTGGAACAATCGGCTTAGTATAAGGCCGATTGACGGTAGCGACCATCGTGAATGTGTCGCGCTGCGCTGGCAAGGTGACGCATTGTATTGCAGAGCTACTCCCTGGGGGCCGTCAAACGTGCGCGAGTCTTTCTGCGCAGACAGGACAGGCCGGATTGCGGGCGGCGCCGATGCTGGTCCATTCCATGGCGCGGCCATCGAGCATCAACAGCCTGCCGGCCAGCGGCTGGCCCACGCCCATGATGAGTTTCAGCGCCTCGGCCGCCTGGACCGCGCCGACAATGCCGACCAGCGGGGCGAACACGCCCATGGTGCTGCAGGCAACGTCTTCGAAGCCGCTGTCTTCGGGGAAGACGCAGGCGTAACAGGGGCAATTTTCCTGGCGCATGTCGAACACCGACAATTGCCCATCGAAGCGGATCGCGGCGCCGGCCACCAGGGGCGTGCCGCTGGCGACGCAGGCGCGGTTGACGGCGTGGCGGGTGGCGAAGTTGTCGCTGCAGTCGAGCACGACGCTGGCGTGGCGGGCCAGCTCCAGCAGGCGTGCTGCATCTGCCCGTTCGCACAGGGCGGTGACCTCGACCTCGGGGTTGATGGCGTACAGGGCGGCGCGGCCGGACTCGACCTTCGGCATGCCGATCCGTTCGGTCGTGTGCATGACCTGGCGCTGCAGGTTGGTGAGATCGACGGTGTCGTCGTCGACCAGGGTGATGCGGCCAACGCCGCTGGCGGCCAGGTACAGGGCGGCCGGTGAGCCGAGGCCACCGGCGCCGATGATCACGGCGTGCGCGGCCAGCAGGCGTTCCTGGCCTTCAATGCCGATGTCGTCGAGCAGGATGTGGCGCGAATAGCGCAGGAGTTGGGTGTCGTTCATGAAATGGAAATATGCCGGGTAGGCAATTGAGGCACGGGACGCGGATCGTAGGGTGGGCACTCCGTGCCCACGCGGTTACGTGCGTGACCTTTTGCCCGATGCGGTGATGGGTCGCCCGCAAAGCAACCACGACCGGTAAACCCATCATGACATCGCCGCTTCGCTCATTGTTGGCGAGCGATGTTTTACGGTACGTTGTGCAAGGATAGGCACGTAACCGCGTGGGCACGGGGTGCCCACCGTACGGTCATCGTTCCCGGCCGTAACAAGGCCGGCACGAAATTACTTTTTACCGCCCTTGATCTCCGGCGGTTTGGTCTCCGCACCCGGCAATTCCTTCGGCTCGGCCGCTTCCGCTTCCTTCGCTTCTTTCGCTTCCGGCTTGACCGTCTTCACCGGCAAGCCCTTGAAGTGATTCAAGGCCTGGGCCAGCTGGAAGTCGTCCTTGCCGCCGAGTTCCAATGGCTGGCGGTTCTTCAGTGCGGCCAGCGCTTTCTGGCGCTGCTCGGCTTCGTCGCGCGCCTTGTTCGCGTCCGGCTTTTCGTTTTCGCCGGTCAGGTGGCGCTGCAAATCGGCTTCGCGCACGCGCAGGGCGTTCAAACCGTCGCCTTCGGCAGTTTCTTCCACCGCCAGGTCAGGCACGATGCCGGTGGCCTGGATCGGCCGGCCCTTCGGCGTGTAGTAGCGCGCCGTGGTCAGCTTGATCGCGGTGTCGGCCGACAGCGGACGCAGGGTCTGCACCGAGCCTTTACCGAAGGTCTGGCTGCCCATCACGATGGCGCGCTTGTAGTCCTGCAAGGCGCCGGCGACGATTTCCGAGGCCGAGGCCGAGCCGCCATTCACCAGCACCACCATCGGCACGCTTTTCAGTTCTGCAGGCAATTTCGCCAGCGGATCGGCGCCCCGTGGCGCATAGAATTCGCGGCGGCCATAGAAGGACGCATTCGAGTCGGGCAATTGCCCCTTGGTCGAGACGATCAATTCTTCTTTCGGCAGGAAGGCGGTCGAGACGCCGATCGCGCCCGGCAGCAGGCCACCCGGGTCGTTGCGCAAGTCCAGCACCAGGCCCTTGATGCCGGGATTGTCCTTGTACAGCGCGGCGGTCTTGCTCGCCAGTTCCTGCAGCGTGGCTTCCTGGAACTGGCTGATGCGCACCCAGGCGTAGCCGGGCTCGACCATCTTCGCCTTCACGCTCTGGACGCGAATCTCTTCGCGCATCACGGGCACAACCCAGGGGCGGTCGTCGCCGCGGCGGGCGATGGTCAGCGTCACCTTGGTGCCGGGCTTGCCACGCATCTTTTTCACGGCGTCATCAATCGACAAGCCCTTGACCGGGGTGTTGTCGATGCGGGTGATCAAATCGCCCGCCTTGATGCCGGCGCGGTAGGCCGGCGAATCCTCGATCGGCGAGACGATTTTTACGTAGCCATCTTCGCTGGACACTTCGATGCCGACGCCGACGAACTTGCCCTGCACGCTTTCGCGCATCTCGCGGTAGGCTTTCTGGTCGAGGTAGACCGAGTGCGGGTCGAGCGAGGCGACCATGCCGGAGATGGCTTCGGACAAGAGCTTCTTGTCCTCGACCGGCACCACGTAGTCGCTCTTGATCAGGCCGTAGACGTCGGCCAGCTGGCGCAGTTCTTCCAGCGGCAGCGGGCTGCCCTCGCCTTTCTGGGCCCAGGCCGACATCTGCACCGTGAGGGCGACACCGGCCACCAGTCCCAGGCCGACCAGCCCCGCGTTTTTCGCTCTGTTACCCATCTTTACCCCTAGAAGTTGATCCAGCTCGC
>Ga0308160_10002533_pt1 | contig 21876 bp, 20 predicted proteins | sample PhyFR1_FD_201036 | JGI IMG/M metagenome (GOLD analysis project Ga0308160, IMG submission 201036) | Phyllosphere microbial communities from UC Gill Tract Community Farm, Albany, California, United States - DLSLF.R1 | ecosystem: Host-associated > Plants > Phyllosphere > Unclassified | place: USA...
GTCCGGCGTCATCCACGGCCTCACCCGCGTGCGCGGCCTGACCCAGGACGACGCGCACATCTTCACCACGCAGGAGAAGATGAAGGAGGAGCTCACCACGACCCTCCAGTTCGTGCTGTCGCTGCTGCGTGACTACGGCCTCGACGACTTCTACCTCGAGCTCTCCACGAAGGACCCCGAGAAGTACGTCGGCGACGACGACGTGTGGGACGTCGCCACGAACACCCTGCGCGAGGTGGCGGAGGAGACCGGACTCGAGCTCGTGCCGGACCCCGCCGGTGCCGCCTTCTACGGCCCGAAGATCTCCGTGCAGGCCCGTGACGCCATCGGCCGCACCTGGCAGATGTCGACCGTCCAGCTCGACTTCAACCTGCCCGAGCGCTTCGGCCTCGAGTACGCGGCGGCGGACGGCACGCGGCAGCGCCCCGTCATGATCCACCGCGCGCTGTTCGGCTCGATCGAGCGGTTCTTCGGCGTCCTCACCGAGCACTACGCCGGCGCGTTCCCGGCCTGGCTCGCCCCGGTCCAGGTCGTCGCGATCCCGGTCGCGGCGGAGTACGGCGACTACCTCGACGAGGTCGTCGCGAAGCTGCGCTCGCACGGCGTCCGTGCCGAGGTCGACCACTCGGACGACCGCATGCAGAAGAAGATCCGCACGCACACGAAGCAGAAGGTGCCGTTCCAGCTCATCGCGGGCGGCGACGACCGCGACGCCGGCGCGGTCTCGTTCCGCTTCCGCGACGGTCGACAGGACAACGGTGTGCCCGTGGACGAGGCGGTCGAGCGCATCCTCACCGCGATCCGCGAGCGCGCGCAGGTCTGATGACCCCTCCAGGAGGCACGGATCCCGTCGGTGGGACCGGTCGCGTCGACGACGCGGCCGGTCCCACCGCCGTGCCCGCTCCCGACTCGTCGGGTCCGGCCGGTGCGACCGGCACCGGCGGGGCGGACGACCCGCTCGTGATCCGCGACGCTGCGACCGGCGCCGCGGTGCCCGATGCGTTCCAGCGCCTCTGGAACCCGCACCGGATGGCGTACATCGACGCCGGGCGCGAGGGCAGGGGCCGCGGCCACGACGACGACTGCCCGTTCTGCGAGGCTCCGCACAAGTCCGACGAGGACGGCCTCATCGTCGCGCGGGGCGAGCACGCGTACGTCCTGCTCAACCTGTTCCCGTACAACAACGGGCACCTGCTCGTCTGCCCGTACCGTCACGTGCCGCTCTACGACGAGGCGACGCCGGACGAACTCCGCGAGATCGGCGAGCTCACCCAGACGGCGATGCGCGTCCTTCGGGCCGTGTCGCACTGCGACGGCTTCAACATCGGGATGAACCAGGGCGAGGTCGCCGGCGCCGGTGTGGCCGGCCACCTGCACCAGCACATCGTGCCGCGGTGGCAGTCGGACGCGAACTTCTTCCCGATCATCGCGCGGACGAAGTCGATGTCCCAGCTGCTCGGCGAGACCCGCCGACTCGTCGCCGAAGGGTGGCCGTCGGAGCACTAGACTGTCGGCATCATGAGCGACAGCAGCAGCACCACGAGCACCCCCGGCACCTCGATCACCGGCTCGGACCGCGTCAAGCGCGGCCTCGCCGAGATGCTCAAGGGCGGCGTGATCATGGACGTCGTCGACGCCGAGCAGGCCCGCATCGCGGAAGAGGCCGGCGCGACCGCCGTCATGGCCCTCGAGCGCGTCCCCGCCGACATCCGCGCGCAGGGTGGCGTCGCCCGCATGTCCGACCCCTCGATGATCGAGGAGATCATCGCGAGCGTGTCGATCCCCGTCATGGCGAAGGCCCGCATCGGCCACTTCGTCGAGGCGCAGGTGCTGCAGGAGCTCGGCGTCGACTACATCGACGAGTCCGAGGTGCTGTCGCCGGCCGACTACGTCAACCACATCGACAAGTGGAACTTCACCACCCCCTTCGTCTGCGGTGCGACCAACCTGGGCGAGGCGCTCCGTCGCATCACCGAGGGCGCGGCCATGATCCGCTCCAAGGGCGAGGCCGGCACGGGTGACGTGTCCGAGGCCACCAAGCACATCCGCACGATCAACAAGGAGATCGCGGCGCTGCGCCACCTCAAGGAAGACGAGCTCTACGTCGCCGCGAAGGACCTGCAGGCCCCGTTCGACATCGTGAAGGAGGTCGCGCAGACCGGCAAGCTCCCCGTCGTGCTCTTCACCGCCGGTGGCGTCGCGACCCCGGCCGACGCCGCGATGATGATGCAGCTCGGCGCGGACGGCGTGTTCGTCGGCTCCGGCATCTTCAAGTCCGGCGACCCGGCCAAGCGTGCCGCCGCGATCGTCAAGGCCACGACCTTCCACGACGACCCCAAGGTCATCGCCGAGGTCTCCCGCGGTCTGGGCGAGGCGATGGTCGGCATCAACGTCGCCGACGTCCCCGCACCGCACCGTCTCGCCGAGCGCGGCTGGTGAGCGCCCGGCCCCGCATCGGGGTCCTCGCGCTGCAGGGCGACTTCCGTGAGCACATCGCGTCGCTGACGGAACTCGGTGCCGACGTGGTGCCGCTCCGTCGCCCGGAGGAGATCGGCGCCCTCGACGGCGTCGTCATCCCAGGCGGGGAGTCGAGCGTCATGGACAAGCTCGCGCGTGCCTTCGGCGTGGCCGAGCCGCTGTCCGAGGCGATCCGCGGCGGGCTGCCGACCTACGGCACCTGCGCGGGCATGATCATGCTCTCCTCGCGCATCGCCGCCGGCATCCCCGGGCAGCAGACGCTCGACGTGCTCGACACGACGGTGCGCCGCAACGCCTTCGGCAGCCAGAACGACTCGTTCGAGATCGACATCCCGATGCCGGCCCTCGGCGAGGCCCCGGTGCACGCGGTGTTCATCCGCGCGCCCGTGGTGGAGCGGCACGGCTCCGGGGTCGACGTCCTCGGCGCGCTCCCCGACGGGCAGGTCGTCGCGGTCCAGCAGGGCGCCGTCATCGCGAGTGCGTTCCACCCCGAGGTCGCCGGCGAGGACCGCTTCCACCGGCGCTTCCTCGACCTCGTCCGCGCCGCCTGACGCCGACCGGCCGGTCGCTCGACGGGGTCAGGCCACGCCGGCGGCGACCAGCACCTGCACCACGACGGCCCGGACGGCGAACACGCCGAACCCGAGGGCGATCACGGCGTACACGACGAGCCGAGCGCGCCGCGGCCGGGCCACCGCACGCAGGATCTCCGCCGCGCTCTGCAGCACGAACACCCGTGTGGCGAGCAGCAGCGGGACGGCGGCCACGGCCCACGTCCCCGTGGTCGGCGCCGCCAGCGCGACGATGCCCCAGGTCACGAGCGCGGCGAAGCCGGCGATGTACGCACCACCGCGGTCGTTCTCCTCCTTGCGACGCCGTCCGCGGTCGGCGACGAGCCCGTCCCACAGCCCGGACCGCACCTGACGTCGGCGTTGCACGATCGTGGTGACGTCCTGCGCAGCGGACTGCAGCAGCAGCGCGACGCCGAGCACGGTGACGATGGTGGTGTACCCGTCGCCGGCTGGTGGGACGATGCCGGCGAGCAGGAGCACCGCTCCGGCGGCACCGGCGATCCAGGTGAGTGCGGCGACGCCGAGCACGACGGGTACGAGCGGGACCCGCCGCATCGTCCGGAGGAGCAGTCCGCGCGGGAACTTCGCGAACGAGTGCACCTCCACGAAGCAGACCCAGAGCGCCGCGATGCCGGTCAGGGTCCACCCGAGCGTCTTCGTGACGACGTTCGCACCACCCCCGGCAGCGATGTGGGCGCCGAGAAGCGTCACGACGAGGGACCAGGCGACGACACCGACCGGCACCGACACGAGGCTCCAGAGCCCGTCGTCCACACGCCGGCGGGCCTCCCACGACGTCGGGTGCTGCGCGAGGACCCGAGCGGACTGCGCGACCCGCTCGGACAGCTGCAGGACCGACCCGGCCGCGAGCATCACCCACTCGTCGTTCGGGTCGAGCTCGAGTGCTCGGTCCATGGCCTCGCGTGCCCGTGGCGCGAGGGCCGCGTCGGTCCACGAGAGGGCGCGGTAGCACTGCGCCGCGTCGGCGAACAGCCGGGCGTCGTGGGGTGCGAGCTCGAGCGCGCGGTCGAGGGCTGCCGCGGACCGGGCGACGTCCGCCGTCGGCCACGCGGCTTCCTCCGCTGCGGACCGCTTCGCGTGCGACCAGCGTGTGTGTGCGAACGCCCACAGCAGGTGCGCGGTCGCCCAGTCCGGCCGGCGCTCGCGCAGTTCCTCGGCCGCGGCCTTCGCCGCCTGGCGCTCGTTCGCGTCGAGCATCGCGTTCACCCGGGCGGACAGTGCGGTGGCGTTGTCGGGGTCGAGCGCGAGGGCGCGCTCGGCGGCGGTGCGACTGGCGGCGTGGTCGTGGCGCGCACGTTCCGCCCGTGCGAGCGTCGCCCACAGCCGGGGGTCGTCCGGTGTGCTCGCGACGGCGGCGGTGAGCACGGCCCGCGCCTCGTCCGGGCGCTTGAAGCCCAGGAGCGCGTCGGCGCGCTCGACCACGACGTCGACCGCGTCGGGCATCAGAGCTGCTTCTCCTCGCGGAGCCACTCGACCATGTCGTCGTACTCACCGCTGCCGTTGGAGTACTCCGCGACGTTGCGGGCGGTCTGCACCCAGGGGCCGATCGACGGCTTGACCTCCTTGAGGGCGGCGCGCATGTCGTCCATCCGCATCGGCCGCACCGACCCGGTCCGGATCGACTCCGTCATCGCCTTCTCCGCCGCGGTGGTCACGAGGTGCTCCAGGTCGGCGCCGGAGAAGCCCTTCGTGCGACGGACGAGGTCGCCGAGGTCGATGCCCTCGATCGGCCGTCGGCGGAGGTGGACACGGAGGATCGCCTCGCGGGCGTCGTCGTCCGGTGGGCGCACGAGGACCATCCGGTCGAAGCGTCCCGGTCGCTTCAGCGCGGCGTCGACCTCCCACGGGTGGTTCGTGGCCGCGAGGACGTAGACCCCGTCGTTCTGCGAGTCGACCCCGTCCATCTCGACGAGGATCTGGTTGACGACGTTCCGGAACGACGAGAACGTGTTCCCGCTCCGCTTCGCGCCGATCGCGTCCATCTCGTCGAAGAACAGCACGGCCGGCGCGTGCTCGCGGGCCGTGCGGAACACCCGGTGGATGTTCTTCTCGCTCTCGCCGATGAACCGGTCGAGCACGTCGCTGAGCGTGACGGAGATGAAGTGCGCCCCGAGCTCACCGGCGATCGCGCGGGCGAGGAACGTCTTGCCGCAGCCGGGCGGACCGTACAGCAGCAAGCCGCCGCGGAGCTTCTTGCCGAACGCGGCAGCGATCTCGGGGTGCGCCATCGGCTGCAGGAACGACTCGTCGATCCGCCGCTTCACGACCTCGAGCCCGCCGACGTCGGCGAGTCGGACGGTCTCGCGGCGGAGTTCCGCCACCGGGTCGGCGTCCTCGGCGGTCTCGGCAGCCTCGGCCACGAGCTCCTCGTCGTGCTCGGCCACGACCCGCTCGACGAACGGCGGCTCGGTCGGGTTCGCGATCGACGCTTCGAGCTCGGACCAGTCGATGTCCTCGTGCCGGTCGCTCGGTGCCGGCGGCGCCCCTGCCGGAACCGCGGCTGGCGTCGATCCTGGCGGCTCCGCTGCCGCGAGGGCCGCGCGCCGGACGACCGCCGTCGCCGCATCGTCCTCCGGCGCCTCGCGCAGCACGACGCTCGCCTGCTCGATCGCCTCGCCGTGCCGGCCGGCGTCGGCGAGCAGCTCGGCGTAGCGGACCCGGAGGGTCCGGTCGTCGGGGAGCGCCTGGACGGCGGCCTCGAGTGCGGACAGCGGATCGGTCATGCGTTCCCCCTGGGTCGTCCCGGTGCTGCGCCCATCGTACGTGCGTCGACGGGCGCGCCCGCGAGGCGGGGCCGCGCCGTGCCTCCAGGCCGCTAAGCTGGACGGGACTTTCCGCAAGACGCAAGGAGCACCGTGTCCGGGCATTCCAAGTGGGCAACGACCAAGCACAAGAAGGCCGTCATCGACCAGCGACGTGCCAAGTCGTTCGCGAAGCTCATCAAGAACATCGAGGTCGCCGCCAAGATGGGCGGCGCCGACCTCTCCGGCAACCCGACCCTCGTCGACGCCGTGCAGAAGGCCAAGAAGACCTCGGTCCCCAACGACAACATCGACCGCGCCATCAAGCGCGGTGCCGGCCTGACCGGTGAGACGATCGAGTACACGACGATCATGTACGAGGGCTACGGCCCGAACGGCGTCGCGATGCTCATCGAGTGCCTCACGGACAACAAGAACCGTGCCGCTGCCGAGGTCCGCACCGCGATGTCGCGGAACGGCGGGACCATGGCCGACCCGGGCAGCGTCGCCTACAACTTCTCCCGCAAGGGCGTCATCTCCGTCACCAAGACCGACGGCCTCGACGAGGACACCGTCATGACGGCGGTGCTGGACGCCGGCGTCGAGGACGTCATCGACCAGGGCGGCGGCTTCGAGGTCATCACCGAGGCGACCGACCTCGTCGCGGCCCGCACCGCGCTGCAGGACGCCGGGATCGACTACGACTCCGCCGACGCCGAGTTCGTCCCCGGCCTCAAGGTGCCGGTGGACGCCGACACGGCGCGCAAGGTGTTCCGCCTGATCGACGCGCTCGAGGACAGCGACGACGTGCAGAACGTCTACTCGAACTTCGACATCCCCGCGGACGTCCAGGCCGAGCTCGACGAGGACGAGGACTAGCCCGATGCTGCGCGTGCTCGGGGTCGACCCCGGGCTCACGCGGTGCGGCGTCGGCATCGTCGAGGTCGCATCGAACCGCCGCGCCCGGCTCGTCCACGTGACGGTCGTGCGCACCCCGGCGGACATGGCGCTCGAGCAGCGGCTGCTCCGCATCGCCGACGGCATCGCCGCCGAGATCGACGAGCACCGTCCCGACGCCGTCGCGGTCGAGCGGGTGTTCGCGCAGGCGAACGTCCGGACGGTCATGGGCACGGCGCAGGCCGCCGGCCTCGCCCTGCACGCCGCGGCGGCACGGGGGCTGCCGGTCGGGCTGCACACCCCGTCCGAGGTGAAGGCCGCCGTGACCGGGTACGGCAACGCGGACAAGCGCCAGGTGCAGACGATGATCGCGCGCGTGCTCGGCCTCGACGAGGCCCCCAAGCCCGCCGACGCCGCGGACGCGCTCGCCCTGGCGGTGTGCCACGCCTGGAGGCTCGGGTCACCCGACACGGTCGGCACGCGTGCCACGAACCTCACCCCGGCACAGCGTGCGTGGCGGGACGCACAGGGCGGCACGGTCGACTCGCCGCTGGCACGCGCCGCGGCCGCGGCCGCCGGTCGCTCGCAGCGTGGCTCGTCGGCATCGTCGGTGGCCGGCCGTAGGCTCGGGGCATGATCGCGAGTCTCCGGGGCACCTGCATCGACATCGCCGGCTCCGGCGTGGTGATCGAGGTCGGGGGAGTGGGCTACGCGGTCACGGTGACCCCGGCACACGCCCTGACGATGCGCCACGGGTCCGAGGTCTTCGTGCGGACCGCGATGATCGTGCGCGAGGACGAGCACCTCCTCTTCGGCTTCGAGTCCACCGACGCGCTCCAGGTGTTCGACCTCCTCCGCAGCGTGTCCGGCGTCGGCCCGAAGTCGGCGATGGGCGTCCTCGCCCACATGGACCCGGCCCAGGTCGCGAACGCCGTCGCACACGACGACGACGGCGCCTTCCGCAAGGTCTCCGGCATCGGCCCGAAGACCGCCAAGCTCATCATCGTCGCCCTCTCCGGCAAGCTCGCCGCGTTCGAGCAGGTGCCCGTCGTGGCGGCCCGCGGCGGCACCGCGCACCCGGCCGCGACCGACGTCGTCGCCGCCCTCGTCGGCCTCGGCTGGCGCGAGGACGCCGCGCAGCGCGCGGTCGACGAGACCATCGCGTCCGAGCCGGGCGTCGCCTCGATGGGCACCCAGGCACTGCTCCGCGCCGCCCTCGGCGCGCTCCGCCCCGCCGGTGCCGGCCGGTGAGCGGGATCACCGCCGCGGGCGCCGAGTCACAAGAGGAACTCGCGTTCGAGGGGGCCCTCCGCCCGAAGTCCCTCGACGAGTTCGTCGGTCAGCGGAAGGTCCGAGGGCAGCTCGACCTGCTCCTCAAGGCCGCGGCACTGCAGGACCGGACGCCCGACCACATCCTGATGGCCGGCCCTCCCGGACTCGGCAAGACGACCCTCGCGATGATCGTCGCGCACGAGTCCGCTCGGCCCCTGCGGATGTCGAGCGGCCCGGCGATCCAGCACGCCGGTGACCTCGCCGCGGTGCTGTCGTCACTCGTCCCCGGCGAGGTCCTGTTCATCGACGAGATCCACCGCATGGCCCGCTCGGCAGAGGAGATGCTCTACCTCGCGATGGAGGACTTCCGCATCGACGTGATGGTCGGCAAGGGGGCCGGCGCCACGAGCATCCCGCTCGACCTCGCGCCGTTCACCCTCGTCGGCGCCACCACGCGTGCCGGCCTCCTGCCGAACCCGCTGCGCGACCGCTTCGGGTTCACCGCCCACCTCGAGTTCTACGAGAAGGACGAGCTCGAGCAGGTCCTCATCCGGGCGGCGCACCTGCTCGAACTCGACATCGACCGGTCCGCCCTGCGCGAGATCGCCGGGCGCTCCCGGGGCACACCGCGCATCGCGAACCGCCTGCTCCGACGTGTCCGCGACTACGCCCTCGTGCACCGCACCACCGACGGCATGGCCGCAGTGCAGGGCGCCCTCGACCTCTACGACGTCGACGAACTCGGACTCGACCGTCTCGACCGCGCCGTGGTCGAGACGATGCTGACGCGCTTCGACGGCGGTCCCGTCGGCCTGAACACCCTCGCGGTGTCAGTCGGGGAAGAGTCCGAGACCATCGAGTCGGTCGTCGAACCGTTCCTCGTCCGGGTCGGCCTCGTCACCCGCAGCCCCCGCGGCCGGATCGCCACCCCGCAGGCCTGGCGGCACTTCGACATGACACCCGGGCAGACCGGCCTCGCACAGCCCGGACTGTTCGACGACGACGCCGACTGACGTCCCCGTCCGCGGTCTCGGTGACATGCCACGCACAGACGTGTGCCCTAGACTGCTACGGCCCGAAACCGAGCAACCAGAGAAGGCAACGCATCATGGGTCAAGAAGTCATCCTCATCGTCATCGTCGTGGCGTTCGCGGCCTTCATGTTCTACAACAGCCGGAAGCGCAAGAAGCAGCAGGGCGAGCTCGCCACCAAGATGGTGCCGGGCGCGAAGGTCATGCTGTCCTTCGGTCTGTACGGCACGCTCCTGTCGGTCGACGACGAGAAGGTCACGGCCGACGTCGAGATCGCACCCGGAACGGTCGTCACCGTCCACCGCCAGACCCTGTCGCGTGTCGTCGACGACACCGCGTCGGACATCACCACCACGGCCACGCCCGAGGACGAGCCGGCAGCGCCGAAGCCCGTCGCCGAGCTCAACGGGGAGCCGATCTACGGCGAGCGTGTCGAGTCCACGGACGCCGACACCGACGCTGCGAAGCGCAAGACCGAAGACTGACTCCTCGGCCGCCGGGTCCACCGACCCGGCGGCGACACCTGCCGCCGGTCAACCGCCGTCGGTCCTGACAGAAAGACGAGACGACCGGTGGCACGATCGACACCCGTCAAGAAGGCGATCCGTTCGCTGACCTGGTTGGTGATCCTCATGGCGGTCCTCGCGGGGTTGAACACCGCCGCGTCGGTCCTCGCCGGGAACACCAAGGACGACAGCGGCAAGTGGTTCGAAGGGGCCAGCTGGGTCCCGGAACTCGCCCTCGACCTCCAGGGCGGCACGCAGCTGACGCTCGCGGCGCAGAACACCGAGGGCGGCTCGGTGACGAGCCAGCAGCTCAACCAGGCCGTGAACATCATCCGGCAGCGCATCAACGCGACCGGTGTCTCGGAATCGCAGATCAACACCCAGGGGACGAACAACATCGTCGTCTCCATCCCGGGCAAGCCGGACAAGGCGACCATCGACCGCATCGAGGCGGCGGCGAAGCTCACCTTCCGCCCGGTCCTCTACACCGAGGCGGCGACGAACACCGCGGTGGGCGGCAGCGGATCCTCGTCGGCCTCCGCGACGCCGTACTCCCCGCCGGCATCGCTCGCCGCGACGCCGAGCGCCAAGCCGACCAACGGTAGCGACCTGAACTGGGTCACGCCGGCGCTGCAGGACCTGTACACGAACTACAACTGCAACGCGCCGGACGACGTCACGACGGCGCCGGACGACGAGCCCCTCGTCACGTGTGACCAGGACGGTGCCGCGAAGTACATCCTCGGTCCGGTCGAGGTGTCCGGCTCGGGCATCAGCAACGCCACCTCCGGCCTCGCGACCGACTCGCAGGGCACGTCGACGGGCCAGTGGGCCGTCAACCTGACGTTCAAGGGCAAGAGCTCGGACGACTTCCGTGACGTCACCAGCCGGCTCGTGAAGCTGCAGCCGCCGCAGAACCAGTTCGCGATCGTCCTCGACGGCTCCGTCATCACGGCCCCGGCGTCGAACGCGGCCATCACGAACGGCAAGGCGCAGATCACCGGCTCGTTCACGGCCGACTCCGCGAAGACCCTCGCCGACCAGTTGAAGTACGGCGCGCTGCCGATCAACTTCCAGGTCCAGTCGAACGAGAACATCTCCGCGACGCTCGGTACCGCGCAGCTCGTCGGTGGCCTCGTGGCGGGTCTGATCGGTCTGATCCTGGTCATCATCTACTCGGTCATCCAGTACCGGGCGCTCGCGTTCGTCACGGTCCTCTCGCTCGGTGTGGCCGCGGCGCTGACGTACCTCGTGATCGCGATCATGTCCTGGCGCGTCGACTACCGCCTGTCGTTGGCGGGTGTGGCGGGTCTGATCGTCGCGATCGGCATCACGGCGGACTCGTTCATCGTGTACTTCGAACGCATCAGGGACGAACTCCGCGACGGCCGAGGCCTCGAGAGCGCCGTCGAGGCCGGCTGGAAGCGTGCACTGCGCACGATCCTGGCGTCCGACTCGATCAACTTCCTCGCCGCCGTGGTGCTCTACATCCTCGCGGTGAGCGACGTGAAGGGCTTCGCGTTCACGCTGCTCCTCACCACCCTGATCGACGTCGTCGTGGTCGTGATGTTCACGCACCCGATGATGCAGCTCATCGCCCGCAGCCGCTTCTTCGGCGAGGGACACCGGTTCAGCGGGCTCGATCCCGCGGCCCTCGGTGCCGTCTACCGCGGTCGCGCGCAGTTCCGCGCGCCGGTCGTCGACGGCAGGCGTCAGCGCAGCGCCGGTGAGGCGCAGCGTCGACAGACGATCGCAGAGCGGAAGGCCGCGCAGGCCTCCGGCGAGAACGGCACGACGCCGGACGGGAAGGACGACTGATGGCCAGCTTCAGCCAGTTCGGCAGCGACCTCTACACGGGGAAGCGCTCGTACGACATCGTCGGCCGACGCAAGACCTGGTACGTCATCGCGATCATCGCGATCGTGGTCTCGCTGGCCGTCCCGTGGCTGCGTGGCGGGTACCAGCTCGGCATCGAGTTCACCGGCGGGTCCGAGTTCACGCTCTCCGACGTCAAGACGCTCGACCAGAACCTCGCCACCGAGACCGTCGAGTCGATCGTCCCCGACGGCGTCCCGCGTGTCTCGCAACTCGGTACGCACGGCATCCGCGTGCAGACCGGCCAGCTCACCGACCGTGAGACCTCCGAGGTCCAGGACGCCCTGGCGAAGGCCTACGACGTCCCGGACAGCCAGGTCGCCGCGACCTTCATCGGTGCGACCTGGGGCGCGGACGTGCTCAACCAGGCGATCCGCGGCCTCGTGATCTTCCTCGCCCTCGCGGCGGTGTTCATGGCGCTGTACTTCCGCACCTGGAAGATGTCGGTGTCCGCGATGGTGGCGCTCCTCCACGACCTCCTCATCACGGCGGGTGTGTACGGCATCGTCGGGCTCGAGGTCACGCCCGCGGCGGTGATCGGCTTCCTGACCATCCTCGGCTACTCGCTGTACGACACCGTCGTGGTGTTCGACAAGGTCCGCGAGAACACGAGCCAGGAGTCCCACCGCACCTTCGTGCAGTCGGTGAACCTCGCGGTCAACCAGACGCTCGTGCGGTCGATCAACACCTCGGTCGTCGCTCTGCTGCCGGTCGGCGCAATCCTCTTCATCGGGTCGTACATCCTCGGCGCCGGAACGCTCCGCGACATCTCGCTCGCGCTGTTCATCGGCATCATCGTCGGCACCTACTCGACGATCTTCATCGCGTCGCCGATGTACGCGCACCTGCGAGAGAACGAGCCGAAGATCAAGCAGGCCGACGCCAAGAAGCAGGCCGCTGCCGCCAAGCGTCAGCGCGAGGTCGACGCGACGGCGGGCGTCTGATGCCGGCGGAGATCGTCGACATCGACGTGGCCGAGGCCCGTCGGCGGATCGGCGCCGGCGCGCGCCTGTTCGACGTGCGCGAGCAGGGGGAGTGGGACGAGGTCCACGCTCCCGAGGCGACCCTCGTGCCGATGTCCGAGTTGGTCGCCCGGTGGAAGGAGATCGACGGCGGCGACGAGCCCGCGATCATCGTCTGCCACTCCGGCGGACGCTCCGCGCGGGTCGTGGCGGCACTCGAGCAGTCCGGGGTCCCCGCGGTGAACCTCGTCGGCGGCATGGTCGCGTGGGAGCAGTCGGGCGCCCCCGTGGTGCGCGACGCCCAGGGCGAACCGTGTCACGAGCACTGACCGGACACGCGTAGTCTTGTCGGATCGAGCTCGGACGGGCATCCCGGGAGGCGCAGCATGACGGACACGCGTGAGTCCACGCCGCAGGACGCCTCTGCGCCGCGGGCAGGGCAGGACACCGGCTCTGCGAGCCGCCCCGGCTCCGCACCCCGGCCGACGAGTCCGCTCGGGCCGAACACGACCGGCAACCTCGGTTCGCTCCGGTCGCTGCTGCCGCGGCTGTTCTCGCGCGCCCAGCCCGCCGGTGCGGTCGACACCCTGATCCGCACCGTCCGGTCGCACCACCCGAAGGCCGACGTGACGCTCATCGAGCGCGCCTACTCAGTCGCGGAACGCGCGCACGACGGGCAGAAGCGCAAGTCGGGCGAGCCGTACATCACGCACCCGGTCGCGGTGGCGCAGATCCTCGCCGACCTCGGGATCGGGCCGATCACCATCGCCGCGGCGCTCCTGCACGACACCGTCGAGGACACCGACTACCAGCTCGACCAGCTGCGCGAGGACTTCGGCGACGAGATCGCCATGCTCGTCGACGGCGTCACGAAGCTCGACAAGGTCAAGTACGGCGACAGCGCCCAGGCCGAGACCGTCCGCAAGATGGTCATCGCGATGTCGAAGGACATCCGCGTCCTGGTCATCAAGCTCGCCGACCGGCTGCACAACGCCCGCACGTGGGGCTTCGTCGAGTCGACCTCCGCCACGCGCAAGGCGAAGGAGACCCTCGAGATCTACGCGCCGCTCGCGCACCGGCTCGGCATCCAGATGATCAAGCTGGAGCTCGAGGACCTCTCGTTCGCGGTGCTCCACCCCAAGCTGTACGTCGAGATCGACAGCCTGGTGAAGGAACGCCAGCCGAAGCGCGAGCAGTTCGTCCAGAACGTCATCGGCACGCTCAAGAAGGACCTCAAGGCCGCCAAGGTCCGCGGCGAGGTCATGGGCCGCCCGAAGCAGTACTACTCGATCTACCAGAAGATGATCGTCCGCGGGCGCGAGTTCGACGAGATCTACGACCTGGTCGGCATCCGCGTCCTCGTCCCGACCGTGCGCGACTGCTACGCGATGCTCGGTTCCGTGCACGCGCGGTGGACGCCGCTGCCGGGTCGGTTCAAGGACTACATCGCGACGCCGAAGTTCAACCTGTACCAGTCGCTGCACACCACCGTCCTGGGGCCGCAGGGCCGTGCGGTCGAGATCCAGATCCGCACGCACGAGATGCACCAGCGGGCCGAGTTCGGTGTCGCCGCCCACTGGAAGTACAAGCAGCGCGCGGCCGGCCGTGACGTCGACTCCTCGTCGGCGACCGACCAGGACATGGCGTGGCTGGCGCACATCACCGACTGGCAGGCCGAGACGAGCGACCCGGGTGAGTTCCTCGACTCGCTCCGGTACGAGATCGGTGCGAAGGAGACCTACGTCTTCACGCCCCAGGGCAAGGTCATCGGGCTGCCGTCCGGTGCGACCCCCGTCGACTTCGCGTACGCCGTGCACACCGAGATCGGCCACCGCACGATGGGCGCCAAGGTCAACGGGCGTCTCGTGCCCCTCGAGAGCGCCCTGTCGAGCGGCGACGTCGTCGAGATCTTCACGTCGAAGAACCCCGACTCCGGCCCCAGCCAGGACTGGCTGACCTTCGTCCGGAGCCCCCGCGCCCGGAACAAGATCAAGCAGTGGTTCACCAAGGAACGCCGCGAAGAGGCGATCGAGCAGGGCCGCGACGCGATCGCGCGGGCCATGCGAAAGCAGAACCTGCCGCTCCAGCGCATCATGAGCCAGGACTCGATCTCCGAGGTCGCGTCGTCGATGCGCTACGACGACATCTCCGCGCTGTACGCGGCCGTCGGCGAGGGGCACGTCTCCACGCAGTCGGTGATCGAGAAGGTCCTCGGGAACGTCCAGACCGAGACCGAGACGGAAGAGCCGGAGCTCAGCTTCCCCCGCCAGGTCACGAGCCGGCAGCTGCGCAACAGCGACAGCGGCGTCCTCGTACGTGGCGCGCCGGACATCCTCGTCAAGCTCGCGAAGTGCTGCACGCCGGTCCCGGGCGACCAGATCGTCGGGTTCATCACCCGCGGCCAGGGGGTCTCGGTGCACCAGGCCTCGTGCACGAACGTCAAGTCGCTCATGAACGAGCCCGACCGGATGATCGAGGTCGAGTGGGCGCCGTCCTCGAAGTCGGTGTTCCTCGTGCAGATCCAGATCGAGGCGCTCGATCGGTCGGGGCTCCTCAGCGACGTGACCCGGGTGCTGACGGACCACCACGTGAACATCCTGTCCGCGACGGTCTCGACGTCGTCCGACCGGCTCGCGCTGAGCCGCTTCGTGTTCGAGATGGGCGACACGACCCACCTCGACCGTGTGCTCAACGCCGTGCGACGGATCGACGCGGTCTACGACGTCTACCGGGTCAGCGCGGGCTGACCCGAGGCCCGGTCGACCAGACCGGGTCAGCGCGGGCTGACCGGCCCCCGGTCGACCAGGCCGGGTCAGCGCGCGCTGACCGAGTCCCCGGCCGCGTCGAGCACGGCCCGCAACCGCCGCTCCGCCTGCCGGGCCATCGGGATCGTCCCGAGCGTCGCGAGGGACCCGGCGACCGCGTCGACCGACACCGCACCGATCGCCAGGAGCCCGACCACCGCCGCGGCGTCCGACGGGTCGAACCCACCGGGCCGGTCCCCGGGGCTGCGCAGCAGGTCCACGACCGTGCGCAGCGGCGTGGTGACGCGGAGGCCGCCGAGCACGACGACGTCCTCGTCCGTGATCACGACCTCGCGAACGCGCAGCGCGCCGTCGACGTGCACGCGGACCCGGAGCGGGACACAGGCCTCGAGCGGGGTCGGTGCACGCGAGACGGCACCCCAGACCCACGCGGCAGTCCGGGTGCTCGCGATGAGGCGGGCGTCACGGAGTGCCCAGGCCGCAGCTGCCGCCCGGAGCGCCGGGGTCTGCGGTTCGGCGGGGGAGGCCCAGCACGCCCCGACGGCCACGAGCTCGCCGGCGAGGACCGCTGCGCGCAGTTCGGCCTCGGGCCAGTCGTCACTCGTCAGCAGCCGGGTTCGGGACACCCGGACATCCTGCCCGACGCGCACGGCGCGTCGACGCGCCCTGTGGAGAGCGACGGACGTGCGTCCGCGACGTGACCACCTGTGGGCCAGGAGGCGCGGGTCGGCCCCGCACCGCGCCTCCCGTCCGTCAGCACGTGCCGTCGGGAGCCGACGTCGTCAGCGGAGCACGTCGGCCCGGTGCACGAGCGCCGCGGCGCCGATGAGCGGACCGTCCTGCGACAGCCCCGTCGGGACGATCCGCACCTTGGTCACGAAGCCGAACTCGACGCGCTCCGCCACCGCCTCGCGCGCGTACTCGAAGAGGTCGGGCGTGACGTGCGAGAACCCGCCGCCGATGGCCACGACCTCGAGGTCGACGAGACTCGTGGCCGCCGCGATGGCCTGCCCGAGGGCGCGACCGCTGCGCTTGACGGCCCCGACGGCGATCTCGTCGCCCGCCGCGTAGGCCGCCGAGAGCTCCTCGCCGGTGCTGCCCGTGAACCCCTGCCGCTGCGCCCACGCGACGGTCTTCGGGCCGCTGGCGATCGCCTCGAGGCAGCCGGTACCGCCGCACGCACAGTGGTCGTCGAAGCCGCCGCACTCGACGTGGCCGATGTGCCCGGCGTTGCCCGTCGGGCCGCTGACGGTCCGGCCGTGCAGGATCAGGCCGCCGCCGACGCCGGTGGACACGATCATGCCCATCACGTGGTCGGAGCCCTGGGCAGCCCCGACCCAGTGCTCGGCGAGCGTGATCGCCAGGCCGTCCATGCGGAGCGTGACCGGGACGCCGGCGGGGACGTGCGCGGCGACGCGGTCCCGGAGCGGGTACCCGCGCCAGACCGGCATGTTGAGCGGGGAGACGAGTCCGTGCTCCTCGTCGACCGGACCGGCCGAGCCGATGCCGACACCGACGAGCGTGGCGTCCGCCGGCAGCGCAGCGAGGGCGGCCGTCACGACGTCGTCGACCGCGGCCTGCAGCTCGTCGGACGTCCGGCCGGGGCCGGTCGGGCTGCGGAACCGCGTGGCGGGGAGGACGACGCCGGCGTCGGTGACGAGGGCCGCCTCGACCTTCGTGCCGCCGAGGTCGACGGCGAGGGCGAGGGGGGTGGACTGGGTCGTGGACATGCGCGCTCCGATGCGGCGGTCTGGAGGCGCGGTGCCGGTCCCGCACGCGTCGTCGCGTCCGGTGGGCGCCGGCCCCTGGTGGTGGGTCGGGTGGTGCTGGAGGTCGCGGGGGCTCGCGCCCCGGACCGTCAGTAGGACGTGGTGTCGTCGCCGACGGCCGACGCGGTGCCGGTCTCGGCGCGGTGCGCGACCTCGTCGAGGATGCGTGCCGAGGCGCTCGTGCCGATGAGGTCCGCACCGGCCTCGACCATCTCGAGCAGCGTGTCGAGCCCGCGGACGCCGCCGGAGGCCTTCACGCCGGTGTCGGGGCCGACCGTGGCGCGCATGAGGGCGATGTGCTCCGCGGTGGCGCCGCCGCCGGCGAACCCGGTGGAGGTCTTCACGAACGCGGCACCGGCGGACCGTGCGGCACGCGACGCGGCGACGATCTCGTCGTCGGTGAGGAAGGCGGTCTCGAGGATGACCTTGACGACGGTGCTGCCCGCGGCGTCGACCACGGCGCGGACGTCGGCCTCGACGCGCTCCCAGTCGCCGGACTTCGCGGCGCCGATGTTCTGCACCATGTCGAGCTCGAACGCACCGTCGGCGAGGGCCTGCAGCGACTCGGCGACCTTGGCCCCGGTGGACGTGGTGCCGTGCGGGAAGCCGATGACGGTACCGACGCCGACACCGGTGCCGGTCAGGCGCTCGACGGCGTGCGCGACGTCGCTCGGGCGGACGCACACGCTGAACACGCGGTACGCGGCGGCCTCGTCGAGCTGGGCGTCGACGTCCGAACGCGTGAGTTCGGGCTTGAGGATCGCGTGGTCGATGAGACCACGGACGGCATCGGCGGTGACGGAGAACGCTGCTTTGTCCACCCGGCAAGCCTACCCGGAGCCGAGCCGCGTACCGTGCCCCGCATGCGCGTCCTCGTCACCGGGGCCACCGGCTACATCGGCGGTCGTCTCGTCCCACGTCTCCTCGAAGCCGGTCACACCGTCCGCGTCTTCGTCCGCACGCCCCGGAAGCTGCAGGACGTCCCCTGGCACGACGACGTCGAGATCACCGCCGGCGACCTGCAGGACGCCGACGCGGTGCGCCGGGCCGTCGCCGACATCGAGGCCGTCTACTACCTCGCCCACGCGATGGGGGCGGACGGCGACTTCGAGCGGGCCGAGCGGGACGCTGCCGAGACCATGGCGCGCGAGGCCTCGGCCGCCGGCGTGCGGCGGTTCGTGTACCTCGGCGGCCTGCACCCCGACGGCGAACTCTCGAAGCACCTCCGCAGCCGCAAGGAGGTCGGGGACGTCCTGCTCCACTCCGGCGTCCCGACGATCGCGTACCAGGCCGGCGTGGTGATCGGGTCCGGCAGCACCTCGTTCGAGATGATCCGCCACGTCACCGACGTGCTGCCGTGGATGCCGGCGCCGCGGTGGGTCCGGAACCGCATCCAGCCGATCGCCGTCCGTGACGTCCTCTACTACCTCGTCAAGGCGCTCGACATCCCCGCCGACGTGAACCGCACGTTCGACATCGGCGGCCCGGACGTCCTCCGCTACGGGCAGATGCTCAACGGGTACGCGGTGGAGGCGAAGCTCCCGCAGCGCCCGATCTCGCCGCTGCCCGTCCTCACCCCGGGGCTCGCGGCGCACTGGTTCAACATCGTGACGCCGATCCCGCGGAAGCTCGCCAAGCCGATCATCGAGTCGCTCCAGTTCGAGTGCGTCCAGCGCGAGCACGACATCGACGACGTGGTGCCGCGGCCGGAGGGTGGGCTGACCGGGTACCGCCGCGCGGTCCGTCTCGCCCTGAGCCGCATGCGCACCGGCGAGGTCGAGACCAGCTGGCGGAACGCGACGCTCGCGGCCACCCCCGCGGACCCGCTGCCGAGCGACCCGGACTGGGCCGGCCACACCGTCTACGTCGACGACCGCAAGCGCCACTCGGCCGCCTCGGCGGACGACGTCTGGCGGGTCGTCGAGTCGATCGGCGGCGAGAACGGCTGGTACTCCTTCCCGCTCGCCTGGGTGGCCCGCGGATGGATGGACAAGCTCGCCGGGGGAGTCGGCCTGAACCGCGGTCGCCGCGACCAGAAGCGCCTCGAGCAGGGCGATGCCCTCGACTGGTGGCGCGTGGAGCGGCTCGAGCGCGGGCGCTACCTGCGACTGCGCGCCGAGTTCAAGTCCCCGGGCCGCGCCTGGCTCGAGATGACCGTGACCCCCGCGGACGACGGCGGCAGCGACTACCGGCAGCGGGCGATCTACTTCCCCCAGGGGCTCGCCGGCCGCCTGTACTGGTACTCGATCCTGCCGTTCCACGGCGTGATCTTCCCCGGGATGGTCGAGCGCATCACCGCGGCCGCCGAGCGGGAGTCCGAGCACACCGAGTCGACGGGGCGGAACTGGACCCAGCAGAATGGGAACCCGGAACCCGCACACGAGGAGGCAGCATGACCGAGGAACGCACGAGCGTCCTGTTCCTGGGCGACAGCATCACCGAGCAGGGGTCGTGGGACGCCTGGCTGCCCGACGAGCGGACCGTCAACCAGGGCGTCGGCGGTGACACCACCGACGGGGTCCTCGCACGCCTGGACGCCGTCGTGGCCGAGCAGCCCGAGGTCATCGTCCTGCTCATCGGCACGAACGACTTCGGCAACCACCGCAAGAGCGTCGAGCACGTCGTCCGCGGGGTCGAGTCCGTGCTCGTGACCCTCCGCCGCGAGCTCCCGGGCGTCCGCCTGCTCCTCGTCTCCATCCTGCCGCGGCAGGCGGAGTACACGGCGAAGATCGAGGAGGCGAACCGGCACCTCCGCCAGTTCGTCGCCACCTGCCACGCCCAGTACCTCGACGCGTGGCCGGCCCTCGCCGACGGCGACCACCTCGACGACCGGTTCACCGACGACGGCCTGCACCTCACCGAGGACGGCTACCGGGCCTACGTCGCCGAGCTCGTGCCCGCGCTCGAACGGGTGCGCGAGCTCCCGCCGATGTCCCGGTCCATCCAGGCGATCGACCTCGACGGGGCCACCGCCTGATGGCAGGACGGAAGGGCCGACCACCGGCGGGATCGTCGCTGCACGGCGTGCCGGTGGGCGGGGCAGAGCCGACGCGGTCGGGCTCGGCGTCCGGCGGGAGAGCAGGACGGGAGCTGCCGCCGTTCACCCGGCCCGCCCTCGCCCCGTCGCTGATCGCGGCGATCGTGCTCCTCGCCTGCGTCGCGATCGTCGACTCGTCCGGCTTCGTGTTCGCCCGCTGGGGTGTCACCGTGCTCAGCCTCATCGTCCTCGTCTTCGCCGTGCGGGGGCGGACGTGGTGGGCGGCGCTCCTGATGGCCGCGATCGCCGTCTGCTGGAACCCGCTCGCGGTCGTGCCGATCCCCGGCGAGGTGTGGGCGGCACTGCAGCTCGTCGCGGCCGCGCTGTTCATCGTCGTCGGCATCGTCGTGAAGGTGCCGCGCGAGGCGGAGGCGAGCCGCGCCTCCAGGCCCTAGCCCGGGCGACCGACGAGCGGACCGAGCGTCCGCGCGGACGGTAGGATGAGTCGCCGGGCAAACGGGTCCGGCGCACTGATCCGAAGGGTGTGGATGAGCAACGAGACCGAGCCGGTGACCGAGAGTCCTCTGCTGAACCCTCGACCGTCCTCCGGCGGTCTCGAACGTCCCGACGTCGTCGTGCGGAAGGGACGCCTGACGCTCGTCAACGGGCACCTGACGCCGCAGCAGTCGATGATCGAGGACCTCCTGTTCCTCGACGACGCCCTCACCGCCGGTGACGTCGACCACCTGCTCATCCGCGGCAACGACCAGCGGCCGGTGATCGCCCTCGACGAGCGCGACCGGCAGCGGGCGGAGAGCGCCGTGATGGCAGCCGCGGCGAACGAGCCCTTCTACGCGAAGCCCCCGGGGAAGCCCGCGGTACTCGTCATCGACGACGGCCTCGGCTCCGTCGACGAGCCCGTCCTGCGCGTGTTCCGGCCGCGCCTCGAGCCGCTCGGACGCCTGCGCTACGGCGCCGAGACGAGCGTGCAGCTCGAGTTCTGGCGAGTCACCGACACCGAGGTCCTCGCGCCCGTCGAGAACGCCCTGATGCGCCGCAGCCTGCCCGTCGACGAGTTCGTGCTCGTCGACATCGAGCGGTACGGCCGCACCTGGCGCACGGTCGAGCACATGTTCGACGACCACGTGTCCGACATCCGGTTCCCGATCGACATCGTGTTCTCGTGGGTCGACGGCAACGCCATCGAGTACCAGCGGGCACGACAGGCAGCGCAGTCCGGAGCGGTCCTGGGCGAGGGCGACGACGCACCCGCCCGATTCCGCCAGATCGACGAGCTGAAGTACGCGCTCCGGTCGGTGCACACGTTCGCGCCGTGGATCCGGCAGATCTACATCGCCACGGACTCCCCGGCGCCCGCCTGGCTCGCCGACCACCCCAAGGTGCGCATCGTCCGCTCCGAGGAGTTCTTCGCCGACCCCTCCGTCCTGCCGACGCACAACTCGCAGGCCGTCGAGTCGCAGCTGCACCACATCCCGGGCATCAGCGAGCACTTCATCTACTCGAACGACGACATGTTCTTCGGCCGCCTGGTCGACCCCTCGGTGTTCTTCAGCCCGGGCTCGGTGACGAAGTTCATCCTCGCGACGACGCGGATCGGCCTCGGGTCGAACAACCCGGCACGCAGCGGGTTCGAGAACTCCGCCCGGGTCAACCGCCGACTCCTGCAGCAGCGGTTCGGCGCGGTGACGACCCGGCACCTCGAGCACGCGCCGACCCCGTTGCGCGCCTCGATCATGACCGAGATGGAGCACGAGTTCGCCGACGAGTTCGCGGCCACCGCGGCCTCACGGTTCCGTGCTGCCGAGAACATCTCGGTGACGAACTCGCTGTACCACTACTACTCGCTGCTCACCGGCCGGGCGATCGTGCAGGAGAACGCCGAGGTGCGGTACATCGACACGACGATGCAGTCCGGTCTGCGAGCGCTCGGCGACCTGCTCAAGAAGCGGAACGCGGACTTCTTCTGCCTGAACGACGGGAGCTTCCCCG
>Ga0308160_10002534_pt1 | contig 21869 bp, 18 predicted proteins | sample PhyFR1_FD_201036 | JGI IMG/M metagenome (GOLD analysis project Ga0308160, IMG submission 201036) | Phyllosphere microbial communities from UC Gill Tract Community Farm, Albany, California, United States - DLSLF.R1 | ecosystem: Host-associated > Plants > Phyllosphere > Unclassified | place: USA...
CGATCGACAGTTCGATCGGCAGGCGGATCGAGAACTTGGTGCCCTTGCCCAGGTTCGAGTCGATGCGGATCGCGCCGCGGTTCTTCTCGACCGCGGTCTTGACCACGTCCATGCCGACGCCGCGGCCGGACACCGAGGACGCCACTTCCTTGGTCGAGAAGCCCGGCAGGAACACCAGCTGGTAGGCTTCGTCGTCGGAAGCTGCCTGGTGCTCGCCGATCAGGCCTTTTTCCATCGCCTTCTTGCGCAGGCTGGCCGGATTCATGCCGCGGCCGTCGTCCTGCAGCACGATCATGACGCTGTTGGCTTCCTGCCAGGCTTTCAGCAGGATGAAGGCCTTGGCCGGCTTGCCGTTGGCGACGCGGTCTTCCGGACCTTCGACGCCGTGGTCGAGCGCATTGCGCAGCATGTGCACCAGCGGGTCGTACAGGCTGTCCACCACCACGCGGTCGACTTCGGTCTCGGCGCCTTCGATGGTCAGCTCGACGTCCTTGCCGAGGTCTTTCGCCAGCTCGCGCACCAGGCGCGGGAACTTCTGGAACAGGCGGCCCACCGGCTGCATGCGGGTCGCCAGCGTGGCGCGCTGCAGCTCGGCCGAGTAGCGCGACGCGCGCTCCAGGGTCTCGGTCAGCGTCGCCATCAGCGTGGCGGCCTGGCCCTCGAACTTGAACTGCGACAGGCGCTCGAGCAGCACGGCAGCCTGGTTGGCGGCCTGCACCGATTCGCCTGCCACTTCCAGCAGCGCGTCCAGCTTGACCGCGTCGATACGGATGCTCTCGTCCTTGGCCGGCGCCGCGTTGGCCGGTTTCGGATCGGCGGCGCGGCGCTCGTTGCCGTCCCAGCCCGGCTTGGCCGGTGCGGCGGCAGGTTCGGCCACTGCGCCGGTCGTCGCGGCCGCTGCCGGGGCGGCGGGCACGGCGGCCTGCACTGCCGGCGCAGCTACAGATGGAGCCGCAGCCGCAGCCGGCAGCGCGGTGCCGGCCGGGACCACGGCGGCATACATCGCTTCCCAATCCAGGCCATCGGCGCTCGCGGGCGCGGCGGCCGGCGCAGCGGCAACGGGTGCCGGCGCTGCGACCGGTGCCGCTACCGGCGCCGGTGCCGCCTTCGGCGCATCCAGGCCGGCGATCGCATCTTTGAGCATGCGTTCCAGCTCGTCCGGCATCGACGCCAGCTGCTCGGGCGCGGTGCCGTTATTCAGCTCGTTCAGCTGGTCGGCGACGAAGCCGGATGCCGTCAGCGAGGCTTCGATCGCCGCCGGCGTCACCGGCGCGGCGCCGGTGCGCAGCGCGTCGAACAGGTTCTCGGTCAGGTGGCAGGCCGCCACCAGCGCCGGCAAGCCCATGAAGCCCGCGCCACCCTTGATGGTGTGGAACGAGCGGAACACGGCGTTCAGCGTTTCCTTGTTGTCCGGATCGCGTTCGAGGCGCAGCAGATGCTCTTCCACGTTGGTGGCAAGATCCAACGCCTCGACAACGAAATCCTTGAGCATTTCATCCATTAGAATCCCAGATCGGCAAGAAGGTCATCGACACTGTCCTGATCCAGCGCCGCAGCCGGCACCGACGGACCCGACATCAACTGCACCGGCTGCTCATGAACGGCCTGCTTCTGCGCCAGCTTTTCCTTCACATCGGCCGGCGCGCTGTCGCGCAGCAGCTGCGCCAGCTCGTTCTCGACCGTCTTGGTGATGTTCACCACCTTCTTGATCAGCTGGCCCGTAATGTCCTGGAAATCCTGGGCCATCATGATTTCGAGCAGGCGCGCCTTTTCCGCCTCGGTTGCTTCGGACACCATCTGGGCGAACTGGCGCGCATCGCCGGCCAGCGCCTTGAACTGCTCGATCGAGAGCTTGCCGGCGAACAGGTCGGCCCAGCGGTTTTCCATGTCCTTGGCCTGCTTCGACAGCACGTCCTGTGCCGGCATGCCTTCGTCCAGGGTGTTCAGCACCTTGTTGGCAGCCTGCTCGGTCAGGCTGGCCACGTACTCCAGGCGGTCCTGGGCGTCGACGATCTGCGACGAAGCCTCGGTCAGCGCCTTGTCGTAACCGAGCTCGCGCAGCGAGTCGTGCATCACACGCACGATGCCGCCGAGGCGCTCGTACATGTTCTTTTCGGCTTCGTCCATCGGCTCGGTGCCGGCGGCGACGGCGGCAACTGCAGCGGCGGGCGCCACGGCGGCCACCACCGGCGCGGGCGCGATGGCGGTGGCCGCGGCGGAGGCGGTCGACATCTGGTCGAACAGGGCCTCCAGGTCGTCGGTATCGTCGGCAGCGGCAGCGGCCGGGGCGGCGGGAGCCGGTGTCGGATCGGCGGCCGGCGCGCTGGCTCGCTGCGCTGCCACTTCCTCGAATAAGGCGTCGAAATCGTCAGCGGCGTCGGTCATAGTCCCTGCTTCTCCATAATGTAAATGTCGCGATGATCTGTGCGGTGTCGGTGCGGATGCTGCCTGTAAATAGACAGCTCAAGATTACGGCGAGTGTATCAGTGTGGTTGCCGTAGGTAAATCTTTCGGTACGGCACCGTTGTGAATGCCTCAGTAAACTTAGTTTCGGTACAATCTTTCACGTCGTTTCTAGTTATTTTCACAAAGCAAGTGTTGTATTTTTTTATCCTGCGGCGTTGTGACAGCTGCTGTTTTCGCGCGGATTAGCGAGCACATCTCTGAGTAAGATCAATCATTTACGATCCGCCGGCCCGGAAAAGGCGCACTACAATAGAGGTAACGTGACCTGAGAGGAGGACTCAGCATGTACCGGAAAATTCTGATCACGACTGACGGTTCGGCGGTCTCGCAACACACCGCCTGCGCCGGCGTCCAGTTCGCGAAACAGATGGGTGCCGAAGTGCTCGCCCTGTTCGTCGCCCCCGACTACCAGTATCCCGTGTACGTCGAAATCATCCCGCCCTCCTACCCCAGCGAAGAAGACTACATCGACCAGATGCGGCGGATGGGCGAACAGTACATGGGTTCCATCATGCGCTCGGCAGCGCAAGCCGGTTTGAAGCATTCTTGTTTGACGGCATTTTCCGATGCCGCGGCGCTGAAAATCGTTGACGTTGCTGAAGAACAACAGTGCGACCTGATCTTCATGGGCTCGCACGGGCGCAGCGGCTGGGGCCAGCTGCTGCTCGGCAGCGTGACCAACAAGGTACTGTCGCAAACGACGCGGCCGGTACTCGTGCACCGCCTGATCCGCGAACCGGGTACCTGAACGCAGCCGGTGGCTGAGTCCCGGCGCAAGCGATTTCCGCCGGGGAGCGACTTTTCGTTAAAAAATTTACATGAGTCTGTCTTGAAGGTGCTAGGATGCACCATTGACTCATACGCATGGTTGGGGACTTCTATGATCCGCATTGTCATCGCCGACGACCACACCATCATGCGCGAGGGCCTCAAGCGCATTCTCGACGGTGCACTCGATATCGAAATCGTCGGCGAAGCCATCAATGGCTTCGAGGTACTGTCGCTGGTCCGCCAAGGCGGCTTCGACCTGCTGTTGCTCGACCTGTCGATGCCCGGCCGCAGCGGCGTCGACCTGATCCGCCAGGTGCGCAGCGAAGCGCCCAAGCTGGCGATCCTGATCCTGACCATGCACGAGGAAGAGCAATACGCGGTGCGCGCCATCCGCGCCGGCGCCCAGGGCTACCTGACCAAGGAAAGCGCCGGCACCCAGCTGGTCGGCGCCATCCGCAAGGTCGCCTCCGGCCGCCCCTACATCAGCACCGAGGTGGCCGAGCAGCTGGCGCTGAACATCATGGCGCCCAACGAACAGCTGCTGCACAAGCAGCTGTCGGACCGCGAATTCGAAGTCTTCTCGCTGCTGGTGAGCGGCAAGTCGATCACCGAGATCGCCAACAACCTGCACCTGTCGGTCAAGACGGTGAGCACCCATAAGACCCGCATCATGCAGAAAATGGGCATGACCTCGCTGTCGGAAATGGTCCAGTATGCTGTGGCACACCGTCTGCTGGCACCGATGAAGGCGTAACCTGCATGCCGAGAAGCCTCGGTTTATTTCAGCATGTAATGATTTTTGACCTTTTCACGCAACATTAGTGCGGCTTGCCGGCCAATCGGCCCGGTAACGACATGCCAGTCCGGATGCCTCTCCTACAGCATCCGGCACCCGATTCCCCTCTGTGCCACCCTCCTGAAGTCAGAAAACTCCTACAAGCTGACGCTCCGTCCTACCTACACATTCAGCCGTTACTGATATGAATGCCGAACTCGTGTTGGCATACTGATTTCAGCGTTTCGACTTGCTTGCGGTCCATATCCAGGTCTAGAGCGTTGTGTTTGACGCTCTGACCAGTCGACGTGGTGCACATCGCACCCGTCAGCTGACCCGGCCGGGAACCGCCTGAAACCTTGATTTCCTTTACCTGGAGATGAGTATGCAGTCCCAGCCAATGTCAGAACAACGCAACGCCGCCCAATCGACCCTGCACTCGTCCCAGATGGAAGCCGGTCGCCAGCGCCAGGGGCGCCTGTGGTCCAACCTGAAGGAAGTGTGCGATCTGCTGCACATCCCGGCCGCGGTGTCGATGAACACTGAAGAACTCCTGTTCCAGCACGTGCAGTTCAAGACGGGCCAGCGCGTGCACACGATCGGCCAGGCCTTCGACACCCTCTACATCGTCAATTCCGGCTTCCTGAAAACGGTGCTGATCGACGAATTCGGCAACGAGCAGGTGCTCAGTTTCCCGATGAAGGGCGATATGCTCGGCGTCGACGGCATCCACACCCGCCACTACGCTTCGGAAGCCGTCGCGCTGTCCGACTGCGACCTGATCCTGGTGCCGTTCAAGAAGCTCACGGCCCTGGGCCGCGTGCACGCCGAGCTCGAGAACCTGATGTACGGGGTGATGAGCCGCGAGCTGGTACGTGAACAGGCAATGATCGGCATGCTCGGCGCCCTGTCGGCCGAGGCGCGGGTGGCCCGCTTCCTGATCTCGCTGGCCGACCGCTTCGCGGCGATGGGCTACTCGAGCAAGCTGTTCAACCTGCGCATGACGCGGCACGAAATCGGCAGCTATCTCGGCCTGACGCTGGAAACGGTCAGCCGCACGCTGTCCGCCTTCAACGAGATCGGCCTGATCACCGTCGACCAGCGCACCATCGGGATCAAGGATCCGGAAGCGCTCAAGACGCTGCGCCGCCTGCCGCCTTCCCGTTCGCGCGCCAAGCAGAACGCCAAGCACAAGGCCGATGCCGATTCGGGCGACGGCCAGGTGCTGGCCACGGCCTGAAGCCCGTGACCGGCGCGACCGGCTGCAACGGCCACAGCGGCCACTGCAGCCAGCCTCGCTTGCCAAAGGTTCGACTACGCCGGAACCTGCTCGGGACCGTTTGCGCCGCCGAGGCAGACTGATCAATAAAAAAGCCGGCTCCTGTAAGGGCCGGCTTTTGTTCGTGGTGCTTCTGGGCATCGTTCTTGCACCGGCAATGGCCGCGCCGGCTTTCTTCAGCGCTGGCTCTACTAAAATTACCCGCACTGCATCTAACTTTCCGACAGCTGGCCCAGCCATTCAACCCTGAGCCGCTACGCCTACACTGAAGCGCTTTCTTCTGTAATTCCTAACCGTGCTCACCAGGATTCCGGCAGCCCCGGCCGCCGGAATCCAAGTCGCCTTGCCTGTCAGTCACGTACCAGCACGTTGCCGTTGACCTTCACCTGGTCGCCCACGCGGAAACCCGGATCATTGTCGTAGGAAATGTTCTGAGTCGCGCCATTGTCGTAGCGCACCACGACCTCGAACCGGTCGCCGCTGCGGGCATTGCGTTCGATGCTGCGCCCGGCCAGCGCGCCTGCCACGGCGCCGGCAGCAGTCGCCGCCGTACGGCCGCTGCCGCTGCCGACCTGGTTGCCCAGCAGGCCACCGACTGCAGCGCCGCCCAGGGTGCCGAGCGCCGAGGCCTGGCCATTTGCCTGCACCACGTTGATCGCTTCGATCGTCGCGCAATTGGTGCAGTAGCGTGCGACGCGGTCGTCACGCGGCGCCGGTCGCGCATCGCGCGGGGCCGGCGGCGGGCCCGGACGAACGTCCGGACCGGCCGCGCGCGGCGGCGGACCGCCGGCCAGCAGCGGATGGCCGAGCATCGCGGTGGTGTAGCGGCCGTTGGCGCGGATGGTGGCGGTAACCGGCGCGTCTGGCGCGATGTTGTCGTTGCGGCGGATGCGGTACACGCCGCTGTACTGGCCCGGCCGTACTTCCGGCAGCGCGAACACGCCCGCGGTGCCGGCGATCTGCACGTCGACCTTGGCGCCCGGCGTACCGAACACGGTGAATTGCAGGTCGTTGCCCGGACCGAGATCGTTGCTTCCGCGCACATCGAAGCTCTCGACGTGCGGGACTGCAGCCAGGCGCCCGCCATCGTCGCGGCCTACCGGGCCGCGCACCAGCGGTTCGCCCAGCAGGCGCGTGATGACCTGGCCGCCGGCGCGCAGGTTGGCTGTCACCTGGCTGTCCGGACGCAGGCGGTCGTGGGTGCCGATGGTGTAGGTGCCCTGGTAGGTACCGGGACGGGTCTCGGTCAGGTGCAGGTTGCGCGTGGCGCCGTCGATGCGCACTGTGGCATTGCCGCCCGGAGAGCCGTACAGGTCGAAATTCAGTTCGGTGCCCGGTTCCAGGCGGCGCACTTCGTCGACGTTGAAACCTTCGATGCGCGGCGCGATGGCGGCAGCGCGCGGGTGGCGGTCCTGGGCCTGGACCGGCCCCGCAACGGTGATCGACAGCAGCGGCAGTGCCGTGACCACGGCCGCAGCCAGTTTTTTGGATGTATTCGCCATGATGTCCTCCGGGCTCGCGAGTGAAATTTCGATGTACCTAGCGTACGCTGCCCATCCGTAAACCTCGGTGCGCTAACGTACGCTATGCACGGCCTCGCCAGACGTCACGAAAATGCGCTCGCCCGGCGCCGGCTTCACCGTGTAGCCCCCGGTAAATGAACCGAAAGAAGGCAGGATCATGCGCGCCGGTCCCACCACGAAACACGGCAGCCGCAAGGCGTCCGAACGGGTCGCCAGCACATAGGCCGGATGGACGTGGCCGGCCAGCACGTAACCCGGCGCGTCGATGTCCGGATGGTGACAGAAGGAAAACGGCCCGACCGTATAGGGCTCGTCGACCAGGTCGATGCCGAGCGCCTCGGCCGGGTCGCCGGCATGCTTGTCGTGGTTGCCGCGCACCAGCGTCAGCACCAGGTCGCAGCGGCGGCGGCGCCAGGCCAGCATCGCCGCCTGGGTGGCGGCGGCATGCGAAGCGCGCGCGTGCAGGAAGTCGCCCAAAAACAGGACGTGCGTGGCGCCGGTGGCATCGATCAGCGTGTCGAGCCCATCCAGGTTTTCGTTGGTGGTGCCATGCGGTACCGGGATGCCGAACGAGCGGAAAGCGGCGGCCTTGCCGAAGTGGATGTCGGCGATGACCAGCATCTCGAGGCGCGGCCAGTACACGGCTTTCTGCGGCAACAGCAGTACCCGTTCGCCGGCAAGCGCCAGCACCGCTGCATCGCGCGGACCGCTGTTCGGAGCGCCACTCATGCCGCGGCCGCCTTTTCCAGTTCGCGCACCATGCGCGCCACCCGGTCCGACAGCTTCTCGGTCGACACCTTTTCGCGGAAACGCTCGACCATCAGCGGGAAGCCGAACGGCGTGGCGCGCTTGACCTCGTGGTAGGCAATGCGGCGTCCGTGCAGCGCGTTGAGCGTGTCGCGCAGCCGGGTCAGTTCCAGCTCCTGCTCCAGCACTTCGCGCTCGGCCTGGGTGAGCAGCAGGTTGCCGCTGTCGTGCTTGCGGAAGACTTCGTAGAACAGCGCCGACGAGGCCTGCACCTGGCGCATCGACTTGCGCTGCCCCGGAAAGCCCTGCGACACCAGCCCGGAAATCCGCGCCACCTCGCGGAAGCGCCGCTGCGCCAGCTGGGTCGCGTTCAGGCTGTCGAGCACGTCCTCGAGCAGGCGCCCGGTATCGAACAGGCCGACGTCCGCGCCGGTCGCACCCGCGAACAGCGCCGCCCAGTCGACCGCTTCCGGCGACAGCAGTTCGAAGCCGTAGTCGTTTACCGCCACCGAAAAGGTCGACGGCATGATGCTGCCGACGCGGAAGGCCAGCAGCGAAGCCAGCCCGGTGTGCACCGAGCGGCCGCCGAACGGATACACGAACAGGTGCCAGCCCTCGCGGCTCTTCATGCTCTCGACCACCAGCACCGCGCCGGTGGGCAGCGACGACCAGTTGGCCTGCACTTCCAGCAGCGGGCGCACCGCCTGCATTTCCGGACCTTCGAAGATGCCCTGCGCTGCCCGCTCCAGCTCTTCCAGCCCGGCGCGCGCCATCTCGGCGCTGAGCGGCACCTTGGTGCCGCCCCAGCGGCTGATCGCGCCGCGGGTACTGGTGCTGCGCTTGACGTAAGCCGTCATTTCATGGACGCGCACCAGTTCGAGGATGCGGCCGCTGAACAGGAAATGGTCGCCCGGCTTAAGGCGGCCGACGAAGGATTCCTCGACGCTGCCGATGCGGCCGCCGCTGACGTACTGCACCTGCATCTGGGCATCCGAAACGATGGTGCCGATGCTCATCCGGTGGCGCCGGCCGATGGTGGCGTCGGGCACGCGGTAGACACCCTCCTCGTCCGGCAGCACGCGCCGGTATTCCGGATACACGGTCAGGCTCTGGCCGCCGCGCGCGACGAAATCCAGTGCCCACTGCCATTCTTCTTCGGTCAGGTTGCGGTACGACCACGCGGTTTTCACTTCCGCATACAGCTCTTCGGAGCGGAAGCCGCCGCCCAGCGCGATCGTCACCAGGTGCTGTACCAGCACGTCAAAGGGTTTGTTGGGCACCTGGCGCGCCTCGATGCGGCGGCTGGCCACCGCGCGCTTGGCGCCGGCCGCTTCCAGCAATTCCAGGCTGTTGGTCGGCACTAGCGTCACGCGCGAGATCCGCCCCGGCGCGTGGCCGCTGCGGCCGGCGCGCTGCAGCAGGCGCGCGATGTTCTTGGCGCTGCCGACCTGCAGCACGCGCTCGACCGGCAGGAAGTCTACGCCCAGGTCGAGGCTGGCGGTGCAGATCACGGCCTTCAGTTCGCCGTTCTTCAAGCCCTTCTCGACCCACTCGCGCACTTCGCGGTCGAGCGAGCCGTGGTGCAGCGCCACCACGCCGGCCCAGTCGGGGCGCGCCTCGATCAGGTTCTGGTACCAGATCTCGGACTGCGCGCGCGTGTTGGTGAACACCAGCGTCGAGCCGCTCTTGTCGATCTCGTCGATGACCGGCTGCAGCATTTGCAGGCCGAGGTGGCCGCCCCACGGAAAGCGCGAGACGGTCGGCGGGATCAGGCAGTCGACCACGATCTGCTTTTTCAGGTCGCCCTCGACCAGCACGCCCTTGCTCTCGTCGGCATCCGCATCTGCACCTGCGCCGAGCAGCACGTTGCGCGCATCCTGCAGGTTGCCCATGGTCGCCGACAGGCCCCATACGACCAGTTCCGGATTCCAGCGCCGCAATCGCGCCAGCGCCAACTGCACCTGCACGCCGCGCTTGCTGCCCATCAGTTCGTGCCACTCGTCGATGATGACCATGTCGAGGTGCTTGAACTGGTCACGCGCGCCCGCGTGCGACAGCAGCAGCGATAAACTTTCCGGCGTCGTGATCAGCGCGCCCGGCAGGCTTTTCGACTGACGCGCGCGCTCGGCCGAGCCGGTGTCGCCGGTGCGCGCGCCGATCGACCACTCGCCGACCACGTCCGGGCTGGCGGCAGCCAGATCGGCCGCCGACACTTCCAGCGAACGCTGGGTGTCGGCCGCCAGCGCGCGCATCGGCGTCAGCCACAGCACTCGTACACCGCTGCGGCTGCGGCGCGAGCGGTTGGCGCCGCGCAGCAGCGCCGCGAACCACACGGCGTAGGTCTTGCCGGCGCCGGTGTTCGCATGCAGCAGCCCGGACTGCCCGGCCAAGGCCGCCTTCCATACCGCGCGCTGGAACGGAAAGACCTTCCAGCCGCGCCCGGCGAACCAGCTGTCGACCGCCTGCTCGGCCTGCGAACGCGTCATGACGCTACCTCGGGCTCGATATCGACCTCGGCCGGCGCCGCTTCCAGCAGTCCCTTCAGCGTATCCAGCGTATCGGCCTGCTCCACCGTCTTGTCGTCACGCCGTCGCAGGATGCGCGGGAAGCGCACCGCGATGCCGGCCTTGTGCCGGGTCGACAGCGCGATGCCCTCGAAGCCGATCTCGAACACCATGGTCGGTTTCACAGAGCGCACCGGCCCGAACTTCTCGACCGTGGTCTTGCGCACCGCATTGTCGACCTGGCGGATCTCGGCGTCGGTCAGGCCGGAATAGGCCTTGGCGAAGGGCACCAGCTTGCGCTCCGCACCTTCGCCGTCCCACACCGCGAAGGTATAGTCGGTGTACAGCGAGGCGCGCCGCCCGCTGCCGGCCTGGGCATAGATCAGCACCGCGTCGATCGCGTACGGATCGATCTTCCACTTCCACCAGGTGCCGACGTCCTTGGTGCGGCCGACGCCGTAATGGGCATCGCGCGCCTTCAGCATCATGCCCTCGACACCGCGCGATCTCGACTCCCCACGCAGTTTTCCCAGATCTTCCCAGGTATCGGCCGTGACCAGCGGCGAGATGCGCAGCTGCGGCCTGGCGACGCCGGTGACCAGCGTCTCGAGCAGCGCGCGCCGCTCGTGCTGGGGCAGCGTGCGCAGGTCGACGCCGTCCAGTTCCAACAAGTCGTAGGCCAGCAGCACCGCCGGGTATTCGCTCAAGAACTTGGCCGACAGGGTCTTGCGGCCGATGCGCTTCTGCAGGTCGGCAAACGGCGCCGGCGCATCGGAATCCAGCCACACCAGCACCTCGCCATCGACCACCGTCCCTTCCGGCAGCACCAGCGCGGCCAGCTCCGGGAAGCGCTCGGTGATCAGGTCTTCGCCGCGCGACCACAGGTAATTCTGGCCGCCGCGCCGCACCAGCTGGGCGCGGATGCCGTCGTACTTCCACTCGACCTGCCAGTCGGCCATGTCGCCGAGGCCGGCCGGCTCGCCCTGCAGCTGGTGCGCCAGGAAGAAGGGATAGGGCTGGCCGCCGCGCAGCTTGTGCTCGTCGTCGGACTGGGCCGCGATCAATTGCAGGAAGCCGGCGCCGGTCGGGCGCACGCGGCCGTCGGTCCAGCCCATCAGGCGCTGGGCGATCAGCTTGGAATCCACCGCGGCGATCGCCGCCAGCGCGCGCGTGACGAGCAGTTTCGACACGCCGACCCGGAAACCGCCGCCGATCAGTTTCACGAACAGGAAGCGCTCGCGCCAGGTCAGCTCGTCCCAGTAGGAAAACAGCGCCTCGCGAATGGTGGCCGGGTCGGCGCCGCGCAGCGGCCCGATGCGCTCTTCCATCCACACCGCCAGGCCGACGTCGCTGTGCTTCGTCGGCGGCGGCAGGATGTGGGCGATGGTCTCGGCCATGTCGCCGACCGCGGCGTAGCATTCGTCGAACAGCCAGTCGTCCAGGCCGGCGTATTCGATCGCGTACTGGCGCATCAGCTTGGACGGCACCGCCTGGCGCGGCTTGCCGCCGGCCAGGAAGTAGACCGCCCAGGCGGCGTTCTCGGGGGCCGCATGCTCGAAGTAGTTGCGCAATGCGTCGAGCTTGCGGTTGGTGGCGGTGGTCTCGTCGAGTTCGGCGTACAGGCGCGCAAATTCACGCATCGTTCGCCTCCTCGCCGGCAGGCGCCGGCTTGCGCTCTTCGCGCCTATCCTCGTCTTCTTCCTCGTCGCTGGCGGCCGGCACCGTAGCGCCGGCCTCGGGTGCCTTGTCAGGCGAAGCGGTGGCGTCGGCCGACTCGTCGTCTTCTTCGCCGTATTCGGTATCGAAGGCCTTGGCATCGAGCCCGATCTGGCACAGCCAGCGCACCATCACCGGGATCGAGCCGTGGGTGACGATCACCTGCTGCGCTTCGGTGGCGCGGATCGCCTCCATCAGGCCCGGCCAGTCGGCGTGGTCGGACAGCACGAAGCCACGGTCGACGCCGCGCCGGCGCCGTGCCCCGCGCAGCAGCATCCAGCCGCTGGCAAAGGCATCGCTGTAGTCGCCGAAGCGGCGGGTCCAGGTCGAGCCCGAGGCCGAGGGCGGCGCCAGCACCAGCGCCCGTTTTAGATCCGCTTTGTCGGTCTCGCTCACCAGCTGGGTGGCCGGCAGGTCGACGCCGCCTTCGCGGTAGACGCGGTTGAGCGGCTCGACCGCACCGTGGCAGACGATCGGGCCGATCGACGGATCGAGGCCGGACAGCAGCCGCTGGGCCTTGCCGAAGGCATAGGCGTACAGGATGCTGGTGCGGCCCTCGTCGGCATTCGCACGCCACCAGCGGTTGATGTCGTCGAACACGTCCTGCTGCGGATCCCAGCGGTAGATCGGCAGGCCGAAGGTCGATTCGGTGATGAAGCTGTGGCAGCGCACCGGCTCGAACGGGTCGCAGGTGGCGTCCGGCTCGACCTTGTAGTCGCCCGACGCCACCCAGATTTCGCCTTCGTGTTCCATGCGGATCTGGGCGGAGCCCAGCACGTGGCCGGCCGGGTGCAGCGAGATCTTCACGCCGTTGCGGACCACGCGCTCGCCGTAGTCCAGGCCCTCGATGTTGATGTCGGCGCCGAGGCGCGATTTCAGGATGTTGACGCTCTTGCTGGAAGCCAGGTAGTGGCTGTGGCCCCAGCGCGCATGGTCGCCGTGCGCATGGGTGATGACGGCCCGGTCGACCGGCCGCCATGGATCGATATAGAAATCACCCGGGACGCAGTAGAGTCCCTCCTTGCGTACTACGACCATGTCTCCCATGTTTTCCTTTCTTGTGCAGCCTTACAACCACCTCAGTGCGATTACTCGACGTGTTCCACGTAATCCTTCAAGAACGACCGGTGCTCCCCATCCGGAAACTCGATCGACACCTGGTCGCCTGCCACCGACAGCACCACGCCCTCGCCATATTTCGGCACCTTGACGCGCGCACCGGCCTCGAAGACCGACGCCGGATCGGGCTCGGGCACCGGCTCGTGGTCGAACTCGTCGTCGCGGATTTCGATTTCTTCGGTCAGCACGGCCGCCGGCGGGTTCAGGCAGTTGTCGCAGCGGCAGCATTTTTCGAAGCCGTCGACCTCGTCGCCGAAATAATCGAACAACAGCTTCCAGCGGCAGAAACCGCTGACCGCATACGACACCATCTGCTCCAGCGCTTCCTTGTCGTGTTCCTGCTTCTGGCGGTAGACCGCGGCCATGGCTTCGAACAGGCTGGCTTTCGGCTCGGTCGCGCCCAGGGTCCAGGCCAGCTTGCGGTTCTGGCGCAGCAGCCTGGTGTCCTTCAGCAGCTTGAGGCAGACCTTGAGGTGCGGCCCGGCCAGATCGCCGGCCACCTCGTCGACGCGCTGCGGCGTGGCCGTCTCGTCCTCGGCCAGCTTGCGCACGGCTTCGTAGATGGCGCGGATCTCGTCCGCGGTCGGATAGTGCTTGACCAGGAAGAACTGCTGGACGCGCTTGTCGTCCTGCAGGAACAGCAGCGTGCATTCGGCATCCTTGCCGTCGCGGCCGGCGCGGCCCGACTCCTGGTAGTAGGCTTCCAGGTTGGCCGGAATCTGCAGGTGGATCACGAAGCGCGTGTCCGGCTTGTCGATGCCCATGCCGAAGGCGTTGGTCGCGACCATGATGCGCCGCTCGTCGTCCATGAACAGGTCCTGGTTCGCCTTGCGCTCGGCGGCGTGCAGCTTGCCGTGGTAGATCGTGACCGACTCCCCGGCTTCTTCAAGTAAATGGTAGATCTCTTCCGCCATCTTGACCGTGGCGGCGTAGACGATGCCCTTGCCCTCGGTCTCGGCTACCAGGCGCAGCGCCTGCTGCATCTTTTCCTCGGCATTCGTCACCTGCTGCACGCGGTAGTGCAGGTTCGGGCGATAGATGCCGGTATTGATGACGTTCATGCGTGGCCGCCCGAGCTGGCGGCCGATGTCGTCCATGACCTCGTCGGTGGCGGTGGCGGTCAGCGCCAGCACCGGCGGCTTGTTCAGGGCGTCGAGCGTACCGGCCATCTCGAGGTAGGCCGGACGGAAATCGTGGCCCCATTGCGAGATGCAGTGGGCTTCGTCGACCACGACCAGCGCCACCTTCACCTCCCGCAACAGGGCGACGAACTCCGACGACACCAGGCGCTCGGGCGTGCAGAACACGATCTCGCACTGCTGCTGTTCGATGGCTGCGAGCGCATTGCGCTCTTCCTCGGCATTCAGGCTGCTGTTGACTTGCACGGCGCGTATGCCCATCTCTTCCAGCTTCTCGAGCTGGTCCTTCATCAGCGAGATCAATGGGGAAACGACGATGGTCATGCCCTCGAGGATGCGGGCGGGAATCTGGTAGCACAGCGATTTACCGCTGCCGGTGGGCATGATCGCCAGCGTGTCCTTGCCATCGAGGACGCTGTCGATCACACGTTGCTGGCCGTCGCGCAGCTGGGCGATACCGAAGACGGTATTCAGCAGGCGACGGATGGTGTTGCGGCGTACCGCAAGCAAGCCTTTGTGCAGGAGTTTGGGTTCGTGTCGGGTCATGATGAGCCCAACTGTAAATTGGGTACGAACGCGACGCTATAGGACGCAACCTACAGTAACCGTAGGAGCGCCTCGTTAGCGATCTGCGACCGATCAGACAGCGGAACAGCGCGATTTCCTACAATGCGACGGATTACCCGCCGATAGTTTCCGCACAGAACCTAAATTAAGATGACCTCACTGCCACAACATCTTCGCCTGCCTGGAGGTTCACCATGATTCGCATGCACCCGACCACCGCCGCCTGGACCGCTCTTCACATCAGCATCACCGGCCTCGCCACCTGGCTGCTGGTCGCGACCGAAGCCTTCAACAGCGCTGCGCCGCTGCTGTTCCACTGATCGATGCCGGTCCCGCATGCGCCAGGCATGCCGGGCGACGCTGCCTTGACCGGCCGGCGCGCCTTTCCACGTCCTCCTGAGGCGTAACGCTCTTCCTCCCCCTCGTTCCGAAGCATGCGACCGATTGCCGCGCAAGCGGGCATCATGGTGGCCATTTCCATATCTTGAACGGGTGAGTTACATGAAACGAACGAATCTGCGCGTGGTCATCACCGGCGCATCGAGCGGCATCGGCGCCGCCACAGCCATCGCTTTCGCCAGGGAAGGCGCCAGCCTGGTGCTCGGCGCACGCGGCAAGGAAGGACTCGACGACATCGCCCAGCGCTGCCGCGCGGCCGGCGGCAAGGCCGAGGTGAAAGTGGTCGACGCCACCGATGCCGATGCCGTCGGACGCTTTGCGCGCGAGGCGCGCAGCACGCTGGGCGACATCGACCTGTGGTTCAGCGACGTCGGCATCGGCGTGGTCGGCCAGTTTGCCGAGGTGCCGATCGAAGACCACCAGCGCGTGATCGAGACCAATCTCGTCAGCCACATGAACGATGCGCATGCCCTGCTGCCGATCTTCCTGGAACAGGGCCACGGCATCTGGGTGAACATGATTTCGGTGGGCGGCTACGTCACGACGCCGTATTCGGCCGCCTACGCCGCCAGCAAGTTCGGCCTGCGCGGCTTCAGCGCCGCCCTGCGCGCCGAACTGCACGACCATCCGCGCATCCACGTCTGCGACGTCTACCCGACCTTCGTCGACACCCCCGGCTTCGCCCATGCCGGCAACTACACGGGCGCCAAGCTGTCCTACCCGCCCGGCGTGCTGGCGCCGGAAAAGGTGGCGGATGCCGTGGTCAAGCTGGCGCGCCAGCCGCGTGCCACGACCGTGATCGGCGCCCCCGCGTTCGCGCTCAAACTGGCCGAACTGGCCACCCCGCTCACCGCGGTCGCCATGAAGCGCTTCATGGACACCTGGTCGAAGCGCGCCGACCGTACCGGCGACACCCAGGGCAGCCTGTATGAGCCGCCGGCCACCGCCAGCGGCGTGCACAGCGGCCAGCGCGCGCCCGACGGGGCCGGCCAGAAGAAAAACACGGCCCTGCTGGCCGGTGCCGTGGTGGCCGCCGCCGCCATCGGCGTACAGGTCTGGCGCCGGCGCTCGCGCTGAGCGCGCATCGGCGGCGTTTATCCGCTACATCAGCGCCCTGAGCGCCCCCACGTAGCGCTCGCTGACCGCCACCTGCGCGGCGCAGCGCAGGGTCAGCCGGTAGCTGCCGTCGCCCACCGTCGCCAGCGTCCCGATCTGGTCGCGCCGCACGATGGTGCCGCGGTGCACGCGCACGAACACGCCTGGGTCGAGCAGCGTCTCCAGGCGGCTCAGCGGCATCCGGTGCAGCACCTGGCGCGCCGCCAGGCACAGGTTGACGTAGTTGCCGGCCGCCTCGACCCACAGGATGTCGTCGACCCGTACCTGCTCGACGCGGCCGACCGAGCGCACGCTGATGCGGTCGAGCCAGGCCGCATCGTCGCTACTACGCTCGGTATAGCTGCGCAAGGCATTGCCGTAGGCGGCACGCTGGCCGTGGCGCAGCAAGGCCTCGGCGCGTTCCACCGCCTGCGCCAGGCGGGCATCGCTCACCGGCTTGAGCAGGTAATCGAGCGCATGCACGTCGAAGGCATCGACGGCATGGGCGCTGAAGGCGGTCACGAAGATCACCAGCGGCGGCTCGGGACGGCGCGCCAGCTCGCGGGCCAGCGCCAGCCCATCCTCGCCCGGCATGCGGATGTCGAGGAAGATCACCTGCACCTGGGCGTGCGCCGGCCGCGCGGCCAGCGCGGCGCGCGCGGCGGTGGCACTGGCGCATTCGGCCGCCAGGGTCCAGCCAGGATGGGCATCCATCGCCAGCCGCAGGTTGATGCGGCCCGGCGCCTCGTCGTCGACGATCAGGTAAGTCACCGCCATCAGTCGGCCTCCCCCAGCGGCAGGCGCACCCTGGCCACGAAGCGCCCATTCTCGACGCCGGCCTGCAGGCTCGCCTGCGGATCGGTCATGCGCAGGCGCGCGCGCACGTTCGCGAGTCCGAGTCCGGCGCCCGGATTCGGCGCTGCGCCCGTACTCACCGGATTCGAGACCTCGAACAGCAGCACCGCGCCGTCGAAGGCGCAGCGCAGCAGGATGTCGCTGGCGCCGGCATGGCAATCGAGCTCATGGCGCAGCGCGTTTTCGATCAGCGGCTGCAGCAGCAGCGGCGGACAAGCGGCATCGGCCGGCAGCGCATCTTCGCCCTCGATGCGCACGCGCAGGCGCGCGCCGTAGCGCAGGCGCTGCAGGGCCAGGTAGTCGCGCACGAATTGCAGCTCGTCGGCAAGGGAGACGCTGTCGCGTACGCTCGCCGCCAGCGCGTGGCGCAGCAGGTCGCTCAGGGTGTTGATGCCGGTCAGGGCCAATGCCGCATCGCCGCTGCGCACCAGCGCGCTGATCGCACTCAGGGCATTGAACATGAAGTGCGGCTCCAGCTGGGCGCGCAGGGCCTGCATGCGCTGGTGCTCGAGCGCCAGCCGCAGGTCGAGGTTGTCGGCGCGGGCCTGTTCCCAGGCCGCGCGCTGCGCCAGCGCCTGGCGCCAGTTGCCGATCGCGGCCATGACCGCGACCGTGCCGGCACTCATGAACCAGCCGTAGCGGCGCATCCTGCCCAGCACGGCGGCGACGCCGGCGATGCCATCGCCGAAACCGTCGCCACGCACCCAGGCCACGTACAGCCATTGCAGCGGCTGGAACAGCAGCACCACCGCCACGAACACCGCCAGCACATGGCGGCGCCGCTCGAACAACCCCGGATGGCGCAGCAGCGCCAGCCCGAGCGCGGCACTCAGCAGCATCATCGGCAGGTATTCGATGCACCATTTCGGCAGCAGCCGCCATTGTCCCTGGGTGCCGACGGCGCAGACCGCGATCCAGGCCAGCAGGTTCAGCGTCAGCATCCGCAGCACCGGCGGCACGCGCTCCCACGTGCGGGACCAGGTGCGCGGCGGTTGCGGATAGCGGGCGGCGGGATTCAGCGTACTCATCGACGGAAAGTATACCAGCGGGCCATTTGCCCCTCTGGCGCCGACGGTCACACCGGGGCGGCGTTTCGTCACACGCCGGTTCGCCGGGGTGTCCGGGGCAGGCCAGAATCCATGTTTTCGACTCTGCCCGGACCCGATGAAACGCTTCGTCCGCATCGCGCTGTTGTTCCTGCTTCTGGTCGCCGCCTACCTCGGCCTGGCCGCCGCCTGGGCCGCCTGCAGCTACGGCAGCCTGGCAGCGGCCCTGCCGCCGCCCCGCCCCGGCACGTTGTCGCCACGCCAGAGCGCGATCCTGCTTGCCGTCGAAGACCCGGATTTCCGCACGCACCGCGGCATCAGCTTCGCCGCCGGCCAGGGCGTCGCCACGCTGACGGCGGCGGTGGCGCGCGACTTCTTCCTGCGCGACGGGCAGGCGGGCGCCGGCCTCCTGCAGCGTTTTTATGCGGGCGTCCAGCACTGCTGCAAGGCGATCGACCTCGGGCGCGACGCGATGGCCCTGGTGCTCGATGCGCGCATGTCCAAGGCCAGGCAGCTCGACTATTACATCGGCCATGTCTACATGGGCACGCAGGCCGGCGTGCAGGTGCGCGGCCTGGCGCTGGCGGCGCTGCTGTATGCGGGCAAGCCGCTGGCCGCGCTCGACGAGCACGAATTCGTGCGCCTGGTGGCCATGATCAAGGCCCCGAACGCATACCACCCGCAACGCCGGCCGGCGGCGCTGGCCGAGCGCGTGGCGCGCATCGAAGCGCTGCTGGCCGGCAGGTGCAGGCCGGCGGGCTGGTCTGATACGCTGTATGAAGCATGTCCATCCTCACAAGGAACACCATGAAACGATGCTGTCTCGCCGCGGGTGCGCTATGCGCCCTGTTCGCGCCTGTCCATGCCGCCGAGGTCTGCACGGCGCTCGCCGATGCCGCCGGCGGCAAGCCCCTGCTGGAACGCGGCGATTGCCGCACCCGCGTCACGCCGGCATCGACCTTCAAGATCGCCATCAGCCTGATGGGCTACGACGCAGGCATCCTGAAGGATGCGCACACGCCGCTGCTGCCCTACCGCCCCGGCTACGTCGACTGGCAGCCGGCCTGGCGCGCACCGACCGATCCGGCAAAATGGATGCGCGACTCGGTGGTCTGGTATTCGCAGCAGACGACGCTGGCGCTGGGACCGGCGCGCTTCGGCGCCTATGTCCGGCAATTCGGCTACGGGAACCAGGACGTGACGGGCGACGCCGATCATGACGGGCTGACGCTGTCGTGGATCGGGTCCTCGCTGCAGATCTCGCCGCTGGAGCAGCTCGCCTTTCTCGGCAAGCTGGTGAACCGCCGACTCGGCGTCAGCGGCCACGCCTACGACATGACCGCCGCCCTCACCCATTATGGCACCGTGAACGGCTGGGACCTGCACGGCAAGACCGGCGCATCGAGCGGCCTGGGCTGGTACGTCGGCTGGGCAAGGAAAGACGGGCGCACCGTCACCTTTGCGCGCCTGGTCCGCAGCGACGACACCAAGCCGGAGGCCATGTCGACCGGCGTCTGGGCACGCGAGGCTTTCCTGGCCGAGTTCCCGGGCCTGCTGCCATGACGCTGCAGCAGCGCAACTTCGGCATCGACTGCCTGCGCGGCCTGGGCTTACCGGAGGCGCCCAGGCCGTAAAATACCGCTTTGAATTTTTACAAAGCGACTCTCAGCATGGAAACCAAGGATCAGCGTTACCTCGTCCAGCAAAACAAACTCACCGACACGGACAACACGGCACCCGTGTTCGCCCGCGTCATGCGCAGCAAGGAAGGCAAATTCGAAGGCGTCTCCTTTATCAGGAACAAGGAAAAGGCGACCGTGATGACGATTGCCGAGGCCGAGGAAGCCATGGCCTGGGCTGCGAAGAAAAAGGGCAATTCGCACGAGTACAAGAGCAAGATCATTTGCCTGGGCCAGTGATCGAGACGTGTTTACAGTGGCGTCAGCGGCCACTGGAATGTGCGGAACAGAACACGCGGGTCCAGCCATAGGAGCGTGCCCGCGCCCTCGGTCTGGATATCGAAGCGGACTTCCAGCCGCGCCCACAGGCTGTCGCCGGGGGAAATATTGCTGAAGGAGACGGGCGGCATCCATTGGAAGCCACGCAGGTCGACGTGGACCGCCCGGTCCCCATCCTCTTCGAAGATCAGCGTCTCGGTCTCGTGGGCCTGGCCGCGGATCACGGCCACCGGACCGGTTGGGCCGAAGCCCCATTGGAACAGCTGCTGATCGCGGTGCATCCAGCATTTCGACCACAGGTCGCCGGTAAAGATGTCGCTGTCGCCGGTGTAACCCAGCAATCCGCCAAACAGTTCAACGTGCGGTGTGGATAGCCAGCGCCGGGACAGCGACATCGGAATCCGGTCTGCCTGGAGTTCGAACAAGGCCACGGCGCCGAAACTGGCGTAGTGGAGATCGCCGTCGTGCGTAGTCACGCCGCCGGTGAAGTTCAGGCCTTCACTCGACATGCCTGCACTCACATGGTCCGGCCCCCACCAGTCGGTGCGCGCCCACCAGAACGTGGGATCGGTGGGGCCGGGCTGGACAGGCTTGAAATCGAAAATGCCCGGATCGAGAGGAAGCTTGTAGGGATCCCGGTTCAGCTTGTCCCTGACGCGGTCGAAGCGTTTCCTGTTGAGATCTCGAAGCTTCTGCGCGAATTCCGGAGGCAGGCCACGGCTTTGCCCTGCGGCTTCGCGCGCCTCGGCCATCAGCTTGCGCTCCTCTTGCGAGGGCCGCGCCAGCGACGCAATCTCGTTCTGCCGTGCCATCTCGGCCAATTGATACTCGCGATAACTGTCGAGCGCGGTGGCGATCTCATGCGGCACGCTATGGCTCATGTGTTCGGCACTCGTTCCGGCCCTTACGTGATTTTGCGGTTTCATCTGGACGGTTCCTTGTTCATTGCCAGCACCGAATTAGACGCGCAATTGGCGGGCGCATTGCGCCAGGCAGCGACAGGGAAAATGGTTTTGATGACCTGCTTGACCGTCAACAACATACGAACGGCGGCGAAGAACTTTCGCCTGGCTACAAAGTCAAAGAATTCCGGTAGTGCCCATCGGCGGCAAACCATGTGCGCACAATCAGGAGGCTAGGATGAGCAAGAGCGGCAGCGGTGGAAGCAAGGGCAGTGGCAGCCGACAGGGCAGCGCCGGCAAAGGTGAGGCCGCTGGTAAAGGCGGAAGCGGCCGGCCGGGCGCAGGCGCTGGAAAAGGACCGGGCGATGCCGGGGGCTGGCCAAGTACCACCGGGAAGATTTCAGGCGGAAACCGAAGCAATAACGATCCGAGGTGATGGGCTGGGATGTCCTTCCCTGCATGTCGCCATCACCGCGCAAAAAGAAAGGCAGCGCCTCCTTTCGGAAAGCGCTGCCTTTTTACAGCTGGCTCGGTTCGACTGCTTACGCCGCTTCAACCGCCACCGGCATGCGGATCAGGTAATCGAAGGCCGACAGCGCTGCCTTGGCACCCTCGCCCGCCGCGATCACGATCTGCTTGAACGGCGTGGTGGTCGCATCGCCCGCGGCGAACACGCCCGGGATGTTGGTGCGGCCGTGGGCGTCGACGATGATCTCGCCGAAGCGCGACAGTTCCAGCGTGCCCTTCAGGAACTCGGTGTTCGGCACCAGGCCGATCTGGACGAACACGCCGGCCAGCGGGACGTTCTTCTCTTCACCCGTGATGCGGTCCTTGAACGAGATGCCGTTGACCTTGTTGCCGTCACCGGTGATCTCGGTGGTCTGGGCATTGACGTGGATGGTCACGTTCGACAGGCTCTGCACCTTGTTCACCAGCACGGCGTCGGCTTTCAGCTGGTTGGCGAACTCGATCAGGGTCACGTGCTCGACGATACCGGCCAGGTCGATC
>Ga0308160_10002535_pt1 | contig 21864 bp, 25 predicted proteins | sample PhyFR1_FD_201036 | JGI IMG/M metagenome (GOLD analysis project Ga0308160, IMG submission 201036) | Phyllosphere microbial communities from UC Gill Tract Community Farm, Albany, California, United States - DLSLF.R1 | ecosystem: Host-associated > Plants > Phyllosphere > Unclassified | place: USA...
TCGCCAAAGGCGCCGTGGCCAACGTGGATCACGGCGAACTCAAGCATCACTTCGGGCGCCTTCTCGAAGCCTTATGGGATAAGCACGTCGCCGCGCCCTTCTTCCATGGCCAGGCCGGAAGCGCCGACATTCCCGGCGAGCTATGGGACTTCTACTACGGCAGCATGGCTGCCTTGCATCGCGTGGAAGGCAGCTTGCGCAAGGTAAGCTCCTGTAAGGTCGAGCATCCAGCAGTCGACGCTATGCGCCAGGTTCTTACCGAGTTTGCGCCAGTGGCCCAGCGCATTACCCACCTGAAGGAATGTATCGTTAAGCGGCCGGTGAAGTCTCCGGAAGAGCGGGAGGCTGAGCAGCGCTTCGTGCCGACACCGGCTACGCCACCGGCGACCAGGCACGTGTGGGAGGTGCTCACGAAGGTCACCGAGCGCAACCACCAGCAGCTGGTCGAGTACCTGACGCGCGAGCACGCCAAACGGGTCGACCTATTCATGTCGTTCGGTGCGGGGTCGCGTCAAAAGCTGCTGCGCCATTACGAGAACCGCGCTGCTGTCGATGCCGCGACGATGCCGCGCACGTCACCGCACGACGAATATGTCCTCCGCCCGGACTTTAAGGATGCGCTGGTCGCCTTGGCGCAGAAGGATGCCATCGAGCTGCGCGACAGCTTCATCTTCAAGGTGGTGAGCAAGCTCGCGCCCATCGTCGAGGCGAAGGGAAACCTCGCCGGGGTGCGCGAGATCGGCAACACGATCCAGGTTGGCCGCCTGAGCGGCATGCTGGCAGTCGAATTCAAAGACGGCTCTCGGTTCGTGGTCGATAACAACGTGGTCTATGCGCACAGCACGCGGGGCAAGCTCTTCGCGAGATTCCCGTTGACCTTTCACGATGTGACCCTCGCCGACGGCAGCCGCATGAAGCAGCCGTCCGAGGAGCGCATGCACGAGATCTTCTGCGCGGCCGCCACGCTTGCCGACGCGGACGAAGAGTCGGGCGAGCTGGCTGATGAAGATGACATCGGCGCGAGCCCCCGTGGCTGACCAATGTCGCCAGGATGGGACACCGCGGCGTCCGCGCCTGGCTGTCGAACTCGTATCCCCCGAGTGGGCGCTCGCGGTCGGTCCGGCAGGAACTGTGAAGAAGGAGTTCACGGCGCATCTGCGCGGCCGACAGATTGGGCGCCTGCTGCTATACCGGGAGATCGACGGGACGTTCGACATTTCGGGAATCGGGGTGCAGGACATCTACCAAGGGCAGGCGGTAGCCAGCCAGCTACTCGATTTCGCGTTCGAGGAGACCGGCGCCAGCCACTTTACGCTTTCGACCGGGACGACTGGGGACGGCACACTCCTGGTGCTTGCATACGGCGAAGGCCGGCGCGCTGGCCGACGTGTGGTCGAGAGACCCGCGTACCTTCTCCAAGCCGTGCAGGAGGCGTACTGCGATCACGCCCTTAATGAAGAGGCGCAGCCACCTGAGCAAGTCGATGCGCCCCGGTAGAGCGTGAAATTCGGTGGCGAGGCCGCAGCAGCGTGCACGAGAATTAGGCGATCGCACCCTCCGTCAGCGCTACTGCCGGAGGGTGAAAGTCCCTGCGGCCGATGCATGCTCTCCGGTACAATAGGCCCCCTAAGCCGGATCGGAATAGCGGTCGCCGGTGGGCCAATAGGGCGGGCCAAATTCTCCGAAGGGTCAGAACATCATGAGCGCAGCTAAGCAGATAACGGTGCGCGTGGACACTGAGCTGGTCGACATCTGGGTGGCACAAGACGGGCGCGCGACTTGGCGCGCATGGGGCGATTTCCGTGGCAAGCCCCTCGACGCGAAGGGCTCGTCGGAATCGAATGCGAAGGATCGTTGGAAAGAGAAGGCCGACCTCATAGATAAGGCGTAGGCCAATGCAATTACCTGGGAGCTTATGTGAGCACGACTTTTGATTTTGACGAATGGCTTGATGCCGCTGAACCTTGTGACGCTCCGAACGTCGCTGGCTTGGTTGAGGCGGTAGAGTGTGAGTGCGAGTTCTCCGGCTTCAAGGCCGAACGTGCGCCGAATGGGAAGTTGATCGTCTCTGCGGACGGGCTTGACCTTAAACTGGTCCTGGTCTCAAAGGAAGCCGAGGAGGGCTTCGTACGGCGTATACATTCCCGATTTGTGCCGCCTGGGATGAGTGCTGGCGTCGCAGCTGCCATTGAGCACTTGAACGACCACGACTAAGCAAGCGAGATCGAGCGGCACCGGTTCCGGCTGCGATACGCTACATCGGGCCGGCAGTCGCAGCTATCGAGACCTAGCACCGTAATGAACAAAATCGAAGAGAGCGCCAGCGCGGCGCGTGCCAAACGCAGCAAGGCCGTCGCAACTGCGGTAGCGAGTATGCGGTTGGAGGGATTCGTCCCGTCGCATGGCGCTGCTGCGATTAATGACCGATACGTCGCCGGCGAAATCGACGCGGTAGAGCAGGAACAACAGATCTTGGCTCTTGCCGGCAGGGTCTTCGCAGCTCGGGCAAAGCAGAAATGACCGCAGCCTGGACGTATCTGTTAGTGTCTGCTGAGGGTTTAACCTACCTCGGCGCTACAAGCAACTTGAAGCGCAGGCTTCATGCGCACAATTCGCAAAACAATTCGGGTTGGACAAAGGGCCGCAGGTGGCACTTATTGGCCGCCAAACGATTCGATAGCCGGGCGGAAGCATTCGCATACGAGGCGCTGCTAAAGGATGATGTGCGACGTCGCAACCAGTGGAAGCGAAAGAGTATCGGCCGTGCCGAAGTTTTATTTAAGCGCCACAATATCGCCTTCGATCTGAGCGCTTGGGTCCCCAAAAAGCGCCAGCGAGCGCAGCCCGCACCGCGGCCGAACTACTGGACCGATCTGAACAAAAAACCAAGATGAATTCAGATACCTACACCTTGTTGCGCGCCGTTGCGCACGATATTCGGACTCCCGCACTGGAGGCCGGCCGATCGGCGCTTGCGGTGGACGCATTAAAGAAAGCAGTGAGTTTTCTCGCCGTCGAGGTGCATACGCATGGCGACGTGAGCCTTGCGACACGGGCTGACTATGCCAATGCTTTACGCGCCGCGGCGGACGCGGTTGAGCGTGGCTGATCGAGGCTTCGATGGAAAGGGAAGAGCTGCTCGCGTTACGGCGTCAAGCGCGGGAACAAAAGCGGCAGATAGATGAGCGGCGCCTCGAAGTGCATCGCCAGATTCTGGACTTGCTGTTCCGGGGCGATGAAGGGAGCGAGCAGATCCGGGCCGAGGCATTGAGTCAGATCGAATTGTGGGAACAGAACAACCTTTGTATCCCGCGGTATTCGCAGACCTGGCGAGAGTGGTTGGGGCTGCCTGAAAAGTTCGCTCGGCAGGCGATCCTGCGAGTAGATGATCTGGGGATCTCGATGCGCCAGAACTCCCCGTTTTCCCACGCGATGGCGCGAATCAACAGCATTGCGCCTGTACCAGACGAAGAGAACGAACAGCGTGATCCGTATACGGATGGAGGACGATCCTAATGTTCCAGGAGCGTCAGCTGCCGGGGGTCGATGGAATCGAGCCGGTCCTGCTCGCGAGCGTCGCGTCCACTATCTGTGACGCAGTACGACCTGCGATGGTCGGCCAGCGTAGAGGCAATGTAGCCGCGATCGAGAAGCCGGCGCAGGATCCCGCCCGCCGCGATAGCCGCGCCCTGCGGCTGCATTTCCCGATCCGGCCAGAGCGCGAAACCGACTTCGGCGGTTCCGTGTATCGGCCCCTTCGCTTCCAGCAGCGCTACCAATTCGTTTTCGATAGGCGACAGCCGCGGGCGCTGGGCCTGTTCTAGTGCGACTGCGTCAGCGTCTGCCTGGGCCTGTGCAGCGGCAGCCGCGTCTGCTTCGGCCTGGGCCTTCGCAGCTGCCGCTGCCGCCTGCTCAGCTGCAATGATCTGGTTCAGGGCCTCTTCGCCGCCGGCTGCATCGATCAAGGCGCCCTCAATCGCAGCCCTCTGGGCGCCGTGCTCCTGGCCTGCACGTTCCATCAGGATCGCCAGGGCGCGAGCTGCAATCGGGCGCAGACGCAGTCGGCTAACGATGGCGCCGCCGGCATCGAGCAAGGCCTTGTCGGCAGCCGCGCCGCGTTCGGTCGAGGATCTGGCATTGCCGGACTCTTTCCGTCCAGGGCGCGCGGACGGTGTATCGGAGGATGCTGCCTGGCCGGCGATGCTCGTCTCGCTGGTGCTGTAGTCGTCTTGCTTCATTTCTTCGTCAGTCATCGGCATCAGCGCTGCAGGTCGCGCGGAGCTTGTTCAGCACGTCGGTATAGGTCGGGTGCAATCGGGGCCAGTCTTGGCTGGGCTGCAGCGCGGTCGCCGAGAGCCTTCTCTTCGTCACTGCCAGGCGAATGATCGGATGCTTGTGCCCGACCGTGGCCAGCCAGCCTGCGCAGGCAAATTCACGCCCTGGGCGCGACTGGTGGCAGGCAAACATGGAAGCGTCAACGCCTGGTCCGTACCCATTCTCGTCCGGGCAGCATGAGGCCAGGTCTTCAGCCAAGTTCATGTCGAAATTGGGAATATCGGATGCGGTCGTCGACTCACGCCAGGGGCACGAGGGACAGGGCTGCGGAAGGGTGGTGAAGGTGTATTCGGGCACTGGGCGACTTGCTTCGGGCTGACCCCTCATTATATGCGTTCAGCTGTTGAGCGCAACGTTAATTGCGCGGAGCCGAGACCCACCCTGACGCTTGCGCACCAGGTGGGTCAAGCGATCAGCTGCCGGCTGCCGGGGAATCTTCCTGACCGACGTCATCGCGCTCGATGCGCGCCAACTCGTCGTCCGCGTCCTCGCTGCAGATCTGGTTGTCGACGATGACGACGCGGCCCACAATGGCCTCGGCGCAGTCCTGGTTCTCTTCCATGTACTGCTCGGCGGCGACCCGCGCGGCTGCCTGCGACGGGAAGTTCACGTCGAACGGGTTCCAATGGGCGCTCTCGCCGTCGCTGACGTTGACGCTGTACTCCTCGATACGATAGCCCGTCAAACCGTGGCCGTCGTCAATCAGTTTGGCCAGCGTTACCAGGACATCGACCGGCGCGCGCTCGGCCAGGGCGAAGTTGCCCATCGCGATCACGGGCACGATGTCGAAATCATGGGCGCCGATGTGATCCGCCAAGGCATAGATCGACTCGAACAGGGGTTCATCCTGCGCGTCTGCCGGCAGCCTGATGCCCAGCTCGCGGCACTGCTCGGCCAGATGCGCGAGTACGTCGCCCCAGGTTGCGGTGTGCTCGCCCGAGAAGGCGAGGCCGGCGCCCGACTCCGACGCGCCGGCGGCATCGTAGGCCAGGGCTCCCAGCAAAGCCTTGATCACCGGCGTCAGGCGGACACCGTTGGCGAAATTGAGCGTGCCGGTGGCATGTTCTGGGTCGAATACAGCAGCTTGCATGGTACCTCCTTGTCGATGAAGCGCCGAGTGTATAGCGGCCCCTGACCCGTGGTTGCAATGGATGGCCTGGCCATTGGTTCTGCAACCACGCGCCGTTCGCGTCAATAACATCAGGGCTTCAACAAACCTGATGGAATTACTCATGACCGACCCTCGCGAAGAACACGTGTATCTGCGCTCCCAGAAGAACGGCGCCGACAAGGATTACAACCTCCACCTGGAGCCGGACGGCCAGGGCCAGTGGCGCCTGCTCTACGAGAACGGCAAGCACGGCGCGGCACTGAAGCGCAAGGAGAAGATCGAGGGCTCGGTGCCCTACGAGCAGGCGAAGGCCGTCTTCGATTCGACGGTGAAGGACAAGATGAAGTCGGGCGGATACCTGCCCCAGAATGCCGGCGTTGCATATCAGGACGTGGTGCCGGCCGACCGTGTCTCGGGCATCGAGCCGCAGCTGCTCAAGTCCATCCCAACGGAGCTGGTTCACCAGCGCATGGATGATCCGGCCTACATGTGGCAGGAGAAGAAGGACGGAGAGCGCCGCATGATCCGAAAGACGACCGAAGGCGAGGGCGCCTCGGCCAAGGTGACCGTGATCGGCACTAACCGGGACGGCCTGATCGTGCCGATCCCGAAAGAGCTGGCCGACGCCGTGGCCGCGCTCCCGCTGGCCTTCTGCGTGCTCGATGGCGAGGACATGGGGCAGGGCCGTTACGCCGCCTTCGACCTGGTGGCCACCGCTGACGATCCGGCCGGGCAGCGCCGCTGCGAGGATCGCTACCTCGCGCTGCAGCAGCTGCTGCGCGCGGCGCCGTCGCCATACTGGATCGCGGTCGCGACTGCGTTCACGCCAGCCGATGCGAAGGCCTTGAACAAAGCCGTCTTCCATGCCGGCGGCGAAGGCCTGGTCGGGAAGCTGAAGGGCGCGCCATACACCCCCGGTGTCAGCGACGACCAGTTCAAGTTCCCTTACCTCGATCGCGCGACGGTGTTCGTGGAGAGCCACGACGGCTCGAAGCGCAGCGTGCATATCGCGGTGCTGGACGCCGACGGCAAGGTCATGCCGCTCAAGAAGGTCACAATCCCGGCGAACTACGACATCCCGCCGGTCGGCGCGATCGTCGACGTCGAGTACCTGTACGCCCATGCCACCGGCGGCCTGGCGCAGCCGCGGTACAAAGGCGTGCGCACCGATCGCCAGCTGGAGCACTGCGTGGCCTCCCAGCTCAAGTACAAGTCGGCCGATGCGTGCCTGCCGCTCGAAGCGATCGCGCTGGGCGCGCAGTACGAGCCGGAGCAGGACAACGAGAGCGAAGAAGAAGCGCTCGGCATGGCACCAGGCTGCTGAAGGAGACGGGCGATGCGTGAACTGACGGAAGAGGAAATCGACCTGGTCTCCGGTGGCGCGGGTGGGGGCACGCGCCAGGCACGCCGCGGCTTCGTGTTCCCACTGTCGGCCGAGGCGCGGGCGCGCATCGAGCAAGACCGGCGGGAAGCCCAGCGGCTGTACGGGCTGGGCAACGCTTGGCTCGCGGCCGCGCTGCTGGCTGCGGCGCGCGAGGCGCAGGCAACTTCGCCCGAGCGTGCCCCTGACGAATGCACCTACGATGCCCGCCTGATTTGGGGGATCGTGCCCGAGCTGGCGCGCCGGCTTGGCGTCGTAAAGCTCACCACAAACGAGATCGACTGGGAAATCCGCGAACTGTCAGACTACCAGCTGCGCGTGCGGGCCGGCCATACCCTGAAAAACATCAGCTACAGCACGGCGCCTGGCTGGCGCTTGCTGACGCGCGATATTGGCAACGGCAATGCGGTGGTGTACGCCGTCGATCGGCTGTGCCCTGGGCGCATGGGCGACCGGGAGGATCCGATTGTGTGGAACCTGACCGAACTCGCGGCATGCCGTGGCCGGCCGTACGCCGGGGTGTGGACTCCAGCGATGAATCTGCTCCAGCCTGGAGATCGTCAGGAGGAGGGGGAAGTGGTTGCAGACGAAGGCGAGGAGGAGCCGCTTTCGCCGACGCCAGGCTGTTGATGGCTAAGGGAGGCTTGCTGCAATGCAACTTTCTGTGTAACCTTCGCGCTGCCAATCGTTGCGAGACTCGAAAGGCGCTCGGTATGATGAAGTCTCCACCGTAGATAGGATGCGTCATGCAGCAAAAATCTTTTATCGGCCAAGTGTTTGAAGCGGTAGCAACGGCGTACCTTGCCTGCGTCTTGGCCGGCGCGGTCTTCGCAGTGCTGTTTATGATGAATGCGGGGCGGCAGCTGGTACCTGCCTGGGCGCTGTACACGAGCCTGTCGTTGTTTGCGGTAGGGCTGGCGACAGGATGCTGGGCCAGAAGCGGCAAGGGTTTTGTCATCGGAACTCTGTTCCTAGTGGCGACTTTTGGAACCCTCGGGATGGGCGAGTTCTTCGGAGCAGGCGCTGGAGAGGGAAATAGATTGGCGGAGGCCCAGCGAGATCTGGCCGACCTATTGAAGGTGTTCTTCCCGCTTCTGGGTGGCGCGGTAGCGGCGACCTACCCGATTTTTACTCGGCTCACCGCCGTAGAGGCAGCATCGTCCGCGTCTCCCGCTTCAAGATAATCAGCAAGACCTGAGTTAGGCGGCCGCCTTGCCGTCTATTGCGAGACACGCGCTGCACTTTGTATGCCGATGCCTGCACCCTTCCAGGGTTACACATGTATTACCTGCTTCCCCATATCCTGTTTGCTGGCGCCGCCATCTCGATGTTTTTCACCGGCGCCACCCTGCGCCACCGCTTGATCAGCCACCGCATGATCGGCCGGCGCCCAGTTCTCAATAACCTGCCCTTCGGGAGCATGTGGACCCTGATCTGGTCGGCAACGGCCTTGCTGGTGGCAAGTTTCGTGATGGCCGGAAGCCAAGGTGTGGGTGGTCCCTGGTCTGCGGCGACAGCTGTCCTGTTCGCTATCGTGTTTGCTCTGATCTGGCTTATTTCCCAGCGGTGCGTCTCCTTTCGTACTGAGAATTTCACCTTTGTCTTCCGATGGGAAAGCGAACGTGAGGTTAGCCTGCACGTGAATGTGCGCGGACCAGTGATGCTTTCGCACGCTTTTTCTCGCAGGCGGCAGCGAGCCCAGCTCGTGCGCCAAGGTATGAAGGAGATGCGGCGCGCGCTGGAGCTGTCCCGGCAGCTGCCGGCGCAGGCCTCTACCCTAACCTTGGCCAGCCCGTGGTTCGGTCACGGTCGCCATGGTGCGACGCTGGAGCAGCTCGGCGATGTGCTCCGCACGACGTTCCCCGACGTCGACATCGAGCCAGTCTCGATCCAGAAAAACCGGCTCGACGGGATGCTGCTGTTGATCACGCCAATGGGGCGGGAGTGGCACCGTGTCGCGCGGGGCCGAGGTATCGAAGTCGTCGGGTATCGGTCGGCACGTACCGTGAGCGCGTGATTAAAAGGACTGTGGCCCACTGGGCGGGCATAGGCGAGGATCGCGCTTGGACACCGGCTCGCAGGTCGAGCAGAGGACGTAGCGCAGCCCCACGACATGTCTTTTCAGAGAGCCCGTCCGAGTAAATAGCTCTTGAGGCTCGATCGCGCGGCTACAGGTGGCGCATTGCAAAGGCTGTAGGGCACGGAATACAGAGAGCACCGGATGCTCCCAGCAGTGTTCATAGACGGATTTCTGATTCATCCCGACACGGTAGCACGCCTAGCGTGTTGCGGTCGAAGCTTTAGGCTTATCCGGACATTCCAGGTGATGGGGATTCCTCAGGGTCTGTGCTGCTTTCATCGACGCGCGCGGCTAGTTCGAGGCGGAATGCGGCATCTTGGACGGCGCGCTGAAAGCTTGGCTGCGAGCGGACGCTGCCAGCGGCGCGCGCTGCGTGTGCCTCGTCGTCGATCTCCCAGGATCGCGCCATCAGGCAGCAGAGCAACTCTTTAAGCGCTTCGCTTTCATGGGCGCCGCCGAGCCGTTGGGCGAACTCCTCAAGCACGTCGCGACCAACGGCTGCCGCGCCGGCGTAGCGCTGGTGGCGCTGCTCCTCGGTTTCTCCCGCATACTCGCCAGCGCGAGCTGCTGCGACTTGTTCAGCGATTGGACGATAGGGTAGGGTAGGGCTCATGGTCATAATCTGAGGTGTAGAGGTTACTCGGGGAAGGCCATGTCTTCCGTCGCTTCGTCGCAGAAGACGAAGCCGCCGCCGGCAGCCAGGACGGCCATCTGGCCTGGTCGCAGCCCCATCTTGTAGCTCGACCACCGCACGGTGCCGCTGCGCAGCATGGAGGTCATTCGGATCACACGTTTGGCGTACTTGATGGACGACTTGAGCACAATGAGTTCCTCTTGTTCAGGGTGATGGCAGCCGAATTGGCAGCACCATAGAGTTTCCGTTCGACAACCTTCGAGGTCAAGCATCGCCGGAGCAACCACGCCGCACAGCGGCAACGATCAGCGGATCTCCGCGTAGCTTTCCCAGGTGCGCGGCGCCTCGACGACCAGTGCTGGCGCTGGCGCGCGGCCAGGCGCGGTTGGGCGCTTGATGATGCCAGGCGGAGTAAGCGGCAAGAACAAGGGAGCATCCCGCGCTGGCCCGCGCCTTTTTACGAACCCGACAGTGATGCCATCAGCGGCAGGCTGGAGCGAGAGGCGCAGCGGCGCCGGCGACGAGTCCTGGGCGGATTGCAGGGGGCGGAGCAAAAAGAAGAGGGTCTCGCTACTTTGGGCCGCTAAATGGAGACGTCTTAGGGAATCGTTTCGGCAGTGCGCCGCCCAGAACAGGACGCACCCCGCGGAATTGGACTTCAGGATCTGCTCCGTGGCCCACAGCGCGTCTGCCGTTTTGGTCGGTCGCACCCAGGTAAGCTGCGAGGGCGGAACCCCAAGGGCAGCAAATGCGATCGCCTGGGGCGGGTGGGGCGGCTGCACCAGCATGATGCCACGCTTCGCCACCGCGGACATGGCTGGCGCTAAAAGCCGGAGCTCTCCAATGCCTGGCTGGCTCACCAGTAGCTCCGTCAACTCGCCAGCTGGCCAGCCGCCGCCGGGCAGCTGACTGGCCAGCACCGAGTGGCCGCTGTCGATGCAGCGCGAGCTGCCGCGCGCCAGCTGGGAGGCGCGCCAGAGGGAGGGATGGAGCTCTTCGAGCGCCGGTTTGTTGTCATGTGGCATCGGGTCAGCAGTCTACTGTATAAACGTACAGTAATGGAAGCTGTTCGAAGTGACAAGGGCGTTTCGGTTGCGCGCTGGCCACGGTCGAGAGCGGCTGGCCAACCAGGTGAGCAGCTATTCTGGATCGGGATCGAGAACGTCCGCTCCTGGCTGGAGTGGCGGAATCAGGATCTTCCAGTTGTCTTCGTGCGAGGAAACCCTCGACGTCAGGGCAATCTGGCTCATGGTCAGTGTGCGTTTTTGGCCGCGCGCCGCCGTGGGGGCGGAGAGCAACGCATCGAGCTCTGCCTGATGGAAAACGAAGAATCGGCTGCGCGGGTTCTGCCGGTCGAGCAGCACGACGACCAGATAGTCGAAACCCGTGAAATTTCCATTGACAGCAAGTTGTGCCGGCCAGTCGATAGTCTTGACTTGGACTCGCTCGGTGCCGCTACCCGTGAAAATGGCCAGATCCCAGCTTTTCTGCGTGGCGCCGTGCGCCAGGTAGGCCTCGACGTTGCGTTTCAATAGTTCGCCGAGGACGAGGTATTCCCCGATCGCGGCTGATACAGAGCGGTTGTTGTTCATGTCATGGGGTTTCGATTTGGCCCTGGACCAGGTAGGCGATCGCGCATATTGTGTCGATCCCGTACTTGGTGGTGAGGTCGGCGGCCGCCTCCAGGTAGGCCCGGAAATCCGCGATCTCCTCATCGGTGTAGCCGCGCAGACGCGAGAAGGCTTCCCAGTCTTCGCCGTCGTAAGCCGCGCGCTCTGCCGGCGTCCAGTCAGCCGGGTCGCTGACCTTCTCGGCGCGCGTGGTGCGGTCGTACAACTCGACGAACCGCACGACCAGCGGGTCGCCGCGATGCTCCGGGAGCAGCGGCAGAACGTCGATGTCGAGCTCTGGCATGGCGCCGCCGGCGCGCGGGGTGGCCATGCGGGATGCGCGCCCAGTGTTCACTCGTCCAGCCAATCCGGCCGCGCCGGCGCCGCGCCTTCGCCGTCGACGTATTCTTGGCAGTCGCACCAGGCTTGATCCTGGCTGCGACGGGGAGGCTGCTGGGTGTCCGCCTGGCGCGCGCCAGAGCGCGAGTTGCCCCAGGCATAGCGGTGATCCCCATGGCCGGCGACTGGCGCCACGTAATAGCCCTCGGCGCGCAACGCGGCGATCGCCGTGGGGGCAAGCTTCGTGTGCATGGTTTTCCCTTGGTAGAGCGTCTCAGCCTTCGTAAGTGCCTGGGAGCGCGCGAACCGGCCCGGTCTCGGTGACAGCTTCTGCCGCTGGCGTCACGTCACGCATTGGGTGGCCGAGCAGGCGCGTCTCCAGCGTCCAGTTGCGCAGAGTGCCTGCTTTTCCCCGAACCCCTTCCGCCTCGAAGCTCACATGATCACCGGCTTGCGTCAGCGCTACCAGGTTGTCGTTGGCGCTCGTCGGCCGCCCGTGGACTGCAGCGTAGGCCTCCCGAGCGCCTGGCAGCCAATAAATTTTGTGCGAGCCGACCAGCAGCACGTAGAAGCCATGATCGCCGTGCCCGACGAGGCTTGGGCCGCACCGGTCGATGATGCCGTCGATCTTTGTGATCATGCCGACCCCAGTCCAGTTGGTGCTTGCGCAGTGGAGCACTGGGCGAGCAGGTCGTCGACGTCGGCGCTCGGGTATGCAGCCTGCAGGCGCTCACGCAGGTCGTCCGGCTGCGGCCGCAGCTCAGGGTTCTGTGCATCGCTGTTGCACTTGAGGCACGCAGCCATCATCTGACCTGGGCCGCCGGAGTTATCGCGCCAGGTCGAAAACCGGTGGTAGCGATGGTAGAGGGGATTGTTGAAAACGATGACTTCAGAATTGCCGCATTGGCAAAACAGACCGGAGATCCCGGAATAGATAAAGATGACGTTCTTGCTCATTTGATGGGCTGGGTTTCGGAAGAAGAGCACCGCGTGGGGCAGGGCGGTGCAAGCAGCTTCCCGGTAAGACATCTCACCGGGTGCGTAGAATATCTTACTCGGACGGCCATCGCTGACGGCTAACCCGTTGGCGCATCCGGTTCCAAGATGTCCTCGTCGGGATAGATCTCCTGCGGCGGCTCGAACACGTCACGCACGGCCGTAATCACTGCCGCCGCGAGCTCCGCATCGGCCAGGGGAGGGAAGGCCTTCACCAGCTTGTTGGACGCTCTCCAGCCGGTCTCGCGCACCGAGCGAATGATCTGGTCGATGTCGGAGTTGGGGCCTTCCAGGTGGTTCTTCACAGCCTCGCGGGCGCGCTCCATGTCTCTCAGCACGCTCGCCTCCTTGCTCATCTCGACCTCGATGGTGAGGCGCACCACCTCGCCAATGTATTCGCTCTGGTGGGTCAGGTCAGGGTAGCGCCAGGCTGGCAGGGCATCGTCGTAGGCGTCGAAAAAGAAGTTGGAGCGGACGCCGTCGTCGCACAGGTATTGCATGCCGAAGTTGTAGTTGTCCTTGTACTTGGCCATCAGGGGCCGGGACAACACCTCCAGGGCGTGGTCGTATCCGGCCCGCTCTTTCGTCTTGTTCGTGATGGTGGCCGAGATCGGAAGGATGAACGGTGCCGGCACGGCGCCATCGCGCCGCAACACGTCGTTCACCAGGAAACGCGAGATCCGGCCGTTACCGTCGCTCATCGGGTGGATGTAGACGAAGCCGAACGAGGCGACCGAGGCTCGCACGATCGGAGGCGCTCCTGCAGTCCGGGTCATGCTTGCACGCAGGCCATCGAGCAGTTCGCCGGTACGTTCCCAAGGCGGACCGATGTAATCGACGACGTTGTCGAAGCCATGGGTGTGCCCGACGATGACCGGGGACTTCCTGACGCCGTAGCGGGTGGCGGCGCCCAGGATCTCGGCCTGCAGCTCGTTCAAGGCGCCCAGCGCCAGCGGATCGGCGCTTTGCCCGCACCGGCTTTCCATGACGGCCGCGAAGCGCTTCACGCGGTCGACCTGCTTTTCCTCGTGTTCGATGGCGAACGAGGCGCGGCTTTCCTTGATCGAGAGCCATACCGCGCTGCGCATGAGAACGTCCGCGCCGAATTCGACCTCCAAGGACTCCAGCGCGGCCGCGCAATCGTAGCGCTCGATCGCGCGCACGGCTTCTGTGCGCCGGACGGTAGGGCAGAAGTCGCGTGTTCCAGGTAGGTTATCTCGGACCCGCCAACGTTGGACGTTGAGTGGTCGCGACGCCACCAGGTACTCGGCCGGGTCGAGAGCGTCGACGTAGTTCCCAGTGGAGGTGTCAGGGACGTCAAGCCGCTGGCCGGTCAGCCATTCAAACAGGAAGCCGGCCCGGCGCGCGTAGGCGCCAGTGGGCTCGCCGCGGATCCACTCTTCAAGCACCCGAGGTTCGACGGCGCCGAACAGGCGCGCCAGAAACTCCAGGTTCACCAGCTCGTGTTTCAGGCCAAACGTAAGGTGGCCGACGACTGTGGCCTCCGGGCGCATGGCCGCGGGGTACGTTTCTTCCCTGGTCGGGTTGACGACGGTGCGGCGACCAGAGCCGATCTGGCTCTCTACCAGCAACGGCTGCACGGGGTTGATGTTCAGATGCTGCGCCAGCCACTTAAATCCGATGTAATCCGTCATTTTTCGCTTACAAACGCTTTTTTTTGCTTAGAAAGGAGTGTCGCACAAAGAAAAACGATTACAAAGTTTCTTTGGTGAATTTCACCGCCGTGTTTGCATAGGGGGTAGCTTGGGCATAGTTACATGGTGTGGTACTGACAGCAGCGTCGTGAACGGCCTCCAAATGGCCAAGAGAGCGCTGAAAGACGCTCTATTCTGACATTACAGTAATAATGTCATGTTTCCAAAAAATAAAGTCTCCTGACCCGCCGGTACAGCGATCAACGTCACAAATATCGGTGCTAGGATTTGTGGTGTTCACAACGCCTTTACACCTACTAGGGGGGCAGCGATGCAAACAAGGGAAGATCTGCGGCAGCAGTCTGCTGTATGGTTCGCGGAACTCGGCCGTCAGGAAAAGGCACGGGTAGTGCGGAATACACCGCGCGGGGACGTTATCCATGACGTTGTGATCGAGGGGCAGCAATTTAGCGCGGCGATCTTCTCAAGGTCAATCTTGGTAGGGACAGGTGACGGCTGGAGCTGCGCGCTAGGGGTCGCGTCCATCAACAGCAAGCACCTCGATGGGCCGGGCTGGGCGGTCTGCAAGTATTGGAATCAGCGACATCTCGATCTGAACCTAAGCGCTGCCGGCCGCCGAGCGCTTGCTTTGGAATTCGGCCTGCCGATCGTCCCAGAGATCGGTTACCTAGACATGCACCCACTTACAGAGTACGACTTTTTCTACCTCTCCCCGGCTTTCGAGTCTCTTGTCACGTGGGCAAGTAAGCATCCGCGCAAGATCCGAAAGGTGATCGGCGACGATTACCTGGGCCTGTGGCCGCTGGCGGCCATGAAGGGCCACCCTGTTCCAGCTACTGCCGAGAACATCGAGTTCGCCCGCGGTGGCTACCGCGGGCCGTGCCCTTTTGATGAAGACCCCGACAAGAAGCCGGAGTAGGGCCTTTACGGCTATGCCATGCCAGCGTCGAGCTCTGCCACTCTGTCCCGAGCCCACGGCACCTCGATGCGCTTACGCACGCCAAAGACGTAACCCCTGAGTGGGAACAACCCGGCGTCCACTGGGACAATCCTTCCCCACGTGCTGTGGTCGCCATTCTTGTTGTTTTGCGTCTTGGTGACAATCACCGTGGTGTCGTGCTCGAAGAAGAACCTGATGAAGGCCTCGCGCTTCAGCACCTTTGTCCCCTTTCCGAACAGCGCGCCATAGCGCGTCTCCCTGGGATACCAGTGGCCGCGCTGCTGGGTCGTCCTTTTCCCAGCTTCCGCGATCTCGCGCAGCGCCTCTTCGCTGATCCCGATGACCCGCCAGGAGTTCTCACAGGAGGCAATGCTCTCCAGCGCGAGCTGGCGTGCCCACTTGGAGATGGACGGCGGCGCCTTCCTCAAGAGCAGGTAGCTCCGGTAGAGGAAGTCGGCGGTTGCTGCGTCGGGTTCGTATGGGCGGTTGATTTCTTGCATGGGCAGGCATCAAGTTTGTGAGAGCGCCAGTGTAGATGGCCGGCATCGGGCAAACAACAGTAGCCGCCGCCAGCGCAGGCCGCCTGCCTATGAGCGATCAACCCAGCTGTTACGAAAGGCCTTTTTGCAATTAACGGTCAGTTCAGTGTGGGCGGTGGTGCTGCGTGATCTGGTCGACCTGGTGAAGCCACAATCCCTCCCATCCGTGCTGCCGTCGGCGCCGCCAGCTGACTAGTCTAGCTGGACGCCTGGAACGCCAGCACAGCTGTAGAAACTGCAATTAACGGTCGGTCTACCGACCTCAACCAGTGGCGAGCTCCGCCGCCGCCGTCCTGCTGGCCGCCCCTCGCCGGGATACTGGTTCTCTGCGGAGCCATGACTTGTCCGAGACTGGTTCGGGGGGAGGATGGGTTTGGGGGAAACCATGGTTTCGGGAGAACCTGGTTTTGTCCGAATCATGATCGGGGCAATCCCTGGGCCGGGCGCGGCGGGCTTTCTGGATTGTAGGGAGCCATGTTTTGTAGGGAGCCAGGATTCGGCAAACCCATGGCTCGGCAGGAATCCGAGGCTTCGGCAAGTCGTACTGCCTGTTGAGCAGTATTTATCCGACCGTTAATTGCAGTTTCAATATCACCTGTTCGGGTCCGCATAGACCCAAGGCGAGAAGAGGGGACGTGCTTCGCACGTCCAGGAGAGAAGGCGCGCGGTTTTGTGGCGCTGGTGTGATGGTACGGACACACAAGAGGCGTGGTTGCAAATAAAAGTTGCGTTTCTCTGGCGTAACATTCCTCGCACCGCTAACCTACATCCCTCACCTCACCTCCCCTCACATCCTTATGAAGATTTCTCAAGTCATCGGCGACGCCGTCCGCGTCGCCCTCGGGCACCCAGTCCACGTCGAGCGCTTCCTCGCTGCGCACCCCCACTTCAAGCCGGCGCTGGTCAGGCCCGAGCAGAACATCGCCCTGTCGAGCGTCCCGCAGTGGCAAAAACTCGGGGCGTGGGGCACCAAGGAAGAGCTGCGCCGGGCCGGCCGCACCGCGTTGATGGGCTGGCGCCGCGAGGGCAGCGCATACCGCAGCTTCGGCGGTACCTGCCCATCCCTGAGCAATCTCGTAAAGCGCGTCGTCATCGACGACTGGACGTGCGACCTCCAGGATCTCCACGGCTTTGCGGCCTCGAAGTCGGAGCTGGCGAAGTTCGACTCGATCGACCAGATGGTCGAGACCAACTCACAAGAAATGATCCAGGACATCTCCCCAGCCGGGCTGGCGAAGAACCTGGCGCACAAGGACATCCGCGTCACAGGCGCGAACCCTGGTTCGGACTGGCTGCAGGTTCACCAGTGGGACGGCCGTGTTTTCGTCCTCAACGACGGCGGCTCGCACCACCTGGCGGCCGCCAAGTACATCGCCGCGCGCATCCAGCAGCCTGTGGCGCTATCGGCGCCGCTGCACTACTACGCGTTCGATCCGGAAGCTGTGGCGGCGCTTCAAGCTGAATTCGACGTCTACATCGTCAACAAGCACTGCACGGTGTCGAACGCGTTCTTCGCCGCTGCCGAGAGTGCGGGTGTGACGTGGCTCTCGCACCAGCTCCCTGAGCCATACTCGGGCGAGAAGGCCATCTTCCTGCCTCGGGACGAGCCCCTGTCGATGAAGGTCTCGCAGGCGTTCAAGGAAGCAGGCTTCGAGGAGCTGGGCGCGCATATGGCGGAGGTGGCCAGCCGCGACGTCCCAGAGGTGATCAGCAAGTACCTTCTGGGCAAAGGGCAGGACGTCGACGCCGACGCCGATGGCGAGACGGAGGTCGCCGGGCAATACGCTTAACCAGGCCGAAACAGCGCCGGCAGCCCAGTCCAGGCCGCCGGCCAGCCCTGATGGGATGGTCCGCACGGTAGGTGAGGCGTGGTTGCACAACCCCTTGAGCAGCCCTGCCGTAAGATTTCCGGCCAGCCATCAACTACCCACTATCTCTATGAACAAGATCATCAAAGCCATCAGCGATACCGTTCGTAGCACCCTCGGCCACCCTGTCCACGTCGAGCGCTTCCTGGCCAAGCGGCCAGACTTCCGTGTGCCCATGGTTCGCAGCTCCAACAGCATCGACTTCGACAGCGTGCCGAAGTGGATTACCTTCGGCGAGACCGGCGGCGGCACCGGGCCTGCCGGCGCCCGGCAGGCAATTCTCTCGGGCTGGCGCCGTGAAGGCAGCCGCTATAGCGACTTCAGGGTCGCTGGCCCGGCCCTGAACAACCTGGTAAAGAAGATCGTCGTCGAGGACTGGAAATGCGACCTGCAGGACTTGCATGGCTTCGCCAACTCCAAGTCCGACCTGCGCACCTTCGTCAGCACCGACGACATGGTCGTGGCCAACTCTCGGGAGATGATCGAGGACGTGTCGCCGGCCGGCCTGCAGGCAAACCTGGCGCACGACCAGATCCGCGTTACGGGCGCGCGCGCCGGCTCCGACTGGTTCCAAGTGCACCAGTGGGACGGCCGTATGTTCGTGATCAATTGCGGCGGCTCGCATCACCTGGCAGCCGCCAAGTACATCGCCGCGCGCATCCAGGCGCCGGTGGAGCTGTCGGCGCCGCTGCACTACCATTCGCTCGATCCCGACGCTGTCGCAGCGCTGCGGGCCGAATACGATGTCTACGTGGTCAGCCACGAGAGCGAGGTATCGAACCTGTTCTTCGCGGCGATGGAGGACGATGGCGTTACCTGGTTCTGGCGCGACATGCCCGAGCCGTATTGGGGTGAGCGGGCGATCTTCCTCCCGCGGGCCGAGCCGATGTCGCTGAAGGTGTCCCAAGCGTTCCAGAAAGCCGGGTTCGAGGAGCTGGGCGCGCATCTGGAAGAGGTCGCCAGCCGCGACATCCCGGAAGTCATCAGGAAATACCTGGCGCCCGAGGAGGCCAAAGCCGACGTCGACGCCGAAGAGGAGCGCAGCGCTCCAGCGTACTGACCAGGAGGCCGTCGCTGCCGGCTACGGGCGCCGGCAGTGGTTCACTTGGTGCGTCAGCGAGTGGCCGCGCCCAAGATCGACCAACACGTGTTCGTCGAGGATGAAGATCCGCTCGAATACAGCGAAGCCTTCACCAGCTTCCAGGTGCTCTCGCAGCAGCGCCAGCGCGAGCTGGCGCTGGAGTGCAGGGGCCGGCCAGTTATCGTAGATGACCAGCCAGTGCTCGTCGTGTGCCGCGTAACCCGGCTTCCTGGCACTGGCCGTCTTGCTGTCAACGAAATGCGCGATCGCTTCGGCCCAACCCCTCTCGACCGAGTCGCCCATCATCGGCGGCGGCATCCTGTCTTCCTCGATCTCAGCGAGTAATTGCCCCTTCTTCTTTCTAGGCTCACCGATGACCGCGCTGCGCATCAGGTAGGTGTCCCGGCCGAGCGCAGCGCGCAGCCTATTCGCGTGCGCGAGATTCTCTGGTACCGCCTCGGTGTGCTCGATCCCGATCGAGCGCTCGCCCAGGTACAGGCCAAAGTCGGGCCGTTCGCTCTTCTCAAGGCGTAAGGGGAAGTCGTGTGGAGCAAGCGGCACGCTCCCCAGCAGTCGAACCACAGAGTAGACCTCGGGGGTCGTCCCGCGCGGGGCCGGATGCAGCGGTACTGAGACATTCAAGTCAGGCAGCCGCTCGTGCAATTCGTCAAGGGTAGGGGCTGATAGCAGCATCGGGGTTCCGGTAATGTAATCGGTGGCCGCTGCGCGCCACCGGCGCGAAGCAGGGCGCCTATCGTGCCGACCCGGCCTAGTCGGCGTTGGAAGTGTACAGCCTGGTCGCCGCCGTGAGGAAGGGGGGAGTTGATGCGCAGTGCCGCTTTCCTTGTGAGACTTGGGAGCCGCTTCATACAATGGCCATACGACATAACACAGGCGCGCCGGCGCAAAAAAGGAAACAGTAATGGATACTCGCTATATCGACGCTGAACACAAGCTCGCAACCGCACTTGGCTGGACTGGTGCGGACTACACCGGCTTGGCAGCCGTTCGCGACGGCCGTGCGCAGGGCGTGGTGCCGGACGGTACTCGATCGAGCTACGTCCCGGCGTGGGCGCGCTCGGGCGACGACTGTGTGCGCCTTATGCTGGCCCACCGCTGCTTTGTGACGGCCGAGGTGACGTCCGATGGCGTCGAGGTGATGGTCGCACGCTGGAAGGGCGCGCACGGCTTCCCCGAGCGTATAGCCGTGCCGACGGGCGAGCACTCCGACGAGGATGCGGCATTCCGCTACGCAGCCGTCTTGGGCGTCACATCAAAAGTCGAGGAGCAGAGCCGGGCCCGCGAGCTGAGGTCGATGGTTGCTGCTTGATCGTGACCTTTGCTCAGCTCGGGTTTGATGCCCAAGTACAATTGTCGAAAATGACTCAGAAAGTAAGAAGTTGAAACTGAAACTGCAAGATGTTACCGATATACTGAAACAACTGGCGAAGGATCTCCTCGTTCCAGCAGTCTGTGCTTTCGGCGCGACCATGTGGGAGTATCACCGTTCGGCAGACGGCCTGCACAGCTTTGTGACTAGGCCGGCATTCGATCAGCTTTCCGCGTACTTTCTCAAGCTCTTCTATTGGGGCGCGTTCTTCGCAACGGCTCAGCGTTCCTGGAAGGTCGTCAAGGATCGCCGAAACCACGCATCGGTCATGCAGAAGCAGGAAGACGCCCTTGAGCGACTGCAAGCGATCGCGACCGACCTCGCTGGTCATGCCACCGGCGGCGCCGGCCACTGCTTTATTTGGAACGTCCGGCACAACGGAATGGCGATCACAAACCTCGAAATCTCGGTCGTGGGCGATTTTGCGATGCAGCAGGTGTCGATGGGCATCACCTCAATGGAGGCGGCGAAGCGTAACTTCCAGAAGACGAAGCAAACGGGCAACGTGAACTAGGGGTCGTCTCAGAAAACGGAAAATAAAGCACGCTAAGCAGGTTGCAACGGCCGCAGCGGCCTGAACTTGCCCGCGCCGATCTTGGCGCTGCTGCGCCAGAGGTAATCGCCGGTCAGGTTGATGTGCTCCCAGCCGAGCGGCGACAGGTACTGCAACAGCGCGTCATCGACGGCGTGGCCGTTGCCCCGCAGCGCGTGCGCAGCCCGTTCCAGATAGACCGTGTTCCATAGCACGACGGCCGCCGTCACCAGGTTGAGGCCGCTGGCACGGTAGCGCTGCTGCTCAAAGCTGCGGTCGCGGATTTCACCCAGACGGTTGAAGAACACGGCGCGGGCCAGCGCATTGCGGGCTTCGCCCTTGTTCAGCCCAGCGTGCACGCGACGGCGCAGCTCCACGCTTTGCAACCAATCCAGGATGAACAGCGTGCGCTCGATACGCCCCAGCTCGCGCAGGGCCACGGCCAGGCCGTTCTGGCGCGGATAGCTGCCGAGCTTGCGCAGCATCAGCGAAGCCGTCACCGTGCCCTGCTTGATCGACGTGGCCAGCCGTAGAATTTCATCCCAATGGGCGCGAATAGCCTTGATGTTCAGTCTGTCGCTGCTAATCATCGGCTTGAGCGCGTCGTAGACGGTGTCGCCCTTGGGGATGAACAGCTTGGTGTCGCCCAGGTCGCGGATGCGCGGCGCAAAGCGGAAGCCCAGCAGGTGCATCAGGCCAAATACATGATCGGTGAATCCTGCCGTATCGGTGTAGTGCTCCTCGATGCGCAGGTCGGACTCGTGGTACAGCAAGCCGTCGAGCACATAGGTCGAGTCGCGCACGCCGACATTGACCACCTTGGTGTGGAATGGCGCGTACTGGTCGGAGATGTGGGTGTAGAAAGTCCGCCCAGGACTGCTGCCATATTTCGGGTTGATGTGGCCAGTGCTCTCGGCCTTGCTGCCGGTTCGGAAATTCTGGCCGTCCGACGATGACGTGGTGCCGTCGCCCCAGTGCTCGGCGAAGGGATGCCGGAACTGCGCATTGACCAGTTCGGCCAGCGCCGACGAATAGGTTTCGTCGCGGGTATGCCAGGCTTGGAGCCAGGCGAGCTTGGCGTAGGTCGTTCCGGGGCAGGACTCCGCCATCTTGGTCAGACCCAGGTTGATGGCGTCGGCCAGGATCGTGGTCAGCAGCAGGTTCTTGTCCTTGGCCAGGTCGCCCGATTTCAGGTGCGCGAAGTGCCGGGTGAAGCCTGTCCATTCGTCTACCTCCAGCAGCAGTTCGGTGATCTTGACGTGCGGCAGGATCATTGCTGTCTGGTCGATCAGCGCCTGCGCGGTGTCGGGCACCGCCGCATCGAGCGGCGTGATCTTCAGGCCCGACTCCGT
>Ga0308160_10002536_pt1 | contig 21863 bp, 28 predicted proteins | sample PhyFR1_FD_201036 | JGI IMG/M metagenome (GOLD analysis project Ga0308160, IMG submission 201036) | Phyllosphere microbial communities from UC Gill Tract Community Farm, Albany, California, United States - DLSLF.R1 | ecosystem: Host-associated > Plants > Phyllosphere > Unclassified | place: USA...
CCGTCGACCTGGCTGGATCTCCATACGGATGAAGATCGACGGCGGCGTACAGCCCAGCTGCAGTGATATTCTCGACGCTGATCAACAGTCCCAGCCACATCGCTTCCTGGCCTTTCCATTCCTTCATTATACCAAACACCACCTTCACCTCCGTCTGCACACCGGAACGATAGATGTGATGGAAGATCGAGAACGGACACGCGAAGGGTTCCTCTGAAAAGTCGTATTGATCGGGGAACGAATTGATAGGCGAATCGCGGAGCTCTTGCCCCAAAGTTCGGACGGATTTGATCTGATGACCGAGGAAGGGGAATTTACCGGCACCCGATGAGACCGTGGAGCTCACGGCTTTCGTCCACACCCTGAGAGGGGACTCTGAATCTGACGAGTTGCTGGCCTCGTGGGATGCGGTGATGCCTGCGGGAGTCGGAGAGACATGATCTTGGCTGTTGATCAGTATACTCATAAGTCGCAATTCCGAGTCCGCGACCGAGTTGACTGACTCACTTCGATACGTCGGGTGGTAATAGCCCACTGGGGAGATCGGTGGTCGAGGGGTCTTGATCCACTGGGGCTGGAGACCGACCAACGTTCTCACCTGGGATGACGGGTTGCGAGTGATCGAAGGATTGGATTGATCTGGGATCATGATCGTTATGGGACGGGCCTCCATGCCAAAGCGGGACAGCCTCGTCACCCTCGGTCTTGGTAGGGGTGAAAATGTGCTCTGTGTTCGGTCGAGGCGATTCGCCTTGACCGGTAACATGGGTGAATGTGGGCGCTTTGGCACTATCCAAGCTGGTATTGGGGGTTATTTCATTTGAGTGGCCTTGGGTAGAAGAGGAATCTGACGTTTCAGTCGAGGGGGAGGTCGGAATGATATTCTGGGGAGAAGTTGGTTCGCTGTGGGGACCTGTTTCTTCGTTGATATCGGTGTAACAGGTAGGGAGATCGTGACCGGAGTCGGTGGAACTGCGCCCGGTACGGCAAGCAAGATCGTGGTACCGTCCGTTGAGCCAGTAACCTGTGCGAGCGGCAGCGCCGCTGTGATGTCAATTTCATAGGTCTTGACCAAGCAGTGGACAGACTGACGCAGGAATTAGAAGGGATAGCCTTGACACCGGGTTGGACAAGCCTCTCATACCTTGGCTAGTCGTCAGCTCTCGTGTCCGTCGTTGATCTGGGATGACGGATTCAAAGGATAGGATGACATACTGAAGTACTGACTTGACACTGGAGGCAGAGCCTGTTGAACGCCTCTTGTCCGACATATTTAGGGTATCACGAGACAAGGGGGAGAAAGACAGGGGGCAGACAGAATACTGGTTGACAAGGAGGCAAACGATATGGTACGTTATATTGCAGTGTATAGGTAAATGGACAAACCATGGGAATGCTAGCTAGCAGCTTGTTATAGGTACCAGTCTGTGCACAATACACACATGACGTGGCGGCCCTCATTCTCTACTTGCTCCGTATGCACCTGCCAGCTAGCCGTCAAGATGCCCCGATATGGTAACGGCGTTTAGAGGTCCTAGTGCTGATTCTATGCATAATTCAAAGTAGATTCGACGTGTATCAGAAGCTTCTATTGTACTCTCCATGCTATATGAAGTGCCTACATATATTCCTGAAGATCCTTCACTGCGCCATTTGGCCATGCATCGTCATTCTATCCCAGAGCTAGGAAATACTGCTTTGCATTTTATGCTCACTGCCGAGAGGGAGAGATCATACGTGTACTTGTTGTTTGTTGTAATAGTGCCAACCATAGTGCTGAACACTGTACGAGTACAGTATAGTCATTTGTTGATTGAGTGGCAAAATCTCATCCGAGTTAGTTGCTCTCAAGACTGTGAAGCGTATGAGTAACGTACATGCTCCCTGACCTCGGATATAGCAAGGTAGATACCGGGACAGAGAAACTAGCTCGTCCCTAGCTGCCTGATGGGACTAGTGATGGAAGATGCATGTGACTCAATACCAACACCGAACAGACATATATCGAACCAGATGGCAGTTGAAGCGAGAATTGGACGAAAGCAATTTCGAGATTCGCAAAAGCGCTTGTGACGTATGTACAAGTGATGTTGGGGTGTGTATCTGAAACCAGACCGGAGACTTCGATCGATAGCCATGTGGACGATGTGGCATGGATGTATATGCTATCAGTATCGAGTTGAGGGTGATGGGGGATGATGTGGTGGAGTCGTGATGGCGATCTGCACAGGCGTTCATATTGGAATAGTTGGAATAGTGATGGTGTTGTCGAAGGCGCGAGATAGTCCGGTAGCGGTGTGCAGGAGGGCGGGAGGAAGGATTGGCGTCTTGTATATTTTGTACCATCGACAAGTTGAACCAGGTAAGAGCTGCTAGATCAGCCGACTGATTCAAGTCCGACTCACAGTCTCAAGTTCCTCATCATACTAATGCAATGTCTGCATATCGCATCATCCAATCCTCCATCTCCCTGCTCTTGTCTCGAGCATTTCAGTCAATCCCCTATCCTACTCATCGATGTATCCTGGGACAATGCCAAGATCGGTCGAGGTGACAGATCTAAAAGTCTTGCTATACCACCCCTGATGCATAGAGGTATTCGAGTTCAGGAGGATTGGTTTCGAGCGAGCTTCAGTCATCGTTCCCATTACTGATCGATCATATACCCCATCGTTTTTGCTCGCAAATCCGAGAGCTTCGAGTTCGTGAACAGTTTTGGTGCCCTTGCGAGCTTTGGACGAAATAAGGATGGTGGTACGATGTCGTTCCTACAGCAAGTAGGTAGTAGATCGATTGACAGTAGCGGTCACTCCGGTATCGCTGATGTGAGTTGGAACTGACACCGTTCCTTTGAGTCCGACAGCCTGTGGTTCGTCGAGGCTGCTAGCTTCTTTGTTTCATTGAGGCAGAGTTGACGAATCCGGATCGATCAATGATTCTGTCGACGGGATAACCTCCTTCACTCAAATTGCTCAATCCACCAATCGACACATCTATGGCTTTGGTTCTTGAGTTGTGTTTCGATCGATGTGAAATATGATGAAACCGATAAAGCGGGATAGACGAATCAAGTAGGTCCCATGGGTGACCCTAGTGATATCCACCGTCGTCCTCGATTCTGACTATATCGATGGGCGTATGTGGTGTGCGGGATATGATCTATCAGATACGCCTGATCCCTCGTAAGGGTATTGATCTCGGATGTATTGAACCTCTAACTCGTAGAATAACTTCGATAACCCATCTGGATAGGCTTAAGTAGTCGTGTCGAGGCAAATAGGTTCGAAGTTGGTTGGGTATCGAATCGCTGAACAAGTCGATTAGATGATCCAGTTTAAATTCGAATGTTCACAAACATAACACATGGAGAGAAGCTATGAAAGCCGGTTATTAGACCCGACACCGAGGTAGAGAGTAGAACTGTGGATGTTGACATATGTATGGGGACCATCCGGCTGATCTCGATTGTGTAGCGTCCTAACAAGGTCGGCCAGTGAAGGAAGGTGAGGGGCACGAAGCGGTGATGGGCCCGGTGAGAACGGATGAAGCAGGGCTGTGTGCGACACCGAGGGCGAGTTCTAGTTGGTCTGCGGAGAATCGCGATAACGGATTGGTTGGCGGAAGGAAAGGATGATAAGCTGGGTCAGGATATATCGTCGCATCGTTCCAGTTTGATAATAAAGAGATAAGGAGAGGAAAGGGTTGGTAGTGAGTGTAGTAATAGTGAGTAAAGAGACTGGAAGAAGAATGGAATACAAATGCGTGATTGATGACCCTAGAAACAAAAGCAAGGAGACTGTGTGTGTATCAAATTTACCCCCCGCCCCTTGCCGCCTATATCGAAGGAAGGCATTCATACGCATGCAACATCGGGAAATGAAAGTGGAAGCACCGGGCGAAGACCATGAGTGGGAATTAAGGCTTCGTGTTATAGGAAAGACCGGAGAATAGTGTAGTGGTCGACTTGTGATGTCAAAGTTGTGCTCTGCTCCAGTTGGGTTCGAGCTGAGGTTAGTGGCCCAACGCTGCGACAGTGGTCTGGTTCAATTGATCCGAGCCGTCCCTCGAACGAACACCGAACATTGTCCTGTCGGTGAATTGACTCCCTCACTTAGTATCCTCACGTCTCACCCCTCTCTTCCATCCCGCTCCAGAGAAATCTCTTTGATTCTCAGGCGCCTGCACCTGTATCATGCACCCACCTCTATCTTCCAAATCGAGCCATGACCGAAGCTTTGCCCTTGATACCTAACACAATCTCCTTCCTATCCGCTTGCGTAGAAGCAGATACATCTAGCTCGGAAGGAATAAACGCCGGACGTCTAAACTCCACTTCCATCCATGTCATTCCTTCTCCACTAATTTGGTCCAGCTTCGCTAGTCCTTTCGCCAAGACCTGGTTACCATGCGCTATTATTGCCTTCAATCCGAATAACTTCGCCAGGTTCGAGGAGAAGTGAATTGGATTGTAGTCCTTCGAGAGGGCTGCCCAGAGAAATGGGTCATTTGGTGTAAGTTTGATGGAGGTGCTGGATATTGACTCGGGATCGGCAAGCCTCTCTTCGGCAGGAGGAGGTGTAGTATGTTTGGCGAATTGGAGAAACGTGAAGAATTGTCGGTACAGGACTTGATTGTCGGAAATCAATTCCACCACTATCGTAACTTCCCATCCTCTCTTGACTTTCTTCAGATTCGGATCAAGCGTCGTCTTGACCTTCCACGCTTGCTCCCTCACTACACCTTCTTCTTGTGGTCCCATCACTTCCTTCAACTCCTTGTCAAGTACTGAGGAATTGACAATCTCGAACCGGTTTCGAACGTTCACTCCTCCGACCGGATCCATTGGGCAATTCCGTTTCGTCAACAATAATAGCATCGCAGGTTCTGTAGCAGCGGACAGAAAGAGCATCAGATGAAGTGGGTGGGACGTTGTATCGATACCAGACGTTTTAGCGGCTCGGTTATATCGTATCAAATCGGATGGGGAGGTATGAAATGGGATTTCGAGGGATATCGCCTTCCCCGATATCGTGTGCGTCTCTTCTGATTCACCATTCTTCTGAGCAGGAGAGAGACTCTTCTGACCGAGAAAGGGCAATCGACGAAGGAGAGAGCGAGTGATGAAGTATATATAAAGGGCCCAATACTTCAGTCCGCTGAATTCCGATAGTGGGAACGAGAGGACCGTATGCGCTTCATCGTAGAACAAGGGCGTGAGGACGAAGGTGTATCGATATAAGTATGCTATAGCTAATATGCCTGCATAGAGGGAGAGTGTGAGTGCGCCGGGCATGGTATAGCAACAGTTGTATAGAAAAGAGAGAGTGACACAGATCATTGATGCGTCATCTCTCCCCTTCCCGGCTATAACCGCAAATCAAGGCTTGGCGGAATAATCTTATCCGGATCTTTGACACTTCACTATACGATGCTTCGGCTCTTCCACAAGCACTCACACTGTTCATGTGTGCGGTATCGAGGAGACATATCGGTAGCCAGAGTGATAGGGCGATTATCATCAGCATACGCCTGAATATCCTCATGGGAGGAGATCGTCGCCTATACGTACCTTGACGCGTCTAGTAGCATTGAGCCAGTGGCTTGAGCGCTGTATGGTGAAGCCCTCCCTCTTCATGATCCATGCGGTTCAGTCTCATCATCCATGGGCCTGTATACATGAGCCCAGCGAGCACCGTACAACTCATTTAAAGGAGGCTGTGGTGTCAAGCGTACAAAAGAGGGTCAAAAAGGGATGCCCCCGCGGTGGGTTGAACACCGGACCTTTCCCTTTGATTGCGTAATACGAAAGGAACGCGCTACCACTGCGCCACACGGGCCATCTTATTTCCGGCTAAAACGCCGCAATTCGGCGCCGGTTTTGGAACTATATATACTCATGTCCTGTCACCATCGGGTTCATGCCTACCAGGACACCTTTTGAAGCTTCTCAAGGACTAATTCTCACCTCTCATAACAGAAGTACCCATGGCTTTATCACTGGGTATGTCTGAACCTTTCTGGTGACTGTCGCTTCGGCTTGAGCGGCGGTTCCGGCGGTACTACACAGTTTGAAAGGGCTCAATGGAAGATAGGATTTCGTTGTTCGTGCCATAAGGGATGCTCGCAGTAGTCGGTAGGCCCTGGTGATTGTATACGTGATTGTGTATGTAATTGTCGATCGCTCGCGTACGTTTGACCGTCAGTGTAGCGAGCTGTACGCGTGAAAGAGATAAAGATGTAATGAAATGACATCACCCACAAATTCAAGTTGAAGCGACCGGGGAATTCGCATTCCTTTAAACGTCGTCTTTGCTTTCATCACTCTCACATCTCATACATCTATCATCATGTCTGTCAATGTACGTCCTCATACCACGTCGTCGTGGCACGTTCTGACATACAGAACGTACAAGACTGGGACTTTGAGAAGTTCCCCATTGACTTGAAAAAGTACAACCCCATCCCTCTTGATCCTGTCAAGGACAAGAAGCTCTCCGCCGAGCAGAAGCAAACTTTGGTGAGTGATCCCTGTGATGCATAGGGAGATACTAATAGTAGCTCGACAACATCGCTCTTCTAAGAGATGTGATCGTATTCTTCACTGCTACTGGAGCTGCTAGAGCTACAGCTGGACATACGGGGTACGTCTCATGTTTCCCACACCCGACACCGCTAATCTCCAGAGGAGCCTTTGACACCGTTCCCGAAGTGGTCATCCTACTCTCTTTCCTCGCTTCCGACAAGTCAGGAAAGAAGTTCTGCGATATCCTATTCGATGAAGCTGGACATCGAGTCGCTACCCAATACCTCCTTTCTGTACTCGACGGAAACCTCCCAGTCGAGCATCTACTACATTACCGAGAAGCCAACTCCAAGCTGCCTGGACATCCCGAACTTGGTTTGACTCCTGGTGTCAAGTTCTCTTCTGGTCGACTTGGACACATGTGGCCTTTGGTCAATGGTGTCGCCATGGCCGACAAGTCTCGATCGGTCTTTTGTCTCGGATCGGACGGATCTCAACAGGAAGGAAACGATGCAGAAGCCGCTCGACTCGCTGTTGCTCAGGGACTCAATGTCAAGTTGTTCATCGATGACAATGATGTCACAATTGCGTATGTGTCACCTGTCATTTAGTCAAGAAGGAGCTGATCAGACAGAGGTCACCCATCTGAATACTTGAAGGGCTACCACGTTGGCAAGACTCTTGAGGGTCAGGGCCTCAAGGTATTCACTGTCGACGGAGAGAACATTGACGAGCTCTACGCCTCCATGTGCGATTCCATCAACTACGATGGACCCGCTGCGGTGGTCTGTCAGCGAAAGATGGCAGTCGGTATCAAGGGTCTTGAAGGATCTAACCATGCCCACGATGCTATTAAGGTGTAGGTCCCTCTCCTCCGCCCTGTGGACATCTACTGATGAGCAGTGAGCCAGCAATTGCATACCTCGACGAGCGACACCCCAAGTGCGCCAACATCCTCCGAGCCATCAAGCCTACCGAGAACACTGAGCTCTTGATCGGAAGCTCAAAGGAGAGGGGAGCATGCCGAGTCCAGTTCGGTGATGCCGTCTCTGCCGTTCTCGACAAGACCAGCAAGGAGGAGAACCAGGGCAAGGTTATGGTTATCGACTCTGACTTGGAGGGATCTACCGGTTTGAGCGGTATTCACAAGTCCCACCCCGAGTACGTCATCTTACGCGTGATATGAACGGTTGCTAACAGATAGGGTATTCATCTCCAGTGGTATCATGGAGCGAGGAAACTTTTCCGCTGCTGCTGGTTTCGGAGCTTTCAAGGCTGACCGATTCGGTGTCTTCAGGTATGTCCATAGTACCACCAAGGGAAGACGCTGATTAATAGTACCTTCTCTGCTTTCTCCGAGATGATCCTTTCGGAATTGACCATGGCTCGACTAAACTACGCCAATGTCTTGACTCACTTCTCCCACTCTGGTGTCGATGAGATGGCCGACAACACTTGGTACGTCTCCATATCTGAGTCCGGGCGACAACCAGGAGCTGACGAATAGTCACTTTGGTATCAACCAGTTCTTCCTTGATAACGGGCTTGACGATGCATACGAGACCAAGCTCTACTTCCCTGCCGATTGCGTAAGTCATCCCCGTCCTCGTCGCAATCTGTGCTAACATGTAGGCCCAAATGGACGCGTACGTCAACTCTGTCACCCGAGAGCTTTGAATGCATGCTGACCTGTAGTGTCGTCGACCGAGTGTTCTACGAGCAGGGTATCCGATTCATTTTCTCCACCCGAGCCAAGGTCCCTTGGATTCTGAAAGAAGACGGTTCGCGATACTACGATGAGAAATACAAATTTGAGCCATCGAAAGACGAGTTCATTCGAAAGGGTACCAAGGGATACGTCGTAGCATACGGAGATATGCTCTACCGATCTCTCGACGCTGTCGACCGACTCCGACAGGAAGGATTGGACGTTGGATTGATCAACAAGTCTACTCTCAATGTCGTTGACGAGAAGGTATTGAAGGAGATTGGATCCACCGAGTTTGTCTTGGTTGTCGAGTCTTTGAACCAGAAGACTGGTCTTGGATCCAAGGTGAGCTATTTCTCTCCGGCTCGCTCGTGCTTGGGACAGATAGCTGACTGGATAGATGGGTACATGGCTTCTTGAACGAGACTTGACTCCTCGATACGGTTACATGTATGTCACCTTCTATCACCAATGAAAAACTACTGACATGACAGGGGAACCAACCGAGAAGGATGTGGTGGACTCAGCGAGCAGATCCCATTCCAGGGTCTCGACCCCCACTCGGTCTTGCTCAAGGCTAAGCAGTTGATGAAATAGTCTAACACCGAGTAGATGTAGCAAACAAAGCGAGGAATTGAAAATCTGATGTATCCATTGTTGAAGCTTTGCGCTTTGTCTCAAGTGACATATCTGATCCTCTGTCAAACTTCTTTGGCCCAGATTGTAAGCTGAGTGAGTTGAATCGGTGCAAGATTGCCTGAGGTGTTGTCGCTCGCCCAGATTTCACATTACTGAACAGGCAGCTTTAGCCGCTCGGACGTTTTTCGACAGACTGCTACGAAATCACTCTCGCGGCTGTCCGGAACTTTCGGAAAGCCACCTGAACAAATGGCTTGATTAGAGCATATGGGGTCGAGGCGAAACGCGAGCGAGCTGCCTCAACGTTTGAGCGGTTTCGAAAAGAATCGCACTTCACAAACATGGTGAACGGAAGATGAATTACCAATAACAAATGGCGGCCGAGCTGATGCCCAAAATACGCAGCTCCACTCTACACACGGATATCGTGGGTCGCCGAGATACACTACAGCGGCTCCAGATGACTACAGCAACGCGGGTTCGGCTCATCGGAAGTCATTGCACTTAACCGCCAGCGGTTAAAACCATCGACCCTTCGCCCGAACATTTAATTCAGGTGAAAAAACTGTGCCTGAAACTCGCTATCTGATAACTGACCAACTCGCTCCACGCCATTTCCCCTTGTTCCAGTGAGGACGTTCAGGAGTCGGCCGACATGTCAGGACTGCCCAAACAACGCGAGGAGGGGAAGCGAAGGAAGAAACAGGAAGACGAAATGAGGAATAAGAAGTTCCGAATCCTACCGATCGGTTCTACATCCTGGCGGGTCATGTGGGTCATGAATATAATCAGATAAAGGGACCGCTACCTCTTTCACCAAATTTTCTCAACCACACCCATTTGAACGAGATGGCTACGATCAACGACGAGCCTCATGTCCATGCTCAAGCTCCGGATCTTGCACATACGACCACCGGAATCCATCACGGTCAGGACCAAGAAAGTCACGAACAGAAAGATATCCCCTCATCTCCGAGTGGTGATAATGATGAGAAATCATCTCCTTCCGAAACTGACTCGGGATCTTATCATGAAGTAGAGAGGAATATTGGAGTCACAAAGATTGAAGCGTTATACATCGTCTTTGGTAAAGGATGGAAATTGGTCATGCTCTGGCTGTAAGTCTGCCCCTACTTCTCGGCACAAGTTGATGCTGATGGTAGATCCATCTTGTTGATTTACTACGTCTTTAGTCTGGGTAATAACACTATCTGGAATTGTATGTATAGACTGAATGGGTGCGGCTGACAATAGATACACCTTTTGCAACCTCCGCTTTTGGAGCGCATTCCGTCGTTGCGACTATCGATGTTATCAACGGAATCGTCTCTGGTGTATCCAAGCCATTCGTCGCGAAAGTATGTCTGCCTAGTATCGGTCAGAGTAAAGACTGATCATCAGATGGCGGACTTGTGGTCTCGACCGGCTGCCCTTACATTCTCCGTCGTCTTCTTCACAATTGGTGTCATCCTCGTCGCTGCAGCCCAGAACATCACCACTGTGTGTGTTGGCCTAGTGGTTTACACCCTGGGTAACAGTGGTATCAATTTCTGTATGTGCCCTTGATCTCATATCTCATGGCAGATGTCTGACCAATAGTGAACGGTGTCTTAGTGGCCGATATTACCTCGCTACAATGGCGAGCCGCTATCCAAGCTGCGGTTACTGCACCTAACATTATCAATGGTTTCCTTGCCGGACCAATTGCAGAGGGTGTTAATGCGTATGGAGGCGGAAATGGTTGGAGATGGGGATACGGGATGTTTGCGATTCTCGTACCTGTCTGCATCGCTCCCGCTGTCGTGGTCCTTTTCTGGGGTGACTACCGAGCAAAGAAACTAGGTGGTGAGTCATCGTTGGCTCATGTGGAGCTGGGCTGACCAACAGCTTTATCACTTGCATCCTCGACATATGCTCGTCAACAGATCCTTGATGGACTAGCCCCAGTCAAACGATCCAAAATGGCAGCCTTCAAACAAACAATGTCTGAAATCAATGGTTTCGGTCTATTGTTGATGGGCTTCGCATTCGCTTGTATCCTCGCTCCCTTTACCTTGGTATACAATGCCGATGGAGGTTACAAGAATCCTAGTATGATCGCTCTACTGGTTGTGGGCGGGTCACTGTTGATCGGTTGGGGAGTGTGGGACGGATTCTTTGCCAAATACCCAATCATGCCCAAGCGAGTGTTGAATAGGACCCTCATTTGTGCCGTGTAAGTCGTCTTTCCAAGGTATGACTCATGCTCATTCGCCTAGCTTGATCGACTTCAATTACTTCTTTTCCGGATACCTTTCCGATGCTTACTGGTCGTCCTGGTTGGTAGTCACTCATGAGCTCAGTGTGGGTTCTCGATTTCGCGTGATCTGGGAATTGCCCTAACGAAATAGCAAGCTGAATACTCATACATGCTCAATATCCTTACCGTCGGGTTGACCGTTTTCGCCTTCTTAGCTGGTATGGCTATGCGTTACACTCATCGATACAAACATATTCAGATGTTCGGTCTATCCGTCAGGATCATGTGAGTCTCTAGAGATGTGGTGGTGATGTGTATTGACGATTTAGTGGTATGGGGTTAAACTTCCTGTCCGTTAATGGGAACCATGCGATCGTAGTTCAGGTCATGTCTCGTGTCCTTATCTCCATCGGAGGTGGGTGTAGCGTCATGACTTCTCAACTTGGTACGTCCTTTTTCCGAGCTCAAGGATGTAAGCACTGATAGTCAGCAACCCAAGCATCAGTACCGCATCAGGACATGGCTATCGCAATTGCCATTCTCGGACTCTGGACCGCAATCGGAGGAGGTGTAGGATCGGCTATCGCCGGTGCCGTTTGGACCCAACGACTACCGCGACTTCTGGCTGAGAACCTGAGTGCCTACTACAGTCCAGCGGAGCTTGCAGAAATTTACGGCGATATCTACCTCGCCAAGGTATCTGAGCCGAGAGCCATTGTTATTGCCAGTATGCTGCCCTTTTGATATGTGATGTTGAAGCTGACCAGTAGCGTACGATACAGCAATCCGGCCATTGTTCATTGCAGCAGTCGCGACTTCATGCTTGTCGCTGTTCTGTAATTTCTTCATGACTGATTTCTACCTCGATGATCGACAAAATGCGATCGAGAGTACCAAAGTCCAGCTAAGGTCGGCTGAAGAGACTGATGATGAAAAGATCGCTGCTGCTGCTAGGGCCAAGGAGGAAAGGATCAGGCAAGAGGTCATACGGGATATGTAGAGCGACGGCTGGATACGTACAATAGATCCGACTAGATGATGATGCATGAGATGTCACTTTGCAGGTCCAGGTCGCGTGCGCAGCCGTGTGTTATAACACAATGGATGAGACGCGTCAAGGGAATTCAAGAACAAGGGGGCGTTTATCGTTCCTGGCTTGCTTGGGTGTCAACAACAAAGACTAGCCAAGTCGGTGTTTCGGGGGTAGTCCGGGGTCTGGTCAGCGTACGAGGAGAGGGGGTAAGCGTAGACAACAGACAAGAGGCAGATGCAGGAATACAAAGAGAGATCCATGCAAGGACTTGACGACAATCAAGACATTAGCACTCATAGTATCCATCATTACAACCGTTTCCAACTACTTCACATTCTTTACCAAAACTCTATAATTGATACCCAAGACTTACAGTCTCAATATACACCACACTCCTTTATACCTCAATCACACCAAGTCTCACTCGATAACCAGCGCCGCCTGTCTCGCCTTCACCTCGGATCAATCGAAAGAGCGAGCCGGTCAAGCCATCAAACTCCAATCAATCCCCCCGATTCTGGATCTACACCTCAAGCAATCTACACCTCAAGCAATCTACACCTCAAGCAATCTACACCTACAATCATCAACTATTCTTGATTGGGTCTCCACACTTCGAAACTGATCGCCAGTCACTCCTTTGATACCTTGCAGCGATACAAGTTACCCCTTGATCATCCTTTCAGTTCACCATCCTTGCTCTCTATTGATCTGGTAAGCACCCCTATCTGAATGAAGATACACCAGCTGATCTATCCTCCTCTCTATCGCATTGCCGTCTACAACAAACAAAACATACTCTATATAAACATGGCCGCACCTGCTCCCATTGATCCGTTGGCAACTCTCTTGGAATCCGTCAATACAGTTCCAGTACCAGCAACTAGAACAATGGCAACTCCAGAAACGCCCAATACTGGGCCTATCGCCGAGCCAGAGACCCCAGAGGTAGCGACATCGGCAGCAGCCACAACTCAAGCTCCTTCGCCTAGCCCCGCTGCGCCTAGTACGTTCTTTTCCTTTCGTGTTAGAAGGCAAGTATTGATAAACAGCGACCTCCGCTGCAGCACCCACTACATCCTCTCCTGCCCCCACTACTGCTGCTCCGTCCCCCTCGCCTTCGACCGAATCGGAGGTAGAAGAACCGACCACTTCATCCAGCATTCCGTCTAGCAGTGTCGCTCCCACTTCAACGTCCACCTCTACGTCTACATCAACAACTCCTTCGTCGACTTCAACCGTAGAATCCTCGACCTCAACCTCGACCAGTGCTACTCCTTCTTCTACCTCGACTTCCTCCACATCCAGCTCACAGGCGATCGAAACAGTGACCAGTACAATCTCGCGATCTCAGCCTGGGCTAGTGACCTCATTCTCACCCATAACCAGGTCGTCATCAGTCAGTGCTGCTGGGGCAAGCTCTACTGGTAAAGGAGGTATCGGAGGCAGTGGACTTCCTTTAGGCGGTGTAAGTGATTGTCATCATTTAATCGATGATAGCTGACGGATAGCTGGTCGGTATCATCATTGGAGGTATCATTGCCCTATGTCTCGCCGCTTTGATCGTGACTCGTCAAATCCGAAAGAAGGCTAGATCCAGGAGGACCGCGCATAGGACCAGCATGTTCGAGCCATGGCCCGCACCAGTCACCATGGAGGACGAGGATGATCTAGAAAAGGCCAGAGTATGTCTTTGTTGCACACGATTTGACGGGACTAACAAGCAGTACTCGCCTCCATCTCAGGTATACCCCATGCAGAACACCGGTACATACGATTACGAGACCTACGACGTCTATGGCCAAGCAGGAGTTGGCGCTGGTGCAGCAGCTGCGACCGGCGCTGCCGCCGCTACTTACCCTCCTTCTGGATCTCAATACCCCAACCAGGATTATGGATGTCAAGGACAGCAAGGAACCGAATATAACGCTCAACAACCATATGATGCCGCTACCGCCGGAACTGCCAGTGTCGCAGCTGCCGCCATGGGCCTGAGGGACGGAATGATGGTCATGGTCTCTGTTGGATTCGTCAGGTCACTCGAAGACGAGCTTGGTACGTCTCACTGGCCTGTCGTCAAAGAGCAACACTGACCAGTAGCGGTCGCTCCTGGACAACAACTATGGCTCCACACCGCTTACGATGATGGATGGACCCTCTGTGAAGATCAGAACCAGAACAGAGGTGTTGTACCCTTGACATGTATTGAACCATGGACAGAGGATTCGAACCATCTCTCCGCTATGCCAAGGTACGTTTCTTCATTCCAATCATGGTGGTCAAACTGATGGATAGGTCAAATACTGCCGAATCCCTTTCGGCAACCAGTCAAAGACGATCAAGTCTGTACCAGAATGCTCAAGCTGGAGATGCCTATCTCAGTGCACCTGGTGCAGGACCGTGAACGTGGCTAGTGAACGGGGAGATACCGCGGTGGATGTGCGGGATGTATAGTAAGATTAGTATACGATGAACTTGTACCTCATCGTTACACATCGACACGCGGGCCAACCAGCACCAAATCGATTCCGAAGATTGACCTTCTGCTCACCACATCGAAACCAAATCGAAGAACTCTAGCGCATACATACACATATTGATCTCTTGATATACATTACTTGATAGCAACCTTCGCTGCATCACTGGCGACGCCTAGACCTCGAAGCCCGATCAACGCAATGACAGGAACTATCTGTCAGCTATGTTCGCAGATCGCATAAGGTGACTGACTGATCCAAGCACAAGCTGTATTGAGGCCACTGGAAGCTCTCAATCCATGCAGTAGATCGCCCGTACTATTGCCCAACCTCTCAATCAACAGACTGGACAGGTTGTTTCCTAGGGCGAACCCAACGGTATATGAAGTTTGAAAGAGTGCACCTCCAACGGACTGCTCATCCTGTGCCACTAGATTGGTCACGAGAACATTACCGACGCAGACGATACTGCTTGTCAGCACCAACTTAGTGGCCAGACGTACAAGTCGATACCCCAGGGGAGGCAAAGTTGAGCGACGAATTCCCACTTCCAGTACAGCGTATACGCGGGACATGTAGCGTACAGGACAGAGGTGATACTGAACATCAGGGTCGAATTCGAGGCGGTAGGGTAGACTCACCCAGCCATGCAACCTCCTATGGCGATCAAATGAGGCGCCTTAATTCTCGGGACTGTATACATAGCCGCGCCCTATCTCATGAGCACTAAGCCGCATTTGTCGGGATGAGACTCACCGCAGCGCCTAGTCCCATGATATTACAAGGCAAAAGCAGAATAGCATTCTTCAACGGCGTCTCACCTTTCAATTCCTGATACCAGATTGTTGCTGTGTAAACGAACCCTGACGTCGAGATCGTACAGAAAAATGCACATAGCATCAAGGCTGTGAATCGATATCGATGACGAGTGAAAAGTGAGAACTTGGCGATAGGCGGGAATGTGGTTTTGTTCTCGAGGTGTCGTTCCCAGAACATGAAGCAGGCGAGTAGGCAGATTGACAAGACGAATACGACAGGAACATCTACTCGTCAGCTTGAATCTTGATCAGGGGAGAGAGCTCACATGGTTCACTCCATCCCCTCTCGACGACACCTGATTGCGTCAAGCTAAACATGAATAGACTTAATCCGCTAGTGACCAAGAAACCACCAATCCAGTCTATCTTGGGAACCTTACTACCTGTCAAAGCTCGTCGATCCCATGGCATTGAAAACCATCCCAGTATCATCGGGATTGCACCAAGACCGGCCAATACATAGAAGAGGTAACTCCAGTTACGAGGACTGCACATTAGTAGGATAATCAATGGCTACGAGGACAGACCTACGCATTAATAGCTGCGACAGCTCCACCGAGGAGGGTACCAGTGGCAGCACCGATCGGGCCTCCTAGCCCGAATGCCGCGAACACGAAAGTCCTGACGGGCTCATGAACGACATAAGCCCCAACGATCCCAAATCCAGAAGGTCCAGCTAGTGCCATACCGAGTCCAGATAAGGCTCGAAGGATACAGAGCGGAATATACGTCTACCCAGTCAGTATCCTCTGTACATCGGTAGAACTCACTCTCATAACCCCGGAGATGATATTGAAGAGGACGAAAATGCCCATTCCGATCAGATAACAGAGTTTGCGACCGTAGACATCTGCTATACGTCCTGAAAACAGTAGACCGCATGCGTAGGCTAGTGAATATGCCGACACGACCCATTGAGCTTGTAGCTGGGTAAGATTGAGGTCTCGGGACATTCCAGGGACATTGAGCGTGACTGCCTGCGAAGACACCGCCTGATCATTAGCTGATTTACTTCCTGAGAGGGCCGGCATACACCCAAAAAATAAGTCAAGACCATTATGACCGTCAAAGCTACCACTCGTATCGTCGATAGTTTCTTTGGCTCCAACTCCACATGGTCCATTTGCTCCGTTCCCACTTCTCCTGCGCCCGCCCACATCATAGCTGGATCTACGTCCCTCGATTTGCTCGTGTCGCGATTGAGCACTTCATCCCGGCTCCACTCCATGGGGGTATCTAAGTCCCGATCTTTATTTTCGTAGCTCATCGCGTCTGTTGATGTTAAAGCCCCACCTGCAGCAAAGGCTCGATAGCCACTAATGATCGTACGGTAAAGCAAGCTCGATGCATTCCTTCTGACTCAGCTCTTGTCATCCATCAGCCGCGATGGCGCTACCGCGATCCATGGATCCAGTTAAATTTCCACGGCTCGGCCCTTTTCCGAAACCGGATAAACTTCGCCGGAAGTGAGTGGGGGATGGATCAAGGCAACATCGCGTTATTGATACCTTGCTTGAGTCTACATGTTTGAATTTATCTCAAGACACGACAGTCTACCTTCAGGTGGCTCGATATCGACTACATCCACTCAATGGCCCAATTCTCGATGATAATATGCTTCGCACATCGTTATTTTCCGATTGCAGTGTTCTTCCCCTATGGTTCCGGATTGACACGTGATTTTGTGCGCCGTCGCCGAAGCCGAACAGCCGTTGCCATCAAGGATGCTCGGCACATTGCATGCAATCCGCTACCAAGCGATAGCCCATCCTCTTTCCAGCAAACATCTCAAATGTTTTCCTCTTTCAAATTCCTGGGACCACTGATTTTCGACACAGCAATCCTGGCGGACGAGGTGTGTTACAGGAACACACTCTACACCGCATGCTGCTCACTATGAATAGCCTCTTCACCTGCACAAATGCGGTGTAGAAGAATGAGAAATCGATGTGGACACGAAGGGTGTGAAGCTGTGTCAGGGATGGAACGTCTGTGCCTGAGAGGGAGCGTACCCTTACAGAATACGTGCCGGGCGGTCACTTCGCGGGATATTGCCTGTTTTAAGGTTCATATGCTCACGACTACCGGCTAGAATGGACACACGCCATATGGACGCCAAGATGCTCTCGACGCGCTCGACGTGATCGAACCCGGAGCTAGTTCTACATATATATTACCCACGCAGCATGATTTGGCAAAGTATCGATAGCTCTCGAACAGATGGCCTGCACTGGTAGGATCACACGCATGGCATGTGACAGCTCGTTGATCAATAGCGCTCGTTACACATGGAACGCGATGGTCCAAATACTGCCCTAGTGTCGGTACGTCTAGCAGGTCCTGGTAACGAAGCATACTTGGCTTACACTACAGGTGCTGCCGCGCTCTTTGCTGGTCTGTATGGATGTACAACTCTTTTTCATATCTATCAGGCCATCCGATACGGTAAGAAGCGCCTCTGCTGGCCACTCATAATGGGTGGTCTATGGGAGACTGGCGCACTCGTCACTCGTGCTCTTGCGGTAGTCGAGCCGACTTCCGAGGGACTATTTGACACCCAGTTCGCACTGGTACTTATATCGCCGCTGTGGATCAACGCCTTCATCTTTGTGTTACTGGGAAGGCTGGTTTACTACTATCTTCCCTCAAAAAAGCTGCTCGGAATGAGAACCTGGGCTTTCGGGTTGATTTTCGTCCTTTGCGACGTTTCGTGAGTCCTTTGGGCCGTGTCAATTATGCTTAGGCCAGATCGTTTGCAGTACAAGTCGTTGGCGTCATGTTCACTCTCAACATCGACCCGTCGGCTCAGAATCTTGGTCTTAGGATTTATTCTATCGGTACGGGCATTCAGCAAGCCTTCATCTGCGTCTTCGCGGCCCTGCTAATACGCTTTGTATTCGAGGTGAAGCGGGACGCATCACTTGAAAAAAACTGGCTTAGTGCTCGACGGTTGGTTCGAATGATCGCCATCGTTTTAAGTCTGATCTCAGTAAGCCGTCTCTCTGTTCAAGAGCGTTTTACTGATATGTACACAGCTGCGAAACTTGTTCCGTATTATCGAATACTCTGGTGGTGTATACTCCACCGTCACCCAGCATATTCAGACCACGGAGGCTTACCAGTACATCTTTGATACCGCCCTTATGTTTCTTGCGATGATCGCCATACATTATCCTCATCCGGGAACTGTTTTGTTAGGTGAAGACGCCGAGCCCCCCTATGGTAAAGCGAAGCGAGCCATTCGAAGGGCACAGAAGACTGAAAAGAAACGAATGAAGGCTGTGAAGAAGGAGGCCAAGCGGTCCGGCAAAGCGCAACGAGCTGGTGGCACGAGTCGATCGGATGACATAGAGCTGGGAACGTATGTCGAGTTGGAGGAAGGCAGTCAATGGGAAGACGAAAGACGTGATTACGACAGTACCAAATGACCCGAGTTCACCGACACGGTCTGTTGTGTATTCCCACCGCAGAAACAGCATCGCATATTTGTCTTCACAACCTGACCAGGTTCGACCTGCACATACCATGCAGTGAATGAAAAGATGCTCTTGAGCACAAAGAACAATCATTGTGGCAAGATTGGCCGTGCAGAATCATCACTAAAAGCGAGTAACTTTGACTGCAGTGCAAAACCACTGTATCAGCAATGTGCACCGGTTTTGTCAGGCTGCAGGCCTCGGCTCAACTGGGTACTGTACATGCTGAAATTAGCGGATGCGACGACTTGAGAATCAAGTCAATTTGGTTCCAGGTGTCTAGCCGTGCCGGCTTGCCGTTTGGCAGCTTCTTGCTAGCGGGTACGTACCTCTTTCGGCTCGTCGTAATGCTTATAGCAAAAACTGCTTAAAGAAGCCACCACAGGGCGCACGTAATGAGCCAGATATCGGCCTCTGAGTCTTCGAGCTGGCAGCGTGGCCGAGCCAAGCATTTACGGAACGATTGGATGAGCGAGAGACCACTGTAGACTGTCTGACGGGTAATGTCCGTGATAACTCTGAAGAGGCCTGGAAAACTATTCGCCAGACAACATGAATCACATTCGTGAGCATAAACCTGATACGAAATTGATTATACGGGTGTCTAGGGTCCCAGCTTATCGAGCCCGGACTCCGGGTCACACGACAGGCTGACAAAACTACTGACAGATGCAGGGACAGATTTCGGCTAGTCGGCATGTTACGTCGACAGAATAAATTTTCCTAGCTTCTGCCCCTCTTCATGTAAAATCTCGCGTGACCCTTCGCTCGTGCATTCTGTGCAGTCGCTACCGTGAACCCTTGGAGTTGAAGGTAATACACGGGATGGTCATGGCCGTAGAGATATCGAATGAACCCGTCCCAGTGCTCGCCGCCTGGAGCGACGGTACACACTCTTTCGACGGGTAGAGGCGCTCTTAAGTTGGTCTAGAGAACTTCGTCAGCTCAAATTGGCCGGATGGTAAAATGGAATCATAGCTCACCTTCATCACCTTTGGACACTCTCCTACAGAAATGAAGGCATCTGGACGCTCGTGTTTGGTAAAATCCGCCTTTTCGATTCCGACATCGCCATTCATTCGTCCGGTGCTGTCGGGATTGCCGTAAAGAGTGCAAGCGGCATAGGGCATAGTTTTGTTATGGTAGCGGCTCAAGGCAAGCCAGTCTCGGTCCATCAAGTAGTATCTGGACGTGTCAACTCATTTCCGACCGAGCTTACTGAGCCTGTAGAACTTACCCCGACTGTGATACCTTCCATTCGATCAAGAGATATTGCCGACCCTCCTGTACAAAGAACTCTTCAATCTCCGTCGATTGGTGTCGCTCGTAGTGTCGAGGTAATAGTTGTGTCCGTCCCTTCATGTAGCCAACGAAATACAGGAAAGGCCTGACATCGGGAAGCCTACAAATTAGTCGCGACTGGGGAAGAGCCAAGATGTGTTGCTTACCGATCCATGGAACCATGCTCAAGATCGATGATAAATCGCTGGTCACTCGCTTCGGGGTACCCATCAAACCACTGGTAGCTTTCAACGTCGTAGCCGGTGCAGCGGTACCGATCTGGATGATATCGCTCGTAACCCTTAGCGAACTCTCTCTTCGGACCTTGGGGCGGCGCCATTACGATATGATCTTCGTCATCGATCGGTGCGACTTCTCCTATGTCGGTCTGGGATTGATCAGCTTCTGGGAGGATACCGGATAGTGAGTCGCCTGAAGAAGATCTCGAGAGGAACGAAGTCCAGGACGAGGACGGCGTCAAGGTGGGAATGTCGGAGGTGTAGAGCGGAAGCGCGTCGTCACCGACGGTAGGCCCATCAGCACCAAGCAGGAATTGAAGCATAGTGGGTGGTAGAGAATACGTTTGGGTTATGTGTTCTAGGTAGGTAGTAGACGCGTAAGATACCCGATTGATTGTATGTAGCTAGAGTGAAGTGGTGGGAAAGAAAGAACGGATGAGTAGCTCAGCGCATCCATTTTGTATCTTACGCGTCAAGTCGTCTGCATGGTGGATCCAGAACTGGTGCGGGAGTGTGAGACCGTCACAACAAGTGTAAAGTCTTGGTGATTACGTGTAGACAGAGTTGCATTTTGGGAGACCAAGAGATGGCCCATGAGATCCAATTAACAGAACTCACGCGTCGAATCTTGGCCGGTACCTGATCTACATTTTGCTATGTTCGTCTGCTGTCATCGTGATCAAGCTGAAATGAACTTTAATCACAGCAGGAAGATGCAGTATCCGCTTCAAAGATGACCACGACTGACTACAATCCCGATGTATGATACAGCTCCAAACAAACGACTTCAGCAGTAAGTGCTGAGCCCCTTTTCACAAACATAAGGCATCAAACGCGGCTCCACGGGAACTTTGTATTCGTTCAAACTGATAGCGATGATGGCGAGAGCGGTTCCTTTGACGACCCCCGGGACAGTCACGAACGGGTTGGGAACACTGTCCAGGTCAGCATTGTCATATGTTGAAATCGGTCTGTTGACTTACGCAGAGTCAGCAGTGAGATAAGTACACTCATTCAAGCCGAATGCCGATCTATCAGCGACGCCGTTGTTTTCCAAAGCGCTGAGGGCGAGATAGAATGGTCCAGCCGCTACTAGCATTGTGAAATGGTCGATCACATATCCAGTCCCGCATAGATCTAAATCTGTTTATCAGCACGAATCCGGTTTTATCAGAGAACGGACCTTGAATCCGAAGATTGACAGCACCTGGTAACTCGCTAGTAGGGTTGATAATTTCAGGCTGGATAATGTCATCGAATATGGTGTAGATGCTGGTAGTAGGGACGAGAGCAGAACCCCCAATCGCATTTTGGGCGGCCAGATAATGGGAACCAACACTTTGCTGAAACACACTTGGTGAACATCCGCCCTGTAGGATGTTCTGAGTGGTACAGAGCAAAGGCCCCTCTGCAGTTCCGTGAAAGTCTCC
>Ga0308160_10002542_pt1 | contig 21818 bp, 24 predicted proteins | sample PhyFR1_FD_201036 | JGI IMG/M metagenome (GOLD analysis project Ga0308160, IMG submission 201036) | Phyllosphere microbial communities from UC Gill Tract Community Farm, Albany, California, United States - DLSLF.R1 | ecosystem: Host-associated > Plants > Phyllosphere > Unclassified | place: USA...
CCAAGTCTGACTTCATCGTCAAACATGTCAAGTTGCTAAGGAGGTGAGTTACTCGGTTTAACCCAATCGTTCAAAGTTCTCCTTAACTGACTCGTCTTCACCACCTCTACAGGAGAGATCCTGAAGCCAAGATCGTTATCTTCTCTGCCTGGCAAGATGCTTTGTCACTCTTAGCGGAGAGCTTCAATAGGAATGGTCTCGAATTCGTTCGATTGGAGGGTTCATCGGCGAGAGGCAAACGCGAAGGAGTCGTCAAGAAGTTCGCTGAAGATCCAAACGTTGCGGCATTCTTCTTGCATACCCGTTCTCAGTCAGCTGGTCTTACATTGACATGTGCTCGTTACGTGAGTTCACCTTTTCCTCACTGACTCCAAACAGCGACTCACTCCCTTTCTTCTCTCGCAGATGATGCTCGTCGAACCTTTACTCGCTCCTCAACTCGAGATTCAAGCTACTGCGCGCATCTGGCGCATCGGTCAAACGAAGGAAACAGTCGTCTTCAATTACGCTATCAATGACAGCGTCGATTTCAGGGTTGCCGAACTTCGAGCTCGAGCTGGCACCTCCCTCTTCCTCGCGAACGATACTTCAGGTGCTGAAAGGGAATCGATGTTGGGTCAAACGAAGGACTTGGCCAGCAAAGGGAGTCGCACGAAGGAAACTGCCGAAGTTCTTGATGACGAGGTCAGTCTGAATCTACTTGGTCAACGCGACTCTGACTGATAAGAGGACAAACTGGTAACAGGATGAGATCGCTAGGTGTCTCCTCTCGTCGGAACATTACGCTGAACTTCAAAGGTCGTTACTCCCTTTCCGTCTTCGCAACAATCGTATTCCTCTTCCAGATCTCCCCGAAGCTCAACACGAAGATATGAATGGACATCACGAGATGGAGGCGCCCGGGATAGCTGCAGCAGGACGAGCAGTCGCTCAACAGGAAGAAGAAGTCGCTTAATACGAAGAAGAGTAGAGGAAGGAAGGGTTCTCGCTTGATTCCATGATTTTACTTGTTCGTTGTCATACTACGCTTGCTCTCACTCTCTATAATGAAATTTCGTGAGAAAGTTGCGAAATGAATTTCTCCCTCGAATTTCTCGCCAGGATCGGAATTGATCGCTAGCAATCACACTTGGACACTCTCTTCAGAATCACATCAGAGAGCGTACGAGCGAGATATCGAAAAATACTGACCTCCGAAACTCCGTTCATTTTACGTTTGAATCATTTCCATCGCCTCTCCTTCAGCGCAACTTCAATTCATTTCACTCCTCCATGCCGTGAGTATCTCGATCTCTATCGGATGCACTCCCGACGCCCAACCCCAGCTTCTTCACAAGTCTGAGTGACGCTTTGAGATGAATTAAACCTTTCAAGAGTCGTTCGATGTGTCAAAGATTCCCTAGAGAAGAGCTGACTCAAGTCTATACTTTATACAGATCAACATAAGCTACTCCGACACTCTCACGCACTCGATACCCCTCGATTCGATTCTTACTCCCTTTCCCCTCTGATCGTTTCCTCTCAACCTCTCCTCCTCCTCCTCTGGCAGTCCACTCGAGATGTCCTTCCTCAAGCCGAGTAGATTGAGAGCTAGCTTCAAGGGAAAAGAGAAAGACACGAGTGATGGTATTTATACGAATCAAGATCAGAACTCTTCACTCGGCACAGTCGGAGGAGGAGGAGGAGGGAAGAATTCAACTCTAGGGCACCCGGGAGAGGCGAGGAATTACCAAGAGATCTTGAGAACGAGTTCAAAGAGGAACAAAGGGAAAGCGAATGGGATGAATGGGCAACCGAACGGGATAGATCAGTCAAACATGAGGAGAGATTTACTCACTCCTCTGTCGATAACGGGTTTACATTCGAAACCACCTAGTCGGCAACACGACTACGACGACCATCGACTGCACCCACACTCTTACTCGAATGGACTCCCTTCCCCTCGACCATCGTATCCCGCCGTCCCTCTCCCTCTCCCTCTCCCTTCTTCTCCTTCTCCAGCACACCCTACTGCGACCCCTTCCTCTTCTTCTCGAGCTCGCAATGCGAACGGATCTGTCTCTACCTCTCCTACTTCTCCCACCTCCCCAACCTCGCCGACAACTCCAGCAAGTGCAGGAACGAAGGCAGCTCATTATTACCCTTACACTGCTTCATCTCGACATGGACCAGGTGCAATACGTGCGAATGAAGCTTCTGCATCAATCGCGAACCCGGGATCTTTCAGGATTCGAGGTAACGAAGCGGTAAAGGAACGGGCGAGAGAGAAGGAGGAAAAGAAAACGATCAATCGAAATCCGAGTCTACCTCCCGGTGCTGAACCTCCTCAACCTCCAGCATCAATACGAAGTCATCCTTCTTACAGCAACCTCGCCCCACAAACCTCTCGAACCTCTCAACCTTCCGAACCATCCCGATTATTATCCCCCTCTTCTCCTCCTCGAAACGGTTACCCTTATCAGCCACCACCACCTAATCGTACTCGATCATCAGATACCTCTTCTTACCGACAGCAGCAATTACCACCACCGCGGCAGCAGTCTTCACATCAATACCCTTTCGGTGCAGATCCACCTTATTCCCCTCCCTTGTCAATGAATCCTCAACAATACGGTTACCCTACTCCACCTTCATCTAATTTCGGCCCTTCCCTTCATCAACCCCCTGCTCGTCAACAACCATTCTCTCTTCACAATCCTCCGTTCTCCTCATCTTCTCGTCCTCCTCCCGCACCGAATCAATACGGACCTCCACCTCCACCTTCAATGCGTTCTCACGCTCACCCTTCTTCACAATCTCACGCCTCTCTCAACCGATCACAGCACGCTCCATCTATCGCCCCTTCGTCCTCCTCTGCTCTCTACTATAATCCAGCGGGAACTTATGGATCTTCCGCTGCAAATGCAGTCGCTCGCAATATAGAGAAGGAGAGAATCGCAGCTGTACAACGTGATAGAGATAGGGAACGAGAGAGACAACGGCAAGCGAGTGGAGGTGGAAGATCAGCTCCGGATAAAAAGACGGAACAGGAAAAAGCTAGAGAGAAGGAGAATGCAGAGGGGAAATTGAGTGTCGGAATTGATTTCGGGTAAGCTCCCCTGTATTATCCCACATCTCACGCTTCGATGCTGACGCGTTCGCCCGAACAGAACAACGTTTTCTGGTATCGCTTACGGATCTTCCCGACTTTTCGCTGGACAGATTCGACAGATCTTGAGTTGGCCTGGGAGTTACGAAACCTATCGCAAGGTTCCGACTTGTATTCTCTACGAACAGCACAACCCGGATGAGGAAGCGAAGATTGTTAGCTGGGGTCTCGAGGCGAAGAACGCGACAGTTACGAAAGGATTGATCAAGTGAAATCACCCGAAATGCCTCAAACTATCGAGGACGGCACTGATGATGCGTTTGTGATGTACAGATGCGAATGGTTCAAGCTTCTCCTGTCTCCAGAGTCACTACGAAGTGGAGTTCCCGATCCTTGGTTACCTCCTCTGCCAGTCGGAAAAAACGTCGTCGATGTGATCGCAGACTTCTTACGGTGTATCTGGCGATATGCGAAGCGAACAGTGACGGAAGAAATCGGTAGTGTTGTCGATCTCAGTGAGTTCTCGTTGCGAACTTCTCGTATCTTGATCCTAGCTTACGATCACTTACTCTCTCTGCAGACGCTGCTGACGTACTCTTGACTGTACCTTCCGGATGGGATGCTGCCGCGTGCTCTCTCATGCGAGAATCCGCGATTCGAGCAGGCCTCGTTCAATCGTCTCGAGGAGGAGATGTCAACTGGCGAGACCGTTTACAGATCATCACGGAGCCTGAAGCTGGAGCGATTCACGCCTCAACGCTAGCTACTCTCCATCACCTTCGACCATCCCAATCTTTCCTACTCTGCGATGCTGGAGGTGGAACAGTGGATACTGCAGTTTACAAGCTCATGGGACAACTCAGCGAGTTGGAGATCGCCGAGATGTGCGTTCGGAGTGGTTCAAATACGGGGAGTCTCTTTGTCGATCTCAAATTCGAAGAACTCCTTCGAAGAATGTAGGTCTCGAATCCTCGTTTCAACCTCTTGTGCAGGCACTGATTGCCACGCTCTTTCTCCTACAGTCTCAAAGATCATCCCGTGCATCTCGAACCCGCTTCGATGGCTACCTTCCTTCACTCGTTCTCCGAAACCGACAAAATCGCTTATCATGGAACTGCCGACGATGATGGTATGCTTTCCCTGCTCTCTAGCACACGAAATGTACTCACTCTCCAACGTTCGAACAGAGGCCATCTTCCGTTTCAACTGCTTCAACGTTGAGGACTCTCACGATCCCGAAGTTGGACTCGAATTCGGAGAACTCGCAATCCCTGGCAAAGTTCTCAAGACCGAAGTCTTTGATCCTGTTATTGGTACGCTCACACTCAATCTCCGTGCCCGAAAGAGCTTTACTGATCTCACATCGCCTCTTACAGAGCAAGTCCTCGAACTACTTTCTGCTCAGATTGCCAAGATAGGTCACACTCCTCTCGACGCTATCATCCTTGTCGGTGGTTTCGCCGCATCCGAGTACCTCTACACTCGTGTGAGACAAGCGTTCGGAGCTGTCGTTCCCGTCATCGTTCGACCTCAGGATTGCGATACTGCGACTCTTCGGGGTGCAGCGAGGTATGGATTGGGTCTTCGAATGGGACGAGGTGCGGTCAGTAGCGTCATCAGTCCAAGATCTTACTGTATGAAGAGCAAACTGCCGGCAGAGGAGGAAGATCATTGGCGAAGACCAGAGTTTATCAGCGTGAACGATGGAGGAACGGTAGTTTGCGAGAATCGATTGAGTTGTATGTTCAAGCTCCTGACACTCGCTTTGATACTCTCGCTGACGTCTCATCATGCTCCAGATCTCATCGCGAAAGGTGCTGTGTTGAGAAAAGGAGAACGTCTTCGCTCTCGGTTCTGCAAGTTCATCAAAGGTAAGCTCATGTTTAGTCTTACCGCATCGGTCCGTGACTGACTCGGGTTTTCTCGCTATAGATCCTCGAGACTCTATCTTTACCGCTCATCTCTTTGTTTCTGATTCTGAAGAGCTATATCGGTTCGTTCCTCTTTTGTATCTCTCCTTTCGGAACCGTTACTCACGTCGAATCACAAACAGCTACACCGATGAGGGTGATATGAAAGAGCTGTGTCGCTGGACGTGAGTTCTTCGGGTCTCTTACGAATCGAGAGAAGAGAATTCTGACAGATTCGTTTCATAGTGTCGATCTCTCTGCTCTCCCTCGCTTCCATCGCATCGCCCATGACGGAGGTGGATATGTCGAGTGAATTCTATCGTTGAAATCCACTGAACTTGATCGCTAACTCTGCAAGCATTTTACAGGTTCGATCTCGGGTTGATGCTTGATTCGGCGGAAGTTCGAGGAGTTCTCATGACCGAAGATGGAGTTGAGTGTGGAGCAGCAAGTACGTCCACTCTCTTTGTCTACTCGATCTGCTGATGCTGACCTTGACTCGACATTCGACAGCCTTTGAGTTTTTAGGCGCATAGATTATTTCGCATGTTTCGCACTTCTGATCGCGCAGGCGCATCTTTCCCTTCTTTCCTTGCTTACAAACAATGTTGACATATTCGTTACACTCTCTCGCACTCGCCATTTCGCTATTTGTGGCGAAGAGAGGAGAGACGTTCGCAAGGACCCCTTTCACAGCGTCCGCGGTCTGAGCGGAAACTCCGAAACGAGGCTGGAGCAACAGAACTTCTCTTTCTTCTTCCTCTCCTTCACACATCTTCTCTCACTTTCACCCAGATTCAATACTCGAGATGAAGAAGTTCCTCGGCAAGAACAAATCGAACACGCGTCCGCAAGCTCCTCTCGATTTCGGCGGTCCCGTCTTGCCTCTTGGTGCACTTCAAACTTCAAACTGTGAGTATTCCCAAAAGTCTAGCTGTGAGGGTTTAACCTGAATTGACGAAATAAGACTCCCAATCTAGCTTATCCTGCTTCTTCAGCTGGCGTCATATCTCCTACCGACAATGGTCTCGTCAGGCCGACTCCCACCTACGGAACCCCAGTACCATCTCCCCTCTTGACCTACACGAATTCAGCTCCTCCAGTCCAACCTTATCCGACTCCTCCAACTTCGACTTCGAATCATGCCGTTTCTCCAGTCTCGATTAGCCGAGTCATGTCTCCTCAAATGACGGCACAATCACCTATCACTAGCAACGGAAACGGAAACGGCTTCTCAGCTATCGATCAATCGGGAGCGATGCAACAGGAAACAGTCGCCGAATCTAATTTCGCATTCGACAGTTCCGAGCTTGAGAGCAAATTGAGCGTCGGGTGAGCAGCACTAGTATCGAGACGAGGAGAGGCAGATGAGCTGAACACGATCATTTGTTTCCTCAGAATTGATTTCGGTACAACTTTCTCAGGAGTAGCTTACGGAAGTTCACGACTCTTCTCGGGTCAGATCCGTCAGATCTTGAGTTGGCCTGGATCCTACGAGACGTTCAGGAAGGTTCCGACATGTATCGCTTACTATCAAGCTTCACCGAACGACGAAGCTCAGATCATTGCGTGGGGATTGGAAGCTGCATCGATGAGCTTGAGAGAAGGCTTTTACAAGTGAGCTCATCTACGTCTCTCACTTCCTCGCTTGACACTGACATGTATCCCGAACGACAGAGTCGAATGGTTCAAACTCTTCCTCGACCCTCTAGTTCTTAGAGACGGACAACTCGCTGCTTCTGCTCGTTTGCCACAACTTCCAGTTGGCAAACAACCCATCGATGTTGTGACGGACTACCTCAGTTGTCTTTGGCGTTATGCGAAAGAGAGAATCGTCGAAGAGATCGGAGCTGTCGCTGATTTGGGTTAATTCACGTTTGTCCTCCTTCTCATGGCAATCGTACTAACCCCTCTCCGTTACAGAGGCCGCCGATGTCATTCTCACAGTACCCGCGGCCTGGGATGCTGCCGGTTGCTCGATCATGAGGGAGGCTGCGATCAAAGCTGGTATGGTTCAAAGCGCGAGAGGAGGGGATCGAAACTGGAGAGATAGGTTGAGGATCATTACGTGAGCTTTCGAGATCTTCTTGCTGGTCATGCGCTATGTCTGATCCGTCGACTCTTTCCTAGCGAACCCGAAGCTGCTGCTATTCACGCCTCGACCCTTTCGTCGCTTCACAACCTTCGTCCTTCTCAGTCCTTCATCATCTGCGACGCAGGAGGAGGTACGGTCGATACCGCTGCGTACAAGCTCATCGGTCAGCTCAGCGCGCTCGAAATTGCCGAAACTTGCGCACGAACTGGCGCGAACTGTGGGAGCCTCTTCCTAGATCTCCGCTTCGAAGCGTTGGTCAAATCATTGTGAGCAAGCTTTATACATTGCTCAAGCTATATAAGGCTGACCCGTTCATTGCATCCTCCAGACTCCGAAATCACCCAGTCCATCTCGAACCTTCGTCTTTACTCTCGTTTAGGCACGCTTTCTCTGATTCCGACAAGCTCATGTACCTCGGGGAAGAAGATGACGATACGCACTTCCGCTTCAACTGTTTCGCGATCGAGGATCAGCAGGACTCTGAGTGCGGTCTCGAGAACGGCGAATTAGTTATTCCAGGTCGAGTTCTCCGTCGGGACGTGTTTGATCCTGTCATTCGTGAGTACATCCTTTCTGTACTCTGCAATTATCACTGTCCTCACACCCCGAGTGAACCAGAACAAGTCCTCGAAATCATCGATCTGCAACTCGCAAAGACTCCTACGAAGACTGTTCACGCTCTGATCCTCGTTGGAGGTCTCTCATCGTCCCAGTGTACGCTGCAACTTTTTCTTCAATCTTCTCGAGGGTATGCTGAAGAGAGGGGTGGAGAACAGACCTCTTCCAACGAGTGCAACAAGCCTACGCCGGACGCATCAACGTTGTTCGACCGAGAGACTGCGACGTTGCGACTCTGCAAGGGGCAGCGAGATATGGATTGGGGAAAGCCACCGTATCGTCAGTGATCTCTCCACGAAGCTATATCATGAGTATGTCGAGCTCTCTTCTCTATTCTGATTGTACACTTTCACTCATCATCTCGTTTCCCAGAGTGCCGATTGCCTGCAGAAGATCAAGATCGATACACTCGACCAGGCTTCGTGAGTCTCTCTAATACATTTGCTCGTTCACAACAGGAACCGTATTCGGAAGACTTGATTGTGACAGAGTTTTTCTTGACTCTTTTCTCTTTCTGCAGATCTCGACAAACGACGCCGGCATCGAAGTGTGCGAGAACAGGTTGAGCTACCTCGTTGCCAAAGGAGCTGTATTACGCAAAGGTCAGCGACTTCGTTCAAGATTCTGCAAGTATTCTCGCTCTGCTGCCGACTGCCACTTCACCGCGATCCTCTACGTTTCCGACGAAGATCAAGTTTATCGTTACACCGACGAGGGTGAGATAGTAGAGCTCTGCCGCTGGACGTACGTATCACTGGGGACTGTCATTCCCGTTTTAAGAACGATTCTCATTCACTGCTCTTTCGCAGGGTCGACCTTTCTCCACTTCCCTCGTTCCAGTACCACGCTCAGACGAGTACTGCAGGTTTCTACACTGAGTAAGTCTCGGTCAAGCTGTGACTCGAGCTGAGACTCCTTCATTGACTGACTTGCTCTTTGATCAAAAGATTCGACCTTGGACTTATCCTCGATTCTGCTGAAGTTCTCGGTACGTACACTCTTCTGATCTCGCAAAGGCATCGACTCTGACGTTTCCAACATTTGTAGGCGTTCTGCTCGACGACGAGGGAAACGTTTGTGGCAAGGCAACTTTCGAATTCTTGAACACTGCTTGAATAGCTGTCTCCCGTTCGCCTTCGTTATGATGAGTCTTGTGTGACAGTATAATTGAGTGTATGATTAGGCAAAGGCATAGTAATGAAATATCGATGCGACTGAAGTCTACCAAGTGTCTATTTGCAAGCAAGTTAGAACCGTCGTCTCTCTTCTTCATCTAGCAGTACCTCCTGCTCTGCTCCGTCTCCCCTTCTTTGCTCAGACTGCGCTGTAGTGAAGCTATCCGGTCCACTATCCCCAGTCTGAAAGCTCCCACTCAGATCGCTTCGGCTCCTTCGAATCGATTCCGTCCCTTCACTAGCTATCGTCGACAACCTTCGAACGAGCCTGCCGTCTGACATCCGAACGTAGACGAGGTTTCCGTTTGTCGAACCTGACGAACCGGTTGCCGAGTGTAGGTGAAAGCCTGAGTCAGGATCTTTCGGAGGAAGAGGGGGAGGGTTGATATCGAAGGTGGGCTCATTTGGAGCTGCGTCGTTCGGAGTGTGAGGTAAAAGTGGAGCGGAGGATGCGGTCGACGCGGTCGAGAGTCGTTTCGAGGAGAACAGGCGATTGAAGAAGTTCGAAGGAGGTTGAGGAGAGTGCTGAGACGATGAATCGGGGGAGTTGCTGGCGTCAAGGTCGACAGGTAATGATGAGGGAGTACTATGGGTATTGTTCATCGTGGGTGTCCCTTCTCCTGCCGATCTAATCCCTCCAATCTCTTTCATAGCTCCACCTTTCTCGTTCTCCCGATCCTGAGCTTCCGTCGATTCGTAAGGCTGTACTCCCATCAACCATCCTAATCCACCCCACACTTTTGCGCTGACCCATGTCGCAGCCCCCGATCTCGTTGCCTTCGCCTCTACTTCGTCGAATGCTTCTGAAGACGATCTCATCCTTCGACTGACATAGCTGTACGCTGCCGATGCTTCACTCGCACGCATGTATTGAGCACGGTCGAGGTGAGAAGGAAGCCAGTCGGGCGATTCGTGATGAGAGGAAGCGGGATGAACGGAGGAAGGGAGAGCGACGATTTCGGCGCGATGGTTGGAGAGGAGAGCACGAAGTTCTGAAGAAGGGAGAGCGTGCGGCGAGATGACGAAGGGGACATGAATCGCTTTGTTGTAGAGTCGGACAGTACCCTGTAGAATCGAGAAACTTAGCTTTGTAAGCCAAAACGAGAAGTAGCGAAGTGAGATAGCTTACGAGCCAAAGGAACTGTACAAAGGAGCTCGGTCAGCACTTGCGAGCATGAAGCAGTGAAGTAAATAGAGTGCGTACGCTGACCAAGATAACAATGAAGAAGCGGACTACCGCAGCGATTGTCCAACCTTTCCAACCACTCGTGCCTCCTTGACTATCGAGAGACGTCCAGCTCACGTCGACATCCCATGGGTGTTCACTTGCGGATAGTTGACTCTTCCAGACGAATGTGAGGATAAAGTTGGCGATCGAAAGCGAAACGTGAAGTCCCGAAACGAAGGTTGTCGAAACGACTGCGATCAATCCAAGGGTTGAAGGACGCCGAGTCTGCTCCAAGGGTCCAGAATCAGTACCTAAGCTCAACACGAATGATTCGAGACTTGCTCGAAGGAAGCTAATGACGATTAAGGTCAGAGCCAAACTTGTGAAGTAGAATGCGAACTCGATCCATCTCACGACTCCTCTCCCTTTTCCACCATATCGAACGATGCTGACGATAGTGGCGATCCAAAGCCAGAGATTGAGTGCGAATACGAGAAGGGAGACAACTCCAGCACCGTAGCCAATTCGTCGTCGTCGTCGTTGAGCGGTCGAGATTCTTGCGCGATGGAGCTCTTGTAGGAGTAATCGTGCATCGGGGCCTAGCGGACGAGTTCCATTTCATTAGTGTTCTGTTCGCGCTCCTTCACAACCCAGTCAACTTACCGCTAACTCCCCAATGTCCTCCTGGCAATGTCAGAATCGTTTCTTCCTCTCCTCCTTGAACAGTCTCTGGCGTATGCCCGACTCCCGTGTGCAACATGACGCTTTCCCTCACATCTCCTCTCCCCAGTAGCTCTGCGAATGTCGCTCCTCCCAACTCAGCTAATCCTTCAAAGTTTCCACTCGGTCGACGGAACAATGACGGTTCAGCAAGATCTGCATCGACAGGGTATGCGCCGATCTCTTCATCGTGTACAGTCTGTGATGGGGACGTCGAATGAGTTGAGCGAAGTGAAAGTTTGCGAGGGATTTCAGTGAGAGGTGCTTGAGCGTCCGATTCGGCTGATGTCGAACGAAGGCGAAAGTCGAACATAGATCAGGTCGATGACTGGACGTGATTGTACGGTGGGATCGTGAGAAGTGTCGTGAAAAGTCGTAAAGAGTTCGTGAAGAGGTCGTGAAGGGGAGTCGAGGCGGCTCGGTGAAGAGGAGTGAGCGATGTATAGATCGTGACGTCGAATAGAAGGAAGCGAGAAGGATAGGAGATGTGGAAAGCACCCGAGAAGGGCTGCCTCCTGACGTTGAGACAGGAGGGAAAGGAGGAAGAGAGGAAGAGAGAGGAGATTTCGGTATGCTGCACTTTTCGAGTGACGATCTCCCGATCAAATCTCCAATTCATCGTTGATTGTTCGAGCACCGTGCAATCAGAGGTTGGAGCATCCGCTTCGAGAGTTAGGGGACTCTACTCGAGAACCTTCTCAGACTGGAGGAAGCGGTTGAAGGGAGGCCTGAGGTCCAGGAAACCAGTGGACTCTGATGCAGAGCGATGAAGAAAGGAGGCTTGAGTCGTAGTCGAAGCGAGAAGAGAGCGGCTGGTTGTCTCCCTCGACAAAGTTAGGTCTCAGGAGCTCGAAGAAAGTGAGGTTGCACGAACAAGATTTCATATTTCCTCCCGCTGCCTCATCTACTAATCAATCTCGTGAATGTCCGTCTCCACTGTTTCCACCTTTTCTGTCCCGTTCCCGGTCGTTCTACCCTTATTCAACAGGCTCTCCTTGAGCATTTCCTCTCGTACTTGCCGTGCCCATCGTTCCGCCTGTTCTTCGTCCTCCTTGTTCTCCTCCTTGTCCGATGTTGTACTCGCCTTTCTTCTTACGGAAGAGGGAGTAGTTGGATTCGTCGTCGACCGACCTCGTGCGAACTGGTTGTACGTTTCCCACCCGACGAGAACCACAACGAGTACCTTTGACACGAATCTCCCCGCTATCCGTCGAACGATGAACCACAGGACGAGGTAAATGACCGCTTTACTTGCGAGTTGAGTTGTAATCGGTCGTTCCTGCATTGATTTCCTCAATCTCGGCTTGTGTTTGATCCATAGCCATGCGACAACCAATGCAGCTCCTCCCATCAGCCATACCCCAGCTGCGAACATTCCCAACCACATACAACTCCACGCTAAGAATTTGACCAAATTTTCAATCATCCAGAATAACCAATCTCCAGTCCATCTCGTGAATCGGAAGAGGAAGGGGGAGAAGAATCGGGTGAGTTTGGCGAAGGAGGTGAAGGCGATGATCCAACCGAGGTAAGGGATGAAAGTGTGTCGAAGAGTACCGGTTAAGAATCGAAGAGTCGAAAGGTCGATGTCGGATTCGAGGTCGATTGAGGGAAGTGCTTCAGCAAGTTGTGGAGGAGTTTCAAAGTGGTCTGTGTCTGCCATCTTCGTCTGTGTCGTATGATGTGGTAGATGGGAGAGAGGGGAGGTTGATAAGGAAATGAGGTCACTTGAAGGAGGTAGAGGTCGAGGGGATCTGTTCCCTATTCATGGAGCGTAGCTTAGCTTCTACAACTCTTTCACGAGAGGATTCAGAGCTTACGAGTCGAGTCGTGTGCTGTTGTAACGTTCTGAGATCAAGGTTGATTTGAAGTCAAGGAAGAGATGTAGGAGTTCTGCGTGATTGTGCGTACTGTTCCGAGTCTTGTATCAGCTCCCAATTTGCTTGTACAGAAGTAGTGTGTCGTGAAGTGAAGTGAACTGAAGAATTTGGTTTAAGTCGAAAATCTCAGATCTTCGCAAGGCTGTTTGCACCTCGCCCGCTCAGTCGAAAGTCTCTCTACGTCTACTTGACGCTCGTATCCGGGAAGAGAGCGTGAGCACCGAAGAATTGAAAATTCGGAGTTGTTTCGCAAGAAAGGCTCTGAGGGTTCGTCAAACGAAGTCAAATACAGACAAAGAGAGAGAGAAACGCAAAGCAAAGGTATAGACTGGTGAAAGTACATACAGAAAGAAAGGTAAAAGAGGGAAGAGAGGGTATCAACACGGAGTAAATTCGGGATATCGCGAGAACCTGCTGTCTAACTGCACCTGTACTCAAGCCTTGATCCAACGACAACGCTCCTCATCGGCTTCGAGAGTCCAAACACCGGTCGCCCCAGTCTTGTCGCGAGTCGAGGGAGCTTTGACTTTACGCCCATAAACTCGAATCTTCATCTTGTCGATCGCTGAAGGTAGAGCGAAGCGATACGAAGCGAAGGTCGATCTGGAAGTGGTAGGAGATTGACCGATGGGTGAAGAGCGGAAGATGGAAAGAGGGTAGAGTGCGACGAGCTCGGAAGAAGAAGTAGCGACGGCGGTTTTAGAAGTACGAGATGGTTTGAACTGTCGCGGCATCTTGACGTTGACTGAAGCATTCGGATCTCCTAGGACGATAACTATGGAAGTGAAAGGCCTGGCTGGTCAGAACGGAGAGAGAATCGGGATAAAAGGAGAAGGAAGCTGACCTTCGAAGTATTGAGGAACCTCCTCGACCGCTGACAACGAAGATACTTTTTTAGCCTGAACCTCAGCCGAAGTCCTACGACGCTTTCCAGTCCTCGATGCGACGGTGACTGGTGACCCACTACGCTTCCGTCTTGTCCTCGTTGAGGTTTCCGTCGTGACTTGAGTAACAGAATCTGAAGGAGGACTCGGGAGAATCGGAGTCGCCGGCTCGGAGGAAGCAGGGACGATTAGTGTGGCAACTTGTTCGGGTTTCGCCTCGTCGGAAGGTGCAAGTTCTGGAGAAGGAGGAGATGAGGGATCTGCAGCGAGTTCAGGCTCTTGCGCTGGGGAGGGTAGTATCGACGAGTCCTCTTCCACGGCGTTCTGTAAGCGAATGCTACATCATCAGCTTCTCGCAATAGTTAGGGAAGAGTCCAATCGAGACTCACCTCGACGTCCACTTCTTTGTCGACCTCGTTTTGTTGCGCTTCGTTCTCTTCCTCAGTCGAAGGTTCATCGAAGACTTGTACTGACGTGCGTCTCCTACGTGGAGTAGGCTGGATGTACTTCTGTGCTTCGATCAGAGCTAGTGCGTCGGAAGACCTGCTTGATCGAGGAGAGGAAACTTCTTCGTCTTGATCCGTCAGAGGACTCTCTTCCTTTTCCGACCTTGCAGCATTTATGACCTCGACGTTCTCCTTGTCTTCTCCTGTCGAGTTGACGATGGTGTTGTCGATTTGACTTGCGTATTGAGGTGCTGCCTCCTCCTCCTTAGGCTTGCTGTTCGAAACTACGTCCTTGACTTGGTCCTCTCGAGATGTCTGAGTGTGTCCGACTGAGGCAACATATGTACCTGACTGCTTGATCTCGGTCGGTGGAACTGAGGCGACGGACAGACGGGAGGATTTACGACGAGCTGCGATTTGTGAGGTGCGAGAGGAACGACGACGATTCGTGTTTGTTTCGGGCTCTGGTGTGTTGTCACGAGACTGGGATCGTGTTGAAGATGGGGAGCTGGCTGAACGAAGCGAGACCATGTCGACAGAGGGATTTGAATGCTTGGTGTGCGAAGATCGGAATCAGCGATGCGAAAGAAAACGAAAGTCGTAATGGAGTATTGTTTACCTCGTTTCAAGGTCCGGCGGTTCTCGAGTGACTTGGCGAATACTTGATCGAACCAGGTGAACGTTGTAGACGAGAACCTTTGAGCGTATTGGTGTAAAGTTGCGAGAGAGGCGAATTTTCTGTTCAAGCGGAATCATCAGTACGAGCTCTCACACTCTCGCTTGATGAGAGAGAGGAGTATTACCCGGCTGCAATAGTACTGTTACGGCGGCCGAATAGGTCGAATCACGAGAGAAGTTGCGAGAAGTGGCTGCATTCACAGTGAAAACGAGGTCAGTCGCTGCTTCGACATGGAAAACGCTCGTCACGGATGCGGTATGACTCGAGAGCTAGCACAGAAGTTCGATAGCGCCCCGAGCCGGTGCTGTAGACGGGATGAAGAGGAAAGGCGAAAGTTCGCAAGACTCTCCGCACCTTGCTGGAGAGGAGCTTTACTACCTTCAGTAGTTGCCCATTATCTCAAAGAGTACTCTGGTACGCCCGAAGCGCTGTCGGAGCCCTCGTTGTTGAATAGCGAATCCTCTTTCGGATGCGATCCGATGGTAGAACAGCTCCTCGGATTCGGCTACAGCTTTTAACTCAGGTGATGAGTTGGATAGTACTCACATCGGAACGGTTACTTGGAGCGATGGAGGAAGGAGGGGTGAAGAGTAAGAGCGTAAGAAAGAATGAATTCGATTCGAGACCATTCTCGCTCTCGCTCAACGCATTTCTCGAAGGAGGCAGCAGTTACAGATACATATATGAGCATGATAGGTCACGGTCCGACTCGTAGCCGTGGGTCTCTCGGTGAGGAGCAGCAGTTCGCTCATTCCGTTTTCGCTCCCCTCCCCCGAGATCTTCTGCTGCCCACTAGCGAGACAAGGGAGTACACCCTAAGCGTAGGATACGCTCTTCTCTGCGGTCAAGAGCAAAGTCAGGCACTCTTACTCAGAATTGACTTTTTGACGATTTTGGGCGGGTTTCGCAAACTAGCTTTTTCGCAGACTGCAACGACTTCTACCCGAGTATTTTGCATAAAATAGAGCGACAGCTAGTTGCAGAGATCTATCGCTATCTGCACCTTCGAGTGTACCACGTTCTCCCGCCGACTTCCCGACACTCTGTTCCATCTTTTCTTGCGAAGCTCAGTCAGATTAGCATACTCCTGTTCCCTTCTCTCGTTCCGCAATCGAATCTCCTTTGTACAGCATGTTCCCAAGCCCAATATGATTCCCTCAAGGGATATCATGGCTCCTCCCGAACACTCCATTCCTGTCCCCTCGAATCGCGACCTTTCTCAGATTTACGACCGAAAAGATTCTTTATCGTACTCATCCTCCGGTTCCCCGAACGAGTGGAAGGTTGATCTGACAGTGAAGGGGATAGACTGTGATGGGAGTTGGGCGGAGGGCTGGTCGGAGCTGGGAAAGGGTAGAAAGGTTGAGGCGAAGGCGAGCTGTGAATCGACGATCTGACGAGTGGTTGGGCTGCAGCGGGTCGAATACTGGGGAATGGAGCTTGAGATCCATACGCCTGATAGCCGGGATGAGAAGGAGGTGGAGGTGGAAGAGAGGAAGCGGTAGAAGCAGGCGAGAAGTAGGTTTGCGGTGTGTTCTGTCCCGAGTTTGAAGCTGGGTAGAAGGGGAGGAGAACGCCGCCGACTTGATGATAGAAAGCCGGAGCTGGAAGAGGTGTAGGAGGAGGAGGTGAGTGAGCTGGTTGGAGAGGGTGTGATGAGAAGTTTGAGCTTGGGTGGGAGAAGTGCAAGTTTGAAGGTTGTTGCGCAGCTTCGTGAGGGCGCGCTACATGAGAAGGAGGCTGTGCAGGTGGCGAAGGAAAGAAGGAAGGTACATGAGGTTTGGATGAAATTGGCGAGAGAGGCGGAGGTTGACGATCGTCAATTCTCAATTGTTCCATCTACAAAACAGCGGGATTGAGCGAGGAAGTCAGTATCAAATGTCGTTCAATGACTGTTTGGAGAGAGATCGACTCACGGTGAGACCTACTGCTGAGGAGTAGAAACTCGATGCTGGTCCTAGCGAACCTTGTCGTCTTGTCGAAGCTTGATGCGTCGATCTCGAAGATAGCAGAGTTGAGTGATCAGATTCGTACGAGGAACGAGGTGGAAGACCGGTATAGAAAGAACGAGGAGGACGATCGAGGGGATCGGAAGTTGAGGCGGAGTAGTCGTAGCGAGTGACGAGATTGACCTGACTAGGACGATGATGAGCAAAGTCATGCGCGTGTAGTGAGGGGATTGGAGTAGACATGGTTGTTTGAGGCGGAGGAGCGGGATAAGCGAGTTGTCGTGGTGCAGAATAATCGACAGATCGAGGCGATTGCGAGAGATGAAGGATCTCCTCAGGACGACCCGTGACCTCCCATCGCTGCTTCGAGTCACCGAGTGGTAGCATATCCGAAGTCGGCGAGAGCGAAGGCGGGGGTGGACTTTCGATTCTTTCCCTCCATACCAACTCTTCGTTTCTCTTCTCTTCCTCAACCTCCAGTTCCATCTCTCTCGCCATCCTCCACTCCTCCTCCTCTCTCCTTCTCTCTGCGAGTAGCCTTTCTTTAGTGGTGCGATTGTCCTCCTCCAGCAGTCTCGAAGATTCTTGACGGGCTCTGTTCCGCATCTCCTCTCTTTCTGCCCCCCTTTCTCCCGATTCGACCAACTCATCATCTTCATCCAATCTACCTAGCGCAGTCTTTCCCAGACTAGCACTTGTTCTAGAGCCCTGATGTCCTCCTGCCTCATACTCTGGGAGATCGCTGGTCGTCGGCGACAAATCGTCTTCCTCCTCCTCCCGCTCACTCTCCTCGTTCCGCTCGAGTAGATCATCTAGACCTCTCAACCTAGCCAACTCTCTCTTCTCCTCGTATGCTGAACCTTGAATTGAGAGAGACGGAGGAGGTGGAGGAGGAGCTCGAAAGGGCACGAAACGGGGTGTGTCTGTCGGCGGTGCTGGAAGAGGACGACATCGAGATGGAGTCGCAAAGGAAGAAGTGGAAGAAGTTCGGGAGATGGAAGAAGGGGAAGGAGAAGGTGGGGACGATTCAAGCGAGGGAGAAGAATTTCCGAAGTGTCGTGAGATTGACTCGTGGGAGGCTGAAGATGAAGGAGGATTGAAGGGAGAGTGCTGCCAGCTATGTGTTCTGCTGTGCGAGTGACCTGAAGAGGAACTTTCTGGACTTGTTTCGTCCTCGCGGGGGAGTCGAGCGGGTTTCGGGAGTCGGTAGGGATCGGAGTGACTCTTATGGATGTGTCGAGCGTATTCGTAGGTCGCTTCGTCCATCCGAGACTTGTGAGGTGAAGTGACAGGAAGAAGGGAAGGAGAGGTCGAGAAGAACTCTGCTGAATTGTAGATGTCCGCGGAATCGATGGAGGTGACTTCGATGGAACTCTCCAAGAGGGAACGAAGCGAGGCGAGTGAAACATTGTGGAAGGCCAGATTGCGAGAGAGGAGGGAAACGCGAAGGGTCAAGGAGGGACACGTCGATTTGTGCGAACATCGGATGAGAGGCTGTTGAGGCATCAGCTTGAAGCCACCTTCGACTCTCGAGCACCTCTATCTCATCTAAGGGCTTGTTGACCGACTACGAAGTTCCGCCGAAGACCGTCGAAGGAGAGAGACGTTGGCCTGCGAAATAAAGTTCGACATCAACGACTCCTTTGAAGCAGATTCGGGTGAGTACCTTACCTTCCTATGTATAACCACACTAGAGTTCCGGCAAGAGAGAGCAACATGTCTAGTCCAGCTGATCCGAACGATGGTTTTCCTTTGAAGATGTAACGACGACGAATCTCGTTCTTGCTGCATCGTGGTCTGATGGTCGCAGGTAGCTAGTGATTCTTGTTCATTCGGAGTAGTCGTCTGTTATCAGCCGCTAGCGTAAAGGTTGAGAGTCGAGTTTGAAGGGAATTGGTGAAATGGCGAAGCAGAGTCGAAGAGATCCACCAGTTCTTGAGAGACGATCATTTCGAGGTGATCGAGTAGCTATTCCGCTACGATGAAGGTCCTTTCAGCTGAATCGGGTGGTTGGTCGCGGGGCAAGAGTTGCTTCGATTTTTTCATCTCTCTCGTTCCCGCACTTCACTTCAGCAACTCAGACCGACTCGGAGCTAGCTTGGAATGGCGTCAGCACCCACAGATTTGGATCAGGTAAGCCCTACAAGTCTCCCCGTGCTCTCTCTAAGCTGATTGACCTCAATTCGCAGTCCCCTCGAATCGATTACCTCTCCTCCCTCCCCAACGAGCTCCTCGACGACATCTTCGAACACGCATACACCGAATCTCCTCCCTCTCGTCCACTCTCGAAGCGTCTTGCGCATTGGTTTGAAAAACACCTCTTTCGCAAAGTTCTGCTTTCGTCGCATGCACGAAGTTCTCAGTTCCTCCGATCTCTCTCGGCTCAACCTCGCAAAGGGAAATTCGTCCAGTATCTCGACTTGCCCGAGCGCACTGTCGACGGTTACCCAGATACCGATTTCTACAAATCCCTCTTTCCTCTCCTACCAAACCTCATCCATCTCGAATCGGCCGTGACAAGTCTCCTACCTAATGACGGTGCCGATCACTTTGAAGCTTTACCCTCGCTCGAGTCGTTGGCGTTCCCGATCATCTCTCACGGGAACGAGTTCGATGAAGACCAGGACGATCGCCTCGACATTGGTCAACTCGCCTGCCTCGAATCCCTTCCCCGTCTGACCAGCCTCACAATCTACGACTGGAGAATATACAGCAACGAATCTTTGGAACAATCTCGACCACTGTCGCTCCCTCGTCTCGAATCTCTCCGAATCGAAGGTACGGGAGCTGAAGATGCCACCGTTGGATACTTGATCGCCAAGTGCCCTTCACTTCGTCATCTGGCTATACATAGCACGTGGGAGGACGACGTCCGAGCTGTTTTCGGCGCTCTGAAGATCTACCCAATCATGTTGGTCTCCCTCTCGGTTTCCATTCGAAGCTCCGCTTACATGATCGTCCACTACGACGAGGCTGACCTTGCGCGTTTCACACAACTCCGCTCTCTTCACCTCGGAGACCAATGCTACGACAAAGCTATTGTTTCGACTCTCCGCAAACTCCTTCTTCTCGTCGACATTCATCTCGGTCAAGGCCCTCTCGAACCTGACAATCTCCTTCCCTTCGTCTCTGGACCGGATCGACTACTCTTCCTGAAGACTATTAGACTCGACGCCGACCGCGGCAACATCGGCGAGAAGATCTCTTCTCCCTCGGGACAAGATTTCGATGAAACGTGGGAATTGGAGAGGTGTCCGGTCGAGATGAGCGATTGGAGATTACCTGACCGAGACGACGATGTCACGCTTGAGGTCATAGGCCTGAAGCGTCTGATCGAAGTTGGAAAGGAGAACGGGATTACTGTCGGAGGAGGAGTACTTTCAGCTCTTCAAACGGTCGATGACTATCATCTCGAGGCAGACAATCGAGCCATCATCGCCACCTACTTTGTCGGCATGGCACGCTTACGGCAAGTTAGGAGCGAAGGTTTCGAAGACGGTTTCCCTCCTTACTCGGCCAAACTCGGTGAGTTCGAGATCGTTGAGACCGAGTTACCGGAACGCGACTGGTTTGCATTGGACTTGAGGAGTGTGAGGAAGTGAGTGAAGGAAGGAGCGAGATGAAGGAAAGAAACGAGAATGGAAACGCTTGATGGAGGAAACGAAGGCGGAAAGGAAACGAAGTCTGTAATCGCTTGCTTTGCTGAATCGAACAGAAATAATCGCGAAACAACGAGAGTGATCCGACGCGCCGGCGAGAAGCAAGAAACAAGATTCGATTACTGGTTTCGAACGCTACACTATCTCCCTAGTCGTCGTCGGGTTTACTCATGACCACCATCATCTCCGCTAATCGAAGAGCATATCGTCAGCGCAAGAGATACAGTAACTCGGATAGATAGCTCACCTAATTGCTCATTCTGTTCCTTCACTTGTTTACTCAAATCGATCACTTTCTTGCTCAAAGTCGAGATGACGAAATCTTTCTTATCTGTAGACGGAGGCGTAGAAGTCGAGAATGATGAAGAACCTGCAGAGTTGAGATTTGTCAGCGCACTCTGAAGTCGAACAAGCTCGAATCGAGAGCTCACCTTTCAATCTCGCAACTTCGACAGCGAGCTCCTTCGATACTTTACTCTGCAAGCTGATGCATTCTTTGAACTCGGAGAAGCTCGTGGATTTCGCTTGAGCTTCTCGTAGCTGCATTTTGACGTCCGCTAGTTCAGTCTTGAACTTGTCCTCTGAGGTGGATTGAGCACTCGCGCTTAAGAGATCCTCTACAGATCGGAGTTTTATCAGCGAGTGTACGGGGAAAGAGGAAGGACAGCTGCTCACTCGATAGTGTCGCATTCGATTCCCTCAATCCCTTGATCACTTCGTCTTTCTCGCTCAATTGTTTCCTCGCCCTTTCCCTCATCTTCTTACTCTCCTCATTAGTCTTCTCTTCACGTTCTTTTAGGCACTCGATCTCAGCTCGACTGACGGAAGCTTCGTGGCGAGCTTCCTCCAACTCCACTTTCAACTCTGAGACGTCGGATGAAACTTTGGTCTGCCCATTCGGGTTCTTGTTGACCTGTGAGACAGCAGCATTTGAACCTGTTGACAACGCGAATGTCAGAAACGAGATGACGAAGAGAGGAATCGAGGAACTTGCTTGCGATCTTCATCTTCATATTCAGTTCCGAATATAATGCATCGTTCTTCTTCTCCAATTCGGCGATCTTCTTATCCAGTTCCTCGTTCATCAGTCCCATTGACGAGCCTCCAGTGACATGTTTAACCTCGGAGCGATTTGCGTCCTTGATCGCTTGACGGACCGCTTCTTTGTGCTCGGGATCGTATCTGATGTACGTTGCCGCTTCCGTCTCGAATAGCGGTTTAGTCGGCATTGGATATTGACGAACGATGAGAATCTGCGAAAGCTTCGCCTTGATTGAGAGAGGATCGTCTGACAGTGCTGGGAATCTTGGAAGAATCGATGGTGTCGGAAAGTCAAGGTCCAAGGCACGAGGTAAGGGAAGACGTAGGCTCTGGAGATACTTGTTCGCTTGAACGGCAAAGATGAATTGGAGAAGGGTGAAACAAGGAGATTCGAAGCAAGTTGTGCGATCGCAGAGAACCAGGAGAATGCATCCTGTCGATTCGGCTGGTCAGCAGCGGACGTGAGGTATCGCTGTGCTTGTGCTCACCGAGTTCTAGCGAGTCTG